>Ga0307308_10000675_pt1 | contig 12595 bp, 10 predicted proteins | sample ER_DNA_195_FD_194501 | JGI IMG/M metagenome (GOLD analysis project Ga0307308, IMG submission 194501) | Bulk soil microbial communities from the East River watershed near Crested Butte, Colorado, United States - ER_DNA_195 | ecosystem: Environmental > Terrestrial > Soil > Floodplain | place...
GACCGCGCTCCGCTGTTCGACGGGACGGTCCGCTCGCACCAGGCGCGGGGCCGCATGAACGATCCGGGCCGACGCGACATAGCCGCTCATCGGCGCAGCCTACCGCGCGCGACGGCGGCCGGGAAGGGTTCGAGCCGTCGTATCCTCGGCCGGTGATGACGACCGGGCGTCGCTACGGCGCGCACAGCTCGACCGCGCCCCTGCGCGACGCCCTCGTCAAGCGGCCGGGGCACCCGTTCGGTCGGGCGTTCGACGACCCTGCCCACGGCTTCCTCCGGCCGGTCGATCTCGAGCAGGCCCAGCGCGAGCACGATGGCCTCGTCGCGGCCCTCGACGGGCTCGGGGTCCGCGTGCACGTCCTCGACGACGCCGCAGGCACCGGACCGGACACCGACCCGGACCTCGTCTACGTCTTCGATCCGCTGCTGGTCATCGACGCCGGCGCCGTCCCGCTCCGGCCCGGCAAGCCGAACCGCGCGGGAGAGCCGGCCATCCTCGAGGAGTGGTTTGCCGGCCGGGGCGTCCCGACGGCCGGCCGGATCGAGGCACCCGGGACCGTCGAGGGCGGCGATACCGTCTGGCTTCGCGACGAGCTGTTCGTGATCGGCCGAACGCTCCGGACCAACGACGCCGGCGCCCGACAGCTGGCCGCGATCGTCGGCGGCGATGTGCGGATCGTCGACCTTCCGTACTGGCGGGGTCCGGCCGAGCTCGTCCACCTGATGTCCGTGATCTCGCCGGTCAGCGACGATCTGGCCGTCGTGTTCCTGCCGCTGCTTCCGGCGGCCCTCCACGGCTGGCTTCTCGAGCTCGGGATCCGGCTGGTCGAGGTGCCCGAGGAGGAATACTCGACCCTCGGTGCAAACGTCCTCGCCGTCCGGCCCGGGGTCGTGATCGTGGCCGACGGCAACACGGTGACCCGGCGCGGGCTCGAGGCGGCCGGCGCGGAGGTCCACGCCGTCGCGCTCGGCGAGGTCGGCGGGAACGGCTCGGGCGGGGCCACGTGTCTGACCCGGCCCTTGCTCCGCGAATGACGATCGACCTGTCAGGTGCGGCCCGTGCCGCGGCCGCTGCAGTCGATCCGGCGGCCATTCGCGCTGACCTCCAGGCGCTGGTCCGGATCCCGAGCATCACCGGTCAGGAGGAGGCGGTCGCAGCCGATCTGGCGAGACGGCTTGCGAGCATCGGCATGGCGACCGAGACGCTCCTCGCCGATCGAGCTGCGATCCGCCTCGACGCGGCATGGCCGGGCGAGGAGACCGACCGCACGTTCCTGCCGGTTGTCATCGGGTTCCTGGGGCCGGAAGGCGGCCGGCGGGTCATCCTATCCGGCCACATGGACGTGGTGCCGCCAGGCGACCCGGCATCGTGGACCGCCGACCCGTGGGGCGGCGAGATCCGTGACGGTCGGTTGTACGGTCGCGGAGCCTGCGACATGAAGGGCGGGTTGGCGGCGATCCTCGGAGCGGTCCGTGCGCTCGTCGCGAGTGGGGCAGGCGAGCGACTGGCGGGCGAGCTGGTCGTCGCCCTCGTGCCCGGCGAGGAGGACGGCGGCCAGGGCACGCTGGCGGCGATCCGGGCCGGCGCCACGGGCGCCCTCGCGATCATCACGGAGCCCTCGAACCTCGACATCGTCGTCGCCCACGCCGGTGCGATCACCTTCCGCCTGACCGTTCCCGGTCGGGCGGCCCATGCCAGCCAGCGACGCGAGGGCGTGTCCGCGCTCGACAGCCTGTTCACGGTCGTGCGCGGGCTCGAGGCCGACGAGACCGCCCGCAACGCCGCCGAGACGGACCCGCTGATGGTCGCGCTCGGCCTCCCGTATCCCACGATCGCCGGGATCGTCCATGGCGGCGAGTGGGCGTCGACCGTCCTCGACCGCGTCGTCGTCGATGGCCGCTACGGCGTCCGGCTGGGGCAGTCGCCGGCGGACGCGGCCGCGGACCTGCGACGAGCGATCGCCGCGATCAACGCGTCCGACGCCTTCCTGCGGGAGCACCCGGCGACCGTCGAGATCGTCGGCGGCCAGTTCGGGTCAGGGCGGGTGCCGTCCGACCACCCGCTCCCTGTCGGTCTGGCCGACGCTGCCGAGGCGATCACGGGTCGCCGGCCGGCCCTGCTCGGGGAGCCCTACGGCGCCGACATGCGGCTGTTCATCAACGAGGGCGGCACGCCGTGCGTCATGTACGGGCCCGGGGACGTGAAGGTCGCCCACAGCGCCGACGAGCACGTCCCGCTCGCGGAGGTCGAGGAGTGCGCACGGGTCCTCGCCGCGTGGGTCGTCCGCGAGATCGGTCGGGACTAAGGCTGCGTGCTCGCCAGGATGCTGAGCACCGCGACGGAGACGATCGTCAGCAAGGCTCCGAGGCCGATCCCGCGCACGAAATTGGTCCAGCGAGCCGGTTGCTCGAGCAGGCCGACCGATCGGACGAGGCGTCGAAAACGCTCGGCCGTCGGCGCATCGAGGGCGCGCTTCGGCACCATCCCGTTCGCCCCGGTTCCATAGTCGAGCGTGAAGACATTCGTGAGCTCGCGGACTCGCCGAAACGTCGGCCACGTCTGCTGGGTGGTGGTCGTCGCGGTCGCAACCCGGATCCCCGTGGCGTCCGCCGTGAGGTCATGGCGGGTCAACAGGAGATCGGACCGCCGCCGGATGGCCCACCAGATGAAGGGCAGGCAGTAGACGCCCGTCAGGAAGCTGAGGCCGACGACCAGGATCGGGATGCTCGAGAGGTCGCCATTCAGAAGGGGAATCAGCGACATCCCGACAAACAGCGTGCCGAACGCGACGGTCCCCACCGATTGCTGGGTCAGCTCGATCGTCGCCGATCGATAGTCTGCGCCGCTCATCTGATAGTCGACATGGACCGCCGGCTCGACCGCCGTGTCCAGGTCTCCGTCGCGATCGACCGCCAGCTCCGTCACGATCGCATCATCGCAGATGGCCACGGCGCCGAAACGCGTCTCAGGCAGCCGCCTGCACGGCCGAGCGACGCGCGATGACCACGAAGGTCGGGACCACGACGAGCGCGGCGCCCAGCAGGCCGAGCGCAGCGAAGTTGGCGGCCGCGACGACCAGTCCGGATCCGAGGCTGGCGGCGGCCGCGGAGCTCCAGATCAGGCCGTCGGTCAGCCCCTGGACCCGGGTCCGCTCGGCCAGCGACAGGCCGTGGGTGAGCAGTGCCGACCCCGCGACGTAGCCCATGTTCCAGCCGTACCCGAGCAGGAACAGGGCGACGAAGAGAAGGATTCCGCCCTCCGGCGGCGCGAGCGCGGCGAGCCCCGACGCCGATGCCGTCACGCCCATCCCGGCGAGGATCACCGGGACCATCCCGATCCGGTCGCTCAGCCGGCCCGAGAGCGGCGACAGCGCGAACATGCCGAGGGTGTGACCGCTGATCACGATGCCGACGGCGGCGAGATCGTGGCCGTGCTCGGTCATGTGGAGCGGCGTCATCGTCATCACCAGGACCATCACGACCTGGACCGTCACGAGCGCGACGATCGCGACCGGCACGTTCGGCCGGCTCAGCACGGACGCGAGCGACGCCGGAGTCGACCGATCGCCGCGGGCGCCGTCGTGCCGGGATGAGGCGTCCGCGAGCGCATAGGGATCGGGCCGCAGGGCGAAGATCGTCAGCAGGGCGGCGGCGCCGACGAAGGCGACCGGGACGAGATACGCGCCGGACAGGGTCGGCAGCCCGAGGCCGGCGGCGAGGCTCGCCGCCGGAGCCGCGAGGTTGGGACCGATGATCGCCCCGACGGTCGCTCCCCAGACGACGATCCCGAGCGCAGAGGCGCGACGCGCCGCGGGAAACAGGTCCGCCGCGACATACCGCGAAAGCTGGTTCGAGGCGTTCCCGAACCCGATGAGGACCGTCCCGACGAGCAGCATCGCCATCGATCCGACGGCGACCGCGAGGGTCGCGACGAACGCGCCGGCGACCCCGACGCCGTAGCCGGTCGCCAGGCCGACCCGCCGCCCCGATCGGACCATGAGTTGGGACAGGGTGACCGCCCCGAGCGCCGCCCCGAGAACGACCGCCGCGCCGGGCGCGCCACTCCACGCCGTGCTGCCGGCGATCTGCTGCGCGGCGATCGTCGACACGGTCGACGCTGCGATATGCCCGGTGCTGCCGAGGGCTACGCCCGCGACCAGCGACCAGTGCGTCCGGCGACGCAGTCGGTCGAGTACCGAGGGCGGGAGATCCAGGGCGGCGGCGGTCATTCGGGGAGGATACGGTGGGGTCGATGACCTCGGATGCCGCCGGCCACCGGATGATCAGAGGCCGAGCGTCAGGACCTCGACGGCCCCAGTCTCGTCCTGCTGGCGCGTCCCGATCAGCCCGGCACGGACCGGGATCGGTGTCAACTCCTCCGGGCGCGCAGCCTGTTCCGCAGCGATCTCCACGAGCCGGCAGATCGCGTTCGCCTGACGCATCTGCTCGGGGCCGCGCGGCGCCACGAGCAACAGGTCCGGACTCGCGACGACGATGGCCAGGCCCATCGCCCGGGAGACGGCGACGTTGAGGCGATGCCCGTCGTACAGGAAGGCCATGCCGCGGGGCGCGTCGTCAGCGGTCGACGCCGCCATCGAATAGATCGCGACCGGGGCTTCCTGGCCCTGGAATCGATCCACGGTCCCGACGCGCGCCGGCCGACCGAGCCGTCGCTCCGCGTTCGCCTGGATTGCCGCGACGTGGGCGTTGTACGGCGCAACGACCACGATGTCCTCGATCCCGAGCGGACGCGGATGACCGTGGCGGTCGACCCATTCGCGCCCGAGCAGGTCCTCGATCGCGTCGACGACCACCTCGGCCTCGGCGATCGAGGACGAATCGTCGCCGTCGTGCACGACGGGCCGCCAGCGGATCCCCACGCCCCCGATCGGCGGCCTACCCTCCAGATCCTGGCGCGCGGTCGTGGGATCGCTCCGAAGGCGGCCCTCGTAGAAGATCTCGGAGATGAATCCATCCACGGCCGGGTGGAGGCGGAAGGTCGTCGGCAGGAACAGGCCGCGTTCCGGGGCGACAGTCAGAGCGTCGCCGACGAGGTGCTCGAGCGCGGACACCCCCGCGCCTTCGGGATGAACGCCCTGGCTGACCTGAGGCAGCTGGTTCGGGTCCCCGAGAAGGACGAGCGAGCGCGCGGCGCCGCTCACCGCGAGGGCGTTGGCGAGGCTGAGCTGGCCGGCCTCGTCGACGAACAACACGTCGACCGCTTCGTGGAGGTCCTCCCGCGCCCACAGCCAGGAGGTTCCGGCCGCAATCCGGAACACGCCGGCGGCCAGCAGCGGGGCGATGTCGCCAGGTTGGTCGACGATCCGGACGCCGACCTTCGCCGAGCCGGCCTCGTCGTCCGACTTCTGGACCGCCGCGAACGTCTGGCGTGCCTCCGCGAACGCTTCGGCGGTCTTGTCGAGGAGGTTCGTGATCGCCTTGTGCGACTGGGCGGTGATCCCGACTGTCTTCCCGGCGGCCACGAGCGCGGCGATCATTCGCGCCCCGGTCCAGGTCTTGCCTGTTCCTGGCGGGCCCTGGATCGGCAGGACACCGTGGTCGAGGTCGAGGGCGAGCCGAACGGCAGCGGCGAGCGGCATCTCGCCCCCGGCCACGAGAGAGCTGGTGGCCGGTCTGCCGCCGCGGGACGCGAGACGAGGCGTCGTCCGTGTGACGAGGTCGCGTGCCGCGCGCAGTCCGAGGCCGCCGTCCGCTGGCTCGAATCCGCGGGCGAGGACGTCGTCGGCGATCCGGCGCAGGGCGTCGCGGAGGACATCGACCTGGATCGGCTTGCCGGGGATCAAGGCCACGGGATGGTGGTCGAGCTTGCTCGCCGTTCGGTAGAGGTCGATCGAGCCCTCGATGTCGTCGACCGCCATGACCTTTCCGGAGTCGAGGCCGTTCACGCCGTCTGGCTCTACCGCGGACCGGCCGACCCGGATTCGGTGGTCCTGGGGGGTGAAACGATACCGTCGGACGCGCGCCCCGATCCCCGCCTCCTCGAGGTCTGCCTCGAAAGCGAGTCCGCCGATCCCCTCGCTCGACTCCACGAGGTCGTCCAAGCCCAGCTTGTTGAGCCGGTAGAAGTTCCACCACTCGGGCTTGGCATCGCGGCTGTGCCAGTCAAGTAGCTGGGCGAGGAGCCATCGATGCCGCTGCTCGTCCGAGGCCATCGTCCGGTCTGCCGGCACGTCGGCAGTCAGCGCCTCGATTCGGCGAGCGGTCTCGGCCTGATGAACGCTCTGCCTCTCGCCCGGCAGGCCGTCCTGGATCGCCGGCCGATCCATCGGCCAGCCCCGTTCGATGGCGTCCGCCCGCCGGCTCTCGAGCCAGTCACGGAGCATCCAGGTGGACACGCAGTCATCGCGGTTGTAGTCGGCGAGGTCGGTCAGGTGCTGTGGGTCGCCGTCCCTGAGCCAGGTCTCGTAGGCCACGACCGAAAACCCTGCCTCCGTGACCGGGCCTTCTCGGGCGGGGAGGTAGAACTTCTCGATCTTCTTGATCGAGTACGACTCGACGGATGCCCGAATACCCTGGCGGACGACGTTGTAGAGGTCGACAAGGACGCCGCCACGAAGGAGCCGGTCCACCTCATCGACGCGCGTGCCATGGCGTTGCATCAGCCGCTTGATGGCCCCGGCCTCGTAGCCGGCGTAATGGAAGACGTGCATGGCCGGATCTCGGGTGAGGCGGTCCATGACGAGATCGATGAAGGCTTCGAATGCGGCTTTCTCGCCGGCCCGGTCGTGACCCCACAACACCCGGTACACCGGCTCACCGCCGACGAGCTCGACGAGGCCGAGGAGATACTCGAGGCCGCCGTTCTCGATCCACGGATCCGCCTCGATGTCGAAGAAGAGGTCCAGCGGCGAGGGATCGGGCAACAGGGCAAGACCGCGACCCGGTTCGTCCGGAACGGGCTCGATCAGCTCGTACAGCAGGGTTCCGGTGTCCTCGCCGGAAACCTGGATGCCGGCCTGGAGTCGGAGTCGGTCGAGGGTCCGCGGGTTGAGGTCGGCGACCGGCGTCGCGGGCTCGAGGGCCGCGAGCATCCGCCGCGTGGGGACGCCGGCCTCCTGGAGGCGTTGGGTGGCCGCTCGCGTCATCCCCGCGACGATCGACGGGTGGTCATCGGCCCGGCGGCGATCCATGCACCTCGGGAACCAGACGCAGACCCGGCAGTGGTCGACCGGATCCGGATAGGTGGGGGGCGGTTCGACGCGACCTTCCCCGAACACGCGGTTCTCGAATCGCAGCTTGACTGCCCGATAGAACGCTGCGAAGTCGTCGAGCCGGAGCGTGTGCGTCTCCGAGTCGCCGGTCACGACGTGGATATGTTCGGGCCGCCGGCCCTGCACCGCCTCCAGGCGATCCGAGTACACGCACACCTGGAGCAGCGCTGAACCTTTGACCGACAGCGCCAACTTGGTGTCGGCGACCTCGTAATGCCAGTCACCGAGATCGGACTGCCCGTCGACCTTGAGCAGGAAGTCTGCGTGCCCGCGCCACCGGCCGTCGAACAGGGTTGCCTGGTAGATGACATCGACACCGTCGCGCATCGCGCCGATCGTGTCCGCCTCGGCCGCGCGCAATCGGTCGGGCGTCGTCAGCCCGTCCTTCGTGCCGACGTGGACGGACTTGCCCTCGGCCTGGAGGCGGGCGAGGTAGGCCAGTTCGTGCGCGTCGCCTCGCTCCTGGAGCAGCACGACCTCGGGATCCGTGCGTTGATGCGGACGCTCCCATAAACCGTCGACGCGACCGAGCTCGAGGGTCGTCAAATGGCCGCACTCGAGGAACCCGACGAGGTCCGTGGCGCTGACGATGATCTCGTCGCCAACCAGTTGCACCGAGGAACCTTAGCCCGGACCCGTGACAGCTCGCCTGTCATGACCCGAAGGCGCGGCAGTCACGCCGGTCGCAACCCCCGCCACGTGTCCAGGGCCCACTTCCAGTCCTGCGGGTCGTCGATCTCGATCCGGATCGCCGCCCCGCGCCCGCGGACCGCGCTGAAGCCTTCGACCGTCGCGACCTCGACCCCGGAGCTCGGATCGGAGGCGAGGCGAGCCCGACCCTGGACCACCCCGTCGTCGTGCTCGATGGCGTCCCGGCCGAGGTGCGCGGCGACCTGCTGGAGGAACCGCTCGGCCGTCATCGGGTGCCCGCCCTCGGCGGTCTCGGTCCCGGCCAGGGTGATGTTGCGGCCCGCCTCGCCGCCGGTCCACTCCTCGGCCGTGCGGTGGCCGGTGAACGAGCCAGGGATGTCGAGCGCCCATCCCTCGTGGATGATCGTCACCGGCTGGCGGTAGTAGCCGATCGGCGCCGCGCCATCTGTCGTCGGGCCCCCGGCCAGCGGGCCCCCGGCCAGCGGGCCCGCCCAGCGGTCGAGGAGGGCGCGGGTTGCCGGATCCGGCTGTCCCCGCAGCTCCAGGAGCTCGCGCCACTCCGGCCACGGCCAGGCCAGGGCGGGCTCGAGCGGGTAGGCCCGACGCAGGGTCCCGAGGATCTCGTCGGCGAGCCATGTCTCCTCGACCCCGACCGGCGGCCGCCAGCGCACCTCGAGCCACAGCATGCTGAGTGCGCGGCCCAGCAGATAGCGGGCATCCATCGCGTCGGCGACCCACGGCCAGACTTCGGCAGCGACACGGGGATCGGCGAGGGCACGCTCGAGCCACGCGTCGTCACGAGGCCCGAGGACGGTTGCCACGGCACCCTCGAACGTGAACCGGATGCCCGGTGGCGTCGCGAGATGGAGACCCGTCGCGCCCTGCCGGCGGGCCTCCCGGACGGCGATCAGGGCCGATCGCAGCCATCCGAGATGGCCCCGCTCGGCATCGTGCCGATCGCCCGACCCGAATGCCCCGGTCGGGTCGATGGAGGCGGGAGCGCCATCCGATCCGACCGGAGCGCCCGCCCGGTCCGGCGCCCCCGCCGCGGTCGACGCGGCGACGCGACCCGGGGCCCCCGGTGGCGGCGTGGCGAGCTTGGCCCAGGTGATGCCGAGCTCGTCGCCCATCCGGTCGAGCAGGCTCGCGACGAAGGTGTGGTAGCCCGGGCCGACGGGGACGGTCATGGCCGTGACCACGGCCTGGCCTTCGTCGGATGCCTCGATCCGGATCGGGCGAGCGGCCGGATGGAGCACGATCTCGATTGCGCCGTCGGGCGTCCGTGCTCCCGGCACATGGCCACGGAGGGCGCCGGCGGTGGCGTCGGGGAGCCACTCGTCGATCGCGCCGAGCAGGGCTGCGGCATTCGGGACGCGCCGGGTCGCGCCGCGCCGGCCGGCCTGGCCGACCGCCTGGATCGTGATCGACAACCGCGTCACCTCGCCGATGGTTGGGCGTCCGAGCTCGACGATACCCGCTCCCGGCGGTCCGCGGTAGGGAGCGCGCCCGGCCGATCGTCCTGCCCGGCCGATCACCGATTCGTCCCGGAACTAGTCGACCAGGGCGGCGACCACCTCGTCGAAGACACCGGTGTGGCGATCGACATCGGACGCGACAGTCGCGGGGCTCATCAGGGCCATGTTGTGGAACGGCGTCATCAGCACGCCGCGGTTCATGACCGCGAGGTGCAGGTATTTCTCGAGGTCGTGGTCGGCGTGGGCCATCTGCTCGGCGCCGTCACGGGGTGGCGTCGGGGTGAAGTGGTACTCCGCCCGGGCTCCCAGGCGGGTCACATGCCACGGCATGCCGCGCGACCGGATCACGTCGTTGACGCCGGCCTCCCAGCGCTCGGCGAGCAGGATCATTCGCTCGAACGCCTCGTCGGTCAGCACCTCGCCGAGCGTCGCCCGGATCGCCGCGAGCGAGAGGGCGTAGCCGGCGAGGGTTCCGCCGATCCCGCCGACGTCGGCGCGCGTCGGGAGCGCCGCCCGGACCCGTGCGGCGATCGCGTGGGTCATGCCGTAGGTCCCGACCGGGATCCCGCCGCCGATCGTCTTGCCGATGACGAGCATGTCCGGCTCCAGGCCGTCCCGGGCGGTCATCCCGCCCGGCCCAGCGCAGATCGTGTGGGTCTCATCGATGATCAGGAGCGTTCCCGTCCTGCGGGTCAGCTCGCGGAGCGCGTCGTGGTAGCCCGGCTCGGGCAGGACGATCCCGACGTTCGTCAGGGCGGGCTCGACCAGGACCGCGGCAACGTCCCCGTCGGCCAGGGCACGTTCGAGCGCGGCGACGTCGTTGAACGGGACGACGCGGGTGGTGAGCGCCGGATCGACGGGCGGGCCGATGTTGAGGTCGGTGGCGATGACGCGCCCGTCGGCGTCGAGGGTCGCCAGGGTCTCGTCGACGGAGCCGTGGTAGCACTCGTCGTGGACGAGGATCTTCGACCGGCCGGTGATCCGCCGGGCGAGCCGGATCGAGAAGCGGTTGGCATCGGTGGCGGTCATCGTGAACTGCCACAGCGGCAGGCCGAACCGCCGGGTCAGCTCTTCGCCGGCCGCGATCGCGTCCTCGGTCGGCAGCATGTGGGTGATGCCGCGGCGCATCTGGCGCTCGACCGCCGCGATCGTCGGAGCGGGCCCGTGGCCGGCCATCGCGCCCGTGTCGCCGAGGCAGAAATCGATGTAGTCGTGGCCGTCGACACAACGGAAGCCGGCTCCCGAGGCAGCATCGACGAAGAGCGGGAATGGTGACGCCCACTCGCTCATCCAGTTCATCGGGACTCCGTCGAGGAGCGATGCCTTCGCCTGCTCGTGGAGCTGGGCGGACCGCGGATGGGCCCGCGCGAAGCGGTCGAGCTCGGCTGTCATCAGCCGGGCGAGGCTGTCGCGATCGACGGTGGAGGCGGCGTCGGTTCGAGGTGTCATCGCCGACGAGGATGCGTCAGCTGCGTGAAGCGAGCCGGACGATCCCGTGAGGCGCGACGACTGGGGACTGCGTTCGTCGCCTAGCGGATGTGCCGAGTAAACCCGCAGACGGGGCACGTGGCCACGTTCGTGTCGGGATCGACGACGAGGAAGGAGGTGCAGCCGTTGGTGCTGCAGTAGGGACGGGTGGCGGTCGAGGCCCGGCGGCGCATGCGGCGCATCGCCACGGAGCGACCGGCCACCGATGCGGTGGTGGTGCGAGTCATCATGATTCTGGTAACTGGTTCCTTGCTGGCTCGCTCGATCCGCGGGCGCTCTCTGCGCTCGAACGCGGCACGGCGGCCGTTTGACGGTCCGCTCATCGGACGGCTCGGTGTCGGGAGCCGGAGCGGATTGATAGGTTCCTGGCCCGGGGCATCCGGGGGAGCCAGTGTGTGCTCGACCGGTGGATGCCACGACGGGTGACATCGCGAATCATGCCCTCCAACCCCGATTCCGTCAACCGACCCACTCGGGGAGGGACGATCGGCGGCGCCGCGGCAGGGGGAACCGGCCGCCGGCAGCGGTCGTAGCCATGGACGTCGGGTCTACGATTCGACCCGGCGGGTCTACGATTCGACCCAGCGCGATGCGCCAGACGGAGGTGTTCCGATGAGCACGATCCTCATCGTGGCCAACCAGACCCTGCCGAGCGAGGCCCTCGCGACCGAAGTCGCCAGCCGGATCGCCGCCGGCGCCCGGATCTTCCATGTCGTCGTCCCGGCCACGCCGCCACCGGGCGGGGGATTCACCTGGGACGAGGACGATGCCCGCCAGGCGGCCCAGGAACGCCTCGCCACGTTCATCGCGCGGCTCGTCGAACAGGGCGCGACCGCCGACGGCGAGATCGGCGACCGCGATCCGGTCGCGGCGGTCCGCGACGCCGCCCGGGACCGGGATGTGTCGGAGATCATCCTCTCGACGCTCCCGGTCGGCGCCTCGCGCTGGCTGCGCCAGGACGTTCCGACCCGCCTTCGAGGCGCGTTGACGATCCCGATGGTCGTCGTCAACGAGCGGGAGCCAAGCGCCGCAGGACGGTGAGCGGGGCCGGCGGACTCGGCCGGTGCGCCGATCTGTCGCATTCCGGCAATCTGTCGAGGCTCGCGAGGTGATGTCCCCGTCACCGCCCGTCGATGACGATCGCCGGATGGAGAATCCGATGCCCCGCCACGCGACGATCGTCGCGGTGACGGCCGAGGACGAAGCGCATGCGACCGTCCGCAAGCGGGCCGCCGAGGTCGCCCGACACGTGGGCTCGACGGTGATCCTGTGGGCGGCCGACGCGGCTGCCAGCCCGCTCGAATCGCCCCTCCCCACGAACTGGTCCGGCGACGGCGAGGTCGAGCAGTTCGGTGATCGGCTCGGCCCGAACGACCTGATGGCGTCCGGCCACGAGGCGCTCGCGATGCAGGTCGGCGAGCTGCGCAAGGACGGCGTCGACGCGTGGGGCTGGCTGCCGGAGACAGCCGATGCGACCCACCTCGCGACCTATGCCACCGAGCAGGGTGCGAGCCTGGTCCTCCTGTCGAATGCGGATCACGACCTGCTCGCCGATCTTCGCGAGGCCGACGAGCGCGGTGGCGACAGCCAGGGCGGCGCGCTCCGCGGCCTGCGAGTCGAGGCTGTCCCGGGCTGACGCGAGACGCAAGGTCATTTCGTGGCGCAGGCCGCCGGTGCGACGGGCTCGCGGGACGGGCTTCGGTTGCGAAATGTCAACCTTCGTCGAATCGAACCGAAGTTGCGTGAACCG
>Ga0307308_10000676_pt1 | contig 12594 bp, 13 predicted proteins | sample ER_DNA_195_FD_194501 | JGI IMG/M metagenome (GOLD analysis project Ga0307308, IMG submission 194501) | Bulk soil microbial communities from the East River watershed near Crested Butte, Colorado, United States - ER_DNA_195 | ecosystem: Environmental > Terrestrial > Soil > Floodplain | place...
CGACCGGGATGTCGGCGAGCGCCCGCCGGGTGGCGGTCGTGCCGGACGCCTGGCCGAAGGCCAGCACGGCCACGAGCAACGCCGCCGCGAGCGCCGAGCCGACGATCGTCGCGATCGTCCGTCGTGGCTCGCGCACGACGGTGCGCAGCGCATGACGCAGGAGGATCATGCGAGGACCGCCTCGCTGATCCGCCCGTCGATCATGCCGAGGCATCGGTCCGCGAGGCGGGCGGTCGCCGCGTCGTGGGTCACGAGCAGCAGGCTGGCGCCGCGCTCGCGGCAGGCATCGGCGAGCAGCCCGATCACCTGCCTGGCCGTCTCGTCGTCGAGCCGGCCCGCCGGCTCGTCGGCGAAGACCACCTGCGGCTCGCTCACGAGGGCCCGTGCCACGCCGACCCGCTGGCGCTCGCCCGCCGAAAGCTCGTCGATCCTGGCCGTCATGACGTGGCCCAAGCCGACCGCCGCCAAGGCGGCGTCGGCCCGTTCCCGGCTCTCGACGCGGTCGCGCCCGGCGAGATCGAGTGGAAGCGCCACGTTCTCGCCAGCGGAGAGCGAGGCGAGGAGCCCGAAGGACTGGAACACGACCCCGACGCTCGACCGTCGCAAGTGGGCGCGCTCGACCGCGGAGAGGCGCGCGAGGTCATGCCCGAGCACGCGGACGACCCCGGAGTCCGGCTGGTCGATGCCGGCGAGCAGGGCGAGCAACGTGGTCTTGCCCGAACCGGACGGGCCCTCGATCGCGACGAACTCGCCCGGCCGGACGTTGAGGTCGACGCCGTCGACCGCGGTGACCGGATCGAGCCGGCGCGAGGAGAACCGTCGGGTCAGCCCGACGCAAGCGACGGCTTCGATCATGCCCGCGTCCCATCGGCCACGACTCGCCCGTCGTGGAGCTCCACGATCCGGTCGGCCCGCGCGGCCACGGCCGGGTCGTGGGTCACGAGGATGACCGTCGTCCCCGCCCGATGGATGTCGTCGATGACGTCGAGCACCGCGGAGGCAGTGGCACGGTCGAGTTCGCCCGTGATCTCATCGCCCAGGAGGATCGGTGGATCCGCGACCAGGGCACTCGCGAGCGCGGCCCGCTGCTGCTCCCCGCCCGACAGCTCGTCCGGTCGATGGTCGGCGCGGCCGGCCAGGCCCACCTGTTCCAGCCGGCGATCCGCGTCGTCCGCCTCGAGGTGCGTTCCGGCGAGGTGCGCGCAGAGCATGAGGTTCTCGCGGATGGACAACATCGGAAGCAGGTTCTGGTCCTGGAACACGAGCCCGATCCGCCGGCCGCGAATCGCCGCCCGAGTCGCCTCGTCGGCTCGCGCGAGGTCGATGCCGTCGACTCGCACCAGGCCGGCACTCGGGCGATCCGACCCCGCGACGAGGTTGAGCAGGGTCGTCTTCCCGGACCCGGACCGGCCCATGATCGCCACGAACTCACCGGCCTCGACGCGCAGGTCCACGCCCCGAAGGGCGATGGTCTCCACGTCTGATTCCTGGTAGATCCGGATGACGTCGACAAGGGCGACGATAGCGTCGTCGGTGGCGGTCCGAGCGTCGGTGGCCGTGCGGATGGGCCGCCGCCGCTCCGTCGACTCCGGCGGCTCGACGGCGGTCACGTCCACGTGAAGCTCTCGATCATCTGGCGGAAGGCGTCCACGTTGTCGACACCGTCCGGGGTGGACAGGGAGACCACGGCCACGCCCGTCGACCCCGGGACGTAGTAGCGATCGACCGTCGAGGGGACGCGCTTGCCGGTGACCGGATCGGGCGGCGCGGGCAGGTGGTAGCGAAGGTGGATGAGCTTCTGGGCGCCGACCTTGACCGTGTCCTGGGCGATGAGCCTGAAGCCGGTCTGGCCCTGCAGCCTCGGCAGGTCCGTGCCGCTGACGTAGCCGGCCAGGTCGGGCGGGATCGCGATGATCGACACGATCTCGCTGCTGTCCTTGTCCTTGATGGCCACCCCGTCCGGCGTCTGGCGGACCTGCCAGCCCTCGACGTAGTCGATCGAGAAGCCGAGGGTGGCGTCCCGGTGCGTGAGGAACACGGCATTGTCGGGGACGTCGCCGCTCGTCGTGCCGCCGCCGCCTTCGGAGGCGCCCGGCGCATCGGTGGGCGACGGGACGTCACTCGCACCGCTCGATGCTTCGATCGAGAGGGCGGGCGCGGCGCCCGACGGCACATCGCTGGGGGAGGCGATGTCCGTCGAGCGCGCGCCGGGTGACGTCGCGCAGGCCGCCACGCCGATCGCCAGGAGGGAGCCGGCGACAGCGGGGAAGAGGCGGCCCGGGAGTCGGGTCGAACGGATCACGGTTCGCGGGACCTCGTGCCACGGCCGTCCGTGTGGGGGGCCGTTGCGACCGTTCTACCCGGCGAACCTGAACGTCACCTGAAGCGCGGGAAACGGACGCTGAAGCGTGCTCCTTCGCCGGGGGCCGTCTCCACCTCCACGACCCCGCTGTTGCGTTCGGCCAGCTCGGTGGCGATGGCGAGCCCGAGGCCCGATCCGCTCGGAGCCCCGGCGTCGGACCGGACTCGGAAGAACGCCTCGAAGATGCGCTCGCGATCGGCGGCCGAGATGCCCGGACCGTGGTCGATGACGTCGACGATCACATCGCGCTCGCGCGCCCGGGTGCGGACCGTGACGGGTCCGCGCTCGCCGCCGTAGCGGATGGCATTGTCGACGAGGTTCTCGATGATCCTCGCGAGCTCCCGCTCGTCCGCGGCGACGACCAGGTCGGGCTCGAGCTGCAGCTGGATCGAGGCGCCGTCCCGGACGTGCGCCGCGCGCACCGTGTCCGCCGCCTCCGCCGCGACGATCGACAGGTCGACCTGCTGACGACGCCGCTCCAGGCTGCCCCGTTCGCTCCGGGCGAGCAGCAACAGGTCGTCTGTGATCGATCGCATCTGTTCCGCCGAGGTCACGATCGTGGAGAGCGCCTCGGTCGGGCTGCCCGCCCCCGACAGCGCGGCATCGGCCGTTGCCCGGATCGCGGCCAGCGGGGTCCGCATCTCGTGGGAGGCATCTGCGGCAAACCGGCGCTGGCGCTCGTGCGCCTCGCGGATGGGCTGCAGCGTCCGGCCGGCGAGCGCGTACGCGACGACCGCCACGACGCCGAAGATCGTGAAATCGGCCACGAAGAGCGCGACCGCGATCCGCTCGATCGCGTGCCGGTACGCCTCGCGGGCCTGGTGCGTGTTGTCGACCTCGGGCGCGATATCGAACGCCGGCTGCAGCACGATCGCGAGCGCCACGAGAAAGACCGCACTGAACGCCAGCAGGACGACGATGAACACGAGGAGGTAGCGCAGCGCGAGGCGCCGGCGCGCTTCCTGGAACATCAGGCGCTCGCGACGTCGGGCCGCAGCCGGTAGCCGGCCCCGCGGACGGTTTCGATCAAGCCGTCCCGCCGACCCTCGTCGATTTTGCGACGCAGGCTGCGGATGTAGACCTCCACGATGTTCGAGCCGACGGTGAAATCCGCGTTCCACACGGCGTCGATCAGACGGTCCTGCGGGAACACCTGGCCGGGGTGGCGGGCCAGTACCTCGAGCAACGCGAATTCGCGCGCCGTCAGCCGGATCGAGACGCCCGCGCGCCGCACGCCCATCGTCGCCGGGTCCAGCTCGAGGTCGCCGACGCGGACGAGCGGCGGCCGTTCCGACGATCCGCGCCGGAGCAACGCCCGGACCCGCGCCAGGAGCTCGGCCGCAGCGAACGGCTTGGGGAGGTAGTCGTCCGCGCCCGCATCGAGGCCCGCGACGCGGTCCTCGAGGGCATCGCGGGCCGTGAGCATGAGGATGGGCGCGCCGATGCCCGCATCCCGGAGCCGGCCGCAGACCGTGAACCCGTCGACTTCCGGAAGCCCGACGTCGAGGACGACCAGGTCGTAGGGGAACGCCCCGGACCACTCGAGCGCCTCACGACCAGTGGACGCGACATCGACTCCGTGCCCGGCGCCCTCGAGGATGGCCCGCAGTGCCGAGGCGATGACCGGCTCATCTTCGACGACCAGGATCCGCATCGCCGAAGTATGCGGCGGCGGGACGTTCAGAACGGCAGGAGCGACTCCAGGTCCGGCAGGATCCTGTCGAGCGAGAGCAGGAAGACGACCCCGAGGACGAGACTGAACGTCCCGGCCACGGCACCCACGGCCACATAGATCCGCTCGCGCGCCTGGCTAGCGACAAACCCGACGGAGCTTACGACCACGATCACGAAGTTCGACAGGAGCAGGCCCGCCACGAACGCAACGAGCATCGGAATCGCCAGACCCGCGCTGGCCGCGCCGCCCACCGCCGCGATGAGCAGCACCTGCGTCCCGGTCTCGGCGCCGATCCCGTGGATCATCCCGACACTGAACGCCGTCCGCGCCCCGTACGAGCTCATCTCCAGCGGCTCCACGTGCTCATGCCCGTGGATCCGTGCCTGCAGGTGACGCCAGCCGTACCGGACACCGTCGAACACGAGCATCCAGCGGCTGCGGAGCCGGAACGACTCGCCCCCGCGCGCGTAGCGATACACGGAGTAGAGAACCCACGCGCCGAGTGCGACGAGCGTGAACCCGACGACCCGGCCCATGATCGGGTCGAGCCAGGCAGGGAGCAGCGCACCGAACGAGATCGCGGCGACGCCGAGCGCGACGACGACGGCGCCGTGACCGAGGGCGTACAGGGTGCCCAGGCGGATCGCGTCGAGCTGCCCGCGGGCGGCGAGCGGGCGGCCGCCGTGACGCTCCATCCCGTAGGCCGGCGCCAGGGTGGCGGCTCCGGGTCCCGCGTCGTGGGCGCGCAGCTCGATGGCCCCGCCGTGGCCGTGAGCGTGGCCGCTCGTGGATCGATGCTGTTCGCGGTGGGCGGCCTCGGCCACACTGGCGGCCGCGGTCGAGCTCGTGATGTCGGAGATGGCCGCGATGTGGTCCCAGTCGATGCCGTGCCGGATGCCCAGGACGAACCCCGTCAGGAGGACGCCGATGCCGGCCGGGGTAGCCGCGATCTGGGCAACCGTCTCGAGCACCCGGGCTCCCTTTCGTGTCGTTCTGGGGGCGGTCAGCCTACCGTAGCTCGACCGCTATCGCAACAGGTCGCATCAGCGGGCCTCTGGCCGCGAGTCCCACTTATACTTCGCCCGATGACTGCGCTTGGATCGATGGACGCGGCCCCGGATCCCGGTCCCGCCGGACCCTGGAGCGGCCTGCCGGATCGGCTCCGAGCCAGGGGCCTGCGCTGGACGCCGCAGCGGCGGGTGCTCGTCGAGGTGCTCTCGCGGACGGATGGGCACGTGACGGGCTCCGAGCTCGTGGAGCGCTGCCGCGAAATCGATGCCACCACCATCCCCTCGACCGTCTATCGCACCCTCGACGTGCTCGAGGAGCTCGGCGTGCTCAGCCACAGCCACGGGGCGGACGGGCGCGAGGAGTTCCATGTCCTGCCGGCAACGGAGCACGGCCACCTCTATTGCCGGCGCTGCGGCGGGAAATGGGAGCTGTCCGGCCAGGAGCCCCCCGTGGCGGCCGCGCTCGCGGCGTTCGAGCTGGACCGTGGCTTCGAGATCGATGTCTCGCACTTGACGCTCGTCGGCCGCTGCGCCGCCTGTCGGGCCTCGGACGGGCCGGCCGCCGCGACCGGGCGCTGAGCGCCGTCCCGTGGCGATCCTGCCCATCGTCCAGCTGGGCGACCCGGTGCTGCGGGTGCCGACCGTCGAGGTCCGCCGCTTCGATCGCGGTCTCGGTCGGCTGCTCGACGACATGACCGACACGATGCGCGCCGCGCCCGGGGTCGGCCTGGCCGCCAACCAGGTCGGTCGTACCGAGCGGGTGGCCGTCATCGAGGTCCACGGCCGCCATATCGAGCTCGTGAATCCCGTGCTCCTCCGGGCCGACGGGACACAGACCGACCTCGAGGGTTGCCTCTCGCTCGCCGGCTATTACGCCCCGACGACGCGTGCCGATCACGCGGTCGTCACCGCGCACGACCGGCGCGGGCGCCCGATCCGGGTGGCGGGACGGGCGTTCCTCGCGAGGGCCCTGCAGCACGAGCTGGACCATCTCGACGGCCGGATCTACGTGGATCGGCTCGAGTCACTCGACGCGCTGCAGCGAGCCGACGAGGACGGCGAGCTGCTCGCCGACTGATCCCTCGCCGGTTCGACGGCGCGACCCCGTAGGATTCCCGGCATGTCGGTCGCCGCCGTGGAGCTCTTTTACGCCTTGCTGGCCGTGGTCGCACAGGTCTTCATCGTGGGCGTCGTCGTCGTGCGCGCCCTCGCGAGCGGATCCGAGCGGGCGCGCGGCTGGTATGTCGGTTTCGCGAGGGTCATCGCCCCGAACGCCCTCACCGCGGCCTGGGTCGTCGCGGCGCTCGCGACGGCCGGCAGCCTGTACTTCTCGGAGGTGGCCCACTTCGAGCCGTGCCGGCTGTGCTGGTATCAACGGATCGCGATGTACCCGCTCGTCGTCATCCTCGCGATCGCGGCCGCGCGGCGCGACCGATCGGTCGTCCCGTACGCCATCGCGCTTGCCGGCATGGGCGCGGCCATCGCCACGTACCATGTCGGCCTCGAATGGATCCCGGCCCTCGACACGGGTTCGTGCGATGCGCTCGCGCCGTGCACCGTGGTGTGGTTCCGGGAGTTCGGCTACATCAGCCTGCCGGTCCTCGCGCTGACCGCCTTCCTGTCCATCATCACCGTCCTGTCGGTCCGAACCGACGACCACCGGAGTCTCGGATGACGAGGTCCATGCGACGCGATCCGGGCCCTCGGAACTCGATGCCTCGCTGGTTGCTTCCCCTCGCCGGCGTCGCCATCGTGCTCGCCGCGGCCGTCGCCGCGATCCTCCTGACCCAGGGCCCAGGCACCGGCGGGTCGTCGGTCCGCCCCTCGCAGGCCGTCCGCTCGTCGGCCGCTTCGTCGACGGGTCCGTGGGCTCCCGCGGTCGTCGAAGGAACGGCCCTGCCGCGCTTCACGGGCTCGGGATCGGATCCGGCGGTCGGCATGGCCGCTCCGGTCGTACGTGGCGCCTCGTTCAGCGCTGCGCCCGTCACGATCGCTGCGGACGGCCGCCCCAAGGTCGTGTTGTTCCTCGCCCACTGGTGCCCGCACTGCCAGCGCGAGGTGCCGCTCATCCAGGCCTGGCTGAACGGGGGTGGCGCGCCGTCCGACGTGGATCTCGTGTCGGTCGTCACGTCCATCAGCGCCGACGCGCCGAACTACCCGCCCGATGCCTGGCTCAAGCGTGAGGGCTGGACGGTCCCGGTCATCGCCGACCCGACCGGCACCGTGGCGGACGCCTACGGGCTGCCGGCGTTCCCATACTGGGTGCTCATCGACAAGGCCGGCAAGGTCCAGGGCCGGCTCGTCGGCGAATTGACGATCGCCGACCTCCAGGTGGTCATCGGCCAGCTCCGCGGCTCGTGACAGGATCTGAGGGATCGGGCGCTCAATCGACGATCGGGACGCCCACGATGTTGAAGCCACCGTCGACGAAGAGGACCTCGCCGGTCACCGCGCTCGAGAGGTCGGAGGCGAGGAAGAGCGCGCTCCGCCCGACGTCCTCGATCGTGATATTCGTCCGGAGCGGGGCGACCTCGGCGAACGAGCCGTACATCCGCTTGAACCCGGCGATACCGGTGGCGGCGAGCGTGCGGACCGGACCGGCGCTGATCGCGTTCACCCGCACACCGGCCGGGCCGAGGTCGGCGGCGAGGTAGCGGACCGACGCCTCGAGCGCGGCCTTCGCCACGCCCATGACGTTGTAGTTCCCCACGACCTTTTCGGCGCCGTAGTAGGTCAGCGTCAGGATGGACGAGCCTTGGTGCAGCAACGGCTTCGCTTCGCGCGCCAGCGCGACCAGGGAGTACGCCGAGACGTCGAGCGCGAGCGCGAACCCGTCGCGCGACGTGTCGACGAATGCGCCACTCAGGTCCTCCCGCTTGGCGAACGCCAGGGCGTGGACGAGGACATCGAGGCCGTCGTGGGTCTCGCCCCACCGGGCGAAGACGCGCGCGATCTCCGCATCGGACTGGACGTCGCACGGCTCCACGAACGTCGATCCGATCGACGCGGCCAGCGGCCGGACACGCTTGTCGAGCAGGCTCTCGATCGACGAGAAGCCCACCTCCGCGCCCGCCTCATGGAGGGCTTGCGCGATGCCCCAGGCGATCGAGTGATCGTTCGCCACCCCGAAGATCAGGGCGTTCTTGCCGTCCAGCAGTCCCATCCGCCACCTCCACGTTCCGATACGCTCCCATGATGCCGGACCGGGCCCTGCCCACGACCGATCTCCGCGCGGCCCTGGCCGGGACGCGGGCGCTGCTGCTCGACCTCGATGGCGTCATCGTCGTCGCCGGCGAGCCGGTCCCGGGCGCGCCCGAAGCGGTCGCGACGCTGGAGGCCCGAGGTTTTCCGTACCGGATCGTCACGAACACCTCGGCCATCAGCCGCGCGACGCTCTCCCGTTGGTCGGGGAAGGTCGGAGCGCCGATTCCCGCGGAGCGCTTCGAATCAGCGTTGTCGGCGTCCGCGGCGTGGACGGCCCGGGCCTTTGCCGGTCAGCCGCTCTACGTGCTCGCCTCGCCGGACGCGCGGACCGAATTCTCGGGCCAGCGCCTGCTCAGCCACGAGGAGGCCGGCCGACCCGGCGCGGCGGTCGCAGCCGTCGTCATCGGCGATTCGCCCGAGGAGGCGACGTTCGACAACCTCAACCGGGCCTTCCGACTCGTTCGTGGGGGCGCGGTCCTCGTTGGCATGCACCGCAATCCATGGTGGCTGACGCCAGTGGGTCCAACGCTCGACTCGGGGGCCTTCGTCGCCGGCCTCGAGTTCGCGGCGGAGGTCCGCGCCCGGATCGTCGGCAAACCCTCGCCGGCATTCTTCTCGATCGCGGTGGCGGACCTGCGGCGGGTGGCGGGTCGCGACTTGGCGCGGCGCGACATCGCGATGGTCGGCGACGATGTCAGGACCGACGTCCGGGCCGCCCAGCGGGCCGGGTTGCGCGGGATCTTCGTCCTGTCCGGCAAGCACGGGCCGGCGGACATCGAGACGGCGGCGGGCGAACGCGGCGGACGACGGCCCGATGCCGTCGCGCCATCGCTGGCCGAGGTCGTTGCCGCGCTAGACTGAGCGCAACATCCCTGTCGCGCCTGATGGCGCGCGACCCACCCCGAATGAGGGAACCGCCCGTGACCACCGAAGAGAAGCCCCGGATCAAGATCACCTATGCCACGCTCAAGGCCGACAACGAGGAGCTGCACGCCGGCTTCGAGGCCGCGGTGGAGCGGGTCCGGGCCGATCTGGGAGGCCACCACCAGAACTACGTCGACGGCGCCTGGCGGGACGGTGCGTCGAGCTTCGAGGTTCGCACGCCGATCGATCGCGACCTCCTGCTCGGGACCTTCGCGACCGGGACGGTCGCTGATGTCGATGCGGCCGTGGCGGCCGCCCGCCGCGCCCAGCCGGCCTGGGCCGCGACCCCGTGGCGCGAGCGGCTCACGATCCTGCGCCGCGCCGCCGACCTGATCAGCGACCGGCTCATGGACGACGCCGCGATCATGAGCTTCGAGGTCGGCAAGAACCGGATCGAGGCCCTCGGCGAGGTCGAGGAATCGGCCGACCTCATCCGCTACTACGCCCAGACGATGGAGGACAACGACGGGTACGACCGCGAGATGGGCAACCTCGGTGACACCGCCGTGCATACCCGCTCGATCCTGCGCCCGCACGGCGTGTTCGCCGTCGTCAGCCCGTTCAACTTCCCGATGGCCCTGGCGGCCGGCCCGACGGGTGCCGCGCTGATCGCCGGCAACACGGTCGTGCTCAAGCCGTCGAGCACCGCGCCGTGGTCGTCGGTGAAGCTCATCGAGGCCTACCACGAAGCCGGCCTCCCGGCGGGCGTCGTCAATCTCGTCATGGGCCCGGGCGATACCGTGGGCCAGGCGCTCCAGGATCACCCCGACATCGACGGGATCGTGTTCACCGGCTCGTACGACGTCGGCATGCGCCTGTTCCACTCCTTCAGCCGGACGTGGCCCCGGCCGACGATCGTCGAGATGGGCGGCAAGAACCCGGCCATCGTCAGCCGCACGGCCGACCTCGACGAGGCGGCCGAGGGGATCATGCGCTCCGCCTTCGGCTTCGGGGGCCAGAAGTGCTCGGCGAACTCGCGGGTCTACGTCGAGCGCGCCGTGCACGATGACCTCGTCAAGCGGCTCGTCGAGAAGACGGAGTCGATCGTCATCGGCGATCCGCTCGTCCGGGCGAACTGGCTCGGGCCGATCATCGACCAGCGAGCCGTCGACCGGCACCAGGCGGCCGTGGCCGAGGCGCGTCGCGATGGGACCGTGTTCATCGGCGGCGAGCGCCTGTCGGACGGCGACCTCGCCCGCGGCCACTACGTCGAGCCGACGGTGGTCGGCAACCTGCCGTCCAATCACCGGCTGTTCCGCGACGAGCTGTTCGCACCGCTGACGGCCGTCCACGCCGTCGACTCGCTCGACGAGGCGCTGACGCTCGCGAACGACACCGTCTACGGGCTGACGGCCGGGGTCTATTCGGAGGATCCGGACGAGGTCCAGACGTTCCTGGACCGGATCGAGGCCGGGGTCCTCTACGTCAATCGGCGGGCCGGCGCGACCACCGGGGCGTGGCCGGGGATCCAGGCGTTCGGCGGCTGGAAGGGCAGCGGCTCGACCGGCAAGGCGGGGCTCTCGATGTACTACGTGGCGCAGTTCATGCGCGAACAGTCGCGCACGGTCGTCGACTAGCAGCCCGGCCCAGCCCGGTCATCCGGGCGGTCGTCGGACCTAGAAGGCGACCACGCGGTCGCGGCCGGCTCGTTTGGCCGCGAGCAGCGCGGAATCGGCCGCGTGGAACAGCGCGTGCCCATCGAGCTCGTCTCCGAGCAGGGCCGCCACGCCAGCCGACACCGTGATCGGGACCGACACGGACTCGCCCGGGGCGACCGTCGCAGATGCCAGGGCCACGGCCCGGCGGATGCGCTCGGCGACCGCCACGGCTTCCTCGGCCGTGCTGCCCGGGGCGATGACGACGAACTCCTCGCCGCCGTAGCGGGCGACGACATCGCCGGCGCGCACAGCGTCGCGCATCGCCCGAGCGACCCTCCGGAGCGCCGCGTCCCCGACCGCATGGCCGTATTCGTTGTTCACGGCCGAGAACCGGTCGAGGTCGAAGACGATCAGGCTCAGTGCCGAACCCGCCCGACGGGCCGTGGCGAAAGCGGTCTCGACCGCCTCGTCGAAGTAGCGCCGGTTGAGCAGGCCGGTCAACGGATCGCGAACGGCCGCATCGACGATCGTGGCGTGCCGGTCGGCGTTCTGGAGCGCAACGCCGATCTGCGTCACCAGCAGGTCGGCCATCCGGACCTCGAGCTCGCTGAACGGCGGGGCCGAGGCGGGTCGTGAGGCGGTCAGGACGGCCGCGACCTGGTCGCCGATCCGGATCGGCAACGCAAGCAGCCGCCGCTCCGGTTCGTCGCCATCGGCCGCCACCGTCCGGACGAGGCGCTCGCCCGTCTCCACGGCCTCGAGCGCCGGGCCCTCGAGCGGTCCAAGCAACCGGCCATCGAGCGGGTCGGCCGCGTCACTCCCGGACCGGCCTTCGATCCGGAACCGACCGTCGTGGTCGCGGGCCGCGACGAGCACGCGATCGGCGGCGAGCAGGTCCCCCGCGGTATCGATGACCGCGCGCATCGTGCGGGCGCGGTCCAGGTCACTGACGAGTCCCCGGCTGACGGCCAGGACGCGCTCGATCGCGTGCAGCCGTTCGCGTCGTTCTTCGTCGAGGCGTGCTGAACGGAGCGCCGCGGCGATCGACCGAGCGATCATCTCGGCGAGCGCCACGTGGGTCGAGCTGAGCGGGTGGGCGAGGGTTCCCTCGAAGTTGACGACGCCGAGCAGCTCGCCATGGTGGAGGATCGGGACCGCGACCTCGCTTCGGACATCGTCGCGGGCGGCCTGGTAATCGGGATCGATCACGACATCGGGGACGAACTGGGTCTCGAGACTGGCCGCCGCCCGACCGATGACGCCACGACCCACCTCGATGACGTGGATCGGGGAGTGATACCCGGCGACCCCGACCATCGAGAGCCGTCCGTGCTCGTCGGGCAGGTACATCGAGACGAGCGTGATCTCGAACGTTTCCGCCACGTCGTCGACCACGGCCTGGATGACATCGCGGACGGGCTTGGAGCCGTCGAACCGGCGGATGATCCGGTCGAGCGACTCCAGGGCGTCGACGCGGGCGCGGTTGCGCGCGGCCAGGCGGGTCGCCCGTCCTTCGGCCTCGGTCGCGATCCGGACGACGAGGTACATGCCGGTCGAGGCGAGCAGTACGACGGCGGTCCGCACCATGTAGTCGTCGCTGACGAGGTCGACCGCGCCGCCCGACGCGATGACGGTCGCATGGGCGAGCGCCACCGCCATCGAGGAGCCGAAGATCAGGAAGGCCGCGAAGGGATATCCCGGCGTGATCGCCGCGTAGGTCAACGCGAGGACGACGAGCGGCGCCGTGGCCGGCATCGCCAGCGTGCGCAGGTCGATCGCTGCGCTCGAGGCCATCGCCACGAGCACGACAGCCGGTCCGAG
>Ga0307308_10000677_pt1 | contig 12589 bp, 9 predicted proteins | sample ER_DNA_195_FD_194501 | JGI IMG/M metagenome (GOLD analysis project Ga0307308, IMG submission 194501) | Bulk soil microbial communities from the East River watershed near Crested Butte, Colorado, United States - ER_DNA_195 | ecosystem: Environmental > Terrestrial > Soil > Floodplain | place: USA...
AAAGATAAATATCACGGCGTCGTCAAATTCGACGTCGCCACCGGCAAACAGCAGAAGGGCGTTTCGAATGCGCCGTCTTACACAAGGGTATTCGGCGAAAGTCTGGTAAAAGAAGCCAGCAAAGACGACAAGATTGTTGCCATCACAGCTGCGATGCCGGGCGGCACCGGCGTTGACATTTTCGCCAAGGCGTTCCCAGACCGCGCCTTTGATGTGGGCATAGCCGAACAGCACGGCGTCACCTTTGCGGCCGGCCTTGCCACGCAAGGCTATAAGCCTTTCGTTGCGATCTACTCGACCTTCCTGCAGCGCGCCTACGATCAGGTTGTGCACGATGTGGCAATCCAGCAGCTGCCGGTGCGCTTCATAATGGACCGCGCCGGCCTGGTGGGCGCCGACGGCCCGACCCACGCGGGATCTTTCGACCTCGCCTACCTAGGCTGTCTGCCGGGCTTTGTGATCATGGCTGCGGCCGATGAAGCGGAACTCGTTCACATGGTCGCCACTGCCGTCACGATTAACGACCGCCCCTCGGCGGTCCGCTATCCTCGCGGCGATGGCGTCGGCATCGCAATGCCAGAGATTGGCGTGCCACTCGAAATCGGGAAAGGCCGTATCATCACGCAAGGCGGCACGGTCGCCCTGCTTTCGCTCGGCACGCGGCTCGCGGAATGCACCAAGGCAGCGGAAACGCTCGCCGCCCACGGGATTTCAACGACCGTCGCCGATGCTCGCTTCGCCAAGCCACTCGATCACGAGCTCATCCGTCAGCTGGCACGTGAGCATGAATTGTTGATCACAATTGAGGAAGGCGCCATCGGTGGATTCGCTGCTCACGTCATGCATTCGCTCAGCGAAGCCCGCGCGCTGGAGCGCCCGGGATTCAAGGTCCGAAGCATGGTATTGCCGGATGTCTTCATCGATCACGACAGTCCGCCGGCCATGTACGCGAAGGCCCGACTTGATGCAAATGGTATCGTCAACAAAGTCTTCGACGTGTTCGGATCGCGTCACGCGCCCGAATTGCAGCCTGCCGAAATAGAGTTTCTCGCCGAGCGCGCGGAGCGCCGTCGGCAGGCCAATGCAGTGAACCGGCGCGCCAAGGGGTCAGCGTAATGAAGGTCATATTGGCTAAACCACGCGGGTTTTGCGCGGGGGTTGTGCGCGCAATCGAAATTGTCGAGCGTGCGCTCGATAAATACGGTCCGCCGGTCTACGTCCGGCATGAGATCGTGCACAACAAATGGGTCGTCGATGCGCTCAAGGCGCGTGGCGCCCGCTTCGTCGAAGAACTCTCAGAAGTCCCGCCGAACGCGATCACGATCTTCAGCGCTCATGGCGTGGCGAAGAAGGTCCAGGAGGAGGCGGCCGAGCGCGGGCTCCGTGTTCTGAATGCCACCTGCCCGCTTGTGTCTAAGGTCCATGCGCAGGGTCGCCATTATCTGCGCAACGGAAGCACGGTCATCCTGATTGGACATGCGGGTCATCCGGAAGTAGAGGGCACCCTCGGCCAGATTCCCGGTCCGGTCATCCTCGTGCAGACCGAGGCGGACGTAAATGCGCTCGACCTGGCTGACGACACCCCGATCGCCTACGTGACGCAGACGACACTGAGTGTCGACGACACCAAGGGGATCATCGCGGCGCTGTTCCGCCGTTTCAAAAACGTCGTGGGGCCGGGCACGCAGGACATCTGTTATGCGACACAGAACCGCCAAACTGCCCTGTTGGAACTGACCAAGCTGGCCGACGTGATTTTTGTGGTCGGTGCAAAAAATAGCTCGAACTCGAATCGACTGCGCGAAATCGGTGTTGGCGCCGGCGTTCCTACCCACCTGATCGCCAACGGCAGCGAAATAAAACCGGAGTGGTTGCATAATGTCGAGGTTGTTGGCATTACGGCTGGGGCCTCGGCGCCAGAAATCATGGTCCGGGACGTCATTGATGTGCTGCGGGCCATTGAGCCGGTGGAGGTCTTCACCCTGCCCGGCCAGGATGAACACATCGAATTCAGGGTGCCTGTAGAACTTCTCGACGTGACCGGTACCCAGCAAATCAGCAAGGATAGTAATCTTGGGCATTCCCCTTCTTCAGAAACTCTTTGTCGGTAGCTACGTCATCCGCCAGCGTCTGACCGGCCGCAAGCGCTACCCCCTGGTGCTCATGCTGGAGCCTTTGTTCCGGTGCAATCTGGCTTGCGCCGGTTGCGGCAAGATCGACTACCCGGATCCGATCCTGCACCAGAACATGTCGGTCGATGACGCATTGCATGCCGTCGACGAATGTGGCGCGCCGGTCGTTTCGATCGCCGGCGGCGAACCGTTGCTGCACAAGCAACTGCCGGAAATCGTGCGCGGAATCGTCGCGCGGAAAAAATTTGTCTATCTCTGCACCAATGCACTTTTGATGGACAAGAAGCTTTCGCAATACGAACCGAGCACATTCTTCACCTGGTCCGTCCATCTCGACGGCGACAAGGAGATGCACGATCACTCGGTCTGCCAGCCCGGTACCTACGACCGGGCTGTGACGGCGATCAAGCACGCGAAGGAACGTGGATTCCGCGTCAACATTAATTGCACTTTGTTCAACACCGCTCAGGCCGATCGCGTCGCCGCTTTCTTCGACACTGTTATGGAATTGGGCGTTGACGGCATCACGGTGTCGCCCGGTTACGCTTACGAGCGCGCGCCCGACCAGCAACACTTCCTCAATCGCGGCAAGACCAAGCAGTTGTTCCGCGATGTGTTCAAACGCGGACCAAACAAGACAAAATGGTCTTTCAGCCAATCCAGTCTGTTTCTCGACTTCCTGGCGGGAAACCAGAGCTATCACTGCACACCGTGGGGAAATCCGACCCGCACCATCTTCGGCTGGCAGAAGCCCTGTTATTTGCTCGGCGAAGACTATGCAAAGACCTTCGATGAGCTGATGAACGAGACGGACTGGGACTCCTACGGCACCGGAAACTACGAAAAATGCGCCGACTGCATGGTGCATTCCGGCTATGAAGCATCGGCCGTCCAGGATGCCGTTGCTCATCCTCTCAAGGCGATGGGCGTCGCCCTGCGTGGCGTTCGCACCGAAGGGGCTATGAATCCTGAAATTCCGCTCGATCGCCAGCGACCGGCGCAATACGTCTTTTCGCAGCACGTCGAACGCAAGCTCGGCGAAATTCGAAAAGCAGAGGAAAAACCCGAACTTCTTCAAGCGGGATGACGCGGCCCCCTGGACTCGGCTAGAGTTCAGTTGGAACTCACGGGCATGTCGATCCGTTGTGTACCTATCATCGTACGAATTGTGGCAACGGGCTTCGGTGTTCGGCCATGCGCGGGCGCACAATCATTATTGGCGGGGTTCTGACGGCGGCGGTCCTGCTCTCTGACGTGAGCCATGCGCAACTCTCTCCGCAGGGCATTATCGGTGGTATCACGCGACCGTTCCGTCATGCGCTCGGCAATTTGGGTCACTATCCCCGCGCCGGTCGTCATCGCCGCGCGGCCGCAGCTCGGGCGTCGGCTACAGAGCCTCGGGCGGCTACGACACGCGAAATCTCGGGCATCGCAGGATCCCGTCTTGGGTGGGTTGGCCCTCCAGCCTGGCCGAATGCCTATGAGGACATGCTTGGATTTACATTCTGGCCGAGCGACTATGCACAGCGACTTCGCGGCCACGGGTTCGATGTGATTGCCGACACGATCACCGGGCGCTTCGACTTGCCCCGGTCGCTAGCGCGTACAGCGACCACAGGGTCGGCCGTCAAGGACGATGCCGGCAGCGATAGTTCGGTAGGCCAATGCGAGGACATCGCGGGCACTGAAAGCAACTGGCCGTCATCGCGTATCGAACAAGTCGTGCAGCTGTCAGGCACACAGCGGGCAGCACTTGAAAAAACGCAAGCCGCTGTCACTCAGTCGATCAAAAACATCAAGGCGGATTGCCGCGCTCCCACCGCGGCCCCTCCCCCCGAGCGGCTGAGAGCGTTGGTGCAAACTGTGTGGGCAGTTCGCGACGCCGGCATATCCTTGCGTGGCCCCCTGAAGGAACTCAACGACTCTCTAACAAAAGCACAGATGGACAGTTTCGTTGTCGAGCAACCACAGAAACCGCCCGCGCGCGATCAAAAAACATCAAATGAATTCATGAAGAGGCAATATCAGGCTTGCGCCTCGCAAAATGTCCAACCGGCTGAACGCGTGGTAAAAGAAATTGAGATGAGAGTCCGGCCGGACAAAGATCAGGCCGCAAGCTTTGAAAATTTTCACCAGATTTCATCGAACATGGCAAAAATGCTGATCGCCAATTGTGTGCAGCCGATTCCTAGCGACCCGATGGCGCGTCTGGATGCGGTGAACGACCAACTGGCCGCTATGAATTATGCGGCAGCGACGGTGCAGATCGCGTTCGACGATTTCTACGGACGGCTCAGAAGCGAGCAAAAAACGCGCCTCGATTCCATGGCTCGCTGAGCGTCAGATCCCGAAAGTGACAGCAGTGGTATTGCTCGCTTTCAAATTGCGATAGCGCGCGAGCGCCCACAGCGGAAAGAATTTCCGGTAGCCGTGGTATCGCAGATAGAATACGCGCGGAAACCCGGTCGCGGTGAAACGCTCTTCATCCCAAAGCCCGCTCGCTGTTTGCGTCCGCGCAAGATATTGAACGCCGCGCAACACGGCCGGACGATCTATTTCACCGACAGCCATCAGCCCGAGGAGCGCCCACGCAGTCTGCGATGAGGTGCTGGGAGCCGGCTCGTGGGCGCGATAATCGAGCTTGTAGCTCGTGCCATCTTCACCCCAGCCGCCATCTGGATTTTGGATGGAAATGAGCCAGTTCGCGGCTTTGCGGAGTTCCGCCGAGCCGCGATCCATGCCGCACGCATTCAGAGCGCACAGCGTAGACCAGGTCCCATAGATGTAATTCAGGCCCCAACGTCCGTACCAGCTTCCATCCGGGAGCTGCGTGTCGAGCAGGTAGGCGACGCCGCGCGACAAAGATTCGCTCTCGTCCAACGTTTCGCCAAGCTGCGCCAGCATCGAGACGCATCGGGCTGTGACATCTTCTGTGGGCGGATCAATCAGGGCGCCGTGATCAGCAAACGGAATATTGTTGAGATAGTGATACGTATTGTCGACATCGAAAGCCGCCCAGCCACCATTGCGACTTTGCATGCCCTTGATCCATTCGGCGCCCCGTTGAATGGCATGATCGTAACGCGTGCCAGCTCCCGCCCGGCGCGCACGGTCCATCGCCATGACAACAACCGCCGTGTCGTCGAGGTCGGGATAATGCGGGTTCGCATTCTGAAAGGCCCAACCGCCGGGACGCACATCCGGACGTCGGTTAATCCAGTCCCCGCCGACATCGAGCACCTGGCGCGGGCGTAACCAGTCGAGCCCCCGGATGGCAGTAGCGCGCGCCTCGTCAGTACCGATTTCCAGCAAGGCGTGGCACGTGAGGCCTGTGTCCCATACTGGCGAAACGCATGGCTGGCAGTAGGCTTCATCCCCACCAACAACGAGCAGTTTCTCGATGGAATTGCGCGCAATAGCGGCATTCTCCTTTTGACCGAGAACGTCGAACATCATTGCCGCGTTGGCCATTGCCGGAAAAATCGCGCCGAGGCCGTCCTCACCGTTGAGCCGTTCCGTGACGAAATCGACGGCTCGGTCGATCGCCCGCTGCCGCAGGCTCTTTGGAAACACTCTGATAGCCGGCCGCAATATGACGTCTATGAAGCGAAAAAACGCAAACCAGATCCAACTCTGATGCGGAGCCTTGGCCGCGGGTCCAATCGTGTGCGGCGGTTCGACGAATAATTCGTCGATTTTGACTCCGAGCGGATTTTTGGCACGCGGGCGCAATGCCTGCAGTACAAGAAGGGGTACCAACACGGTGCGCGCCCAGTACGATACTTTCGACAGGTGGAACGGAAACCACCGTGGCAGCAGCATGATTTCGACCGGCATTTCCGGTACGCTGCGCCAATCGAGGATGCCATATAGTGACAGCAGGACTCGCGTAAATACATTGGAATGAACCGCGCCGCCGCGGGCCAGGATTGCTTCCCGCGCCCGACGCATATGGGGAGCATCCGGACTGTCGCCGACCATCTTGAGTGCGAAATAGGCCTTGACGCTCGCGCTCATATCGAAGTCACCGGCATGATAAAGCGACCAGCCGCCGTGTTGCCCCTGGATTCGCCGCAGATACACGGCGATTTTCTGCTCCAGCTGCGCATCCCTGCGCTCGCCGCGGTAGTGCCGCAGGAGGACATATTCGGCCGGGATCGTCGCGTCGGCTTCCAGTTCGAAGACCCAATGTCCGTCTTTCTGCTGGCTTTGCAGAAGCGCGCGCGTCGTTTTTCCGATTGCGGGCTCCACCCCAAGCGGCCCTGATGATACCCGCAACTCGTTTACAACGCTCGTCATGCCGCTGCTCGCAAACGATGCTTTACAAGATCCGCGGCCCCGTAACCTGAACGAACTGCGCCTTCGATCGTCGCCGGAAGACCTGTCTGAGTCCAATCCCCGGCAAGAAACAAATTGTTCCACGCTGTTTCCGCCGCGGGCCGCCGCGTGTTTTGCTCGGGCGTTGCCGCGAAGGTCGCCCGACGCTCGCGAACGATTTGCCATGGCGGCAGCGTACTCGGGAGCCCCGCGACCTTGGCAATGTCGTTCCAAATGATCTGTGCAAGTTCAGTTCGCTGCATGTCGAACAGACGGCCGCCGTCACTGATCGTGGCCGAGATCCGTCCCGGCAGCGGAAATATCCATTCGCAAGTTCCGTTGATGACACCAAGCATTGGCGGCAGATGGGGCGGCGGATCGATGCGAAAATGCGCGTTCACTATCCCACGAAAAGATGAGGGCGCAATCAGAGAGGGCACCAGATTTGTCGCGACATAAGGCGGGACTGCAAGGATGACGGCATCATTCTCGCCAAGATCGACTGTCCGCTTGGCAAATCTCATCCGTGACACGCGTCCATTGCCGAACAGTAGTTCTATGAGTTCGTCTTCAAATGAAATAGTCACGCCTCGACTGCGCAGATGCGTCATCGCGGGCTCGACGAATACACTGCCGAGCCCTTCATATGCCAAAAGCGGCCGGCAGGCCTGGCCGCCAAGTGCCAGAGTTTCGCGGACGACGGCGCCAGCGAGCTTCGCCGAGCCTTCTTGCGGCGTGATGTTCAGGGCAGCCAGCAATAAGGGCCCCACAAAACGCTCATAGATCGGGCCAGCGCATTTCATAATCTCCCCGATGGGCTTGTCCGCCGTAGCCCATGCCAGACGCGCAAGCGGCAGGTAGTCCACGACAGCCGTTTGTGGAACCCGTCGATCCTTGTCGAATACCCACCAGGGGAATCTGCTGTCGCCGAAGCGTAAGGTCCATTGTTCGCCGTTTGCGACATCGACGAAGGCGAATTGCGCCTCATCGGGTCCGCGCAAACCCGATCGTGAACCGATCGCCTCGGTGAAGGAAATGGCGGCATGGTTTCCGGACAAAAGCAGATGCGTGCCATTGTCGATGACCATGCCCGTGGATTGGTCGTGATAGGAGCGACACCGGCCGCCGGCTACTGCGGTCGCTTCATGGATGGCGACGGACAAACGCAACCGGGACAGTCGTTCGGCGGCAGCCAGCCCCGCCAAACCCGCTCCGACGATGTAGATTGTACCGGCGTCAGACAATTGCATGCCGCAAAGCAACCCACAGCAAATATGCCTTGTTCACGCGGACGCGAGTCCGTGGCAGCGCCCAGCCGCGCGATACCATGCCTTCGAGCATCTGGCGATAGACCGCGCCCATGATTTTCGGCGCGCGTACAACCCGGCGTGGAGACCTGGACATGATCTCATCGGCCTTTGTGAAATACCCGCGGGCGCGCTCTACGATGAAAGTGCAGGCCGTTCCGAGCCGGGGATTCGCTGCAACCGTCTTTGGATCATTGCTCTCGATGCCAGCGAGTGCCAATGCTTCTCTCGGGAGATACAGTCGTCCAACATCGGCATCCTCATCGATATCGCGCAAGATATTCGTAAGCTGAAGGGCGCGACCAAGATGGTGAGCCAAAGCTCTCCCATCACTGTCATCCATGCCAAAAACACGAACGCTCAGGCGTCCAACCGCGCAGGCGACCCGATCGCAATAAAGATCAAGCTCATTGAGGGCGGGAGCCTGGATGTCCGCGCGCGTATCCATCTCCACGCCTTCGATAACGGCCAGGAAATCGTCCTTGCGCAGACCAAAGCGCGAAATCGCCTCGGCAAGATTTTCAAGTCCGGGCGGAACACTTCCTGAATAAAGGGCTTCAATGTCCTTCCGCCACACCGAAAGGAGTTCAAGACCCCGCGGGCGCGGGCGATCCTCGTCGGCAATATCGTCGACTTCCCGGCAAAACGAATATATTTCGAACATCGCCGCTCTTTTTTCGCGGCCGAGGATGCGCATTGCCAGATAAAAGGAGCTGCCACCCGCACGGTTCGCAGCCGGCGAGGCCCCTGCTCTCAACTCTGGACTTTGGACATTCATGGGGTCTGGTATCGCTGCGCGGGCGCCATTGTTCGTAGCAGACGGCGTAGTATAGCGCGCCCGCCGCCGTTTACAGCCGTTGCAAGCGCTTCCGCTTTGGTGAGATGGACCCGCTCGGCCAGTGGATCGCGAACCATCAGAATAGCTAGCAATTGGCTTGCTAACGATTGGATGACTGAAATTTCAAGCGCGAGCCGCGTATCGCTGACCTTTGGCTCAAGACCATGGCTCTCGTCCAGCAAGGCCGCGGTGCGCGTCACCAACCCCCGTAGACAATCCCGCAATGCTGGGCTCGCCCGACCGTTTTTGAGCCCTTCAACTGTGGCCCCGCTGGCTGCCATCGCATCGAGCGGAATGTAGACCCGGTCGAGCGCCTGATAGTCTTTCGCGCAATCCTGCAAGTGATTGATGACCTGCAATGCCGCACACAATGCATCCGACGCCGGCCAGGTGTCTCTCGCCTCGCCATGAACGTCGAGCACAAAGCGGCCGACCGGCATAGCGGACCGGGAACAGTAGTCGATCAGTTCATCCCAGTTCGCGTAGCGACGCTTGGTTGCATCCTGGCGGAACGCACTCAACAAATCCTGGGCGTGACGCGGTGCCAGCCCCCGATCGCTCAGCATCGTCCGCAGCCACAATCCCTCCGGCTCATCGCCGCCGCTACCGAGCAAGCTGGATTCGAGGCGATCGAGCCGGACAATTTTTTCAGCACTTGTAAGCTGAGGATGGTCGGCAATATCGTCGGCAACGCGGACGAATTCATAAAACGCCAAAATGGCAGGACGGTGTTGTCGCTTTATCAAGCGGGATGCGACCGGAAAATTCTCGTCGTGCGAACCCTTGCCGGATCGCAGTTCGCCACTGTGAATCATTGTAGGCTCGCCGCATCAACGTGAATGCGTCCCTTCCACTGACCGCCCCGTCCGCGCATATGGTCATACGCGGAATTGATCGTGTAACACAGGTAGAGCGTGGCAATTGCCGGCAAGGCAAAACTCCAAAGGGCGGATAGCCCGTAGAACCGTAACGTTGGTATGTACGAAATAGTCATCGCCAGCCAGGCAACCAAGCCCAAAACCCGCGGCAGGCCTGTGGCAAAGATTGCGAGCAGTGGCGGCGCGATGAACGTCAACGCCATCATTGCGACGGTTGTAGCTAATAACAGCGGCGAGTAACGAAGTTGCGCATAGGCGGAACGCGAAATCATACGCTTGACATCGGAGAGCGTGTCATATGGCCGGATGCTTCGCGCACGATCGGTCAGACCGAGCCAGATCGGACCGGCTGCTTTGAGCTTCGCCGCTAACGAACAATCGTCGATCAACGCGTTTCGGATGCTCGCGATACCACCAACGCCTGCAAATGCGGTCGCGTGTACAAGCATGCATCCTCCGGCCGCCGCTGCAGTTCTCGAACGGGGTTTAGAAACCCGCGAAAACGGAAACAGCATTTGAAAAAAATAAATGAAGGCAGGGACATGCGTTCGTTCGGCAAAACTTTCACAACGCAGCTTCGCCATCAGTGACGTGAGCACAAAACGCCCTGCCCTCGCCTGCTTCACGAGCCATGCTAGCGTGTCAGGTGCATGCACGATGTCGGCATCCGTAATAAGCAGATATTCGGGCTGCAATTCATCAGCAGCAGCGATGCCCTGCTTGATGGCCCAGAGCTTTCCGGTCCATCCGGGCGGAGGACTTTCGCCGTTCACCACAGTCAGTTGTCGATTGGGAACTGATGCGGCCGCCCACCTGGCCACCCCGGCTGTCCCGTCGGTGCTGTCGTCGTCGATCACGACAACGCTGAAGGGTCCGGCATAGTCCTGTCGCAGGAGCGAGCTGACGCTTGCAGCGATATGGTCGGCTTCGTTGCGCGCCGGGACGACCGCAACGACCGAAGGCCATTGCTGCGGTTCAGGAACTGTGTGATCCGTGTCGCGAACCCGGCAGAGCCAGAAGGCGCCGCGGCCAACGATCAGATAAAGCCACACCAAGACGCAGATGATTGCTATCACTTCGCTCATTGAAGAAGATTTCTGATTGCGAAAAGCCTACGTCAGCCCCTGCTTTTAACATTGGAAGGCCTGCCTTGGTTCAACCGTTTTGCGCATTTTGGCGAATCGGCGGATCGGCGAAAATCTGGCAAAACAAGCGACTTTTTATCACGGACTCGGCCTTGTCTTCCATCCAGACTGCGGGACCAAAATCCAGCCTTGCGACCGCACCAAACGACAGTAGTCTTCGCCGCAGCAACAATATGGCTGAAACGCATGCTGCCTTCTTGCAGTGACGTCATCATCGTAGGAGCGGGAAACGCGGCTTTTTGCGCCGCCCATGCGGCGGCCGAGCACGGCGTGTCCGTTCTTTTGCTTGAGCGCGCTCCGGAAGAAGAATCGGGAGGCAATAGCCGCTTCACGGCGGGCGCCTTTCGTTGCGTCTACAATGGCGTGGAAGATCTGCGCCTGCTGATGCCGGACCTAACCGATGAAGAGGTCGCCAATACCGATTTCGGCACGTACACCGAAGACAAATTCTTCGACGACATGGGCCGTGTCACCGAATACCGCACCGATCCTGATCTATGCGAATTGCTGGTCACACGCAGCAAGGACACGATGCGATGGATGCAAAGCAAGGGTATCCGCTTTATTCCGATCTACGGACGGCAAGCTTATAAAATCGACGGAAAATTCAAATTCTGGGGCGGCCTTACCGTTGAGGCTTGGGGTGGTGGCCCGGGTCTCGTCGAAGCGCACACAAAAATCGCGAAGAAGAGCGGCATCACCATCGCCTACAACGCGCGTGCCGTCTCGCTCATCGCCGATGACGGCGGCGTGCATGGTGTGCGCGTAAAGCACGAGGGGCGCACTCTCGACGTCAAGGCGAAATGCGTTGTGCTCGCGGCGGGTGGTTTTCAGGCCAATACGGAAATGCGCACCCGCTATCTCGGGCCAACCTGGGAACTCGCAAAGATCCGCGGCACACGATTCAATACCGGCGACGCCATTCGCATGGCACTCGACATTGGCGCCATGCCGACTGGAAACTGGTCGGGCTGCCACGCCGTTGGCTGGGACCGCAATGCTCCGGAATTCGGCGACCTCGCGGTCGGCGACAACTTCCAGAAGCATTCGTATCCGTGGGGCATAATGATCAACGCCAATGGCGAGCGGTTCGTCGACGAAGGGGCGGATTTTCGGAATTACACCTATGCGAAATATGGTCGTGTCATTCTGATGCAGCCCGGCCAGTTCGCCTGGCAGATCTTCGACAAGAAGATCATTCCTATGCTGCGCGACGAATACCGCATCAAACAGGTCACCAAAGTACGCGCCGATACGCTCGAAGAACTGACGAGAAAACTCGATGATGTGAACGGTGATCGCGCTCTGGAAACGATCAAGGCCTACAACAAGGCCGTTCGCACCGACATCAAGTTCAACCCGAACGTGAAGGATGGCCGTCGCACTGAGGGCCTGGCCGTTAACAAGTCGAACTGGGCCAATACCGTCGACGAACCGCCATTTGAGGCCTATGCGGTGACTTGCGGGATCACCTTTACTTTCGGGGGACTGAAAATCGATACTTCGGGTCACGTGATCGACACCGACGGCCAGGCAATTCCCGGCCTGCACGCGGCGGGCGAACTGGTCGGCGGACTGTTCTATTTCAACTATCCTGGCGGGACCGGCCTGATGGCGGGCTCCGTGTTCGGAAGGATCGCCGGCACGACCGCGGGACAGCGGGCGGCGCAGATGCCGTCCTGAACATCAGGCAAAAGCCTTACCTGGGCTGCGTTTTCGCGGCACGTTCCCGCAGACGGTAAATAAAATTGAATGGCGGACCGTGCGGTTTCTGGCCTCAATCTTGTATCTGTCGATGTATTCGGCCGCGTTCACGCCGCTATCCAGCATGAGAATGGCGCGGGTCGTTTTCCACGACAGATCAATGGATTTTGCCAGCACCAGGATCTGATCTCCGGGGTCGTGCACCATTGCACGCTCGATCGCTCCGATGGGCAGATCGGTCAGTAAAGATAGCGCTGCCGCGGTTTCA
>Ga0307308_10000680_pt1 | contig 12559 bp, 11 predicted proteins | sample ER_DNA_195_FD_194501 | JGI IMG/M metagenome (GOLD analysis project Ga0307308, IMG submission 194501) | Bulk soil microbial communities from the East River watershed near Crested Butte, Colorado, United States - ER_DNA_195 | ecosystem: Environmental > Terrestrial > Soil > Floodplain | place...
GGACGGTCAGGGCCTCGGTTTGATTGATGGTGAGGGTCCGGTCCTTTCGGTCGTAGCCGATGGGTACCCAGCCTCCCATCCACATGCCCTTCTGTTTGGACGCGGCGATCTTGTCGCGGATCCGCTCACCCGTGACTTCGCGCTCGAACTGCGCAAAGGACAGAAGAACATTGAGGGTCAGGCGGCCCATCGAAGTCGTCGTGTTAAATTGCTGGGTGACCGAGACGAACGAGACCCCGGCGTCGTCGAAGATTTCGACGATCTTGGCGAAATCTGCCAATGACCGGGTGAGCCGGTCAACCTTGTAGACCACGACCACGTCGATCAAATGGGATTGGATGTCGGCCAGCAGCCGCTTAAGCGCTGGCCGTTCCGTCGATCCTCCGGAAAAGCCGCCGTCATCATAGAGGGCGGGAAGGGGAACCCAGCCCTCGTGCCGTTGACTCTTTATATATGCGTCACAGGACTCGCGCTGGGCATGGAGTGAATTGAAATCCTGTTCCAGCCCCTCTTCGGATGACTTCCGGGTGTAAATCGCGCAGCGAAAAGCTTTGGTGGGGGATGCAGCGGGCTTACGCACCTCGATTGCCCGCATTAGTTTTCGGGGGCAAAACCGGCGCGGCCTGCGCATCAGAAATCGCACCCAATTTATTGCGGCGCGGGCCGGCTGCATTTTTATTCGAAGATGGCGCGCGTTTAATGCCGAAAAAGGCATATCCGTTCCAGTTGGTGCCGGTGATAGCGTTGGCGACAGCAGAGAGCGACTTATAGGTCCGCCCGTCCCATTCGAATCCTTCGTTCAAAGCTGTGACCTTATGGGTGGTGTTCTGCCACTGTCGGATCATCTGCGTGCCGGGCTTAATGCGGTTGCTGCCAAGCGCGGCGCTCGCATCACCATTTCGAACGGCGTTGACAATTTCCCGGAGCCTGCGTTTTGTTGCCACCGATAGTCCGCCATAGGCCTCGACCTGCATTTGATAGGCCACGGCCCGCGCCAAAAAGTTCCGGCGCAATGATTTGGGCGCGGAATGGCCGAATGGTTTCTTCCAGTGATTCCGGAGTTCGAGAAGGCTGAGAGCGGGCAACCGCCCGATCTCAGTCTCTAGAGCAGCATCATCGATCGTGCTACGCGGCATGGATCAAGCCTTTCGCGCCGCCGCCCTCTTTTTAGTCTTGGCGGTTTTGGCCGTGCCGATCCGGTAATTTCTGACACCGTCGATTTTCTCAGAGAGGAGGGGGAGTTTCAGCTTCTTGCGCACCGTGCCCGCGAGAAATCCGCGCACCGAATGCTTCTGCCATCCTGTTTCCTTTACCAGGACATCTAAGTTGGCTCCTTCCGGGCGTCGGAGCAGGGCTACGATCCTGTCCTGTTTGGAGTCTGGTTTGGTTCGATCGGACGATGCTTTGACTGCCCTTGGAGAAACGGCAGCGGTCTTCTTTGCGCCCGATCGCTTGGCGCGGCTGGGTCGTTCGCTCGACTTGGCTTGAGTGGACATATCGGGGACTGCGACTTCAGCGGGATCGGCAGCGGCAATATTGTCCGACGCCTCGGCGACATCCTCGACTTCGATCGCTTTAAGGCCGGCCTTGGTAATCCGCAATGAATAGGGCCTGTTATCATCGCCGCGCCGCCATATTGGCATGTCGTCCTTGGCGCGAAGCTCTTGCAAGAGCTTTTCATTCAAGAGCTTGCTGATCACCTTTTTCGCGGCGCTGCCTTTGAGGTTTGCCGGCAGAACCGCTGCATGGTCGGTTCGTTGCGAAGCCGAAGACAGAATCAGTCGTTGAGTATCGGAGAGCTTCATAAAATCCTCCTTGTCGTGCGGCATCATCGCCGCCACGACCGCAACCCCGCGGAAGGCGCAAGCGCCGGCGGGGAGGAGGCTTGGAAAGTGACCACTCAGCTTTGTTGACCGATCCGGTTGATTAGGCTTGCGGCATTCAGCAGCGTTGTTGCCTCGTACAGAAGTTGCTCCATGTCGAGTGCGACTTCGAGGCCCTTCTCGTGAAATCCCGCACCGGCGCAAGCATCGGCTGCGCGCCCTATTCCCGCGGCTTTATCGAGTCGGCTGCGAATTTCGGTTAGATAGACCTTGATGGTTGTTTCGACTAATTGCGCGTCCATGGTCGACAACTCCTTTGTTGCCACTACACACGCTTCCCGTGCCGGCGAAGTCGAGCGAAACCAGAGCAATCTTGTTGCTCATTTCAGGGCATACCGAGCATCTTTGGATCCAAATCAAGATTGTCTTCGTTAAAGCGAGGATGTCTTCAAAAATAGCTCGGATCGAATTGTTGCGAAGCAAATTCCGTATGCTACAACCGCCTTCCAAAAATCAGGAGCAGAAATTGGCTAAGAAGTCCAAAAAGAAAATCGCTCGTCGTGAATATTCGAAAGCCGATGTCAGAGAGCTTCGGGCTCATTCCAAAGCAAGAACACCTGTCGACAAGATTGCAAAGTTGACCAAGAGAACCGTGGGCGCTTTACGCCAGAAGGCGCTTAAACTTGGCATTGGCCTCGGTCATCAGCGCTGACTGCGAAGCGGATCATCTCACTCAATGCGCAACCCGCAGCGGCGCGATCGGCTGGATGCGGTGCGGATCGGCATCGAGACCGGACCGACATCCACTTGATTAAGGACCGAGTTCAAGCGAGTTCGCCCGCCGCCCTCTATAGCGGACATGCATGGTTTAGGGGAGCAGCGTCGTCACGCGCGGTTCGTTTCCCAAGCGGACGGAACGAGAGCTCACCCCCTCAAGGGTAGGGCCGAGCGCAAATAGTTGTTGAACCTAAACCCGAACTGCCGTTTGAGATTGCACGGGGGAGCCGAGGGGGAGCGGAGGTGAACGCGGGCCGCTTAATTTGAGTCGGTGTCGGAGGAAGCGTGCTTTCACTTGCGCATGTCCGCTCATCGCATGCCGGCTCAACCGGTCGATGCAACACAGGCGTTAAATCTCTCTGCTGGGGTTTCAAATTGCAAGGTCTCACGTGGTCGTTCGTCGGATTGGATGAAGGGACTAATGACGATTATGCCGGACGGCAGCTATGAGGTGAAGTCCTTTGCCACTGATACCGAGCGCAACAACGTCGCTGCCTACGGTGTCTTTTCGGGTACTCATACCGGTCTCGGTGGTCCGTGCGAGCCGACCGGCAAAAAGACGACCTCGGACTACGTCTATGTGATGCAGTTCACCGGCGACAAGATCAGCCACATGACGAAGATTTGGCATTCTGGAATGGCACTAGAGGAATTAGGCTGGGCTTGAACGGACGTTTACCCCGTGAAGGCTGAGAGTTCTTATGGCATTAAAAAACGTTCTAGCCCTCGTTGCCGTCCGGGACCTTGAGGAAGGTATCCGCTGGTACAAGATGGGCGTGGAGAACGTACAGAAGCTTAAGTTGAACACTGCGATGCTGCGGCCTCTATCTTCGTTGGCGACGAAACCTGCCAATGTTGCTGCCCTTTCGCTCAGACGGGCAACTTGCCTCGTGGGCCGCATTTCACGAATCTTGTTCTGTGTGAATTGTTTCTAATCTCTATAGTCGTAGGATCAATTATCGTCAGAAGGTAGGTGATCTTTTGTCTGAACCAGAATCGTCTTCGAACATCGGGAAATTCAGTTACCCAATAACCGCCCTCTGCTGACTTCGTAGAAACCAGCGTGCTGACTGCCTGTACGTTCTGTTTGACCTCATACCGCTTGTTCTCGTTAAATATAAGCAGTTCAGCAATGAATTTCCGAGCCACTGCTTCGACGCCTGACATTCTCACAGTGAAGCAAGCTTCATTTGGTCCGATAGGAAAATCGCGATTTGGGGCGACCCACACCCCTCTAATAGGATAGATGTCGGCAACAGCCGGAGAACTTAGAAGCAGACCTACCAGGCCCATTAATTGAGCGCAGTCCGCTAATCGCTTGTGGATTCCAATATTAGAGGTCCTCATGTCGAAAACCTCCATGACGGCCATCGCACTGGGCGCATTCGGTGCCGCGCTGCTCGCTTCCGCCGCTTCCGCCGCGCCCCTCAACGCAACGACGATCGGCTCCGCTGAAGTCTCCAACGTCGACCAGATCGGTCTGGTCTGCAACGAGTATTATGGACGCTGCTGGCGGACCCGAGGACCGCGCTATGTCCTGCGCTATTACTACGACCCCAGCTACTTCCCCGGCCGGGGCTACAACTACTACGCTGGCCCCGGCTACTACGATCGCGGCTACGGCTACGGCGGACCAAGGTTCACCATTCGCGGCTGGTAGCCCGCTCGGCCTCCCGGTGCCGCCGTCGCTGCTCGCCCCCCGCCGAGGAGGTGATCGAATGAAGGCTGATTGTTGCAGTACATGAGGCAGGTTATGGCACGTTTGAGACATGCTGACGAACACTGAGAATGTCTGCTTATCGGGGCAGACCGGAAGTGATCGACAGGCAGTCAGAATGACGCGAATGACCCAACTCGGAAGTCGCTCGCCTGTCTGAGGGGGCAAAAAAGCTTCAAATGACCCTTCCAATTGAGCCACCACGCGGGCTTGACGGGGCAGTCGTTGGCGTGGTGGCGGGACACTTAAGTTTTCGTAACGGAAAGCGGGGCGGGGCGTTTCGGTCGGCACAAGCTTCGATCGCCCTTCGCGCCCGAGCGGCGTCAGATGCACCCCGCCGGTGCGCGCGCCTAGATCCGGCTCAAGAAAAACGTCTCCAGTTTGCCTTTGCCCTTCACGTCAATGCTGCCGCGTGGCTCCAGCGCGAAGGGACCGACGAGGTGGCGGGCGGTATCCTGGGACACATGGATTCGATTGGGCAGAGAATAGGCCTCGAGCCGGCTGGCGACATTTACAGTATCGCCCCACACGTCGTAGATGAAGCGGTGCGTGCCGATGATGCCGGCAACCACGGGACCGGAATGTATGCCGATCCGGATTTGCAAGGGCCAGCCGAAATGGCTGTTGACGCGGCCCAGCCGATCGATCATGCCGAGCGCCATTTTCGCGATCGCTGCTAACCCATCGGGATTTGGATCGGGCAAGCCGGCGACGGCCATGTAGGCATCGCCGATGGTCTTGATCTTCTCGACACCGAACTCGCGGGCAAGCGCGTCGAATTCCGAGAATAGCCGGTTCAAATACTCGACCATCGCTGCAGGTGTGACCCGTGCCGCGTGCTCGGTGAAGCTCACCAGATCGGCGAACAGAACGCTCACGCCCTCGAAGCGGTCGGCGATCATGGCTTCGCCATGGTTCAGGCGGCCAATCACCTGTCTTGGCAGGATGGTCAACAGCAGCCGCTCGAACTTGGCTGTCTCGTCCTCGATGCGGCGAAGGTACTTCTGCTCGCGGTCGCGCCAGCGCTTCTTGTGCAAGCAAGCATTGATCCGCGCGCGCAGCAGAACCGGATCGAACGGTTTTGGCAGATAATCCTCGGCCCCGGCCTCGATGCAGCGGACGACGCTCTCGGTCTCCGCCAAGGCCGTGATCATGATCACCGGAATGCGGCGCAGCCGTTCATCCGCCTTCATACGCACCAGCACGTCAAGGCCGTTGATATCGGGCATCATCAAATCGAGCAGGACGAGGTCGAACTCATCGTCGGCGAGCGCCTGCAGCGCCTGCTGGCCGCCGGCCACCGAAGCGACGCGATGCCCATCGCGGGTCAGCCGGCGCGACAGGAGATCGCGGTTGGCCTCGATATCATCTACGACGAGAATGGAGCCGGTTTCGGTGACAGCATACGGCCGGACTGGCCCGAGACTGCGCATCAAGTCGCTCACCATGGCTGCGCCGGTCTGATCGGAGTCCAAGCTCGTCTCCTCGACATCGACCGAGAATCGCACGATGCGATCGAGACGCAGCAGCAGGTCGGTGGCCGCCACCAGCAGGCAATCGAGGTCTGCCCGTAGCGAGTCGCTTGAGAAATTGGCTACATCCTCGCGCAGCATCTCGCCATAGCCCTTAATCGCGTTGAGGGGCGTGCGCAGCTCGTGACGCAGCTCCTGCTCTTGCGTGGCAGCCCCCGAGCCGGGCGATCTCCTGGCGCGATCGCCGTCCAGCCGGTCGACCTTTCCGGCGAGATCCCGCGCCGCGCCGAGGATACGGTTCATATCAGGGAGGATGTCCGGGCGCCCGTTCCGGCACGCCTCCTCGTGCATGATCTCTGCATAGCCGAGCAAGGCGTTGACTGGAGACAGCAGTTCCTGGCGAAGGTGGGCAAGCTGAATGCGCCAGGCGCGCGCGCTGTCGGTGTCAATGATGCTCATGGCTGATCCAGGCTCGCGCGCCGGGCGTGCCGCGGTACCAGCTCGTCGAGCGCCGCCAGCACGGCCTTGCCACTGTATTCGCCCTTGTGCACCAAATGCTGTACCTGGCCGTTGAGCCGCGCGCGATCATCTGCGGTCAGTGTCTTGGCGGTGACGACGATGATTGGGATGCGCCACCAACGGGATTCGGCGCGCACCCGTGCGATGAACTCGAACCCGTCCATCTCGGGCATCATCAGATCGAGCAGAATTGCGTCGGGTAAAGCCTCGTTCAAACGCTCAAGACCAACCCGACCATTCTCTGCTTGCGTGACCCTGCAATCGATCTGCCGCAAGGCGCGCCCCATCAGCTCACTGGTCGGAACGTCATCCTCGACGATCAGCACGTGCCGTGGCGCACCCCTTGGGCAGCACCTCTCCACCGCACGGACCAGTCTGTCGCAATCAATCGGCTTGATCAGGTAATCGGCGGCGCCGAGCGAGAAGCCGATGCTCTGGTTGTCGACGATCGTGACCATGATCACGGGAATTTCGGCGAGGGCCGCATCTTCCTTCATGGCGCTGAGCACGGCCCAGCCGTCCATCTGCGGCATCAGAGCATCGAGCGTGACGACATCGGGCTGCAGCGTGCGGGCGAGCTGCATCGCCTCCTCGCCACTGGCAGCCATGCGAACGGCGTAGCCGCCGCGCTGCAGGTGTCGACGCAGCAGCTCCCGCGCATTGGGATCATCGTCGACCACGAGAACGGTCGGTGTATGCTCGGGCTCCGTGACCTGCGGACCCTCGGAACGCTGCTCTGCCGCCGAGTCCGCAGTGTCCGATGCAGCGCGTGTCACCGCCGGCAGACGAACCATGAAGGTCGTCCCCTTGCCGGCTTCGCTGGTCAGCGTCACGTCGCCGCCCATCAGCCGGCAGAAGCTCTTGGTGATGGCGAGGCCCAGCCCCGTGCCGCCATAGGTGCGGGTGGTCGAGTTGTCGGCCTGAGTGAAGGCCTCGAACATCTTGGCCTGCTGATCTGGCGTCATGCCGATACCGGTATCGCGCACCTGGAACTCGATCCAGTCGATGGTTTCGTTCGTATCGCGGAGCGCGGTCAGCGTGATCGTCCCGTTCTGTGTGAACTTGCAGGCATTGCTTAGAAGATTGAACAGGATCTGTCGCACCTTGGTCAGATCGCTGTGGATCGTGCCGACCTCGTCGGCGCAGTTCACCACGAGTGCGTTGCCGGTCTTCCTGGCCAGCGCGGTGACGGTCGCCGCGACGCTGTCGATCATGGGCCGCAGCTCGAAGGTCTCGAGATAGAGCGTCATCTTGCCGGCCTCGATCTTGGAAAGATCGAGGATGTTGTCGATCAGACCGAGCAGATGCTTGCCGGCGTCCTGGATCTTGCGCAGGTCCGCCATCTCCGATTCGCGCCCGGCGCTCTGGGCGTCCTCGAACAGGATATCGCTGTAACCGATGATCGCGTTCAAGGGCGTGCGCAGCTCATGGCTCATGCTGGCGACGAAATCCGACTTCGCGCGGGTCGCCTGCTCGCTCGCCCAGATCGCGTTGTGCAGCTCGCCTTCCATGCGCTTGTGGTCGCTGATGTCGACGAGGCCCGTGATCATCGCCGGGCGCCCTTCGAACTCGATGCGCTGCGAGGCCATGAGCGCCCAGAACTCCTCGCCTCCAGCCCGCTTGAACAGCATCTCCATGCCCTCCACATGGCCGTGCTCGGTGAGCGCGCCGATGAAGCGCTCGCGATGCTGCGGGTCTGCGTAGAGGGTTTTCGCTCGCAGGCCCAGGACGGACGAACCTTCGACCTCGAACATTTCGCTGGCGCGTTGATTGGCATACCGGATGATCCCGTCATCGAAGGTGACGATCAGCACCGTCATCGGCGCGGCCTCGGCAATGACGCGCAGCCGCTGCTCGCTCTCCTGGATCGCTTGCTCCGCCTGCTTCAAGTCGGTGATGTCGGTGTAGGTCGCGACCGTGCCGCCGTCGTCGGTTTTGCGCTCGTTGATCTGGATCCAGCGCCCGTCGGAGCGGCGTTGCACATGCCTGCCCTTGGGATCGCGATGCCGCGCCAGACGTTTCGCGACCCAGACCTCGACGTGCCCCTCCGCGTCGCGGATCTCGCCGCCCGCGGCCGCATTGCGGAGGATCGTTTCGAACGATACGCCCTGATTCACGACATCGATGCTGCCGGTGCCGTGCATGTCCCGGTACCGCCGGTTGTATATCACCAGCTTGTCGTCGGCATCGTAGAGGGAGAAGCCCTCCGAGATGCTCTCGATCGCGTCGACCAGCCGGCGCTGGGCCTCCGTTGCCTTGTCGCGCGCAGCTGCCAACTCCTCCTCTCGCCATTTGAGTTCGGTCACATCCGTGAACACGCCCACGGTGCCGCCATCCCGCGTCTTACGCTCGCTGATCTGGATCCAGCGACCGTTCCACTGGTGATGCAGAAACGGCCCTCTGGGGTTGCGATGCCGAGCAAGTCTCTGCTCGACCCATTCTTGAGGCCGTGCAACGGCATCGGCCACGATCCCACGCTCGGCCACGGTCTTGATCAAATGCTCGAACTCGAGCCCTGGCCGCATGAGGTCGGCCAACCCCGGATAGAGCTCGCGAAAGCGCGAGTTGCACAGTACCATGCGATCATCGGCGTCGAACAGGACAAAGCCTTCCGAGATGCTCCCGAGCGCGTCGGTCAGCCGAGTCCGGGCCAGCGTAGCCTTGTCGTGTGCCTCCGACAGCTCCTTCGAGCTCAGCTCCTGCGAGCGCTCGAGCATCGCCCGATCGCTATCGAAATCGGCGTATGCGGCATCGACGGCTGCTACGAAACGCTGCAACGCAGCCGGTACTTCGTCCTCGACACCGAGGTGCTTTCTGAGCTGGCGTCGTAGCAGCCTGTGCATCTGTGCCCTGTGACGTTCAGTCCTCGGCGAAAGTTGTTATGGTCATGGTTTGATTGTGCAGGCGACACTCGCCACCGTGCCTGAAGGGGGAAAGCTCGCCGTACGAGTAGAACCCGGATATCTTCGTATCCGTCCCGAAGACATCTCGAATTGCTTCGATTTCTTCTTCGGTGCGCTGCTTCATCACAAGCTTACGACCGACACAGCTCACCAGAATTGCAAGATCTGGTCGCCTGTCGCCCAGCCCGCTGAGGCTGGCCTTGGCGGCGGCCGTCGCGCCGTCGACCAGATCGTCGACCTTGGTCTTCATCAAGTGCGCCGTTCCGCCCTGTGGGATGTCGCCCGCGAACGTCATTGACTTGTTCTGCTCGTCCACAGACAGGACGGTCCGGACGACACCCTGGCCGCCCTTTGCCTCGGTAACCAGGATTGGAAAAAGCAAGGCAGAGCTTGGCAACTGGTCGGCGTGTGAGCCCAGGTACGATTTATAGAGATCGAGCGCTGACCGCTCATCCAGCTCATAGAGGATGTTGCCCTCGGCCCGGGTGATGGCGCGCAGCGGCCCGAATGGCTCCCAGCCGCCCATCGATCCGTAGCCAATGCGCAAGCCGTCGCCATACAGACCAACCGCTGCCACGCGCTGGGGACCCGCGCCACCGTCAGCAATAACCCAGGTCTCGGCAAAATTGGTTCCGTCTCCGGAAAGGCCGCCAGTGATCGACACGCCTTCCACGACGCCGCCCGCTAGACCGCGCGCCAAGTCGGAGCCATTGACGTGCAAGCCGTCCGAAAGCACGAACACATGGCGCAATGAGGCGTCGTTCAACTGCTGCGCGAGCTCCTTGCCGACGTCGTAGCTCGCCTTCGCCTCACCAATCGTGGCAGAGGCGAACCGCAGTCGCGTATGTTCGAAGTCGACAAGAGTGGCAATCACCGAGTCGTCGACGACCAAGTCGCCGACAATCTCGCCGGAAGTCGAGCAACCAAGCATGGCGGCCCCTTTGAAGTGGTCGCGCAACTCGCCCACGAGGTTACCCGTCTGCATCAACGATCTAGCACCGAAAACGAACACGACACTTTGTTGTCCGACTTCGCCAGCTGGCAAATTCGGCTGCCACCCGTCACTTTGCGACCATTTGTACTGAGCCGTTTTCATGAGTTGTTTCCTCTCGTCATCTGTCCGGAACTTGCAGGTCTACTGTCCCGCAGCCGCGAGCAGCGTCGCGATCTTACCCAGCAGCCTCTGCAGCTCGATCGGTTTTGTGTCGTAGTCGTCACAGCCGGCCTTTAGGGCCTTGTCCCGATCGGTCGCCATGGCGTGCGCCGTAAGCGCGATGATGGGGATCTTGCGCAGCTCAGGCGTGGCCTTGATCCGGCGCGTCGCCTCCCAACCGTCGATCACCGGCAGGCTCATGTCCATCAAAATGAGATCGGGCCTGTCGCTCGTGGCCCTTGCGACGCCGCGCGCTCCGTCCTCGGCAATGGTGACCTCGTAGCCGCCACGCACAAGGCGCCGCGAGAGCATGTCCCGGTTCATCTCGTTGTCTTCGACCAGCAGGATCTTGGGCATTGCACAGCCTCGAGCCGGACTGTGAGCACTGCTTGCCCGGGACCGCCCCGGGTGGCCTCAATGGACGCCCAACGTAGCACTCAAGCGTAATTCCCAACTGCTTTATTCTCAATGCGTTAAGCGCCTCAATTCTCTGGTGCCTTGTAACCCCGATGCAGGGCACGCAATGTGAACTCGTTCACATCGTGTGAGAAATCCGCCGATGCCAGCAAGCGCACGCGCATTGCATCGGTGTACAAGTTTGAAGGTTGGGAGCTCGGGCGGCTCCGACTTTCCAGTCCGCCATTCGAATGGTGGCGAACGTCGGCTTTTTGTTCAAGGCTAGTGTAGCAGGCGGAGGGGTACCCTTCTTGGTCGGTCGCGAACAGCCAAGCGGAAATATTAGTGCGCAAATTGCCTACAATCTCTGTAGGTGTTATAAGTATTGTGCTGCTTGCAGGAACGGCGACAGTTCGACGACGGGAGCCTTCCGAAATGGCCGTGCAGTACAAATCTATTCGAGAATGGCGGGAGCAATACGCTCGGCGCATACTCAACATTGATTTCAAGCCCCTGTCAGATTCGCCGTTTCGCGCCTCGGTCGTTCCGATCTTTGATGACCTGCGGATTATGCGAACCGCAATTAACCCCGGCGTCACGTTTCGTGACGAGGAACTGGTCAGGGATGGCGACGACAGTTACTGGCTGATGATCGCTCAGTCGACGAGCCTTGAGATCGAACAGCAACAACGCAATCTCCTGCTCAGCCGTGGCGATGCCACGGTGATGCAAGTCTGCGAGACAGGGAGCGTCGGTTCACGTCAGCGCTTCGGATATATCGGAGTGCTGATTCCACACCCGGAGATCGCGGCGCTCGGTGCCTGCATCGACGGCGCGCTGATGCAGCGCCTGCCGCGGCAGTCCGAGGCCTTGCAGCTGCTCCGCGGTTATATTCAAACGCTTGAAAAGGGTAAGCTCGGCCAGTGTGCGCAAGCACGCGCGAGACGATCCGCCGGCACATAATGGACCTCGTCGCGCTCGCTATTACCTCGCAGCGCGCTATCGGCGAGAGTCGCTTGAGCGCGGTCGTCGCCGCTCGTCTCAACTCCGCCCTCGACCATATCAAAGTACGGTTTCGGGACCCAACGCTCAGCGTCACAGCCGTCGCACGCGTAATGGGAATCTCGCCCGGTATGTGCACCGGTTGTTGGAGACATCCGGAGCGTCTTTTAGCGAACGTGTCAACGAACTGCGGCTGCAGCAAGCGTTCATGCTGCTGACGGAAGAGCCTCCGCGCCGAATTTCTGATGTCGCGTTGCAAGTCGGCTTCTCCGATATTTCACACTTCAACCGGTTGTTCCGTTCACGCTTCGGCGACACGCCACGTGGTGTCCGCGGGCAGCTGCGGCAATAATGTGTCCCGTTCCGCACATCGTTCGAACTGATCTGCCCAGACCTCCATCTCGCGCGTGGTTGACGGCGGGTGGCCGTGCAAGACGGCGACGACTTTTTTTGCTCATGGCTCGTGGGCGATACAGTCGAATGTCTCCTCTTGGCGTGCGCCGTGACAAGGCGGCGCTTTTCAGTGGGTGCAAGCCCCATCCGGCAACCGCTCCAGCCGGAAGCAATCGGAGCAGTCATGGAGGTAACGAAGTGGCTGAAGCCTTCGATTAGCGTGTCACGAATTGGTGACAGCGCGAGTGTGCAGGCCGCAACGCGAGTGAACGCTGAGCAAGCCTCGAAAAGGACGATGTGTAGGCCGACCCGACTGCCATATCGGGGAAGGTTGAAATGGCTGGGCGCGTTGAGCGAAGATTACGCCCATCTGCTACACCGGGGTATTGGCGGCAGCATGTACA
>Ga0307308_10000682_pt1 | contig 12547 bp, 10 predicted proteins | sample ER_DNA_195_FD_194501 | JGI IMG/M metagenome (GOLD analysis project Ga0307308, IMG submission 194501) | Bulk soil microbial communities from the East River watershed near Crested Butte, Colorado, United States - ER_DNA_195 | ecosystem: Environmental > Terrestrial > Soil > Floodplain | place...
GGCCTCACAGCGTCGAGTGGAGCTCCTCGATGCGGGCCATCAGCCGCTCGGTCGCCTCCTCGGACGCACGCTTCTGATCGACCCCCTCGAGGTCCGAGAGGTCGAGCGGCTCGCCGTAGACCACGCGGAGCGGCCCGAGCCGCGACAGCCGTTCGGTTCCCTTGATCGCGGCAGGCACGAGCGGCGCGCCCGCGCCCAAGGCGATCCGCGCCGCCCCGGTGTGCGCCCGCGCGACGTGCTTCTTGCGCAGCCCCTTTCGCCGCCGCGTGCCCTCGGGGAACATGACGACGATCTCACCCTCCTTCACGAGCTCCACGGCGGTCCGGACGGCCTCGACGTCACCCTCGCCGCGCCGCACCTTGAAGGCCCCGCCGGCTCGCAGGACCGGCGCGAACAGCGGGTTGAACAGCTCCGACTTCGCCATGAAGCGGAGCTGCCGGTGAGGCAGGAGCGGGATCCCGAGCGGCCAAGGATCGAAGTTCGAGGTGTGGTTGGCCGCGAGGACGAAGCCTCCCTCGGGAAGGTGTTCGACGCCTAGAGCGCGAAGTCGATAGAGACCCATCACGAACGGCCAGCTGATCAGGCCGACGAACTTGTAGACCGGCGCAACCATGGCACGCAATCGTCACATTTTCCGCTCTCGCTAAGGTGGATCCTCGAGATATGAAGACCCTTGTGATCGCAGAGAAGCCTTCGGTCGCCCGCGACATCGTCGACGCGCTGCCCGGAAGCTTCGAGAACAACGACACCTCCTACGAGTCGGACGACACGATCGTCACCTTCGCCGTCGGCCACCTCGTCGAGCTCGTCGCTCCCGAGGAGTACGACGACCGCTTCAAGAAGTGGCGGATGGACGACCTGCCGATCGTCCCCGACGAGTTCCAGTTGCACGCGCGCGACAAGAAGGCCGAGAAGCAGCTCAAGGCGATCCACAAGCTGCTCAAGCGCGAGGACGTCGACCGGATCATCAACGCGTGCGACGCCGGGCGCGAGGGCGAGCTGATCTTCGCGTACATCTACGAGACCTCCGGCGTCGACAAGCCGGTCGAGCGGCTTTGGATCAACTCGATGACGAAAACCGCGATTCGGGAGGGCTTCGACCAGCTCCGGCCGGGCGAGCAGCTGCGGCAGCTCGAGGCCGCTGCGCGCTCCCGCTCCGAGGCCGACTGGCTCGTGGGCATGAATGCGACACGCGCCGCGACCATCCGCGGCCGCGCGTGGGTCGGCGGCGTGGTCTCGCTGGGCCGCGTGCAGACCCCGACGCTGGCGCTGATCGTCAAGCGCGAGCGCGAGATCCAGGCGTTCGTCCCCGAGCCGTACTGGCTCGTCCACGCGCATTTCGATCCCCGCTACGAGGGCCTCTGGTTCGAGGGTGAGGAGACGAGGATCATGGGCGCCGAGGGCGCGAAGCGCGCCGACGACATCGTCGCCAAGGTCTCCGGCAAGGACGGCGTGGTCGAGTCGGCCGAGCGCAAGGAGCAATCCGAGCGCGCGCCGCTCCTCTACGACCTGACCTCGCTCCAGCGCGACGCGAACCGCCGCTTCGGCTTCTCCGCGCGGCGGACCCTGCAGGCCGCGCAGTCGCTCTACGAGAACAAGAAGGCGATCACATACCCACGCACGAGCTCCCGCTGGCTTTCCGGCGACCTCGTCCCGCAGCTGAAGCCGACGGCCGCGACCCTCGCGCCGATCGGCGAGTACAGGGCCGCTGCGGAGTACGTGCTCGGCCTCAAGCAGCTCCCGCTGGCCCGCGTCGTCAACGACTCGAAGGTCGACGACCACCACGCGATCATTCCGACCGACGTCGAGCACGACCTCGACCGCTTCTCGCCCGACGAGCGGCGCGTCTTCGACTTGATCGCGCGGCGGTTCCTGGCGGTCTTCCATCCACCGGCGCGCTACGCCCGCACGACGATCGTGACGCTCGTCGAGGAGGAGCGCTTCCGGACGAAGGGCAAAGTGACGCTCGAGGCCGGCTGGCGCGGCGTCTACGGCCTGCTCTCCGACGCCGACCAGCAGCAGCAGCGGCAGGACGAGGATGCCGAGAACGAGAGCGCGGAGCTACCGCCGCTCGAGCAGGGCCAGAAGGTCGTGTGCGCCGCCGCCGAGGTCGAGGCCAAGGAGACGAGGCCGCCGCCCCGCTACACGGAGGCGACGCTGCTCTCCGCGATGGAGACCGCCGGCAAGCTCGTCGACGACGAGGAGCTCCGCGAGGCGATGAAGGAGCGAGGCCTCGGCACTCCCGCGACCCGCGCGGAGACCATCGAGACGCTGATCCGCCGCGAGTACATCGAACGAGCGTCCAAGGATCTGCAGCCGACTCCGAAGGGTCTGCAGGTGATCACGATGCTCGAGGAGCACCCGCTCACCTCGCCCGAGCTGACCGGCGACTGGGAGAAGCGGCTCGCCGACATCGAGCACGGCAGCGACGACCGCAAGAAGTTCATCGACGACATCGCCGACTTCACGCGGGGGACCGTCGAGAAGATCGCGGCGCTCGACAAGGAGAAGCTCCGCCCCGAGCGCGTCGAGCTCGGCCCCTGCCCGCGCTGCGGCGCCGAGACCGGCGAGATCATCAAGGAGAACTCGAAGGCCTACGGCTGCACGAGCTGGAAGAACCGTGAGGAGACCGGCTGCGGCTTCGTCATCTGGAAGCGCGTCGCCGGCCGCACGCTCACTCCCGAGATCGCCCGCCAGCTGCTCGAGGAGGGGCGCACCAAGGAGGTCATCTCGGGCTTCCGCTCACGTGCCGGCAAACCTTTTCGCGCGCGCCTCGTCTTGAACGGTGAAGGGAAAGTCGAGTTCGACTTCCCCGCGCGTACGCAAACCAAAGAGGCCGCTGTCGCGGAATAGGACATACCGGCACCGCGTTGTCAGGTCCGAGCCCGGACCGGGGCCTGGTTTCCCCTGTTCAGGCGAGGAGAATGCCCATACAGTGCGAAAGATCGGAACCGGAAAGACATCTAAGGCGTAAGAGGTGAAATTGACCCAGAACCAGCTCCACGAATTGCTCGAGACCGAGCCGGCCCGCGCGCTGCTGGAAGGCGCCGAAGAGCGCGGCTTTCTCTCGCCGACCGAGCTAGAGGCATTCGCGCTCGAGCACGAGCTCGCGGACGAGGAGGTCGAGCTGCTGACGCGCGAGCTCGAGGCCACCGGCCTCGAGGTGCGCGAGGCCGACGCCGAGCCCGAGCCGCAGCCGAAGGAGGCCGAGAAGGCTCCCGAGCCGGAGCCAGAGCCCCACGTGCTCGTCGGCGCGGCCGACAGCCTGCAGCTGTTCCTGGCCGACATCGGTCGCCACAAGCTGCTCACGGCGGCCGAGGAGGTCATGCTCGCGAAGGCGATCGAGCGCGGCGACCTGACGGCGAAGCGGCGGATGATCGAGTCGAACCTGCGCCTGGTCGTGTCGATCGCGAAGGGCTACCGCGGGCTCGGCGTCCCGTTCCTGGACCTGATCCAGGAGGGCACGCTCGGCCTCAACCGCGCGGTCGAGAAGTTCGACTGGCGGCGCGGCTACAAGTTCTCGACGTATGCGACCTGGTGGATCCGCCAGTCGGTGCAGCGCGCGGTGGCCAACCACGCGCGCACTATCCGCGTGCCCGTGCACGTAGTCGAGCGACAGCAGAAGCTCGGCCGCGCAGCGCGCCGGCTCGAGGTCGAGCTTGGCCGCGAGGCGACGAAGGCAGAGCTCGCCGAGGCGACAGGCCTGCCGATCCAGCACGTCGACGAAGCACTGGGCGCCGCCCAGGCGTCGGTCTCGCTGAACCAGACGGTCGGCGCCGACGATGAGGGCGAGCTCGGCGATCTCTTTGCCGACCGCGAGGCTGCCGACCCGTTCGACGAGGCCGAAGAGTCGCTCCGCCGCCAGGGTGTGCGGCGGGCGCTCGACGCACTGCCCGAGCGCGAGCGGCGCATCCTCGAGCTCCGCTTCGGCTTCGAGGGCGAGCCCTGGACGCTCGAGGCGATCGGGCACGAGCTCGACCTGACGCGCGAGCGCGTCCGGCAGCTCGAGGGCCAGGCGCTGGCCCGGCTCGCCGCGCTCCGCGAGCTGCAGACCGCTGCCGCGTAAGTAAACCTCCCGTTAACCAACGCGTTGCTGTAAGCAACGGCGCTAACATCCGCACCTTGCTCGGCGTCCGTATTTAGGAACGGTCCAGGCGTTCGACGGGAGGAGTTGTGGTGAAGCGCTCAGTGATGGTGTCCTCCGCGGTACTTGCGCTCGTGCTCGTTGCCGCGGGCTGCGGTGGAGGAAAGAAGAACAACAACACCACGACCGGCGGAACGGCGTCCGGCGGAAAGGGCGGAACCTTCGTGGCGCTCGCGAATGCCGCCCCGTCGGGCTCGCCCGACCCGCAGGTCAACTACACGCTGCAGGAGTGGCAGCTCCTGATCTTCACGCACGACGGCCTCGTCGCCTTCAGGCGCGTCGCGGGTGCCCCGGGCACAAAGATCGTGCCCGACCTCGCCGAGTCGATCCCGAAGCCGACCAACGGCGGCAAGACCTGGGCCTTCAAGCTGCGCTCCGGGATCAAGTTCTCGAACGGCCAGACTCTGACGGGCAAGGACGTCAAGGCGACGTTCGAGCGCCTCTTCAAGATCGGCAACAGCCCGAACGCCGGCACCTGGTACAACGTCATCCAGGGCGGCGATGCGTGCGTCAAGACGCCGAAGACCTGCGACCTCTCGCAAGGAATCAAGGTCAACGGGAACACGGTCACGTTCAACCTGACGACGGCGGATCCCGAGTTCCTCGACAAGCTCGCGGTTCCGTTCGCGTTCATCCTCCCCGCGTCGACGCCGGCCAAGAACGTCAACATCCCGCCGCCGGGGACGGGGCCGTACAAGTGGGCCCAGTACGCGCCGAGCAAGCAGATCAAGCTCGTCCGGAACACGAACTTCAAGGAGTGGTCGAAGGACGCCCAGCCGGAGGGCAACCCGGATGTGATCATCGAGAAGTTCGGCCTCAGCGTCGAGGCCGAGGTGACGCAGATCGAGAACAACCAGGCCGACTGGATCTTCGACCAGCCGCCGGCGGACCGGCTCAACGAGCTCGGCACGAAGTACGCCGACCGCGTCCACATCAACCCACTGACGTCGACGTGGTACTTCGCTTTCAACGTCAAGGAGAAGCCGTTCGACAATCTCAAGGCCCGGCAGGGCGTCAACTTCGCGACCGACCGCAATGCGCTGGTCAAGATCGCGGGCGGGCCGAAGCTCGCCGTGCCGACCTGCCAGGTGCTGCCCCCCAACTTCCCGGGCTACGTGCCGTACTGCCCGTACACGAAGAACCCGGGGAGCGGCAAGTGGACGGCTCCGGACATGGCAAAGGCGGAGCAGCTGATCAACGCGTCAGGCACGAAGGGCGCGACGGTCAAGGTCAACACCGACACGACCGACACGGACAAGGCGCTCGGCCTCTACTTCGTCGGCCTCCTGAACAAGCTCGGCTACAAGGCGACGCTGCAGGCCCTATCGTCCGACATCCAGTACCCATACATCCAGAACTCGAAGAACCACGTCCAGTTCGCGTTCTCCGACTGGTTCCAGGACTACCCGGCCGCTTCGGACTTCCTCAACATCCTGCTCGGGTGCGGCTCGATCCACCCGAACTCGAACTCGAGCCCGAACATCGCCGAGTTCTGCGACAAGAGCATCCAGGCGGACATGGACCGCGCGGGCAAGACGGGTATCACCGACCCCGCCGCGGGGAACAAGATCTGGGCTCAGGTGGACAAGAAAGTGACCGACCAGGCGCCATGGGTCTCGATGTACAACCCGAAGTACATCGACTTTCTCTCCACTCGCGTGAAGGGCTACCAGTTCAGCCCGCAGTGGTACTTTCTGATCGACCAGGCGTCGGTGAAGTAGGAAGAGGTAGAGACGGCCCGTGGCTGAGTTCGCGTTCGAGCCCGAGCCTGAAGTCCATCTTGCGCCCGGCGAGTCCGTCAAGGAGATCTCCGGAAGGAGCCCTTGGCAGATCGCCGGGCGCCGGCTCGTACGGAACCGGCTGGCGATCGCCTCGCTGGTCCTGTTCCTCCTGGTCGTCGTCTGCAGCTTCCTGGCCCCGGTCTATGCGCACGACATCGCGCATACCGATCCGTTCACCTCCAACGTCTCCGGCACGACGGTCGTCAACGGCCAGCGGGTCAACGTCATCCAGCAGGGTGGCGGATCCCTGGGTATCGGCGAGACCCCGATCGGTCCGACGTGGCACTCCAACTACTTCGTCGGCGCTGACAACCAGGGCAGGGATGTCATGGCGCGCGTCCTCTACGGCGGCCGTGCATCGCTCACGATCGGCATCGCGTCGGCGCTCATCTGCTGCCTGATCGCGCTCGTTCTCGGTCTCCTCGCCGGCTTCTTCCACGGCTGGGTCGACGCGGTCCTCTCGCGCTTCATGGACTTGATCTGGGCCTTCCCCGTCTACTTGCTGGCGATCTCGCTCGCCACCGTCCTGCTGACGAAGAACACCGGGCTCAAGTTCGGGCCCATCCACCTGAGCGCGTCCAGCCTCTGGCTGCCGACGCTCATCATCGGGTTCGTCTACGTGCCATACGTGTATCGACCGATCAGAGGGCAGGTGCTGTCGGTGCGCGAGAAGGAGTACGTCGAGGCGGCGATCTCCCAGGGTGCGTCGAGCCTGCGCCTCATGTTCGCGGAGATCATGCCCAACGTGATCTCCACGGTGATCGTCTTGCTGCCGCTCATGATCGCGACGACCGTGCTCACCGAGGCCGCACTCTCGTTCCTCGGGATCGGCGTGCAGGCGCCGAAGGCCAGCTGGGGCACCGTGATCGACGACGGGCAGAACCTGCTCTACACCCGTCCGGCGGTGGCGATCGTGCCGGGGATCATGATCGTCCTCACCGTCCTCTCGCTGAACGTTCTCGGCGACGGCGTCCGGGACGCGCTCGACCCACGGGCCAAGGTCCGGGCGCGGGAGTAGCGGAGTGTTCGCCTTCATCGTCCGCCGGCTGATTGGGCTCGTGCTCGTCCTGTTCGCGATCAGCGTGATGACGTTCCTGATCTTCTTTGCCATCCCGGGCGTCGACCCGGCCCGCCAGCTCGCAGGCCGGAACCCGGACCCCACGACGATCGCCGCGGTCAGGCACCAGTTCGGCCTCGACCGGCCGCTGCCCGTGCGCTACGCGCTGATGATGAAGCGGCTCTTCATCACCCGTGACCTCGTGTCCTACGGCAACCAGGCGCTGCAGGTCGTCCCGGCGATCAAGGCCGCAACACCCGTGACCTTCTCGCTCGTGTTCGGGGCCGCCGTCTTATGGGTGGTAGGAAGCATCGTCGTCGGCTTGGTCATGGTCACCTTCAAAGGAACCTTCGTCGATCCGTTACTCATGATTCTGGCCCTGATCGGCATCTCGATGCCCGTCTTCTGGCTCGGCGAGGTCGCGAACCTGATCACGCAGGACCGCCTCCACGACACGTTCCTCTTCAGCTGGGTGCCACCGCTCGGCTACGTCGCCTTCACCTCGAACCCGTGGCAGTGGTTCCTGCACCTGATCATCCCGTGGATCACGCTCTCGATCCTCTACATCGGCTTCTACGCACGCGTGCTGCGCGCGAACCTGCTCGAGGTGCAGAACGAGGACTACGTCCGAACGGCCAGGGCCAAGGGACTGTCCCCGAGACGTGTCCTGATGAAGCACATGCTCCGCACGTCGCTGATCACGTTCGTCTCGCTGTTCGGGCTCGACTTCGGCGTCCTCGTCGGCGGCGGCGCCCTGCTGACCGAGGTCGTGTTCGGCCTGCCCGGGGTCGGCCTCCTTACGTACCACTCGCTGGTCGCGCTCGACCTGCCGGTGATCATGGCGACGGTCATCTACGGGGCGTTCTTCATCACGATCATGAGCGCGGTCGTGGACATCCTCTACGCGCGCCTCGACCCGCGAATCCGCCCGGCCTAGTGCACTTCTGCACCGTGGATGTCGCGCCGGTGCGCGCGGGGCCTGACGACGGCGCGGAGCAGGTCACCCAGGCTCTGCGCGGCGAGCCGCTGACCCTCGAGGAGACGGACGGCGACTGGGCATGGGTGCGCACCGCATACGACTACCCGGGCTGGATTCGCACCGTCCATTTGGGACCTGTCCCGGGGACAGTCCCTCGGACCTGGCTCCCCGAGCCGCGGCCGGACGGCGACCCGGTCGTCGAGGCCCGCGCGTACCTCGGCGCGCCGTACGAGTGGGGCGGCATGAGCGAGCGCGGGATCGACTGCTCCGGCCTCGTGCACATGGCCCACCGCCGGCTCGGCAGGCTCGTCCCGAGGGACGCCCACCAGCAGGAGGCCGCGGCCGCGCCGGTCGCGGAGCAGGACCTGCAAGGAGGCGACCTCGTCTGCTTCGGCCCGCCCGGCCAGGCGCACCACATCGCGTTCTGGCTCGGCCAGGGCCGGATCTTCCACGCGACCCAGCGCGAGGGCACCGGCTGTGTCCTCGAGGAGCCACTCGAGAAGGCGCGCGGCCAACATGCAATCAGGTTCGTGCGTCTATTCAAATAGGCTCCACTTTGCGAAGATTGGCCCCAGCTGGATCGGGGTCTAATGAGGGAGGTGCAATGACTGGTAAGCGACGGTGGACGTGGCTGCTGGGCGTTCTCGCCATGGCAGCCGGGTTCTCCATGATGATTGCGGCGTACGGCGCCGCAGGAACGAAGCACCAGACGGCAGCCACGAAGCCGATTGGCACGCTGCGGGCGGTGATCGACACGATCGACTACCTCGACCCGCAGCAGGCCTACACCGGTCAGAGCTGGTGGGCGATGTGGAACGTGTACGAGACGCTGCTGACGTACAAGCACGTCGACGGGCCCGCGGGCTACAAGCTCGTGCCTGGCCTGGCTCAGTCCCTGCCGACGGTCTCGAGAAACGGCAAGGTCTACAAGTTCAAGCTCCGCAAGGGCCTCAAGTACTCGAACGGCGCGACGGTCAAGGCGAGCGACTTCAAGTGGGCCATCAAACGCGGCTTCCTGGCCCAGGGCCAGGGCGTCGGCTTCTACACCGACATCGCGGGAGCCGAGGCATACTCGAAGCACCCGACTCCCGGCGGGAACATCCCGGGGATCATCGCCAACAACAAGAAGCGCACGATCACGATCAAGCTCGTCTCCCCGCGAGGCGACTTCCTGACGATCATCGCGCTGATTTTCGCGGCGCCGGTCCCGGGCAACACCGGGCCGGAGATCCAGAACGGGTCGATTCCGGGAACGGGCCCGTACCGCTTCCTGAGCTACGACCCGAACCGGAGCTTCGTGATGGTTCGGAACAAGTACTTCAAGCCGAATCGGAACATCCCGCGCGGCAATCCGAACCGCGTCGAAGTGAGCCTGATCGGCGACGCCGACGCGGCCACGCAGAGGGTCGCGAGTGGTCAGGCTGACTACTCGAACGCGGCCATTCCACCCGACCGGATCGCGGACGCGAAGAGCAAGGGCCACCTGGTCCTGCGTGACACCGCGAACACGTACTACTTCTGGATGAACATCCGTGAGTCGCCGTTCAACAAGCTGAAGGTGCGGCAGGCGGTGAACATGGCGCTCGACCGCAAGGCGATGCAGACGCTCGTCTGGGGCGGTCTCGGCAGGCCGACGCAGAACGTCTTGCCGCCGACCTATCCGTCGTACAAGAAGCTCAGCCTGTACCCGCGGAACCTGACCAAGGCGAAGCAGCTGATCAACCAGGCGGGAGCCAACGGCGCGGCGGTCAAGGTCTGGACGAGGAACGTCTCCGACGCGGTCACGGCCGCGACGTACTACACGAACGTGCTCAACTCGATCGGCCTGAACGCGTCGCTGACGATCCTGCCGCGGGCGACCTACTACACGACGATCGGGAACGTCGACACGCACGCGCAGACCGGCTGGGCGCGGTGGCTCGAGGACTACCCGCACCCGCTCGACTGGTTCGACGTGCTCCTGAACGGCAACCGCATCACCAGTCAGAACAACAACAACTACGCCTGGTACAGCAACAAGACGACGAACAAGGCGATCGAGCAGCTGAAGAAGCAGCCGCTCCTGACGCCCGCCGTCAACAAGAAGTGGGCGACCGTGGAGAAGCAGATCATGCAGCAGGCCCCGTGGGCCCCGTGGTCGAACCGGGTCTTCCCCGAGTTCTTCACGAAGCAGATCGGTTGCATCCACATCCAGCGGCTCTACGGCATCGATCTCGCGAGGCTGTGCCGGAAGTAGAGACGTAGCTTCAGCAGAACGAGTGAGGGCGCCTCCGGGCGCCCTCACTCACTACACTCGCCGCAGGGAGGAATGGCCGAGCCCGCAACAGACTTCACGCTCGACAGCGCCGCCCTCCTCGCTGCGGAGGAGCACGAGGTGCCGATTGTCGGGCGCAGCCCGACGTACCTCGCCTGGCGGCGGCTGCGGCGCAACTACTTCGCGCTCTTCTCGCTCGTCGTCTTCTTCCTGATCGTCGTCTGCTGCGCGCTCGCGCCCGTCTACGCGCGCCACGTGGCGCACACCGGGCCGAACGAGATCCACGCCACCGAGCACGTGAGCGTGAGCGGGAAGGAGACGCAGGTCGTCTCGGCCGGCTCGTACATTGACCCGAAGACGAACGAGTTCGTCGTGCGCGGGGTCACGGTGCTCGGGCCTACCTGGTGGCACGCGGGCGGCCGCTTCGTCCTCGGCGCTGACAACCTTGGCCGCGACGTCGCCGTGCGCCTGCTCTACGGTGGCCGTAACTCGCTCGAGATCGGCATCGGCTCGGCGCTCATCTGCTCGTTCATCGCCATCGTCCTGGCCCTGCTCGCCGGGTTCTTCCGTGGCTGGCCGGACTGGATCATCACGCGCTTCTTCGACCTGATCTGGGCGTTTCCGGTGCTGCTGCTCGCGATCGCGATCGGAAGTGCCCTGCAAGTGAACGGTTTTCACCACTTCGGGATCAACATCGAGCCCGGCAGCAACTGGATCCCGCTGCTCGTCATCTCGTATGTGCTGATCCCTTACATCGGAAGGCCGCTCCGCGGCCAGATCCTCTCGCTGCGTGAGAAGGAGTTCATCGAGGCCGCAGTCGGCCAGGGCGCGAGGCCGCTCCGGATCATGTTCTCCGACCTGCTGCCGAACGTCGCGTCGACTGCGCTCGTCTTCTTCACGCTGATCATTGCCAACAACATCCTCACCGAGGCCGGCCTCTCGTACCTCGGGGCGGGCGTGCAGCCCCCGAACCCGTCGTGGGGGAACATGATCGCGAGCGGGCAGGACCAGATCCACACGGCGCCGTGGCTAGCGATCCTCCCTGGGGTCGCGATCGTGCTCACGGTGCTCTCGATGAACATCTTCGGCGACGGCCTGCGCGACGCGCTCGACCCGCGCGCGAAAGTGAGGGTCGAGCACTGACCGCCTTCGTGATCAGGCGACTGATCGGAATGGTCGCCGTGCTCTTCAGCGTCAGCGTCCTCGTCTACGTCGTCTTCATCCTCGTGCCCGGCGGCGACCCGGCCGAGCGGATGGCCGGCAAGAACCCGCTGCCGGCGAACATCGTCAACATCCGCAAGAAGTGGGGCTTCGACAAGCCGTTCTACGTGCAGTACGTGAAGATGATGCAGAAGGCCGGCAACGGCTTGATCGGGAAGACGGGCGAGTACGACATCCTCACGTCCTTCCAGACGCGGCAGAACGTCGTCCACGAGATCAAGCGGGGCATCCCGGTGACGATGTCGCTCTGCATCGGGGCAGGGATCATCTGGCTCTTCTTCGGGATCCTGGTCGGCTTCTTCTCGGCGGTGACGGCCGGGAGGTGGTCCGACCGCTTAATCACGACTTTCGCGCTGATCGGGGTCTCGATGCCGGTCGCGTGGCTCGCGGTGATGCTGCGCTATTTCTTGGCGGAGAAGCCGACGAACCCGATCTTCCCCGACGGCGAGTACGTCCCGCTCACGGCCGACCCCGTGCAGTGGGCCTACCACCTGCTGCTGCCGTGGTTCTGCCTCTCCGTGCTCTTCATCGGCTTCTACGGCCGCGTCTTGCGCTCGAACATGCTCGACGCGATGAACGAGGAATACGTCCGAACCGCCAAGGCCAAGGGCCTGTCCGGCAAGAGCATCCTCTTGCGACACGTCCTGCGGAACTCGCTGATTCCGATCGTCACGCTCTTCGGCCTCGACTTCGCGGCTGTCCTCGGCGGCGGGGCAATCCTGACCGAGACCGTCTTCGACCTGAAGGGCGTCGGGTGGTACGCCGCTCAATCCGTCGGCGACCTCGACCTTCCCCCGATAATGGGTGTCACTCTCTACGGTGCGTTTTTCATCGTCGTATTCAGTGCAGTAGTGGATTTCCTGTACGCGTTCCTCGACCCAAGGATCAGACCGACCTAGACATGGCAGAGAGACTGCTCGAGGTGAAGGGCCTGAAGGTCCGCTTCACGACGGAGGACGGCATCGTCCGCGCGGTCGACGGCGTCAGCTTCGAGCTCGACCGCGGCAGCGTCTTCGGCATCGTCGGCGAGTCGGGCTCGGGCAAGAGCGTCACCGCGATGACGATCCTCGGCCTGACGCGCGACAAGAACACGACCTTCGAGGGCGAGGTG
>Ga0307308_10000684_pt1 | contig 12541 bp, 7 predicted proteins | sample ER_DNA_195_FD_194501 | JGI IMG/M metagenome (GOLD analysis project Ga0307308, IMG submission 194501) | Bulk soil microbial communities from the East River watershed near Crested Butte, Colorado, United States - ER_DNA_195 | ecosystem: Environmental > Terrestrial > Soil > Floodplain | place: USA...
CAGCGGGCTTCCCAAGACGATCGTGATCTCGGCGGAGGAGATCCGCCGGGCCATCGAGGAGCCGCTCGCGCTCATCGTCGACGCGGTCAAGACGACGCTCGACAAATGCCCGCCCGAGCTGGCCGGCGACGTGATGGACCGGGGGATCGCGCTGACCGGGGGCGGAGCGCTGCTGCGCGGACTGGACGAGCGCCTGCGCGAGGAGACGGGCATGCCCATCCACATGGCCGATAACCCGCTTGATTCCGTGGTACTGGGTACCGGCAAGTGCGTGGAGGATTTCGACACGCTACGGCAGGTGCTGGTGCCAGAGTCGAGGCGCTGACCGCACAGTTGAGCGGCCAGCCGCGGTGGCGGCGTGGATGAGGAGGCCCGGTGCACGACAGTCGGCGGACCCGCCTGATTCTCGGCGTGCTCCTGGTCGCCGCGCTTGCACTGATCACTGTCGACTCGCGGGACGTAGCCGGCGGCCCCATCAGCGGCCTGCGCGGGATCGGCGGGACCATCTTCGGGTCGGCTGAGAGCCTGGTGGGCTCGGTGGCCCGGCCGGTGGCCGGCTTCTTCGGCAACGTCACCAGCGGGTCGGCCTCTCAGGGGAAGATCGAAGGGCTCCAGCGCGAGCTCATCAGGCTGCGCACGGAACTGAGCCAGGCGCGGCTCAGCAAGGCGCAGGAGGCCCAGCTGCAGCGGCTGCTGGTCCTTGCCGGACGAGGCCGGTACCGGATCGTTGCCGCGAACGTGATCGCGGCAGGCCCCGGGTACAACAGCTCGGTCACCATCGATGCCGGCCGCGACGACGGCATCAAGCCCGACGAGACGGTACTGAACGGGGCCGGCCTGGTCGGGACGGTCACCTCAGTGGCCGCGCGCACGTCGACCGTGCTGCTCACCACCGACGCGTCGTCCACGGTGGGAGTGCGGCTGGCCGGCTCCGGGCAGATCGGGGCGGTCACCGGCACCGGCCGGACCCGGCCCGGCCCGGCGATGTTGCGGCTGCAGGTCTTCGACGCGGGCGCCGTGCTCCAGCCGGGGCAGCAACTGGTCACGTTCGGCTCGGTGCATGGGCGGCCGTATGTGCCCGGGGTCCCGGTGGGGGTGATCACGCAGGTGCGGGCGAGCGCCGCCTCGCTCACCAAGTTCGCCCTCGTCCGGCCCTACGCCGATGAGCGGTCGCTCGGCGTGGTGGGGGTCGTGATCGTCCCGCCGCGGACGAACCCGCGTGACTCGGTGCTGCCGCCCCGGCCGGTTACGCCCACTCCGAGTCCATCGCCGGTGCCGTCCGGCGGACGTTCCAGCCAGGCCCCGAGCCCGGCGGCCACAGCGAGCGTCGGCGGCTGAGGTGCGGCGGGTCATCTTCGCGGTCGCAGCCATCCTGGCCGCAGTGGTGCTCCAGACGGCGCTGCTGGACCGGCTGCCCCTCCCGGGCGGATCGGCGCCCAACCTGGTTCTTGTCCTGGTGGTCACGCTCGCGCTCGCCAGCGGCCCGATGGACGGCATGCTGATCGGATTCGGCGCCGGCCTCGCGCTGGACATGGCGCCGCCCGCCAGCAACCTGCTGGGCCTGAGCGCGCTGGTGTTCTGCGTGGTCGGCTACGGGTGCGGGCGGCTGCGCGGCCCGCTGGAGCGTTCGACCTGGCTGCCGCTCGCCGTGGTCGTGCTCGGCGTCACCGCCGGCGAGGCCCTGTATGCGCTGGCCGGCATGATCTTCGGCGACCCCGATATCACCTGGCAGTCGGTGCGGCTCGTGCTTCCCGGCGCGGTGGTCTACGACATCCTGCTCTGTCCCTTCGTGGTGTACGCGGTCGTCCGGTTCAGCGGGTACGGCGGCTGGGCAACCGCCCGTGCGCGCGCACCAGGGCACCTGGCGGGCCGGGATCTGGCCGGTGCCGGGTTGCTCGGCGGCATGGCAGCGGCCGGCGCCGCCATGGCCGGGACCGCCGTGCGGGACACCAGGAGCGGGCGCGAGCCGCGGCTGCGGGCGGCGGCCGCCCGCCAGGGCGATGGCTGGGTCGGCGGCCGTCAGGGCGCCCCGGGGCAGCGAGCCGCGCCCCGGGGGCGCCGCCGCCGTGCGCCGCGGTTGCGGGCCCGCAACGGCGTCGCCGGTTCCGCGGCCGCCGCCCAGGCCGGGCTGGGCCGGCCGGCTGGCACCGCTGCCCCGGGGCGGCCGGTGCAACTGCGGCTGGGCACCCCGCGGCGCGGTGACGGGGTGCTGGGCGGCTCGCTGCGCGGCTTGATCGGCGGCGGCCTGGCCGGGCCGCCGGGCGGCTACGGCCGCGAGTCCCGGATGCGCGGAGCCGCGTTTCGCGGGTCCGGTGGCCCGGCCGGCAACGGTTCCGCGGGTGGCCCGCCCCGTGCCGGGTCGTCGCCCCGGCTCCGGTCACGCGCCTTCCGCGGCGGCCCGTCGGCCCTGACCACCGCGGGCCGCGGGAGACCGGCCCGGTCCGCGCCGCTGCGCCTGCGCGGTCGGCGCGGGGACGGGATCGTCGGCGGCGGCGTGCTCAGCGGCGGCAGTGCCGGGCGCCGCACGCCGGGTGCCCCAGGCCCGCGGCGGTCCGGCCGCGGCCACGGGGCGGCTCCCCGGTTCCGGGGCGGCGACCGCGGCCTGCTGCGCTGGGCCGACCGCGTCCTGCCCGGGCGCCGGGGCGCACTGCCCGGCGGCGGGCTCCCCGGCGGCAGCGGCGGGGGCCTCGGCGGGAGGCGGCGCGGCTTCGGGGGAAGCCGGCGCGGCCGATTCGGGCGCCGCCGCTCGGCGGTGTGGCGTACAGCAAGCAAGCGGACGGGAGGACTGCCATGATCCCCGCGGCGCGCCGGCGCCTGATGGTCCTGTACGTGGTGGTGGCCGCGCTACTGATCTCGCTCGGCGGCCGGCTGTGGTACCTGCAGGTCATGACCGGTGGTTCCTACGCCAGCGCGGCAGCACAGGACCAGACCAGGACGGTGATCGTGCGGTCGGTCCGGGGCGGGATCCTCGACGATGTCGGCCAGCCGCTGATCAGCAACAAGACCTCGCTGGTGGTCTCGGTGAACCGGGCGGAGGTGGCACAGCAGCCCGACGGGGGCGTGGCGGTGCTGCACCGGCTGGCGAAGCTGCTGCACATGCCCTACCGGTTGCTCCAGCAGCGGATCCGGCTGTGCACACGCGGCGTGTCTCAGCCGTGCTGGCAGGGCTCGCCGTACCAGCCGATCCCCGTGGATCAGCACGCGCCGGACTCGGTCGCCCTGCAGATCATGGAGAGCCGGCGCGACTTTCCCGGGGTGACCGCAGAGGTCCAGCCGGTGATCGACTACCACCAGCCGTACGGCACGGCTGCCGCACAGATGCTCGGGTACCTGCAGCCCATCACACCGCAGGAGATCAAGCGGCGTCACCTCCCCGTCACCGGCTTCTCGGGCGTGGACCTGGTCGGGCAGGCCGGGCTCGAGCAGCAGTACGACCGGCAGCTGCGCGGGACGGCGGGCCGGCAGGTGCTGTCGGTCAACGCCGCGGGCGAGGTGACCGCTGTCCGCCACCAAACCCCGGCCGTGCCCGGTAACACGCTCGTGACCAGCATCAACGCCCAGCTCCAGCAGGACACGCAGAACGCCCTGCAACGGGCCATCGGCCGCGCTCAGGCGGAGGGCAACCCCGGAGCGACCACTGGGGCGGCGGTGGTGATGACCACCCGGGGACGGGTGGTCGCGATGGCCAGCTACCCGACCTACGATCCCGCCGTCTGGACCGGTGGCATCTCCGCCCGGCAATTCCATGACCTGTTCGGCGCCCACCACGGAGTGCCGATCCTCAACCGGGCCACCCAGGGCGAATACGGCCCCGGGTCCACCTGGAAGGTCACGTCGACGGCGGCGGCGATCAAGAACGGGATGTCGACGGCGGGTCCCTACAGCTGCCCGGGCGCGGTGACCATCGCCGGCCATACGTTCAACAACTGGACCACGCACAACCTTGGGCCGATGTCGCTGCACCAGGCGCTGGTCATGTCCTGCGACACGGTCTTCTACCAGATCGCTTACCAGATGTACCTGCACGACAAGTACAACGCGAACTTCGCCGCGAACCCCCGCGCGCCGGTCCAGAAGATGCAGAGGATGGAGCTGGACTGGGGGTTCGGCCGCAACACCGGGATCGACCTGCCGGAGGAGTCATCCGGCACCGTGCCCACCCGGCAGTGGTTGTACAACTACTGGAAGCAGTACAAGGGCTACTGGTGCAAGCACGGCAACCCGAACGGCAGCTATGTCCAGCAGATCGCGTACGAGAACTGCCGGTCCGGGTATCAGTGGGCGCCCGGGCAGGCGGCGATCGCCGCGATCGGCCAGGGTTATGTGACGGTCACCCCGCTGCAGCTGGCGCGGGCCTATGCCGCGCTCGCCAACGGGGGCACTCTGTACAGCCCGCGGATCGGCTCGGCCCTGCTGTCACCGGCGGGGAAGGTCGTCAAGCGGATCACGCCGCCGGTGGCCGGGCATCTGCCCACGCCGCGCTGGGCGCTGGACTACATCAAGAATGCACTGGTCGACGTGGTCACCCAGGGAACGGCGGCGGGTGCGTTCGCGGGTTTCCCGCTGAACAAGCTTCAGGTCGCGGCCAAGACCGGTACCGCTGAGGTGTTCGGTGGGCAGGCAACCTCCGTGTTCGCCTCGTTCGCGCCGGCGAACAACCCTCAGTACGTGGTGGTGGTGATGGTCCCCAAGTCAGGTGAGGGCGCAGACGTCTCCGCCCCCTGCGCACGGCAGATCTGGGACTCGATCTACGGACTGGAAGGCCACCACGCCGCCTTCCCCGGCGGCCAGGCGCCGCGGAAGCTGCCGCAGATGTCCGCCGACGGCGCGATCACCGCGCCTCCCGGATACGCGAGGAGCAAGTGATGAGCTTCCAGCGCTCCGGCACCTTTGGCTCCAGCCGCCTGACCGGCTACGGCAAGCTCGCCCCCGTCCGGCCGGCGGGCGGCGGGCCCGCATTCCGCAAGCGCAGCCTGCGGCAACGGGCCCTGGCCAGGGACTCTGTGCTGCGGCACATGGACTGGGTGCTGATCCTGGCCGTACTCGCGCTTGCCCTGATCGGCACGCTGCTCGTCTGGTCCGCCACCCGCGCGGACCTGGCTCAGGCCGGCGCCAACCCGAACACCTACCTGGAGAAGGAGCTGCTCAACGTCGCGATCGGGCTGGTGCTCATGGCCGCGGTCAGTTTGGTTGACTACCGGCTGCTGCGGGTGTACACACCGCTGGTGTACGCGGCGGCCTGCCTGGGGCTGCTGGTGGTGCTCAGCCCGCTCGGCGTCACGGTCAACGGCGCGCATTCCTGGATCGCGCTGCCCGGGGGATTCCAGATCGAGCCGTCGGAGTTCGCCAAGATCGGGCTGATCCTGATGCTCGCGGTGATCCTCAGCGAGCTGCGCGACCGCGCTCAGCGCCCGGGGCTGCGGGAGCTGGCGCTGGCGCTCGGGTGCGGCGGCCTGCTGCTGCTCCTGGTCGGCCTCCAGCCAGACCTCGGGGTCGCGGTGCTGCTGGTCGTGCTGCTGGTGGGCATCATCGCACTGTCCGGCGTCAGGCTCCGGTGGCTCGCGGGGCTGGGCGTGGCCGGCGCGCTGGCTGGCCTGGCCGTTTGGAGCATGCACCTGCTCAAGCCCTATCAGGTGCAGCGGCTGACCGCGTTCGTCAACCCGGCCGCCGACCCCCGGGGCACGGGCTACAGCGCCGCCCAGGCGAAGATCGCAATCGGCTCCGGCCGGATGTTCGGCCAGGGCCTGTTCCAGGGACAGCTGGTGGCCGGCAACTTCGTGCCCGAGCAGCACACCGACTTCATCTTCTCGGTGGCCGGCGAGGAACTCGGCTTCGTGGGCGCGGTCGTGATCATCGCGCTGCTCGCCATCGTGCTGCTGCGGGCGCTGCGGATCGCGGCCCGCGCCGACGACATGTTCGGCCTGCTGGTGGCGTCCGGGATCGCGATCTGGTTCGGGGTCCAGTCCTTCATCAACATCGGGATGACGATCGGGATCACCCCCGTCACCGGGCTGCCGCTGCCGTTCGTCTCCTATGGCGGCTCGGCCATGTTCGCCGACATGATCGCGGTCGGCGTGCTCTTGGCCGTCCATCGCCGCCACCGCGTCTTCGACTGAGAGCCGCTCGCTTGTGCCTGGGGTTCCACGACGGTCGGCGTCACGGCGCCGGTGCTGACCTGTCTTGCGCGCAGCCATCTGGCGGCTCGCTGCGCCGCCGCTCACTGGGACGGGCGCCGGTCGGTAAGCTGGCGGGATGCCCGTGGAATCGGTTTATGACCGGCTGGAGCCGCTGCTCCCGCTGGTGCGCAAGCCGGTCCAGTACGTCGGCGGCGAGCTCAACGCGGTGGTGAAGGACTGGGACGCGGCGGACGTGCGGTGGGCGCTGATGTACCCGGACGCCTACGAGGTGGGCGTAGCCAACCAGGGCATCCAGATCCTCTACGAGGTGCTGAACGGCTGCGACGGCGTGCTCGCCGAGCGCACCTACAGTGTCTGGCCGGACCTGGAGAACCTCATGCGAGAGCGCGGCATCGGCCAGTTCACGGTGGACGGGCACCGGCCGGTGCGGGCCTTCGACGTGTTCGGCGTGAGCTTCGCTACCGAGCTGGGCTACACCAACCTGCTCACCGCGCTTGACCTGGCGGGTATCCCGCTTTTGGCGGCGCGGCGGGGCGCGGAGGATCCGCTGGTGATCGCGGGAGGCCACGCCGCGTTCAACCCCGAGCCCATCGCCGACTTCCTGGACGGCGCGGTGCTCGGTGACGGGGAGCAGGCGGTCCTGGCGATCACGGAGCTGATCAGGGACTGGAAGCGGACTGGCCGCCCGGGCGGCCGGGACGGCCTGCTCACGGCCCTGGCCGTTGACGGCGGGGTGTACGTGCCGCGCTTCTACGACGTGGACTACCTGCCGGACGGGCGGATCAGGCGGGTCGCCCCGAACCGCCCGGAGGCGCCGTTCAGCGTCGCCAAGCACACCGTGATGGACCTCGACGAGTGGCAGTACCCGGCCCGGCCGATCGTGCCCATCGCCGAGTCGGTGCACGAGCGGTTCAGCGTAGAGATCTTCCGTGGCTGTACCCGGGGCTGCCGGTTCTGCCAGGCCGGGATGATCACCCGGCCGGTCCGCGAGCGGAGCATCACCGCGATCGGGGACATGGTCGAGCGAGGGCTCACCGCCAGCGGCTTCGATGAGGTCGGCCTGCTGTCGCTGTCCAGCGCCGACCACAGCGAGATCAACGAGATCGCGACCGGCCTGGCGGACCGCTACGAGAACACCAGCACCGGGCTGTCCCTGCCGTCCACCCGGGTGGACGCCTTCAACGTCACCCTGGCCGACGAGCTGAGCCGGAACGGCCGCCGCTCCGGGCTCACCTTCGCCCCCGAGGGCGGCACGGAGCGGATGCGCAAGGTGATCAACAAGATGGTCACCGAGGAGGACCTGATCCGCACCGTCACCACTGCCTACAGCAGCGGGTGGCGTCAGGTGAAGCTGTACTTCATGTGCGGCCTGCCCACCGAGACCGACGAGGACGTGCTGGCCATCGCGGACGTCGCCCGCCGGGTGATCAAGGCGGGCCGGGAGGCGACCGGTCGCCGCGACATCCGGTGCACGGTGTCGATCGGCGGCTTCGTGCCCAAGCCCCATACCCCCTTCCAGTGGGCCGCCCAGTGCGACCACGAGACGGTGGACACGAGGCTGCGGGCGCTCGGCGGCGCGCTGCGCTCCGCCCCCGGCTATGGCCGGGCGGTCGGCTACCGGTATCACGACGGCAAACCATCGATCATCGAGGGGCTGCTCTCACGTGGCGATCGCCGGGTCGCCGCGGTGATCTGGGCGGCCTGGCGGGACGGAGCACGGTTCGACGGGTGGACCGAGCACTTCTCCTTCGAGCGCTGGCAGCGCGCCGCGGCGGAGGCGCTCGCGGACCAGCCCGTTGACCTGGACTGGTACACCACGCGCGAGCGGGAGTACAGCGAGGTGCTGCCCTGGGACCATCTCGATGCCGGGCTCGACCGCGACTGGCTCTGGCAGGACTGGCAGGACGCGGTGGATCCGGCGGGGGGCGCCGAGGTGGAGGACTGCCGGTGGACGCCGTGTTACGACTGCGGCGTCTGCCCTGCCATGGGCACCGAGATCCAGACCGGGCCGACGGGGGTGGAACTCCTGCCGCTGACGGTGATCCCCTCCGGGACCGGGTCGGCCGCACGGGCCGGAGCGGGGGGCGGCGGCTGATGCGCAGCCCGCACGGCCGTCCCACGCCCCATTCTCCCGACCCGGCGCGTGTGCTTCCCATCGCTGTGCGCCTGGTCGTCCGGTACGCTAAGAGAGGCAGGATGCGTTTCGCCAGCCACAGGGACATCGCACGCGCTGTTGAACGCGGGGTTCGGCGGGCCGGATTGCCCGTCGCATATTCCGCCGGTTTCACGCCGCACCCGAAGATCTCTTACGCTGGCGCTGCCCCCACCGGGACAGCGAGTGAGGCCGAGTACTTGGAAATCGGCCTCACCGAGGCGCGCGCCGCTTCCGACGTACGGGACCGGCTCGATGCGGCCCTGCCGGACGGGATAGATGTGATCGACGTGATCGAGGGCCTGGCGTCCCTCGCCGACCTCCAGTTGGAGGCGTCGCGCTGGCAGGCTGTCCTTCCCGGGGTTCGGCCGGAGGACGCGCGCCGCGCTGTCGGCGCTTTCCTTGCCAGCCACAGCCTGGAGGTCGAGCGTCTCACCGCCAAGGGAAGCAGGCGGGTGGATGCCCGGGCCGCCGTGATCACGATGGAGATCGACCAGTGCGCTGCTGATACGCAGGCCACTGGGAATGCCATACTTCGAATGGTTGTTCGGCATGTAATGCCTGCCGTACGGCCTGACGACATCCTGGCTGCACTCCGCCAAGTGGCCCTTCTCGCCCCGTCGTCACCAGCGCTGGTGACGCGGCTGGCGCAAGGGCCGCTCGGCATGGAGGCCGCCAGTGCCCCTGCCGAAGCCCCCGGATCTGACGTGCCGGGCGATCTGCGGCAGCCGTCTGGGGCGGCGATACCGCCGCATGGCCTGGGCGGGGCACACGACCAAGTAGACACAACGCGCCTCGGAGCGGAGCCGGCCCGGACGGCCGGCGCGCTCTCGTCAGGCGCGTTCGACCAGCTCCTGCGCGGAGCCGAGGACCCTATGCTGTCCTCGGCGCCCGGGAGCCTGACGGGAGATCACCCGGATGCTCGAGACCGAGCTGAACGATACAGAGCCCAGCGGTGAGGAGCGCAGCGGCGCTCGCTCGCCAGAGATAGACACGCCAGCCGGCCGCGCGCCGGCTGGTCCCGCGCCGGCCGAGAGCCCGCCACCGGCAGGGCAGGCCGGCGATGACCAGCCCTCACCCGCCAAGGGCCGCCGGCGGGGAGCCCGCCGTCGGCCAAGCGCCGCCGCGCCTGACACAGATGCCTCCGCCGAGGGCGCCGTCACCGCACCGGACGCGGCGCCCGGGGGATCACGGCCCGCGGGGGCAGCGTCTGCGGGCACAGCGTCCCAGCCGGCTGCCGCACCCCCAGGCGCGGACGCGGGCGGCCCGGCGGCCGTCCGCTTCGCCGACCCGGCCACGGGGTCACCTGCCGCGGCCGGTGCCGTGCCCGCCGGAGCAAGCGGGCCGACCGCCGAGCGGCCAACCGTCCCGGCCGCGACCTTCCAGCCGCCCCAGGCGATCTTCCAGCCGCCTCCCAAGGCGGAGGAGACGGGAGATGCCGGTGGCCATCGCCGAAAGGCGGCGGGAGCCGCGGGCGGCGGCGAGCCCTCCGCCGGCCAGCAGCCGCCGGAGCCCGAGAACGGCGAGGCGGACGGCCAGGGTCGCCGCCGGCGCCGCCGGGGTGGCCGTTCGCGGGGCCACGGCGCCGACACCGAGGCGGCCACCGACGGGCAGGTGGACACCGTCAACGGGCATGATGCCGGCGACGACGACCGCGACCGGACGGCCAAAGCGGACGACGCGGGTACCGCGGAAGCCGACGCCCCGGCGGGGGACGAGGACACCACGCGCCGCCGGCGCCGCCGCCGACGGCGCAGCACCTCGCCGGACGGCGAGCAGGCGGGACCGGATGAGTCGCCGGATGCCGCCACACCGGTGCGGCGGACCGGCCGCTCCGCCGACGAGCCGGCCGGGGAGGTCAAGCCGGTCCGGGGATCGACGAGGCTGGAGGCCAAGCGCCAGCGCCGCCGGGAGGGCCGCGACTCGGGCCGGCGCCGCCCGCCGGTCATCACCGAGTCAGAGTTCCTGGCCCGGCGCGAGGCGGTGGACCGGATCATGGTCGTCCGGCAGCGTGGCGAACGCACCCAGATCGGGGTGCTCGAAGATGGCGTGCTCGTCGAGCACTACGTGGACAAGGCCAGCCACCAGTCGTTCGTCGGCAACGTGTACCTCGGCAAGGTGCAGAACGTGCTGCCCTCCATGGAGGCCGCCTTCGTCGATATCGGCAAGGGGCGCAACGCCGTTCTGTATGCAGGTGAGGTGAATTTCGACGCCAGCGGCCTGGAAGGCGAGTCCAAGCGGATCGAGTCCGCGCTCAAGTCCGGCCAGTCCGTGCTGGTCCAGGTCACGAAGGATCCGGTTGGCCACAAGGGTGCCCGGCTGACCAGCCAGGTGAGCCTGCCCGGTCGCTACCTGGTGTACGTGCCCGGCGGCTCAATGATGGGGATCAGCCGCAAGCTGCCCGACAAGGAGCGGACACGGCTCAAGCAGATCCTCAAGCAGGTCATGCCCGAGGGCGCGGGGGTCATCGTGCGCACCGCGGCCGAGGGCGCGTCCGAGGAGGAACTCGCCCACGACGTCTCGCGCCTGTCGGCGCAGTGGGAGAGCATCGAGAGCAAGGCGAAGTCGGCGAACGCACCCGAGCTGCTCTACAGCGAGCCCGACCTCACCATCCGGGTGGTCAGGGACATTTTCAACGAGGACTTCAGCAAGCTCGTGGTCTCCGGCGATGACGGGTGGGACCTCGTGGACGAGTACGTCCGCTACGTCGCGCCGCACCTGGCGGACCGGCTCGAGCACTGGCAGGGGGCCGAGGACGCGTTCACCCATTACCGGGTCGACGAGCAGCTCACCAAGGCACTCGACCGCAAGGTGTGGCTCCCCAGCGGCGGCTCGCTGGTGATCGACACCACCGAGGCCATGACCGTCATCGACGTCAACACCGGGAAGTTCACAGGCCAGGGCGGCAATCTGGAGGAGACCGTCACCCGCAACAACCTGGAGGCCGCCGAGGAGATCGTGCGGCAGCTGAGGTTGCGCGACGTCGGCGGGATCATCGTGATCGACTTCATCGACATGGTGCTGGAGAGCAACCGGGAGCTGGTGCTGCGTCGGCTGCTCGAATGCCTGGCCAGGGACCGGACCAAACACCAGGTTGCCGAAGTGACCTCGCTCGGCCTGGTGCAGATGACCCGCAAGCGGGTCGGCTCTGGCCTGCTCGAGGCCTTCTCCGAGCCGTGCGAATGCTGCAACGGTCGTGGTGTGATCGTTTCGCTCGACCTGGTCGACCGCCCCAGCGGCGGCCGCGGCCGGGGCGATGGCCGGGCGGCGAAGGAGGGCCGCCAGTCCAAGACCGGCAAGAACGGCAAGGAGTCCGGCCGCAGCACACAGGAGCCGGCGGCCGCGCGCGCCGACGGCGATGAGAGCAAGAGCGGCGCGGCCTCGGACGAGGCGGGGACCGACGAGGCTGGAACCGGGGGACTGGGGCCTGACGGCGGGGCCGCTGCCGATGGTGCCGCTGCCGACAGTGCCGCCGCCGACGGTGCCGGGGCTGATGGCGCCGGTGTGGACGATGCGGGGACGGCGCGGCCGTCCGGCGGGCGCCGCCAGCGCCGGGCCGCCACTCGCGAGCAGGGCCCTCCCGAGCCCGTCGGCCAGACGTCAGAGAGCCAGACGCCAGAGAGCCAGTCGCCAGGTAGCCCGACGCCAGAGAGCCAGCTGTCGGCCGATCCGGCACCAAGCGTGCCCGGGTCAACCGCCTACGTCCCGGATGGCGAGGCGACCGGCACCCCGGTTCTCGGCGGCCCGCCCGCCGAACCCGCAGCGGGCTGAGGCCGGCGCAGCGTCTGATAATCTTGCGCACAGGATGGATCCGGGGTGGGGGGCCCTTGGCCAGCCGTGTGCTAAGGCAGGCGGCCCCCTCGTATCGTTCTGGTCCGGCATGCGGACCGGCGCGGATCGGTGCGGGGCCCGCACCAAGGAGAGCCCACACAAGGCAGAGAGAGAGTTCTCGGTGTACGCGATCGTGCGCTGCGGTGGCAGGCAGGAGAAGGCGGCGGTGGATGACGTCCTCACCGTCGACACGCTCGCCGGCGAGGTCGGCTCCAGCGTGACGCTGCCCGCCGTGCTCGTCGTCGATGACGGCAAGGTCATCAGCGACCCCGCCGAGTTGGGCCGCTACCAGGTCACCGCCGAGATCATGGGGGCCATCGCCGGTCCCAAGATCAACATGATTCACTACCGGAACAAGACCGGATACCGGCGCCGGCTGGGCCACCGCCAGCGGTACACCCAGGTGAAGATCACTGGTATC
>Ga0307308_10000685_pt1 | contig 12536 bp, 15 predicted proteins | sample ER_DNA_195_FD_194501 | JGI IMG/M metagenome (GOLD analysis project Ga0307308, IMG submission 194501) | Bulk soil microbial communities from the East River watershed near Crested Butte, Colorado, United States - ER_DNA_195 | ecosystem: Environmental > Terrestrial > Soil > Floodplain | place...
CAGGAGCAGCTCGTCCAGGCCGGCAAGCTGGCGACGCTCGGCGAGCTGACCACCGGCGTCGCGCACGAGCTCAACAACCCGCTCAACAACATCGGCCTCTTCGTCGGAAACGTCCTCGACCAGGTGCGGGTCGACCGCTTGGACAAGGAGTCGATCGTCCACGATCTCGAAAGGGCCATGGAGCAGGTCCGCAAGGCCACGGCGATCATCTCGCACCTGCGGACCTTCGGCCGCGCCGCCCCGGTCTCGCTCGACCCCGTGGACGTCGACGAGGTGATCGAGCGCTCGTTGCTGCTCATGCAGGAGCAGCTGCGGCTGCGTGCGATCGACGTCGAGCTCGACCTCTGCTCCGACGAGCTGATCGTGCTCGGCAACGCGATCCAGCTCGAGCAGGTGTTCATCAACCTGCTCACCAACGCGCGCGACGCGCTGGCGGAGTCGCGCCGCAAAACGATCCGAATCGCGACGAGCCGCGAAGACGACTCGGTGAAGATCCGATTCGCCGACACCGGCCCTGGGATTCCGCGCGAGCTCGAGAAGCGCATCTTCGACCCGTTCTTCACGACGAAGGAGGTCGGCACGGGCACCGGCCTCGGGCTCTCGATCACCTACAGCATTCTCAAGGAGCACGGCGGTGAGATCACCGTCGAGACCGGCCGCGGGCGCGGGCGCGGGGCCAGCTTCCTGATCGCGGTGCCGCTCATGACCGGCCCGCCGCCCGAGGAGCCGCTGTTCTGATGGACGTGACCGGAGGGCACATCCTGATCGTCGACGACGACCGGGCGCTGCTCGAGGCGCTGCCCCGGACGCTGAAGCTGCGTCTCGACGGGATCCGGATCGAGACCTCCGACAACGCGGCCGAGGCGCTCGAGCGCATCCGGGAGACCGACTACGACGCGGTCGTCACCGACATCAAGATGCCGGGGCTCGACGGGCTCGAGGTGCTCCGTGAGATCAAGATGCTCCGCCCGAAAACCCCGACGCTGCTGATCACCGGGCACGGTGAGCACGACCTGGCGGTGCAAGCGCTGCGCGGCGGCGCCTACGACTTCGTCCAGAAGCCGATCGATCGCGACTACTTCGTCGCCTCGCTCGAGCGCGCGATCGAGCTGCGCCGGCTGGAGCGTCGCGTCGACGAGCAGCGGCTCGCGCTCGAGCGGCATGCGCGCGTGCTCGAGCACGTCGACGACGGCATCTTCCTCGTCGACGACGAGGGCGCCATCCAGCACTGGAACCCCGCCGCACGCGCCGTCACGGGGATTGCGGCCGAGGACGCGCTCGGCCGGCCCGTGGGCGAGGTGCTCTCGGGCTGGTCGGCGGTCGCGGGGTTGATCCCGGTCGCCGGCAATCCCGACCCGGCCGGCCCTGAACCGAAGACACTGCCGCTCGAGCTCGAGGGCAAGGAGCTCTGGCTGTCGATCTCAGGCGTCCGCTTCGTCGACGGGATCGTCTACGCGTTCCGCAACGTCACCGAGCAGCGCGCGCTCGACGAGCTCAAGGGTGAGTTCGTCGCGACGGTCTCTCACGAGCTGCGCACCCCGCTGGCCGCGATCTACGGCTCGGCCCAGACGCTGCAGCGCGAGGACGTCACCCTGGACTCGGAGACGCGGGCGCGCCTCCTGGAGGTGATCACCGCCGAGTCCGAGCGGCTGACCCGGATCGCGAGCGACATCCTGCTGGCCAACACGCTCAGCTCCGGACGGCTGCGCCTCGACCATAGGCGGGTCGACCTGGCGGAGCTCGCCAACGACGTCGTCGAGCAGGTCCGGGCCGCGTTTGCCGAGCGCCCCGAGATCTCGGTCGAGCTCTCGGGAGCCGAGGTGGCCGGCGAGATCGTCGCCGACGGCGACCGCCTGCGCCAGATCCTGATCAACCTCCTCGACAACGCCGTCAAGTACTCGCCCGGCGGCGGCCGCGTCCGGCTCGAGCTTGAGATGCGCGCGAACGGGATCCGCTTCGCGGTCAGCGACGAGGGCCTTGGCATCCCCGCGGGCGAGCAGCAGCAGATCTTCGGCAAGTTCTACCGCGTCGATCCGAGCCTGAGCCGCGGCGTGCGCGGCACCGGCCTCGGCCTCTACATCTGCCGGGAGCTCGCGCGCCGGATGCAGGGCCACGTGTCGGTGAAGTCACGCGAGGGCGAGGGCTCGACCTTCTACGTCGATCTACCGGTTGTTCGGCCCGTCGAACAAAGCGAGAGGGCTGCCGTCATAAGCTAGGCCGATGGGGGTTCGGGTAGGGGTCGCCGCAGCTCTTCTCGCGCTCGCCGGTGCGCCGCACGCGGCGGCCGCGACGTTCAGCGTCTCGCGCACGGACGACCCGGCCCCGGGCGCCTGCCAGCCCGGCGACTGCTCCTTGCGGGAGGCGGTGCTCGCCGCGAACGCCGGGTCCGGCGGCGACATGATCGCGCTCCCGGCCGGCCACTTCCGGCTGACGATCCCGGGTCCCGGCGAGGACGCGGGCGCCGCCGGAGACCTCGACATCACCAAGAACGTCACGATCACCGGCAGTGGCGCCCGCCTGACGGTGATCGACGGGCAGGGAATCGACCGGGTCTTCGACGTCGCCGGCGGAGTCACCGCCGAGCTCGACGACGTCACGGTCACCGGCGGCCAGACGCCGGGCGACGGCGCGGGCATCCGCAGCGGCGGGACGCTGAAGATCCTCCGCGACACGATCTCGGGCAACGCCGCGGGCGGCGACGGCGGCGGGATCGCGTCAACCGGCGCGCTCTCGATCAGCCAGTCGACGATCAGCGGCAATCACGCGACAAACGGCGGCGGTCTCGAGCTCGCCGGCACTGCCACGGTCGGGAGCAGCACGATCAGCGGCAACGCCGCCGGTGGGCCCGGCTCGAGCGGCTCGGGCGGCGGGATCCACGGCTCGGCGCTGAGCCTGTCGAGCAGCACCCTCACGGACAACCGCTCGTTCAACGCGCTCCTAGCGGGAGGAGGCCTCGACGTCCCAGTGGCGCACGTCGACAACACCATCTTGGCGAGCAACATGTCCTACCTCGTCGACCAGAGCATGGGCGCGCTCAGCAACTGCGCCGGACCGGTCAGCTCGGGGGGCCACAATCTCTCGGACGGAACTGACTGCGGGCTCCACCAGGCAGGCGACCACGAAAGCGCGTCGATCGTGCTGGGGCCGTTGACCGACAACGGCGGAGCGACCGACACCGAGGCCCTGCCGGCCGGCGGCCTCGCGATCGACGCCGGAGCCGGTTGCACGGCAGCCGACCAGCGTGGCGTCTCGCGTCCGCGCGGCAGCGCCTGCGATGTCGGCGCGTACGAGTACGCCCCGCCGCTCGCGACGACCACGGCGGCGACTTCGGTCGGGTTCTCGGCAGCCACGCTCACCGGAATGCTCGATCCGAGCATGCGAGAGACCACGGCGTGGTTCGAGTACGGCACCACGACCCAGTACGGCTCGACGACCCCGGTGCGCATCGTCGGCTCGGGGAACGGACAGGCCCCCTTCACAGAGCCGCTGGCCGGCCTGCGGCAGGGCGTGACGTACCACTACCGGCTCATCGCGGCGAACTCGGAAGGGCGCACGGTCGGCGCCGACCAGTTCTTTACGACGCTCGACCGGACGAAGCCCTCGCTGACGGTCATGCGCATCGTGCCGGGCCTGTTCCATCGCAAGAACGGCGCGCAGCTCGCCTTCAGGCTCTCGGAGAACGCGACCGTCACCTTCCGGTTCGACCACGTGCTCCGCGGCGTCAGGCGCGGCAAGCGCTGCGTCAAGATCACCCGGCGGAACCGCCGGAGTCGGCCCTGCACGCGCTACCTCCCGGTGTCCGGCAGCGTCGTCCAGTCCGGCGCCGAGGGGCCGAACTCGATCCACTGGGACGCGAGGGTCGGCACGAAGCTCCTGACCTTCGGCGCCTACCGCTTGCGCGCGACCCCGCGCGACCGGGCCGGAAACGTGGGCAAGACCGTGCTCGCCGCCTTTCGCGTGCTTCGCTAGCGTCCTGTCGTGGCCATTCGAATCGGCACGTGCTCGTGGGCCGACGAGTCGCTCTCGAAGTACTTCTACCCGCCGCAGGTGAAGGGCGCCGAGGAGCGGCTGCACTACTACACCGAGCGCTTCGACACCGTCGAGGCGAACTCGACCTACTACCGCGTGCCCGACCGCGAGATGGTGCAAAAGTGGGCCGACCGAACCCCCGAAGGGTTCGTCATGCACGTGAAGGCCTTCGGCGTCATGACGCGCCACCCGGTCAAGGTCGACCAGCTGCCGACCGATCTCCGCGACGACGCTCCGCTCGACGAGCGCGGCCGGGTCGACCGCCCGCCACGCGAGTTCCGCGCCGAGATCTTCCGCCGGTTCCACGACGCGCTCGAGCCGCTGCGGGAGACGGACAAGCTCGGCGGCATCCTGATGCAGTTCCCGCCCTACGTCGTCCCGCGGCCGGCGGCGTTCGACTACCTCGAGTGGGCGCAGGAGCAGCTCGGCGGCGACGAGATGCTCGTCGAGTTCCGCCACGGGAGCTGGCTCGAAGACGAGCACCGCGAGGAGACGCTCGCCTTCCTGGAGCGCAACCACATGACCTACGTGATCGTCGACGCGCCGCGCACCGGGGGCCGCAACGTCCTCCCGACCATCGTCACGACCACGAGCCCGACGGCGTACATCCGCTTCCACGGTCGCAACGCCGAGACCTGGAACAAGCGGGTCCGCAGCGCAGCCGAGCGCTTCGACTACCTCTACTCCGAGGACGAGCTGCGCGAATGGGTCGAGCCACTCAGCGAGCTGGCCGGAAAGTCCAAGGCCGTCTACGCGATGTTCAACAACAACGGTCGGTCGACCACGGCCGACGGAACGATCGCCCAGGCGCCGGTAAACGCCCAGATGCTTCGCGGCCTGTTGCAGGAGGCGAAACTCCCGGTCGCGGTTCCCTAGGCGTAAGATCGCCGCGGGAGGGTCGACCGGGTGGAGTACAAAATCGAGACCGCGCACGCGGGCCCGTTCGTGACAGTACTGACCGTCTGCGGCGTTCTGGGCGATGACGCGCAGCAGGCGTTGCGCGACCACCTCGGTCGCGCGGAGCACAGCTCCCGGAAGGTGGTCGTCGACCTCACGGAAGCCGTCGTCCATGACGCGTGGCCGTTCCCGCTGCTCGCCGACGAGTCCCGGCGCTTCGAGGCGCGCGGCGGCCGCCTCGTGGTCGTCGGCGGTGACAACCCGAAGATCGAGCCGCTCGTCGGCGATCGCGCGCTGTCCGGACTCGAGTGGTTCAAGTCGCTCGGGGAGGCGATGGTCGACCTGCTCGGCGACCTGGCGAAGCTGGGTGAGTGGCCGCCTGCGGACACCGTCGCCCACCAGCATGAAGGAGCAAGGGACGAGCAGTAAAGCCGCCCCGGCGCCGAGGCTGCTGGTCTTCCACTCGCGCGTCTCCGGCCGCTGCAGGCGCGTGGACGGGTTTCTGGCGCAGGTTCTCCAGCGGCGCGCGAACCACGCAACCTTCGAGCTCGAGCGGATCGCGGCGGAAGAGCGCCCCGAGCTGCACGAGCGCTTCGGCATCGACGATGTCCCGACCCTGGTGGTCGTCGAGGAGGGTCAGATCCAGGGCCGGATCGTCGACCCGAGCGGCTGCAAGGCGATCGAGCGATTCCTCGCGCCCTGGCTTCACTAAAGTCCTGCGGATGGAGCCGTGGTCATACGACCTCGCGGGGCGCTTCGACGAGCACGCCTTCGAGAGCGAGGTCCTGAAGGGCAACCCGCTCGGCGATCCGCACGTGCGGCCGCTGTGGGTCTACGTGCCGCCGGGGTACGAGGACGACGGGGATAGGCGCTACCCGAGCATCTACGTCATCCAGGGACTGACCGGCCAGGTCGACGGGTGGCGCAACCGGATGCCCTTCCGGAGAAACTTCCCGGAACTCGCCGATCAGCTGTTCGCAAACGGCGAGTCGCCGCCGGCCGTGCTGGTCTTCGTCGACGCCTGGACGTCCATCGGCGGCAGCCAGTTCATCGACTCGCCGGGGACGGGCCGGTACCACACGTACATCTGCGACGAGCTCGTGCCGTGGGTCGACGAGCACTACCGCACGATGGAGGGCGCCGAGCATCGAGGGATCACCGGCAAGTCGAGCGGCGGCTACGGCGCGATGGTCAACCCGATGCTGCGGCCGGACGTCTTCGGTGGCCTGGCGACGCACGCGGGCGACGCGCTCTTCGAGATGTGTTACCTGCCAGACTGGCGCAAGTCGGTGCGCGCGCTGCGCGACAACTACGACGGCTCGTTCGAGAAGTTCTGGGACGACTTCCGCTCGCGGCCGGCCTGGTCGAAGGACACCGACCACACGCTGCTGAACGACTGGTGCATGGCGGCCTGCTACTCGGCCGACGAGGACGGGACCGTGCACCTGCCGTACGACACCGACACGGGCGACCTCAAGCCTGAGGTCTGGGAGCGCTGGCTTGCGTGGGACCCGGTGCGGATGGTCGAGAGTCACGCCGATGCGCTTCGGTCGCTGAAGGCGATCTACATCGACGCCGGCAAGCGCGACCAGTTCTACCTCGACCTCGGCGCCGAGGCCTTCCGGCGCGAGCTCGAGAAAATCGGCGTCACGGACGTCTTCTTCGAGCTCTTCGACGCGACGCACTCAGCGATCGAGTACCGCTACCCGCTCGCGGTCAAGTACCTGGCTGAACGGCTGTCGTGATTGCCGCCGCAGGGGTCGCGGCGGCAGCGTTGATTTGCCTCGACCCGGGGCACGGCACGCCGCCTGCGATCGGGGCGGAGACCGAGCCGATCGGGCCGGGGTCGCACGTCATGAAGATCAAGGACGGCGGCGGCGCGCACGGTGAAGCGGCGGTCGCGCTCGCGATCGCTAAACGGACGCGGGCGCTGCTGCTCGCACGCGGCTACCGGGTGGCGATGACGCGCACCGGCCCGACGATCCACCTCGGCGATGGCAACGGCAACATCGCGCGGGCGCGGTTCTGCAACCGGCGCCACGCGGCGCTGATGGTGCGGATCCACGCCGATGGCTCCGGCGACCGGTCGTTGCGCGGGGTCTCGACGCTCGTGCCCGCCAGGCACAAGGGCTGGACGGACGACATCTACGGCAGCAGCCTCCGTGCCGGCCGCGCCGTGCAGAAGGCTGTCGTGACCGCGACGCGTGCGCGCAACCGCGGGATCGTCCGCCGCTCGGACCTGACCGGCTTCAACTGGTCGAACGTGCCGGCCGTGCTGGTCGAGACCGGGTTCCTCTCGAACCCGACGGACTCGCGTTTGCTGCACACGCCGTCGTACCAGCAGCGAGTGGCGCGCGGCCTGGCGAACGGCGTGACCGCCTTCGTCGGCCTGCCGCGCTAATGCTTTACTCGGCGGCGTCGTCGCCGCGCATCTGCTCCGCGGCGGCCCGGCCGCGCTCGTGCACCGCCTTCCGGCGGTCGTCGACCTCGGCCTCGTCGACCGGCGTCTCGGCCGACTCGAACTCCTCCCGCTCGTCGACCACGGCGCGCGACTCGTCGAGCTTCTGGCGGAGCTCCTCGGCCCTCGGATCCGGCGCAGGAGCCGGCAGAGGCTTCCGGCGCAAAGCGCGCGCGACGGCCGCGCCGGCAACCCCCAGAGCACCCAGCCACGCGGTCCTGGCTCTCACGAGGCCGATGCTACACTGGCCGCCTTCCTGCCTCGTCATCGCGCCGTCCGTTCCCGAGCGGCGCTGGCCGGCGAGGCCGACTCAGACCGAAGGAAGGGAGGATTCGGGAGCGTGACGGACTACGAGATCTTGCTGATGCTCGATCCCGAGCTGCCGGAGGAACGGCAGACCGAGATCGTCACCCGCGTGCGCGAGGCGATCGAGAAGGACGGCGGACGCTGGGAGAACGAGGAGGCGTGGGGCCGCCGCCGGCTGGCCTACGAGATCGACCACAAGCCGGAGGGCGTCTACCACCTGCTCACCTTCACGGCCGAGCCGGCGACCCTCGACGAGGTCTCGCGCGTGCTCAAGATCACCGACGGCGTGATGCGGCACATGGCGGTCCGCCGCGTCAAGGGCGCCTCGACCCGACCGCCGCAGCCCGGCCCCGAAGAGCCCGTAGCGGCGGCCGCCGCGACGGGGCAGGATTCGGAACCGGAAAGCACCGCCTAGCGCACCGGAGAGGAGAGGGAGAATGGCCAACATCAACCGCGTCGTCCTGGTCGGAAACCTGACGAAGGACCCCGAGCTGCGCCACACGCCGAGCGGCACGCCGGTGTGCAAGCTGCGCCTCGCCGTGAACACCCGCCAGAAGGACAACGCCACCGGCGAGTGGGGCGACAAGCCCAACTACTTCGACGTCACCGTCTGGGGCAACCAGGGCGAGAGCTGCGCCCAGTACCTCGCCAAGGGCCGCCCCGTCGGCGTCGACGGCCGGCTCGACTGGCGCGAGTGGGAAGCGCAGGACGGCACCAAGCGCCAGGCGGTCGAGATCATCGCCGACTCGGTCCAGTTCCTCGGCGGCCGACCTGAGGGCGAGCAGCCGCAGTTCGTCCCGAGCGGCGCTCCCGCCGACAGCGGCGCCGACTTCGGCACCGGCGGCGGCGGCGGCGACGACGACATTCCATTCTGATGCCGCAGCGAGGCGACCAGCGACAGGGACGGAAGCGCGGGCCTGCGCCCGGCGGGCCGATCCGCAAGCGCAACTGCTACTTCTGTCGCGAGAAGATCGACGAGGTCGACTACAAGAACGTCAACCAGCTTCGCCGCTATGTCTCGGAGAAGGGCAAGATCCGCTCCCGGCGGATCACCGGCGCGTGCCGGCGGCACCAGCGGCAGGTCGCGGCCGCGGTGAAGCGCGCGCGAGAGATGGCACTTCTCCCTTACTCCACGGGTTGATGGAAGTCATCCTCCGGCAGGACGTCGAGAAGGTCGGCCTCCGCGGCGAGGTCGTCGACGTCGCGCCCGGCTTCGCGCGCAACTACCTGCTGCCGCGGAAGCTCGCCGAGACCGCGACTCCGGCCAAGGTGGCCGAGCTGCGCAAGCACGAGGGCAAGCGGGCCCGGCAGGAGGCCCAGAGCTTCGAGCAGGCCCAGGAGCTCGTGGCCCGGCTCGAAGGGCCGGAACTGCGCTTCGACGTGCGGGCCGGCGAGACCGGCACGCTCTTCGGCTCCGTCACCGCGACGGACATCACCGACAAGGTCTGGGACACGCACCGCATCCGGGTCGACCGGCGCAAGCTCGAGCTGTCCGACTCGATCAAGCGGATCGGGCGCTACGACGTGCCGGTCGAGCTGTTCGCCGACGTGACCGCGACACTTCGGGTCGCGGTCCACCCCGAAGGCGGCGAGCTGCCGCCGCAGGAGGAGCTCGACGCGATCGCGGCCGAGGAGGCCCGCGTCGAGGCAGAGGCCCAGGCGCAGGCCGAGGCCGAGCACGCGCAGGCCGAAGCGGTAATCGAGGAGATCGTCGCGGAAGAGGACGTCGAGCCAGAGGTGGAGGCGGAGCCGGAGCCTCTCGTCCGCGACAGCGGACAGGTGGAGGGGGCTCCGGGGGAACCGGGAGGTTCCCCCGGTGAGCGCGCAGACCCCGAATCGCAGCCGGAGGCGTAACAAAAGCGCACAGCCTTCTCCACAGGTCGTACACGGCCTGTGGAATTTCGACTGAACTTCCCGCTCCGAGCGGGAAAATCTCCCACAGGTGTCGTCCGGGGCTTTCGGGAACATTCGTTCCCTTGTGCCTGCAAACCGACTGAAGCCGCGGCGAGGACGCCTGTCGAAACACGGGTCGTCCAGACCTTTTACGGCCGCTCCGAGAGTGGTTTCGTAACGCCGTGGCCCAACTCGCCCAGGCCTCTCAGACCGCCCCGGTTCCGCCGCAGAATCTCGAGGCCGAGGAATCAGTCCTCGGCGCGATGATGCTCTCCCCCGGCGCAATCGGGGCGGTCAGCGAAGTTCTGGACGCGGGCGACTTCTACCGCGAGAGCCACGCCAGGATCTACCGCGCAGCACTCGCGCTTTATGCAAAGGGCGAGCCCGTCGATGCGATCACGCTCGTCGACGAGCTCGAGGAGCGCAGTGACCTCGTGGATGCGGGCGGCCGCACCCGCATCCACGAGCTGGCGGCGCTCGTCCCGGCGAGCGCCAACGCCGGGCACTACGCCCGGATCGTGCGGGAGATGGCAACGCTTCGCGGCCTGATACGGGCGGGCGGCGAGATCTCGGGCCTCGGCTGGGAGCGGCCGGGCGAAACAACCGACCTCGTCGACCGGGCGGAGCAGATCGTCTTCGATCTCTCCCAGTCCCGGGTGACGAGCGAGTTCAGTCACATCGAGGAGCTGCTGAAGGACAGCTTCGAGCGCATCACCGCTCTCTACGAGGCCGGCGCCGAGGTGACCGGTACGCCGTCGGGGTTCCGCGACCTCGACCGGCTCACCTCCGGCTTCCAGCCCGGGAACCTGATCATCGTCGCCGCCCGCCCGAGCATGGGCAAGTCGGGCCTCGGGCTCTGCATGGCCGCCAACCTCGCCATGCGCGCCGAGGTGCCGGTCGCGGTCTTCACGCTCGAGATGTCGAAGTCGGAGGTGACCCAGCGCCTGATGTGCAGCGAGGCGAAGGTCGAGTCGCAGCGCCTGCGCACAGGCAAGCTGGCCGCCGACGACTGGCCCCGCCTGACCGCGGCTTGCGACCGGCTGGCGAAGGCGCCGATCTACGTCGACGACACGGGCTCGATCACGATGATGGAGATCCGCTCCAAGGCGCGGCGGCTCAAGTCGCGCGAGCCCGGTCTCGGGTTGATCGTCGTCGACTACCTGCAGCTGATGACCTCGGGCGCGAGCGTCGAGAACCGCGTCCAGGAGGTCTCGCAGATCTCGCGACAGCTGAAGGTGCTCGCGCGCGACCTCGACGTCCCGATCCTCGCGATGTCGCAGCTCTCGCGCGCGGTGGAGCAGCGCCACGACAAGCGGCCGATCCTCTCCGACCTGCGCGAATCCGGCTCGATCGAGCAGGACGCCGACCTCGTGATGTTCATCTACCGCGACGAGTACTACAACCCGGAGGAGACCGACCAACAGGGCATCGCGGAGGTGCACCTTGCCAAGCACCGGAACGGGCCGACCGACACGGTCAAGCTCTCGTTCCTGAAGCGCTACGCCAAGTTCGCAGACCTCGCGCCGGCCGGATGAGCGCTTACGAGCAGACCGTCGTTCTCTTGGCCCGCGCCACCGCGTTCACGGTGGTCTGCCAGGCCTGTGCGGACCTGGAGCCCGGCGGCGAGTACGTGGGCCTGACCGCGCAGGGGACGTTGCGGCTCGGCCACGACGTCGGCTGGACGGAGTGCCCGCGCGGCCACCGCATCCGCGTGATCCGCGCCGGAGCTGCGGTGAGAGCTGAGCCGACGTCGCCGCTCTGGTAGAAGCTCCCCCATCGCTCGACTGATCGTCCTTCTGCGAGGCATCAACCTCGGCTCGACCAACCGCGTGGCGATGCCGAAGCTCCGCTCCGCGCTCGAGGACGCGGGCTTCGAGGAGGTCGCGACGTATGTCCAGAGCGGCAACGTCGTCCTCTCGAGCAGCGATGCGGCCGCGAAGGTGGCGCAGAAGGTGGCGCGCCTGATCAAGAAGGAGTTCGGCCTCGAGATCGCCGTCGTAGTGCGAACGCGAGCACAGCTGGCTCAAGTCGTGAAGCGCAACCCGCTCGGCCAGGTCGCCAAGAACCCGAAGCGCTACCAGGTCAGCTTCCTCGAGAAGAAGCCGGCCGCCGCGCTGGTGCGCAAGCTCGAAGAGGTGGCCGATCCGGCCGAACGGGTCGTCGCCCACGGCCGCGAGATCTACGCGTGGCACCCCGAGGGCGTCGCCCGCTCGAAGCTCTGGGCCGCGCTTGCCGGCAAGGGCCTCGGCGTGACCGCGACAGCCCGAAACTGGACGACGGTCACGAAGCTCCTCGAACTCGCCGACGGGTAAGGCAAACTCCAGGCCGTGCCTGCGACCGTGATCGTCGAGGCTCCGAGGCGCCCGCTTGACGGGCGCCGTTTAGAGGACGTGCGGGCTTTGCCCGCGCGTCCGTCTGAAACCCACTGCGCGACCGGAGACAGCTGATGCCGGCCACGGTCATAGTCGGCGCGCAGTGGGGAGACGAAGGCAAGGGCAAGATCGTCGACCTGCTGGCCGAGCACTCCGACCTCGTCTGCCGCTACAACGGCGGGCCGAACGCGGGGCACACGATCGTCGCGAACGGCGAGACGTACAAGCTGAAGCACATCCCGTCCGGGATCCTCCAGGGCAAGGAATGCGTGATCGGCGCGGGCTGCGTGATCGACCCGCAGGTCTTGATCGAAGAGCTGGACGATCTCGAGTCGCGCGGGGTGTCGACGGAGCTCGTCCGCCTCTCCGGCAACGCGCACCTCGTGATGCCGTGGCACCGGGTGATCGACAGCGCGGGCGAGCGGCGCCTCGGCGAGCTGCAGATCGGGACGACGAAGCGCGGGATCGGGCCGACCTACGCGGACAAGGCCTACCGGCTCGGCATCCGCGTCCAGGACCTCCTCGACCGGAAGATCCTGCGCCAGAAGATCGAGGTCGCACTCGCGGAGAAGAACGTCTGG
>Ga0307308_10000686_pt1 | contig 12531 bp, 14 predicted proteins | sample ER_DNA_195_FD_194501 | JGI IMG/M metagenome (GOLD analysis project Ga0307308, IMG submission 194501) | Bulk soil microbial communities from the East River watershed near Crested Butte, Colorado, United States - ER_DNA_195 | ecosystem: Environmental > Terrestrial > Soil > Floodplain | place...
AGCTATTGGGGGCAGCATGTCGACGATCGCGTGCAGCCGCAAAATCCCGAGCTTGTCGCCAAAGCAATCACGCCCGACTACGCGCTCGGGAACCACGTCGCGCCGCTGGGTCTGACTTTTGCAGATTGCGCCAAGCTGGGAGACCAATTCGCGCACGGCGCGTTTATCGGCGAACACGGCTCGTGGAATCGAAGACCGCTAAGCGGCTACAAGGTCGTTTTCGTTGCGTTCAACGATGGGAAGCCAACCGGTTCGCCTATCGATGTCCTTGCCGGTTTTGTGAACGCCGAAGAGAAAGCGCTCGGTCGTCCGGTCGGAGTGAGCGTGGGGCGCGATGGTTCGCTCCTGGTTGCCGATGACGTCGGCAACACCGTTTGGCGCGTGACGCAGGCAGCACAGACGAGCACGCGCTGAAGGTTCCTGTCAGCGTCAATCCGCGCTAGGCTGCAGTGATGGCGTCTATTCAAAGTACCACGCACGTCAACCGCCTCAGCGAGGCGACCTCTCCGTATCTCCTCCAGCACATGCACAATCCGGTGGACTGGTGGACCTGGGGACCCGAGGCTCTGGCCGAAGCGAAGGCCTCAAATCGGCCGATCCTGCTTTCTGTCGGCTACGCCGCGTGCCACTGGTGCCACGTGATGGCGCACGAGTCGTTCGAGGACGAAGCCACTGCGCGCGTCATGAACGAGTTGTTCGTCAACATAAAAGTTGACCGGGAAGAACGGCCTGACATTGACCAGATCTATATGAATGCGCTGCATCTCCTGGGCGAGCAGGGCGGCTGGCCGTTGACGATGTTTCTCACACCGCAAGCCGAGCCGGTGTGGGGCGGCACGTACTTTCCAAAAGAAGCGCGCTTCGGCCGACCGGCATTCGTGGACGTGTTGCGCGAGATTGCCCGCCTGTTTCGCGAGGAACCAAACCGAATCGAACAGAATCGTGCCGCGCTGCTAGCGCGTCTGGCCGACAAGGCCCGACCGGCGGGCCGCGTGACAATCGGATCGAAAGAGCTCAACGCCGCCGCGATGCAGGTCGGCAATATGTTTGATTCCACCAATGGAGGCATGCGCGGGGCACCGAAATTTCCGCAGCCCGCCATCCTGGAAATGTTGTGGCGGGCAGGGCTGCGCACGAAAGATGCACGCTTCTTTGAGACCGTGGAACACACCCTCGAAAGAATGAGTGAGGGCGGCATTTACGACCATCTCGGCGGTGGTTTCTCGCGCTATTCCGTGGACGAAAAATGGCTGGTGCCGCATTTCGAGAAGATGCTCTACGACAACGCCCAACTTCTCGAACTGTTGGCGCTCGCGTGGCAGCACAGCGGTGTATCGTTATTTGCCAATCGCGCCCACGAAACCGTGGCGTGGCTGATGCGCGAGATGACAACGGAAGCTGGTGCTTTTGCCGCTTCAATCGATGCCGATTCAGAAGGCGAAGAAGGCAAGTTCTATGTCTGGTCGAAGAGCGAGATCCTCGAGCTTCTTGGACCCGATGACGGTGAATTTTTTGCCCGCCACTACGACGTAACCGAATCGGGAAACTTCGAAGGCCACAATATTTTAAACCGCCTCCAGAACGTCCCACGGCGAGACGCAGATGAGGCGCGTCTTTCGGGCCTGCGCACACCCCTGCTGCGTGCGCGTTCTCGTCGCGTGCGTCCGGGGCTCGATGACAAGGTTCTGGCCGACTGGAACGGATTAATGATCGCCGCTCTGGTCAATGCCGGTATCGCGCTGGATGAACCGAATTGGCTCGCGATGGCTAGGCGTGCATTCGAATTCATCGCGCGCAGGATGACCAAGGGGGACCGGCTCGGGCATTCCTGGCGCGATGGCAAGTTGCTTTTTCCCGGCCTCGCGTCGGATTTTGCCGCCGTGATCCGCGCTGCGCTCGCTCTTTATGAGGCAACCGGCGAGCGAGCGTACCTCGAGCTAGCGCTTACCTGGCAAGCTGCGTTCGACACGCACTACGCCGATTCAGAGACTGGCTGGTATTACCTTTCCGCCGACGATGCGTCCGACCTGCTCCTACGACCCCATTCGACGCAGGATGATGCGACGCCCAATCCCAACGCGGTTGCCGCGCAAAATCTTGTACGCTTGGCCGCGCTTACGGGCGAGGCGAAATGGCGGGAGAAGGCCGATCGGCTGATCGAGGGAATTCTCTCCGCGGCCGGGCGCAATCTGTTCGGCCACGTGGCGCTGCTGAATGCACTGGATCTCCGACTGGGAGGAGCCGAGATCGTCGTGACTGGAGAAGACTCCGAACGCAATGCGCGGGTGGCGTTGAAATTGCCATTCGTTGAACGAATTGTCCTGCGTGCCGCTGACATAACCGATCTGCCTGCATCACACCCGGCACAGGAGAAAATAAAATCCGCGCCGAATGCAATCTTCGTATGCATTGGAGAGCGTTGCTCCTTACCGATCCTGGAGCCAAATGAAGTCGCCGCAACAGTCGCAACGATGCGCAGTTCTTAACTTGTCAGCCGAACAGTTGAGATTAAAAGTCCACCGATCGCCGGATAACATATATTAAAATTAACAAGCATCTCCCCCCGATCGCACGACGCGCGCCAAAGTTCCCACAGCATAATTTGACTGCCTGAGCTGCAATCCGAGCGGTCAAATTTGCATTTAAAACTGCGGGGACAATCACCATGCAAACCAGGATTTCTGTTAACTCCAATATCTTCAAGGCTTCGAGATTTCTTGTTTTCGGAATCGCACTTGTCAGCTTGAGTACCAGTGCACCGCAAACAGCGATGGCGCAGAGTGCGCCCGAGACCCTGAGCATGCCGGCGTTCGCGCCTGCCATGCTCGAGCACATGCGCAAGATGCGGCGGTACAAGGATCACGATCACAGCACACAACACACGCCGCATGTGATCGACCGCTTCAGAGTTGATGCAGATCCGAAAGGCGCGATCGCGTCATTCCAGCCTAGTGGCGCGACCTTCACCGCGACAACGCGAGCTTCAAGGATATGGGCACCAACGGCAGAACCTGCTTCACCTGCCATCAGCCGCAGAACGGTTGGGGCGTAAGCGCGAAGGATGTTGCCGAACGGTTCGAGAGGAGCGCGGGCACTGATCCGATCTTCCGACTGGTCGATGGTGCGACTTGTCCCAGCGCCGACGTATCAACGCTGCGCGCAAGAAAGCGCGCCTACAAGTTACTGACAGAGAAGGGCCTGATCCGCGTCGGCCTTGCTGTCCCCGCAACTGCGGAATTCGTCGTCACGGCGATCGATGACCCCTATCGTTGCAGCACCAACCCAGAAACCGGTTCCGGCATTCTGTCGATGTACCGGCGCCCGCTGCCGACGACTAATATCGGTTTTCTCAGCGCGGTTATGTGGGATGGCCGGGAGAATACCGGTAAGGGGCTGACTGCAGACCTCAAAAGCCAAGCGCGCGACGCCGCACTCGGTCGCGCGGAGGCTGCCGCGTCGCCCACAGATGCCCAATTGGACGAAATCGTTTCCTTTCAGCTTGGCATCTTCACGCGCAGATTTTCGACAACAAGGCGAAGTTCCTGACCAGCGACAATGCCAAAGGCGGACCGATTGCACTTTCGACGCAAGAGTTCTTTATCGGGATCAATGACCCGCTCGGACTCAATCCGAAAGGAACTCCAGTCACAGGTGCTCGATCTGTACCGGCCCTGGCTTAATGCCGGTCATCGCCACGACTACCGCGACCTCGGCGTGCCTGTGACCAATGCCGCGTAGATCTTCAAAACCGTCAACATCACCGACGACTGGCGCCACAGTGACCACGAGCGTGGCATGGTGAGCGAGCATCGTCGCTCGGTCGCGCGCGGCGAAGAGGTGTTCAACAACGCAAAGGTCAACATCACTGGCGTTGCCGGTCTCAACGATGACCTCAATGTTGCGACCATCCCGGGCTTTTGAAGGCGCCCCTCGACATCGGTGTTCCCGATGCCGGCGAAAGAGCTCCCCCTGTCCTCGATATTGCCGGTCTGCCGGTGTTCACGATCACCTGCATGCTCAACGAGGGCCCGCTCGCCGGAAAGGTTTATAAGGTTACCGATCCGGGACGCGCAATGATCACCGGCAAATGCAAGGATATCGGCCGGATCAAAGGACCAATTCTCCGCGGTCTCGAGGCGCGGGCACCTTATTTCCACAACGGTTCGGCCGCGACTTTGCGGGACGTGGTCGATTTCTATGACCAGCGCTTCAATATCGGCCTCACCCGCAAAGAGAAGACGGATCTCGTCAATTTCCTGAATACGCTCTGACGAAGTCCGTCACGTGCAAAGAAAATGGCCGGGCAAAAAGCCCGGCCATTTAGATTCTCGACGCCAAATCGTCAGGTATTCATCGATTCGAAGAATTCGGCGTTGCTCTTCGTGTTGCGCAGCTTGTCCAGCAGGAAGTCGATGGCGTCCATTGTACCCATTGGATTGAGAATGCGGCGCAGGACATACATTTTCTTGAGGATACCCGGATCGGTAAGCAGCTCCTCTTTGCGCGTGCCGGAGCGCGTGATGTCGATCGCCGGGAAGGTTCGCTTGTCGGCCACCTTGCGGTCGAGGATCAGTTCGGAGTTACCGGTGCCCTTGAACTCTTCGAAAATCACTTCGTCCATGCGGCTGCCGGTATCGATCAACGCAGTGGCGATGATTGTGAGCGAGCCGCCTTCTTCGATATTGCGTGCCGCCCCGAAGAAGCGCTTCGGGCGCTGCAATGCGTTTGCGTCCACGCCACCAGTCAACACTTTGCCGGAAGAAGGGACGACCGTGTTGTAAGCGCGGCCGAGACGCGTAATCGAGTCAAGCAGAATGACCACGTCGCGCTGATGTTCAACAAGCCTCTTGGCCTTCTCGATCACCATCTCCGCGACCTGAACGTGACGCGAAGCCGGTTCGTCGAACGTCGACGAGATTACCTCACCCTTCACCGAACGCTGCATGTCGGTGACTTCCTCCGGCCGCTCATCGATCAGCAGCACGATCAGGTAAGTCTCCGGATGATTAGCGGTGATTGAGTGCGCGATATTCTGCAGCAATACGGTCTTGCCCGTGCGCGGCGGCGAAACGATCAACGCGCGCTGTCCTTTGCCGATCGGCGCGACGATGTCGATGACGCGCGCCGAGAGATCCTTCTTGGTCGGATCCTCGTATTCCATCTTGAGCCGCTCGTCGGGATAGAGCGGTGTCAGGTTGTCGAAATTGACCTTGTGCCGCGCCTTCTCAGGATCCTCGAAATTGATCGTATTGACCTTGAGCAGCGCGAAATAGCGCTCACCCTCTTTCGGAGAACGAATGTGTCCTTCGACCGTGTCGCCGGTGCGCAGACCGAAGCGGCGAATCTGACTCGGAGAGACATATATGTCGTCAGGTCCGGAGAGATAGTTTGATTCCGGCGAACGCAAAAACCCGAAACCGTCGGATAAAACCTCGACCACACCTTCGCCGATGATATCTACTTCCTGCGTGGCGAGTTGCTTCAGAATTGCAAACATCAGCTCCTGCTTTCGCATGGTGCTGGCGTTTTCGACCTGGTGCTCTTCAGCGAATGCGACGAGTTCGGCAGGTGTCTTGGACTTAAGGTCCTGGAGTTTCATTTCCCGCATTGGGGGTTTACGTCCTTGGGATCGTTACGGCGGAGTTTTTGAAAAATGAAAGACTTGCGCCGTGTGACTTAGGAGAGAGATCGCAGGTCTTGGGTGACGAGAAAGCTGGGAAGGATCCCGGAACCCGATGCTACGACCGGCCCAAACACGGGTGCCGGAACGCGACTGCATCCGCCTGCGTTCGGTGGGATATTCCCAACATAGGTTGAGCCGGCCTCGCACGCAAGAGGTTGGAGCGCACTGTGTGTGTTTGTTGCGATGGCTAAAACGGCTTTACGACCACCAGCACCACGATCACAATCAAAAATGCTGTCGGTACCTCATTGATAATACGATAGAATTTGTCGGAATGCTTGTTTCGGTCAAATCTGAATTCGTTTACCCAATGCGCAAATAATCCGTGCAGGATGGTCATAACGACGACTGCAACAAATTTGACATGAAACCAGCCGGCATTGAGCCACTGGCCTTGCAGCAGCAAGACAATACCGACAATCCAAGTGACCATCATCGCCGGCATCATGATGAAGTTGAGCAACCGCCGCTCCATCGTCTTCAAAGTTTCGGACAGTTCGGACCCCGGCCGGGCCGCCGAGTGATAAACGAACAGTCGAGGCAAATAGAGCATGCCGGCCATCCATGCGATGACAGCGACGATATGCAGGGCTTTGAGCCACAGATACATGAAGGTTATCCACGAACGCGCTTGAGCATGCGCTCAACGTTTGCAATCGGGGTTGCCGGAAGAATCCCGTGGCCGAGATTGAAAATCAGCGGTCCGCTGCCAAGTTCTTTCATGACGTCATCCACCTCCCGGTCGAGCGCCGGGCCTCCGGCGAGCAAAGCCAGCGGGTCGACGTTTCCCTGAACAGGCACACGCCGCTGCAGCGATTCACGCGCAATCATGCGGGGGAATGTCCAATCGACACCGATTGCGCTCACTCCGGTCATTTCGACATAGGGCAGCGCCATTGCGGTTGCACCGCGTGGAAACCCTATGATTTTTGCACCCGGTATCTCTTTTCGTACTCCCTCGACAATTTTTTGCATTGGCAAGATACACCAGCGATCGAATTGCTCGGGTGGGAGCACACCAGCCCATGTATCGAAGACCTGCACAACCTCTACGCCAGCCCTGAACTGACCGATCAGATATGCGATTGAAGCTTTCACCAGGCGATCGATCAATCGCTGGAAATTTTCAGCATCGTAGTATGCAAATCGTCTGGCCGGTGCCTGATCGGATGTACCTTCTCCCGCAACCATATAGGTCGCAACGGTCCATGGAGCACCGCAAAATCCTATCAAGGCGGTTTTACTGCCGAGCATCCCTCTGACCAAGCGCACTGTTTCATAAACCGGGCCTACCACTCTCTCATCAAGGTTGTCGCGCAGAGCCGCAAGCCCAGCAGCATCAGCAAGCGGTTCAAGCTTTGGCCCTTCGCCAGTGAGGAATTCAACCTTGCGCCCAAGCGCAAGCGGGACAATCAGAATGTCGGAAAACAGAATCGCGGCGTCGAAGCCAAAACGCCGTATTGGCTGTAGCGTCACCTCGGCAGCTAATTCCGGATTAAGACAAAGATCGAGAAACCCGCCTGCTTTTTCGCGCACTGCGCGGTATTCCGGCAGATATCGTCCTGCCTGTCGCATCAACCAAACTGGCGGAATAGCTTCATGCTTGCCAGCAAGCACGCGCAACAGCTTTTTCCCCACGGCACCTGCCGATCCGGCTTCTTGCATTAAAAACTCTTCTAAGAATCTGTTGTGATTGTTAGAGCGTTGATTGGACTCATGCCTGCCAGTCAACATTCTGTCCACTGGATGGAAGGCCTCTATCCAGAATCGGGCTTAATCAGGTGCGAAACCCGTCCACACGATTGATGCCTGTTTTGCTGGGGTTTTAGGCAACTGTCCCCGTTCTTCCCCAGATGGGTATGCACAATAGTGCGACATGAACTGGACCTATGTTGGCGTCCGTCCCATTGGCATCGATGTGGATGGATATTGGACTTCATACCGATGTCGTGTTGCCTGTAAGGTCGAGCCGTGGCCTCTTCCCCTAATATCCACACGCCATCCGACCGTTATACAGATGCCTGAGACCGGTTATTTCCATCTTCACCTGGTATCCGACGCCACAGGTGAGACCTTGATTACGGTCGCACGTGCCGCTGCGGCCCAATACGCCAATGTGTCGCCTGTCGAGCACCTTTATCCAATGGTCCGTTCGAAAAAGCAGCTCGATAATGCGCTGGCGGAAATCACCGAGTCACCGGGTTTGGTTCTGTACACCTTGCTTGAAGAAGACCTGATTCAGCTGCTCGAGAAAAAATGTCGTGAGCTCGGATTGCCCTGCATGTCGGTGTTGGGACCGGTATTGCGGCTGTTCCAATCTTACCTTGGGACTGAAACCATCCACCGCGCCGGCGCCCAACATGTCCTGAATGCAGAATATTTTCAGCGCATCGACGCGCTCAATTTCACCATGCTGCACGACGACGGCCAACATGTTGAAGGTCTTGAAGACGCCGATGTCGTTCTAGTCGGCGTATCGCGAACTTCAAAAACACCTACCTCGATCTATCTCGCCAATCGCGGGGTCAAGACCGGTAATGTACCGCTGGTGCCGAGCGTGCCATTGGCGCCCGCGGTGGAAAAACTGACCCGGCCGCTTGTGGTCGGGCTTTATGCGAGCCCTGAGCGAATCGTGCAGATCCGCGAAAATCGATTGCTTGGACTGAAAGCGCATCGTGACGACGATCAATATATCGACAAGACTGCGGTCGCCGAGGAGGTTTCGTTTTCGCGCCGGCTTTGCGCCAAGCAGAGTTGGCCGACGATCGATGTGACCCGACGCTCGATCGAGGAAACAGCGGCAGCGGTCATGCGGCTTTTGAGCGAGCGACGCCGGCATCCTGTGGCGTGATCCATGGCTCTTTGGCTTTCTCCTCAACCGCTGGTACTCGCATCCAGGAGCGATATTCGCGGAAAGATTCTGGCAGCCGCTGGTTTGCGGTTCGACATCAGGCCATCACAAATTGATGAGCGGGCGGTAGAGGCTGAATCCGGCCTGGTCGATGCCATTGGCGTGGCTCGTCATTTGGCACACGCCAAGGCCGCGGCCGTGGCAGCCACGTTGCCGGGACGTCTGATACTGGGGGCCGATCAAACGCTGGCGAGCGGCGCAAAGCGCCTGGGGAAACCTGCCAATCGGGCCGAGGCCGCCGAGCAATTGCGGATATTGCGTGGGCAAACGCACGAACTTCACTCGGCGCTTGCTCTGGTACGGGACGACGAAACGATTTTTTCTTCCCTTGATACCGCGAGGCTCATCATGCGCGACTTTTCTGATCGTTTCCTGAATGATTATCTCGACCTTGCTGGAGACACGGCAATGAGCAGCGTCGGCGGCTATCAGGTCGAAGGCATCGGCATCCACTTGTTCGAACGGGTCGAGGGGGACTATTTCACGATTCTCGGCCTACCACTTTTGCCGCTGTTGGCCTTCCTCAGGCAAAACAAGCTCGTCAATGGCTAGCCCATGTTTGTACTGGGTCTGACAGGTTCCGTTGGGATGGGGAAATCCACCACGGCGAAGTTCTTCGCCGAGGAGGGCGCGCCGCTCCACGATGCGGATGCCGTCGTCCACCGACTCTATGATGGCGCCGCAACGCCGTTGATTGAGGCAGCATTCCCGCACACGACGGCCGGCGGCAAGGTTGACCGCGACAAGCTTGCCAAAAGAGTACTCGGCGATGCAGCTGCGATCGAAAAGCTCGAAACTATCGTTCATCCCCTGGTTCGTCGCGCCGAAGAGCTTTTTCTGGCTGAAGCCGCTCGGAAAGGCGCGCCAGTGGTGGTGCTCGACATTCCGCTTCTGTTCGAAACTGGCGCCGACAAACGGTGCGACGCAGTGGTCGTCGTCTCCGCGCCGGCAGACATGCAGCGCGCCCGCGTATTTGAGCGTTCCGGGATGACCGAAGAGAAGTTTAACGCGATTCTCGTCAAACAAATGCCCGACGCCGAGAAACGCGCACGCGCCGATTTCGTGGTGGATACGTCAAAGGGTTTTGAAGCCGCACGCGCTCAAGTGCGTGAAATTCTCGCGCGTGTTGCTACAATACCGAAAAGGTACAAGTGATTCTCTGAAGCGGGCTACTTATGCGCGAAATCGTTCTCGACGTCGAAACAACGGGCCTTGATCCCAGTCAAGATCATCGCATAGTCGAACTCGGCTGTGTGGAGCTGCTGAACCGAATCCCGACAGGTTCTACCTTTCACGTCTATCTCAATCCCGACCGCGATATGCCGGCTGAAGCTTTCGCGGTCCACGGACTTTCAACCGAATTTTTGAAACAGCACAAACGCTTCATCGAAATTGCGGATGAGTTTCTGGTGTTCATCGGTGACGCGCCACTGGTGATCCACAATGCTAGCTTCGATCATGGCTTTCTCTGCGCCGAACTTAAGAGAGCCGAGCGCATGTTGATCGCCCGCGAGCGGCTCGTCGACACGCTGCTGTTGGCGCGTCGCAAGCACCCCCCCGGGCCAAACAAGCTCGATGATCTCTGCGCGAGATATGGAATCGACAGTTCGCGCCGTACCAAACACGGCGCGCTGCTTGACGCCGAAATTCTGGCCGAGGTTTATGTCGAGTTGATTGGCGCGCGCCAGGCACAGCTAGGCTTGGCTGAAGGCGGAACCCGCCGCGCTGATGGGGCTGAAGGTTTTATTGTCATTCGCGAGAGGCCCGAGCCACTTGCGGTGCGGCTGAGCGAAATGGACATTGCGGCGCACGGTGAATTTGTGGTGAGCCTCGGCGAGAATGCGCTGTGGCGAGACTATCGCCCGAATGTGGACTGACCGCTCAACTAGGCACGGCGGGAGCCGCTGCCTGAGCCTGCGCCATTTTTTGGCGATAGAGGCTGACGAAATCCACCGGATCAAGCAGAAGCGGGGGAAAGCCGCCATTGCGCACGGCGGTCGCTATAATCTCTCGGGCAAATGGAAACAGGAGTCGCGGGCATTCGATCAGCACGACAGGATTCAGACTCTCTTGCGGAACATTGCGGATGCGGAATACGCCCGCAAACTCCAAGTCGAAGCGGAATAGTAAGGCGCCACCCGTTTCGGCTTTACCCTCAAGCTTTATCGAAACTTCAATATCGGTATCAGAGATCGGATTTGCGCCGACGTTGATCTGAATACCGATTTGCGGATGCTCCTGACGCGACGTGAGCGACTGCGGTGCGTTCGGATTCTCGAAGGAAAAGTCTTTGATATATTGTGACACCACGGTGAGCTGCGGCTGCGCGTCCTGCGCCGCCGCTTGAGCCGGACCGCCATTCGTCGTCGTCGTCATAAAAACTCCTTGGCGCCGCGAACCGGCGTGCGCGGCGGTTGGCTAACATACGGTCCGCATGGGAACAAGGACGGTATCGTGTTGTGTCGCGCGTGATTTCTCGAAGCCACTCCGTTCGGGTGAAGCCGCAGCAAGCCATTTCGAAAAATGCCTCTCAAAGCGTGTTCGTGTCGCGGGGTCGTTCAGGTCGCGCGGGTCCTGGATCTGATGCCACTGCTCGGGCGCAAGATCGATCACACCGTCACTGTGACGCCTCGCCGCGTCGGTATCGAATATGGTGGTGGCGGCGCGTCGCAGCGACGGCAGCAGCAGAAGCAAAGCCAGAAGGTCGGTGATAAAGCCCGGAACTAACGGCAGAATCCCGGCTAGGAGCGTCAGGCCACCGGAACTATCGGCCCGCAAAACGGTGAAATTTCCGTGGTCTAAGGCGACACGGAGGCGCTCAACGTGCCGAAGAATGAGCAGTCCGGCCAGCGAGCCCGCCAGTACCAGACCCAAAGCCTAGCCGAAACCAATGAACGCCGACACCGCTATAAATGCCGCCAGTTCCATGAGGGGCAGCACCAGCAACATGGACAGCAACCATTTTGCCACATTCATCGGTGTTTCTCGGCCGGTGATGTTGGCCTAGGCCGCCTGATCGTCTAAGGTTCGGTCAAGTGAGTTGAATTGCGCCGAGCTTCTGGCGCGATCCGGCCCTTAGCTGGTGCCACCACCGGCGGATGCAAGAGCGGTGTGGGGCCGGCCACTCCGTCGTCCGGCAGGCGAGGGCGAAAACGCTAATCGGCCGATGCGCCGTTACTGCAGCCGAAAGCATGCGAGACGTGTTCGATATCTACACCATCATTTTCTTAGCGCTCGCAGTGTTCATTTTCCTGCGGTTGCGTAGCGTGCTCGGCCAACGGACCGGCCGCGAGCGCCCGCCGTATGATCCTTACTCCGCGCGCGAGCCAGTTCGACCCGCGGCCGAAAAAGTCGTCTCGTTGCCCAATCGCACAGCGGACACCGTTGTACCTAAGCCGGCCGAACCGACCGATGTTTCTGGTGAGCGTTGGAAGGGGATTGCCGAGCCCGGCTCAACCGTCGCAGCCGGCCTCGATGCGATTGCCGCCGCGGATCCAAATTTTGATGCGCAACATTTCCTGACCGGGGCCCGGGCGGCTTATGAAATGATCGTCAATGCTTACGCCGAGGGCGACCGGCGCAGCTTGAAGAATTTGCTCGCACGCGAAGTGTATGATGGATTCGAAGCTGCGATCAGCGAGCGCGAAAAGCGCGGCGAGACGGTGGAAAGCCGTTTTGTGTCGATCGACAATGCTGACATCACTGGAGCCGAACTGCGCGGGCGCAACGCGCAAGTCACCGTTCGCTTTCAGTCAAAGCTTGTTTCAGTGACACGCGACAAAGAAGGCAACGTTATTGACGGCAATGCTGAGCGGGTAACCGATATCACTGACATTTGGACATTTGCGCGCGACGTAAGTTCACGCGATCCAAATTGGAAGCTGCTCGCAACGGAGGCCGGGCAATAGGCATGCCGCGCACGAGCCTTTGCTCACTC
>Ga0307308_10000691_pt1 | contig 12498 bp, 14 predicted proteins | sample ER_DNA_195_FD_194501 | JGI IMG/M metagenome (GOLD analysis project Ga0307308, IMG submission 194501) | Bulk soil microbial communities from the East River watershed near Crested Butte, Colorado, United States - ER_DNA_195 | ecosystem: Environmental > Terrestrial > Soil > Floodplain | place...
CCGATCTCCGATCTCGATCAGCCCAAGGACGACGCCGGTCCGGGTGGAGATCTGGATCCCGCGATAGGTCAGCAACCACACGATCAGCCCGCAGATCACCGCCAGCACCAACCAGAGCCACTCGTTCGCGAACCCGGTCAGCTCGGTGATGAAGGACGCGCCGAAGAACCCGAACGCCCCGAACAGCGCGGCCGGGACGACCGGCTCGGCCAGGGTGAACGCCCACGCCATCAACCAGCCCACGAACGAGCCGAGTCCGCGCGTGACGTACGTGTACATGCCGCCTGCCGAGGACATGTGCCGTGCGAGCTGACTCATGGAATATGCGGTGAACAGGCATGCGATCAGCGCGAACACGACCGCGAGCGGCGTGATCCCGCCGGCGAGGGTCGTCGCGAGGCCGATCGAGAGGGCCGTGGCGACCGCCGGGGCCATGTGGGTGATCGATTGGAACAGGACCTCGGTGAGCCCGATTGCGTTTCGTTCGAGACCGCGCGAGTCAGTCGTCGACGCCACGAGTTCCTCCTCTCCCCCATGACACGGCGGATGCCCGCCGGCACGATGCCGTCATTGTGCGGACCCTGACAAGGCCCCCGGTGCGGAATCCTGGCTCCCGCGCCCTCTCGCAAGCGCGAGCGCGGCCGCCCCCGTAGCATCGGAGCGGTGAATCCGCGCCCACGGACCGAACGCTCCTACCGCGCCCTGCTCGCCGTCCCGGGCCTGCCCCGGATCCTCGTCTCGATGCAGCTCAGCCGGATCGCCCAGTCGATGGTCGGCGTGACCCTCGTCCTGTTCACGCTGGCGGAATATCACTCGCCGGCGCTGACCGGCCTCGTGACGTTCGTCAGCGTCTTCCCGGGCCTCATCGTCGCCCCGATCGCCGGCGCCCTCCTCGATCGCCACGGACGGACGCGGTTCGTCATCCTCGACTACGCGGTCGCCCTGGTCGCGCTGTCGCTGATCGGCGGTCTGGCCCTGGCCCATGCGCTGCCGGTGCCGATCCTGCTCGCGATCACGGTCGTCAGCTCGCTGACCGCGATCCTGTCGAACAGCGGGCTCCGGAGCCTGTTCCCGATCCTCGTCCCGGAGCGGCTGTGGGAACGGGTCAACGCGATCGACTCGAACGGCTACCTGATCGCGACGATCCTCGGGCCGCCGATCGCCGCGGCGCTCGTATCGCTCGTGGGCGGCGCCACGACGTTGATCCTCATCGGGATCGTGTACGGGGCGGCGACGATCGCGATGATCGGCGCACCGGACCCGCTGACCGAGAACGCGGGCTCGAACAGGCTGCTCGTCGCGGCGTGGGAGGGCCTCCGCTACACGATCGGGAACTCGACGCTGCGCGGCCTCGCGGTGTCGATCTCGCTCCTCAACCTGTCGGGCGGGATGATCACGATCGTCGTCCCGCTGATCGTCCTCGACCGGCTCCACGCCCCGGAGGTCGTCGTCGGGCTCGTGTTCGCCGGATCGGGCGTGGCCGGGATGATCGCTGCCCTCGTGACCGGGCGGATGGATAGTCGCGGCCGCGAATGGGACCTGCTGGTCCTGCCGATGGCCGGCCTGGTCTTCGCGGATCTGCTGCTTCTCGTGGCCGCCGGCGCGACGACCGCGGCGGTCGGGATCGCGTTCCTCGCAGGCGGCCTGGCGATCGGCGGTCTGCTCAACGGCCCGATGGACATCGGGCTGTTCACGATCCGCCAGCGCCGGACGGATCCGGCGTGGATGGGCCGGGCGTTCGCGGTCTCGATGGGCTTCAACTTCATCGGCTACCCGATCGGCGCCGCGCTCGCGGGGGCCATCGCGGCGACGTCGATCGAGGCCGCGATCCTCGTGGGCGCGCTGGCCTGCGTGGCCGGCGTGGTTGCGGCCGCGGTGCTCATCCCGCGCAAGGATCCGCGGCGGGCCGTCACCGGATCGGTTGCCGGCACAAGGCCCCCGGCCGCGGGAGGAACCGTGCCGCCGGCCGCGGGCGGCCCCGTGCCGCCGGCCGCGGGCGGAACCGCGCCGCCCGCCTGAGACGGCCCCATCTCAGCTGGCGGGCGGGATCACCGTGATCGAGATGGCCGGGCCGAGCGTCCGACCCGGTGCGCCACTGGCGTTCGGGCCGGTGCCCTGCCCGCCGTTGCCGTTCCCGTTGCCGTTCCCGTTGCCGTTGCCGAACGCGCCTCGACCGCCCTGGACCTGGACGGCGACCGTGCTGCCCGATGTCACCGCGGCAGCGGTCGACGGCGTCCGCTGCGCGTACGTCGTCTGCGCATCGATCGGGATCGTCACCGCCTGACCGCCGGCGAGCTGGAGCGTGATCGAGGTCGCGCTGATCGCGGTGACCGTGCCCTGGATCGACACCCCGCCTGCGCCGAACCCTCCGCCGGCCCCGAATCCGCCGGCCGGCGCCCCGCTCGCGTTCGGCCCGCCCTGGAATGCGCCCCCATTGCCGCCGAACCCGGTTCGGCCGCTGGCAGTCGCGACGGGCGCGGTCGCGCGACCGGCCGCGAATGCCACCCCACCCACGGCAACGACGAGGGCGATGCCGAGGAGCACGTTCAGGAACATGCCGCTCCTGGCCCGGCTGCGGGCGACCGGCACCGGGACCGGCGCCTGGACCGGCGCCGCGGTGACGGGCCGGTCGAGCGGCCGATCGAGTGGACGATCGAACGGATCAGTCCCGGCCGCCGGACCGGCCGGACCCGCCCAGGCGGACGGGGCCGCCGCGGGGTCGGGTCCGGGCGGGGGTGCCGCCGGAAACGAAGTCGTCGCGTCATCAGGCCCGACGCCTGGCTGGAACGGATCGCGGGAAGGTGGATCGCCGGTCACGAAGGCCTCCTACTCGTAGCGCAGAGCGCTGATCGGATCGAGTCGCGCGGCCATGCGGGCCGGCCACACGCCGAACACGACCCCGACCGCAAGACTGAACAGGACGGCCGCGGCGACGGTCGTCGGGTTGAACTGGAAGCCCCAGCCGGCGAGCTGGCCGATCAGGGCGGAGACGGCGAGGCCGAGGAGGATCCCGATCAGGCCGCCGAGCAGCGACAGGGTCAGGGCCTCGATCAGGAACTGGGCGAGGATGTCGCGGCCGCGCGCACCGACGGCCTTGCGGATGCCGATCTCGCGGGTCCGCTCGCGGACCGAGACCAGCATGATGTTCATGATCCCGATGCCCCCGACGATCAGCGAGATCGACGCGATCCCGCCGAGCAGGAGGGTGAGGGTCGCGCTGATCGACGACGCGGCATCGAGCAGCTGGGTCTGGTTGAAGACCTGGAAGTCGGCGGCGTCGGTCGCCGCGAGCTCGTGGCGATCCCGGAGCAGGGCGGTGATCGCGTTCGTCGCCTCGGTCATCTGATCGTCCGTCGCGACGCTGACCCCGATCGTCCGGATCGAATCGCCGGAAACGAAGTACTTGCTCACGGCGGCCAGCGGGACGAGGACCTGGTCGTCGGGGTTCTGGAACCCGGAGCCGCCTTTCGGCTGGAGGATCCCGATCACGGTGAACGGCAGGCCGCCGACCTGGATCGTCGATCCGATCGACGACGCATCCAGCCCGAGATCGGACGCGGTGGTCGCGCCGAGGACGGCGACGCGTAGGCCGTCGTCGGTGAGCGCGTCGGTCAGGAACGAGCCTTCCCAGACGTCGTATGCCCGGACCTGGGCGTAGGCCGCGCTCGTGCCGATGACCGACGTCGTGGTCGTCTTCGTCCCGACCACGACCGAGGTCGATGTCTGGAGCTCCGGGGCGACCGCGGCGATGCCGGCGATCTTCGCGATCGCGGCGGCATCCTCGAGGGTCAGCGGCGAGGTCGACGAGCGACCCGTCGGGCTGACGGTCAGGAGGTTCGTGCCGAGGCCGGCCAGCCGCGCCGTGATGTTGGCCGTCGTCCCCTGGCCCACGCCGACGAGCGCGACGACCGACGCCACCCCGATGACGACGCCGAGCATCGTCAGCGCAGCCCGGAGCCGGCTGGTCCGCAGCCGGGACAGCGCGAGTCGCAGCAGCTCGAACGGGTTCATGCGGCGATCATCCCGTCGCGGAGGTGGACCTGCCGCTCCGCCGACGCCGCGACATCGGCATCGTGGGTGATCAGGACCACCGTCCGACCGGTGGCGTGCAGCTCGCGGAGGAGCGCAAGGACGTCACGCCCGGACGCGCTGTCGAGGTTGCCGGTCGGCTCATCGGCGAGGATCAGGGCCGGATCCGTGACGATCGCCCGGGCGACCGCGACCCGTTGCTGCTGACCGCCCGACAGCTCGGTCGGCTCGTGATCGAGCCGGTCGCCCAGCCCGAGCCGCTCGAGGGCGGCCGTGGCCCGGGCGATCCGATCGCGCCGGCCGACGCCCTGGTAGAGAAGCGGCGTCGCGACGTTATCGAGGGCGGACGTCCGCGGCAGGAGGTTGTACGACTGGAACACGAAGCCGATCGTCCGGCTGCGGAGGCGCGCGAGGCCGTCGTCGCCAAGCGACGCGACCGGCGTTCCGGCCAGGCGATAGACCCCGGCCGTTGGTCGGTCGAGGCAGCCGATGATGTTCATCATCGTGCTCTTGCCGGACCCCGACGGCCCGACGATCGCGACGAACTCGCCCTGGCCGACCTCGAGCGAGACGTCGCGCAGGGCGTGGACCCGGACGCGTTCCATCGCGTAGGTCCGACTGATCTGCTCGAGACTGACGATCGCCGTCGCCACGTCAGTTGCCCGGGCCGCGGAATCCGCCGCCACCGCCACCGGGCACGACAAAGGTGCCGCCGCCCCCGCCGCCCGTTCCGGTCGTGGTCCGCTGGGTGCTGCTGGTTCCGGTTACGACGACATCGCCTGCGCTCAGGCCGGTCTTGATCTCGACCAGGGAGCTGGTGATCAGGCCGACGGTCACCGGGCGTGCCTCGGGCGTCCCGGCCGCCGTCATGACGAGCACCGTGTAGTTGCCGGCCGTCCCGCGCAGCGCCGCGGCCGGGACCGCCAGCACGCCGGTCGCCGAGGCCGTGGTGATCGTCACGTCGGCGGTCATCCCGGGCCGGAGCGCGGCCGGCGGGTTCGTCAGCGCCACCGTGACGGCGTACGAGACGACGCCCGTGCTCGACCCCGACGAGGCGGTCGCGGTCGGGGCGATCGCCGTCACCGTCCCATCGAGGTCCGCCCCGATCGCAGACACCGTCACCGTCGCCGCCTGCTGGAGCTTCATCGAGGAGACGTCGCTCTCGACGACCTCGGCGGTGACCACATAGTCGGTCGAGGCGACGGTGATCGCGGCCCCGGTCGGGACATCGGAGCCGGCCACGATGTTGACCGCGGTGACGACCCCGGCTTCCGGGGCGACCAGCCTGGCGAGGGCCGCGGCCTTCTTGAGGTCGTTGTACTTCGCCTTGGCCGAGGCGACGGCGTTCCTGGCATTCAGCAGCGTGCCGCGGGTCTGGCGGATCGCCGATGTCGTCGTCGCGGCGTCGTAGGCATCCTGGGCCTGGAGGCGCTGGAGCTCGGCGGCTGTCCAGTCGTTCTTCGCGGCGACGATGTCCGCGGTCAGCGTGGCGTTCGCCGCGGTCGCGAGGACCTGGTCCTTGGTGACCACGTCGCCGACCTTCGCGGTCACGGTTCGGACCGTCCAGGTCCCGTCCTGGGTCGCGGCGGTCGATGAGCTCGAGGTGGCGGTCGTCGGCGCCGATCCGAACGCGAGGCTCCACGTCGTCGCCGAGGCGATGGTGCCGGTCGCGGCGACGTCGTCGCTCACGTCGGCGACCGCCGCCGTCCCGGTGAGGAACGTCGTCGCGGCCGCGGCGCTGCGGGGCAACCCGCCGAGCGTGACGAAGATCGCGGCTCCCCCGACGACGAGGAGGAGGACGATGGCAAACAGCTTCAATCGCATTTGACGCCCACCGAGCGGGGCGCACCGTTCGCGGCGCCCGACAGTCGAACGGTCGACCGATCAGGTGAGAAGTCGATGAGATGAGGGCCCGAGGATCGGGGGGCCACCGGATCAGCGCTCGCCGGCCGCCTTGTCGCGGGCCCGGCGATATTCCTCTCGCAGCCCCTGGACCAGGGCGTTGGCCTCGGCGGCTTCTGCAGATCCGGGCTCGGCCGCGCTCGCTCGTCGCTCGGCATCGCGCCAGTCGGCGAGGACGGCCTGGATGGGCCGAACGGTGTCGTCGATCGAGGCGTCGGGCGCCCGCGGCGAGTCCGCGGCGACCTGCGCGTTGACCACCTTGGTGAGGTCGTGCTGGCGCTCGGTCCCCTGGAGGACGCGCCGCGCGATCTCCTCGATCCGTGCAGCCAGCTCGACGAGTCGGGGATCACCAGGCTCGAGCGAGCGCTTCTCCTCTTCGATCGTGACGAGGACGTCCAGATCGCGCAGCAGCGCGTCCGACGTCTCGCGGAGCGCGTGTCCCGTTTGCACGGCGTCCCTCAGGTAGCTCCGATGCCTGCCCGGCCGTCGACCGGTGGGACCGGGAGCATACCGGCGGTCGGCCGTTCGGTCGAACGAGCCATCCCGGCTAGCCGTCGATCCCTCGTCAGCGCTCGCCGGCCAGGTAGGCGTGCCACAGCAGCCGCGCACCGACGGCCCGCCATGGACGCCACGCGTCGGCCACGCGTCGCTGGGCGGCGGCGTCCGGCAGCGATCCGAGGCCCTTTGCCCGGCGCATCGCGGTCGCGAGGGCGAGATCGCCGTCGGGCCAGACGTCCGGCCGGCCGAGGGCCATCAGCAGATAGATGTCCGCGGTCCAGCGCCCGATCCCGAGCAGGCTCGTCAGCCGGGTCCTGGCATCGTCGTCGTCAGCGGCCGCGAGGGACGCGGGGTCGAACCGACCATCGAGCGCGGCCTCGCCGAGCGCGACCACATAGCGCGCCTTCTGGCGGGTCAGCCCGGCGGCCCGGGCGCCCGCCTCGCCGAGCCGGACGACCGGCTCCGGGTCGACGGCCCCGGCGGCCTGGCGGAGGCGCTCGAGGGCAGCGGCCCCGGACCGGAGCGACACCTGCTGCTCGAGCACGATCGCAACCAGCGTCCGGTACCCCTGCTCGCGGTCCCAGAGCGGCGGCGGACCGAGCCGAGACAGGATCGCGCCGAGGTCGGGGTCGCGCTCGGCGAGGCTCTGCGCGGCGGCGTGGAGCTGATGGACGTCGAGCGCCGGATCGGGCATCGCGAGGACGGTAACCCGGTTGGAGCCGCGGCGGTTGCAGCGGCTTTCATGTCGCTCTCATCGGCCTCGTCGAGCCTTCGGCCAACGGTCCGGTCCAGCCGAGGGAGGTCACCGCCAGACCGACAGCATGTCGCCCGTGCCCACGGGTGCGGAGACAACCATTGAGCGATCCATTTCGCGACGAGCCGCCGGCTCGCGAACTGCCGCCAGTCCCGGACGACGCGGTCGATGCCCGCAGGACGGCCGAGGCGGTCCTGTACGAGATCCGGCGGGTGATCGTCGGCCAGGACGCGATGCTCGAGCGCGTGCTCGTCGGGCTGCTCGCCGGCGGCCACCTCCTCCTCGAGGGCGTTCCGGGCCTCGCCAAGACGCTCACGATCAAGACCCTGGCCGACGTCCTCCACGCTTCGTTCCGGCGCATCCAGTTCACGCCGGACCTCGTGCCCGGCGATCTCGTCGGGACCCGGATCTACCGCCCCGACCGCGGCACGTTCGACACCGAGCTCGGCCCGGTCTTCTGCAACTTCCTCCTCGCCGACGAGATCAACCGCGCACCGGCCAAGGTCCAGTCGGCCCTGCTCGAGGTGATGCAGGAGCGCCAGGTCACGATCGGGCCGGAGAGCCACCCGGTCCCGCGCCCGTTCCTCGTGATGGCGACGCAGAACCCGATCGAATCCGAGGGGACCTACCCGTTGCCGGAGGCCCAGGTCGACCGGTTCATGATGAAGGTGGTCGTCGGCTATCCGAGCGGCGAGGAAGAGGCGCTCGTCGTCGAGCGGTCCCTCCGTCCGGCCGCCGCCGTCTCGCCGATCCTGACCGCCGACAGCCTCGCCTCCCTCCAGGCCCTGACCGCCGATGTCTACGTCGACCGGCCGATCGTCGACTACGCGGTTGCGCTCACCGCGGCGACTCGCCACCCGGAGCGCGTCGGCCTGCCGGCGGTCAAGCCGTACATCGCGTTCGGGGCGAGCCCGCGCGGGTCGATCAACCTGATCCACGCCGCCCGGGCCCTCGCCCTCGTCCGCGGCCGCCGCTACGTCATCCCCGGCGACGTCGTCGATCTCGCCCGCGACGTCCTCCGCCACCGGATCGTGCCGAGCTTCACCGCCCTCGCCGAGGAGGTGACGGCCGACATGATCCTCGACCGGCTGATCGGCGCGGTGCCGGTGCCGCGGGTCGCCCATGACGGGCTGCTCGCCCGCGCCGAGGCCGCAGATCGCGGCGCGCTCGTCGCGCGTGCCCGGCCGACCCCCGGCGAGGCCACGTTCGATCGAGCTGACACGTTCGATGGAGCCGACACGTTCGATCGGCCCGGCGAGGAGCGCACGGCATGACGGGCTGGGCACGAGCAACCGCAGGGCCGCCGCGGACTCCGGATCGACCGGGTCCGGGTCCGACCGCGGAAGCGCTCCTCCGGGCGCTCGACCTGACCGTCGGGCGCCGGATCCGGGGTTTGCTGCCCGGCGAGTACCGGGCCCATGACCTCGGCGGCGGCACCGAGCTGGCGCAGGTCCGGCCGTACGAGGCCGGCGACGACATCCGCCGGATCGACTGGAACGTCACCGCTCGCACCACGGTCCCGCACGTCCGGGTCCACATCCCCGAGCGGGCCCTGACGGCGTGGCTGCTGCTCGATGTCTCGCCCTCGATGACCTTCGGGACCGCCGATCGGCGCAAGGCCGACGTGGCCGAGGGCGTCGCGGTCGCGATCGGCCATCTCGCCACGCAACGCGGCAACCGTCTCGGGATCGTCACGTTCGGCGGGTCGCGCGACCGGCGAATGCCGCCGGCCGCCGGCCGGACCGGGTTGCTCGGGCTGCTGCTCGCGAGCCGGGTCGAGACCGTCGAGGAAGGCGTCGGAGCGACCTCGCCCGCCGACGCACTCCGCCTGGCGAACGCGGCCGCGCCCCGTGGCGGGCTCGTCGTCCTCGTCACCGACTTCCGCGGCCCACGTGACTGGCGCCGTCCGCTGGCCGCCCTGGCCGCTCGCCATCACGTCCTCGCGGTCGAGATCGACGATCCGCGCGAGTCCGAGCTGACCGACGTCGGCGAGCTGACCCTCGTCGACGCGGAGACCGGACGCGAGGTCCGCGTCGACACGTCGTCGTCGCGGCTGCGCGAGCGGTTCGCGGCCGCGGCCGCCGAGGAGCGGGCGTCCATCGCCACCGAGCTCCGCCGGATCGGGGTCGACCACATCGTGCTCTCGACCGCCGGCGACTGGCTCCGGACGCTCGCCGCCGAGCTCCACGTCCGGGGGATCCGGTCATGACGTTCGCCGATCCGATCCTCCTGCTCGGGCTGCTTCTGGTGCCGGTGGCGCTCGGCGTCTACCGGATCGTCCAGCGCCGGCGCACCCGCTACGCCGTGCGATTCACGAACGTCGACCTGCTCGGCAACCTCGTGCCGCGGACGCCGGCCTGGCGCCGGCACGTCCCGCCGGCCCTGTACGTCGTCGCGATGGCGGCGCTCGTCCTCGCCCTGGCCCGGCCGTCGATGGCGGTCCAGATCCCGCGCGAGGAGGCCACGATCATCCTGACGATCGATGTCTCGGGCTCGATGATGGCCACGGACGTCGCGCCGACCCGCCTCGCGGCCGCCAAGCAGGCCGCCAACGACTTCGTGGACCAGCTGCCGTCCGGGGTGAAGGTCGGGCTCGTGGCCTTCTCGACCGCGCCACGCACCGTCGTCGCGCCGACGACCGATCGGGCGGCCGTCCACCAGGGCATCGCCAGCCTCCAGGCCCGCGGCGGGACCGCCCTCGGCGACGCGATCGCCACGTCACTGGAGGCGGCCGGCCTCGACACCTCGAGCGTTTCCTCGAATCCAACGCCGACAGCCTCGGCCAGCCCGTCGGCGTCGGCCGATCCGTCGGCGGGAGCCTCGGCGTCACCGTCCCCGTCGGCCTCCGGCGATCCGGGGTCCACCAAGGACCCGGTGATCGCGACCGTCCTGCTCTCGGACGGGGCGAACTCGACCGGTGAGCTGGAGCCGATCCCGGCGGCCGAGATGGCGGCGGCGCTCGGCGTGCCGGTCTACACGATCGCGCTCGGGACGGCCGAGGGCGTCGTCACGGTCCCGGACAACCTGGGCGAGCTGCACACGCTCAATGTCCCGCCGGACACCGAGACGCTGGCCGCGATCGCCGAAACCACCGGCGGGCGGGCCTTCGAGGCGCCGACCGCGCGGGACCTCGCCCAGATCTACGACAGCCTCGGATCGCGGATCGGCTACACGACCGAGGAGCGCGAGGTCACCCAGTGGTTCGCCGCTGCGGGACTGCTCCTCGTCGTGACCGGCGCGGGCCTCGCCGCCCACTGGTTCAACCGCTTCCCATGAGCCACGCGTCATTTCAGCGCCGCGGGGGTGGCGCGGACCGCTGGGGGCGGTCCATCGACCTTCCCGCGGCCGACCCGGCCGCGGCCCAGACCCGCTGGCCGGAGGCGCCGATGGACGACCGATGACCCTCGAATCCACTTCGTCCACACTCGTTCGCAGGAGATGACCATGGATTGGTCCGATCAGCCGGCAGGCCCGGCCCAACCTTCGCAACCGTCGCCGTTCGCGGCGCCGGCATCGTTCACGCCCCCGCCGGGCCACGGCTCGGCCGCCCCGGTCGAGGCCGGCGGCCGCTCACTGCTGAGCGGGACCCGCCGGACCGTCGCCACCGCCCTCCTCGCCGTCGGACTCCTGACGGTCGGCGGCGCGGCGGTCGTCTTCGCGGCCGATCCGTCGGCCTCGCCGGCGCCGAATGCGACGACTCAGCCCTCGGCCGGCGGCGGAACCACCCGCCCGAACGGCCAGGCCCCGGGCAGCCACAACGCCGCGGACTGCCCGAACATGGGCGGCTCGAGCGGGTCCGGCAGCGCGCCGGGAAGCTCGGCGACACCGTCGACCAACGGGTCGACGAGCAGCCCCTCGACGTCCGACCTCTAGTCGGATACCAGGACCGGCGGCTCGCTTCGGCGGCCGCCGGTCCGCCATGTCCGCACGAGGCAGGTTCGTGGCCGCATCAGCCGGCGGGCGGCGCCGCCTCGTGTTTGCGCTGGCTGATCTCGAAAAGGTGGCCATCCGGGTCGCGGAAGAACGCCCGGATCTCCCACGCGTACTCGACGGGCTCCGCGAGGAAGGCCGCACCACGGGCGACGAGCTCCGCGTGCGCCGCGCGGCAGTCGGGGACCGCGACGATCAGCTCGGCAGCTGCCCGGTCGGGATCGTCCGGCGCGACCATCGTCAGCGTCGGCTTGTCGGCGGTCGGCTCGCCGCCGGTCACGAGGAGCAGCCACGACCCGACCAGCCGGAGGACGGCCGATGTCCCGCCGTACTCGCCGACGACCTCCGCCCGAAGCACGTCGCGATACCAGGCGACCGACCGGGCCAGGTCGGCGACGACGAGCAGGCGGGTCAGATCGGTCGCGTCGTCGGGAAAGACGGACATGCGGCAACCTCCGGCGCGATCATCGCAAAGCGACCGGGTGCCCGCAGGACATGGGTGCCCGCACGACGCGCCGAGGTCGCCGATCAGGAGTCTCCGTGCTCCGCCGATGCCGGGTTCGCGAGGAGGGCGGCGATCCCGTACGCGGCTGCGGCCAGCAGCAGGACGGCGACGCCCTGGGTGGTGGGATGACCGGCTCGCGGTCCACCGAATGGGTCGAGCCCGGTGAGGAGCATCGCCGCCGACCCGATGGCGACGATCGCGCCGACCGCGGTCAGGGCCACGGCCGCCATCCGGACGCGACGTCCTCCTAGCAGCAGGGCGGCGGCCAGCGCGAGATGGGCCAGGCCGGCCATGACGAACACCGGCACGCCAGCGACGAGGGAGCCTGCCTCGGCCGCGGTCGCCGGCTGCAGCCGATGGGTCGAGCCGACGACGAACGACCCGACCGCCACGCTGAATGACACCGCTGCGACCGCTCCGATCAGCCCACCGGCCACGAGGTGGCGGTGCAGGGGCGCGGTCGAGCCGGCGGCCGGGGCGGCTGCGGGGCGATCCAGGAATTGGGCGGTCATGCGAGTTTCGGCGACCTCGGGCGGGTCCGGGCCGTCGTGGTCCGGTCGACCCTGACCATCGCGCCTCGGGTCCGACGGCAGCATGGGCGCGGGTCGTGGGTCGTCCGGGACACATGTCCCGGGCCGACGGCATCGTGAGAACCGGTCGCGTCGAGCCGGCCGTAGAATCGCCCGAGATGCCGGATCCTCTGCTGTCGCGCCGCGTGTTCCTCGCCGATCTCGGCCGCGGGGCCGCGGCGCTGGCCGTGCTCGGGCTCGCGGGTGGCGCCGTCGCCGCCTGCTCCCCGGCGAATCCCTCCCAGACGGCCGGCCTGAGCGGCCAACCCTCGAGCCTGCCCACGTCGGTCGGCCCTGATTCGCCCTCGCCC
>Ga0307308_10000694_pt1 | contig 12475 bp, 10 predicted proteins | sample ER_DNA_195_FD_194501 | JGI IMG/M metagenome (GOLD analysis project Ga0307308, IMG submission 194501) | Bulk soil microbial communities from the East River watershed near Crested Butte, Colorado, United States - ER_DNA_195 | ecosystem: Environmental > Terrestrial > Soil > Floodplain | place...
CGGCGGCTACAGCGGCGCCTGCGGGATCGGGTGGGCCCCGTCGCGATCGATCCGGGCGGGCACCTCGACGACGTCGGCATCGGCCAGGCCGGGCAGCGTTCCGTCGTTGCGGACGTCGACGATCTGGACGTCGCCGCGACCGTCGGTGAGCGATGCGATCAGCTGGGCCGCGGCCTCGCTGTAGAACGCGCCGCCGCGGTGCTCGAGCAGCTCCGGCTTCGTGTCGAGCGTCGGGTCGCGGTACAGCTCGAGCAGGTCGCGCTCGATCGTCATGACCTCCTCGGCCCGGGTGGCCTGCGTCTTCGCCTCGGCGACGACGCCGGCCTCGTCGTCGTAGTAGCGCAGGTAGTACGACGGGATCGCCCGGTCGCGAACGAGCCGCTCCCTCGTGATGTGAACGTCGTCCGCGAGCTCGCCGTCACCGTCGGCCAGGAGCTCGTCGAGACGATCGACGCCGTCGACCCGGACCGCGCGGATCCAGGTCAGGTGGTTCAGCCCGACCTGCTCGAGCTCGACCCGCTCGGGCTCCACGCCGAACCGGGCGGCGAACCGGCGCTGGAAGCCGATCGCGACGTTGCACAGCCCGATGCTCCGATGGCCGGCGTCGACGAGCGCCTGGGTGACGATCCCGACGGGATTCGTGAAGTCGACGATCCACGCGCCCGGCGCCGACCGTCGCGCGACCGCCTCGGCCAGCTCGAGCACGACCGGCACGGTGCGCAGGGCCTTCGCGAACCCGCCGACGCCGACGGTCTCCTGGCCGATCAGCCCGAAGCGCGGAGGCAGGGTCTCGTCGCCCAGGCGGGCCCGCTGACCGCCGACCCGGAGCTGGACGAGGACGAAGTCCGCCCCGTCGATCGCGGCATCGCGGTCGGTCGTCTGGAGGACCCGACCGGTCCAGCCCTGGCGGGCGAGCATCCGCTCGGCGAGGCCGCCGACGATCGCGAGCCGCTCGGGGTCGATGTCGAGCAGGGCGATCTCGTCGACCGGGACGCGATCGGCCCGGCGGGTGAAGCCGTCGACGAGCTCGGGCGTGTAGGTGCTTCCGCCACCGACGACCGCCAGCTTGAGACCCATGCTCCCTCGCACGTCCGCTGTCAGCCCGCTGCCGGGATTCGCCGCGGCTTGACAGATTGCTTATAACGTTATCAGCATTCAACCGTCGCGCAAGCAGCTCGACGAGCGACCGCGAAGCCCGTTCCAGGATCGTCCCGCGAGGTCTCCACTCGATGGCCCGTTTCCGACTCGAGCTCGGCCCTGTCCCGCTGCACCACCAGGTCTACCTGGACCTGCGCGCGGCAATCGACAACGGCGAATGGCGTGCCGGCGACCTCCTCCCGCCGGAACGCCAGCTCGCCGGTCGCTACGGCTGCAGCCTGATCACGGTCCGGCGCGCCCTCACCGAGCTGACCCGTGAGGGGCGCATCCAACGAGCACGTGGTCGTGGCACGACCGTCCTGCCGCCGCGGATCGAGCGCGACTTCGGCGGCACCCTCAGCTTCACCGAGGAGATGCAGGACCGCGGCCTCGACCCCGAGACGCGGCTGATCGGCGCACGCCCCGAGTCCGCGGGCGAGGTGGTCGCCGCGGCCCTGGGGATCGAGCCGGGCTCGCCGACGCTGTATGTCGAGCGGTTGCGGGTCGCCGGCGGCGAGCCGCTCCTGCTGGAGCAGGTCCACCTGCCGGCCGAGCGGTTCCCGGGCCTGCTCGCGTCGGATCTCGAGCACGGCTCGCTGTACGACCTGCTGATCGAGCGCTACGGGACCCGGATCGCCCGCGCCCGCGAGGCGCTCGAGCCGGTCCTCCTGCGCGCCCGCGAAGCCCGCCTGCTCGGCCAGCGGCCACGGGCGCCCGCGCTCCTCATCGAGGGCACGACGTTCGGGGCCGACGGGGCACCGATCGAGTTCGCCCGGAGCTATGTCCGCGGCGACCGGACGCGCTATTACGTCGAGCGGGTCGTCGTCCGGGCGAGCTGGCAGGCCGATCCCGCGACCGCGGAGGCGGGAGCGCCGGCACCGGCCACGCGACGAGCCAGCCACATCCGACCGCGACCCATGGCCCCCACCACGACCGCATCCACCGGCTGACCGGCCACATCGCACAGGAGGAGGAGCTCATGACCGCGCGACCGTTCCGACCCGGCGTCCTGATCGCGGCGTTCGCCCTGCTGGCGACCGCCTGCGGCGGCTCGACGACAACCAATCCACCGGCGTCGGCGGGGACGCCGTCCGTCGCTCCCGCGTCGGCCCCGCCGGCGTCCGCCGGACCGGCCACGGTCCCGCCGGGTGGCCCGGTCGAGATCCGCTGGTACTGCTGCCTCGGCGGCGGTGAGGCGCCCGAGCAGAAGACGGTCGAGGACAAGGTCGTCGCCGACTTCAACGCCTCGCACCCGAACATCAAGCTGACCCTCGAAGTCGTGACCTACGACCAGGCGAACGGCCAGCTGACCACGGAGATCCAGTCCGGCAACGGGCCCGACATCGTCGGTCCGGTCGGCATCGGCGGAGCCAACGCGTTCCACGGCCAGTGGCTCGACCTTGCGCCGCTGATCACGAAGGCCAACTACGACCTGTCGGGCTTCCCGTCCAACGTCGTCGACATCTACAAGCTCGACGAGGGCCAGGTCGGCATCCCGTTCGCGATCTACCCGTCGGCCCTGTTCTACAAGAAGAGCATGTTCGAGGAGATCGGCCTGAAGGAGCCGCCCCACAAGTACGGCGATCAGTACCAGATGCCCGACGGCAGCATGGTCGACTGGAACTACGACGCCGCGCTGAAGGTCGCCAAGCTCCTGACCGTGGACAAGAGCAGCAAGGACGCGACCGACCCCGCGTTCGACCCGAAGAAGATCACCCAGTGGGGACTCGAGCTCCAGCGCGACGACCTGCGCGGCATGGGCGCGTACTTCGGCTCGGGATCGCTCGCGGCGGCCGGCAGCAAGACGGTCACGATCCCCGATGCGTGGAAGGCCGCGTGGAAGTACTACTACGACGCGATCTGGAACGCGCACGTGAGCCTCACGGGCCCCCAGTTCGAGAGCAAGGACATCAACCCCAAGGACTACCCGTTCTTCAATGGCCATACGGCGATGAGCGAGAACTTCCTGTGGTCGACCTACGGCGTCGCCGACGCCGGCGACGACTGGGATCTCGCCGCCATCCCGAGCTACAACGGCCAGGCGACGGCGGCGTTCAACGCCGACACCTTCCGGATCCTCAAGGGCTCCAAGCATCCCGACGAGGCCTTCACCGTCCTGACCTATCTCCTCGGGGATGCGGCACCCGAGCTGCTCAAGGCCTACGGCGGCTTCCCGGCCCGGACGGCCGACCAGCAGGCGGGCATCGCCGCCCTCCAGTCGCAATTCAAGAACACGGTCGACTGGCAGGTCGCGATCGACGGGATCGGCAAGGCCGACAACCCCAACTTCGAGTCGTACATGCCTGCCTACAACGAGAGCCTCGGCCTCGTCGGATCGGGCGGCAAGTACCTGACGAACTGGGGCAACAAGGCCGGTCTCGACATGGACAAGGAGATCCAGGCACTCCAGACCGAGATGCAGGCGATCTGGGACAAGGCGCCCTGATCGGCCCGCCGTTCGTCATCGACCCAGCTCCTCCGCCCGCCGATCCGGCGGGCGGAGGCCGTCACGAGGAGGCCGCTTGGCCGCCGTTCCGATCCAACCGCTGATCCCGCCCCGCGCCGGGCGCTTCCGGCTGCGCCGGCCGTCGCTCGGCAAGTCGGCCCTCAGCCGGAACGAGGCCCGCTGGGGGCTGATCTTCCTGTCGCCGTGGCTGATCGGCTTCCTCGCCTTCACGCTCTTCCCGATGATCGCGTCGCTGGTGTTCAGCGTCACGAACATCACCCTCGCCCAGGACACCCCCCTGCGGTTCGTCGGCCTCGAGAACGTCCAGCGGATGCTGGCCGATCCCCAGACCTGGCAGTCGCTCGGGGTCACGTTCCGGTTCGCCGCCTTCAACCTGCCGATCGCGATCGTGATCCCGTTCGTCGTGGCCCTCGTCCTCAACAGCCGTTATCTCCGTGGCGTCGGGATCTTCCGGACCCTGTTCTTCATGCCGTACGTGATCCCGTTCGTGTCCGGCCTGCTGGCCTGGCAGGGGATGCTCAATCTCGAGACCGGCTGGGTGAACGAGTTCCTCCGGTTCCTCGGGGTCCAGAACCCGCCGAACTGGCTCCAGGACCAGGCCCTGATCTACCCGAGCCTGGCCTTCATCGGGCTGTGGGGGATCGGGGCGGGGGTGATTGTCAACCTCGCCGGTCTCAAGGGCATCCCGACCGAGCTGTACGACGCGGCCCGGATCGACGGGGCGGGCTGGTGGGCGTCGCTCCGGAACGTGACGCTGCCGATGATGTCGCCGGTCATCTTCTACTCGCTCATCCTCGGCATCGTCGATGTGCTCCAGTACTTCCTCGTCCCGCTCGTCCTGTACAACGGGACCGGCGAGCCGGGTGGCTCGACGCTCTTCTTCAATCTCGTCATCTACAAGCAGGCCTTCAACTTCCAGAACTTCTCGTACGGGGCCACCCTCGCCTGGCTCCTGTTCGGGATCACCCTGGCGATCACCCTCGTCGTCTTCCGGACCTCGCGCCGCTGGGTCTACTACGCGGGTGAACGCTAGTGGCCTCGATCGTCCAGCAGAGTCGCGAGGAGCTCGGAACGCTCGCCAGCTCGGTCGCGACCGAGCCACCGGCGCGTCGGCGCCGGATCCGGCCGAAGGAGGCCGGCAAGTCGTTCCTGTTCACGTTCATCGTCGTGGTCGTCCTTGCGGCGTTCCTCTCGCCGCTCGTCCGGTCGGTGTTCGTCTCTCTCAAGCCGGCCGAGCAGGTCGGCCAGCTCGACGCTCCGGCGTACCCCGCGGTCCACGCGACCTTCGATTACCAGGGCAAGACCTACGACGTGTACGACGTCTCGATCGACGGCGCGATGAAGCCGCTCGCGCTCGTCGTCAAGGGCCGGGAATCGAGCAAGTTCGTGGACCCGGCGAACGCCGCGGCCGGGCTGATCACGTGGCCGGGCTCGTGGCGGAGCTTGAGCCGGTCGTGGTCGTTCTCGCCTGAGTGGTCGAACTACGCCACGGTCTGGGACCAGATCGACTTCCCGAGGCTGCTGTTCAACACGGTCGCGATCGCCCTGATCGGGATGATCGGGACGGTCCTGTCCTGCACGCTCGTCGCCTACGGCTTCGCCCGGTTCCGGTTCCCCGGCCGGGGCCTCCTGTTCACGATCCTGATCGCGACGATCTTCCTGCCGTACGCGGTCACGATCATCCCGACCTACACCGTGTTCCTGAAGCTCGGCTGGGTCGGGACGTGGCTGCCCCTCCTCGTGCCGACGTTCTTCGCCAACGCCTACGACGTGTTCCTGCTGCGCCAGTACCTGCTGACGATCCCGCGGGAGATGGACGAGGCCGCCGCGATCGACGGCGCCGGGCCGTTCCGGACCCTGATCTCGGTGATCGTCCCCCAGGCCTGGCCCGCGATCATCGCCGTCTCGATCTTCCACATCGTCTACGCGTGGAACGACTTCTTCGCGCCGCTCATCTACCTGTCGACCAAGCCCGACCTCCAGACGCTGGCCCTCGGGCTGGCCCACTTCAACACGCTGCACTACCGCAACCAGGCGTTCATCCAGGCCGGGACCCTCCTGACGATGATCATCCCGATCGTCATCTTCCTGGTCTTCCAGCGGTTCTTCACCCGCGGCATCGTGATCAGCGGCGTCGAGAAGTAGCGGGCAGACCCGAGCGATGACCGACCGGACCACGAGCGAGGGGCCCTTCCGGGTCGCCCTGACCTTCGACGCCGAGCATCCGGACCGGCCCCATCGGCCGGGGGTGACCGCCGGGATCATCGAGGTCCTCGCCGAGCGTCATGTCCCGTCGACCTGGTTCCTCCAGGGCCGCTGGGTCGAATCCGCCCCCGAGCTCGCCCGGCAGGTCGTGGCCGACGGCCATCTCGTGGGCAACCACAGCTTCTACCACGCCCGCCTGCCGCTCCTGACCGACGACGGGCTCCGAACGGACATCGGCGAGGCCGAGCGGGTGATCCGCGAGACCACCGGCATCGATCCGCGGCCGTGGTTCCGCTGCCCGTTCTCGGCCGGGTCCGACGATCCGCGGGTTCTCGGGATCCTCGGCGAGCTCGGCTATCGCGACATCGGCGCCGATGTGGTCCTCGAGGACTGGGAGCCCGAGCGAACGGGCGCCCTCCTGACCGTCGACGCGCTGCGCGAGACCCCGGCGGTCGGGGACGGAGCGGTGGTCCTGTTCCACGCCTGGCCACCCGGCACGCTCGACGCGCTGCCGGCGATCATCGACGGCCTCCGCGGGCTCGGCGCCAGCTTCGTCCGGGTCGACGCCCTGGACCGATTCGCTCAGCGGCCGGCCACGTGACGGGACCGGCCGTCCTCGCCGTCGACGGCGGCAACTCCAAGGCGGACGTCGCGCTGGTGGCCTCCGACGGCAGCCTGCTCGGCGCCGTGCGCGGGCCGACGATCTCGCACCAGGCCACCTCGATCCTCGAGGGAGCGCGCCGACTGGGCCTCCTCGTCGCGGCCGCGGGCGGTCGATCCGGCGAGCTGCCCGAGGTCGCGGTCCACTGTGTCGCGGGCGCCGACTATCCGAGCGACGTCCACCTGCTCGAGCGCGCCTTCACGGCCGTCGCTCCCGCCGCCACGACGCTCGTGCTGAACGACACCTATGCGGCGCTCCGGGCCGGCGCGACCCGGTCGTGGGGCATCGTCCTGATCTGCGGCCAGGGGATCAACGGCGCTGCCGTCGGCGTCGACGATCGGCGGGTCCGGTTCGCCGGAGTGGGCGACATCGCGGGCGACTGGGGCGGCGCCGGTTCGGTCGGGATGGCCGGGCTCGGCGCCGCGGTCCGGGCGCGGGACGGCCGCGGGCCGCGGACCGCGCTGGAGGCGACGATCCCGCGGGCGGTCGGGCTGGTCCGCCCGGAGGCGGTCACGCACGCCTACTACACGGGCCAGCTCGACGACGCGCGGATCGGCGAGCTCGCCCCGACGGTGTTCGCGACCGCCGCCGCGGGCGATCCGGTCGCCCGCTCGATCATCGACCGGCTGGCCGACGAGCTCGCGACGATGGCGATCGCCCTCGCCCGACGGGCGCACCTCGTCCGGCGCGAGCCGGAGGTCGTCCTGGCCGGGAGCGTGTTCCGGACCGAGGACGATGGATTCCACGAACATCTCCGGGCGCGGATCGCCGCCGCGATCCCCGGCGCGCGGATCGAGCGCCTCGCGGCGCCCCCGGTCGCCGGTGCCGCGCTGATCGGCCTCGATCGCCTCGCCGGCGGGACCGTGGACCCCGCGGTGGAAGCCAGCGTGCGCGCCGCATTCGACGCCTGGAACGCCACACCGGTCGTTGTCACGCCGTCGTAGCACCGTGCGACCCGGCGCTCGTGCGCCGCATCTCCGGCCAGATGGCATGCTCTGCCGGACACCCCGTTCCTTCCGGAGTCCCACGTGTACGACGCCCCCCGCTCGGAGCGCGGCCTGAGCCGCGAGCTGCCGCCGCGAACCTCCCCCTCGGCGGCCGGCTGGATCGCGCTCGTGATCTGGGCGATGTTCGCGATCCTCGCGATCCTCCTGACGATCGGGGTGGTGGCCGCGTTCTCGCGCTACACGGTCGGCCTCAAGGCCCCGACCGACGCCCTCGACCCGAAGAACCTGAGCTTCAGCCAGCAATCGGTCATCTACGATCGCAACCAGGTCGAGCTCGCCCGGTTCGGTGGCGAGAAGCGCGACGTCGTCGCCTTCGCGGACATCCCGCCGATCGTCGTCGACGCCCAGGTCGCGGTCGAGGACAAGACGTTCTGGGACAACGCCGGCTTCGATCCGCTGGCGATCCTGTCGGCCGGGATCGACAGCCTCCGTGGCAACAGCCGCGGCGCGTCGACGATCACCCAGCAGCTCGTCCGCCAGCGTCTTCTCGATCCCGCCCTGGTCAAGGACCCGACCCGGACGTTCGAGCGGAAGCTCAAGGAGATCGTCCAGTCGATCCGCCTGACGGAGGCCTATCCCGGTCTCGACGGCAAGCAGCAGATCATCGCCGCGTACCTCAACCAGAACTACTACGGCAACCAGACGTACGGCGTGAAGACGGCGGCCGAGACGTATTTCGGCCATCCGCTGTCGGAGACGACTCCGGCCGAGGCAGCGACGCTCGCCGGCCTCGTCAAGTCGCCATCGAACTACGACCTCGTCCGCAATGCGGAGCCGAACTGCGACAAGCCCGATCCGAACGATCCGCAGAAGTGCCAGGGCAAGAGCACGCTCGAGGTGGCGCCAGACGCCCCGATCTACATCCGCCGCAACCAGATCCTCGACCTCCTCGCGAGCGGCCGGACGATCCTCTCGAAGGACCAGTTCAGCCCCGACCAGCTGCGAGCCGCCGAGCAGGATCCGCTGACCGTCGCGCCCCAGTCGACGCCTCCATGGCTCGCTCCCCATTTCGTGTGGGCCGTCCTCCAGGAGCTCTCCGACAAGATCTGCGGGCCGGGTGTCCCGACCTGCGATCAGCTCGCGGCCGGCGGCCTGACGGTGACCACGACGCTCGACTACAAGATCCAGCAGATCGCGGAGAAGTGGGTCAAGGCCGCAGCGCTCGTCCCCAACCACTCGAAACCGGCCGATTATGCGAAGAAGCTTGGCCTGCCATACGAGCAGTGGATGCAGAACCTGCGCGGCAAGGACATCAACAACGGTGCGATCGTGGCCTTCGACTACCAGACCGGCGAGCTGATCGCCTACGTCGGCAGTGCCGACTACTACGCCACCAAGAGCACGAAGCAGTTCCAGGCCAAGTTCGACGTCGTGGGCAGCGGGTTCCGCCAGCCGGGGTCGGCGTTCAAGCCGTTCAACTACCTGACCGGCATCGACGACAAGAAGATCACCGCAGGCTCGATGCTCATGGACACGGCCACGGACTTCGGCGGCAATTACACGCCGTCGGACGCCGACAACCTCGAGCGCGGCCCGGTCCGCGTCCGGATGGCCCTCCAGTTCTCCCTGAACATCCCATCGGTCAAGACGGCCCAGATCAACACGCCGGACCGTCTGTTCGCCCGGGCGCAGGACTTCGGGATGGTCTTCGCCTCCGACAAGACGAACGCCGGCCTGTCGATCGCCCTCGGCGTGCAGGAGGTCCGGCCGGTCGACCTGGTGACGGCGTACGGCACGCTCGCCAACGGCGGCAAGAAGGTCGGCCACACGACGATCCTGAGCGTGCGCGACCGGGCCGGTGCCGACGTGGTGGCGCCCTACCAGCCCCCGGCCGGCGAGCCGGTGGCCAGCCCGCAGGCGGCCTTCATCGTCACCGACATCCTGTCGGGCAACACGAACCCGCGGATCAACCCGTTCTGGGGCAAGTTCGCCCTGACCGGGCCGAAGAACGTCCGCCGGCCGGCGACGCTCAAGACCGGAACGAACAACGACGCGAAGGACCTCAACGCCTACGGCTTCATCGCCCCACCGACCGGCGCGGGTCGCGAGAAGGGTGAGTACGCCCTCGCGGTGGGCGCCTGGAACGGCAACAGCGACAACACCGTCGTCTCGACGCCGGGCCAGCCCGTCTTCTCGATCGACGTCACGACCTACGTCTGGCAGGGCTTCCTCCAGGAGGCGACCAAGAAGTGGGCCGTCAACGACTTCGCGAAGCCCGACGGCCTCGTCCAGGTGAAGATCGACGCGTTCACGGGGCTCAAGCCGCAGCCCGGCGCCAAGACGGTCGACGAGTGGTACATCAAGACCAACGACGCCGACACGACGCCGAAGGACACGATCCCCGTCGGCGCGTGCGGCCAGGCCGTCCTCGATTCGCCCGGCGTCTACGAGCACAACTACAAGAACTGGATGACCGCGGACCTCGACTGGCTCAACCGGGCGAAATTCGGACCGGGCAGGGCCGGCGGCGTCAACCGGACCCGGACCGCCTACTTCTACAATGGCGTGTTCCAGCCGTACGGCCCGACGTGGGGCGCGCTCGTCGCTGGTCACGGCTGCTCGGCGCCAAGCCCGTCGGTGACCTGCTATCCGGTCCCGACGCCCGATCCCGGCGGCGTCGTGCCGTCGTTCGTCATCCCGTCCGCGGATCCGTCGGCCAACATCGTCTTCGAGCCGTGCCCGACGCCGGTTCCGTCGCCCAGCGCGCCGGCGAGCGTCGAGCCGTCGGCCGCCGTGACCCCGCCTCCGACGCCGGAACCCACGCCGCCACCGACCCCCGAACCGACTCCAGCGCCGACGGACACGCCCACGCCGACCCCGGCCGCCTCGGTCGCCGAGGCGAGCAGCGCCCCGTAAACCACCGGCGCGCCGAGCAGCACCGCGGAACGCCTTGTAGGGCTCGGTCGTGCCGCCATCGATCGCGAGGCCATCGCGAGGCCGTAGCATCGCGTCCGTGGGCCGCAATGCGCCGAGGACGGACCGGATCGACCTGAACGCCGATGTCGGCGAATCGTTCGGGCCGTGGCCGATGGGCGCGGACGACGAGCTGATCCCGCTCGTCAGCAGCGTCAACATCGCCTGCGGCGCCCACGCCGGCGACCCGACGACGATCCTGCGGACCGTCGAGCTCGCCGCGCGCCACGGCGTCGCCGTCGGTGCCCACCCGGGCTATCCGGATCTCGCCGGCTTCGGGCGGCGCGATCTCGACATGACCGCAGCCGACCTGCGGGCCTCGCTCGTCGCCCAGATCGGGGCGGTGCAGGCGGCCGCCCGGATCGCCGGGACCACGCTGCGCCACGTGAAGCCGCACGGTGCCCTCTACAACCGCTCGGCCGTCGACGACTCGATCGCGACGACCATCGCGGAGACGATCCGCGACCTCGACCCGTCGCTCGTGCTCGTCGGTCTCGCGGGATCGGCGTCCCTGGTCGCCGGTCGCGCCGCCGGCGTCGTAGTCAGCGCCGAGGGCTTCGCCGACCGTCGTTACGAGGCGGACGGATCGCTCCGCTCGCGGCAACGGCCCGGGGCCCTGCTCGGCCCGTCCGACGCGGCGGCCCAGGCCGTGGCGATCGTGCGCGACCGATCGGTGACGGCCGGCGACGGATCGCGGCTGGCGGTCGAGGCGGACACGATCTGCGTCCACGGCGACAGCCCCGATGCGCTCGGGGTCGCGCAGGCTGTCGTTGAGGCCCTCGGCGCGGCGGGGATCCGGATCGCCGCCCGATCGTCGGATGCCTGACCTGGTGCCTGCCGGGGCGCCGGCTTTGCCACCGGACCCGCCGAGCTTCGAGCCGATCGGCGACGCCGGGCTCCTGGTCTCGTTCGGGCCCGCGGTGGACGCAGCGGCAGCGCGGGCGCAGGCGGTCGCGGCGGCCATCGATCAGGCGCGTCCCGGCATGCCCGCCATCGGGCGCCCGGTCCCCGCCCATGCCTCGGTGCTCGTTCCGTTCGACCCGCTCGCGATCGGGCTCGAGGACGCGGTCGGTCTGGCCCGATCGGCCGTGACATCGGCCGACGCGACCCTGGCGTCCAACGAGACCGACGCGGACGTGGCCGCCGACGTGGAGCACGCCGCGGCGACGGCGATCGAGATCCCCGTCCGATACGGCGGCGCGGAGGGACCAGACCTCGAGACCGTCGCGGAGCTCCTCGGCCTGCGACCCGCTGATGTGGTCGAGCTTCACGCCTCGGCCCGGTACCGGGTCCTGTTCCTCGGGTTCGCGCCCGGGTTCGGGTACCTCGGCGGGCTCCCGGCGGCCCTCGCGACCCCCCGGCGCGACAGCCCGCGCGAGCGCATCCCGGCGGGAACGGTCGCGATCGCCGGCGGGCAGACCTGCGTGTACCCGCTCGCGATGCCCGGCGGCTGGCAGCTCATCGGACGGACCGACACGATCCTCTTCGATCCCGTTCGGCCCGAGCCGGCGCTCCTCCGGCCCGGCGCCGGCGTCCGGTTCGTCCCGGTCGGCCGATGACGTCCGCCGTGTTCGAGATCCTCGACGTCCTCGACGGCGGCCTCCTGACGACGATCCAGGACGCCGGCCGGCGGGACTGGGCACATCTCGGCGTGCCGGAGTCTGGCGCCGCGGATCCGTGGAGCCTCGCGGTCGCGAACCTCCTCGTCGGCAACGACCCGGCGGACGCGGTCCTCGAGATGACGCTCGTGGGACCGACCCTCGCCGTCCGGTCCGATGTCGGCATCACGATCGGACTGGCCGGCGCGGACCTCGGCGCCCGGATCCGCGACGGCCGCCGGCTGGTCCCGGGCCGGAGCCATCGCCTCGCCGACGGCGAGGTGCTCGAGATCCCGGGCGACGGTCCGAACGCGCCGGCGGCGGGCTGTCGGGCGTATCTCGCGGTCCCCGGCGGCATCGACGCCCCGATCGTGCTCGGCTCGCGCTCGACCTGCCTCGCCGCGGGGTTCGGCGGGCTCGCCGGCCGCGCCCTCCGCGCCGGCGACGCGATCGCGGCAACGCCGACTGCACGACCCGCGCTCAACAG
>Ga0307308_10000699_pt1 | contig 12433 bp, 9 predicted proteins | sample ER_DNA_195_FD_194501 | JGI IMG/M metagenome (GOLD analysis project Ga0307308, IMG submission 194501) | Bulk soil microbial communities from the East River watershed near Crested Butte, Colorado, United States - ER_DNA_195 | ecosystem: Environmental > Terrestrial > Soil > Floodplain | place: USA...
CCCGGCTGGCCGACGGTGTGTACACGGTCAGCTGGCGCACGGTGTCGAAGGTGGATGGGCACGTGACCGGTGGCTCCTTCGCCTTCGGCATCGGGGTCGAGGCCCCGTCGGGCGCCGCTGCGACGCAGGCAGCGAAAGGCGGTTCGCCGGGCTCGGCTCCGTCTCCGGCGGCCGTGGCCGGTCTGTGGCTGCTGTACTGGGGGCTGGCACTGCTCGCTGCAGCCGGGGTCACTGGCCCGCTCGTCTTCGGGTGGCGGCTGCCGGGACGGGCGCCGCCCGTGATCGCGGCCGGATGGCTGTGTGCGGCCGTCGGCATCCTCATCATGATCCTTGCGGAGGAAGCGGCGGCTGGCGTGCCGCTTCTGGAGCTGTTCGGCGCCGCGGCCGGGCGGTCGCTGCTGGCTCAGGCCGCCGCCGTGGCCGTGTGCGGGCTGGCCGCATTCGACGCGGCGCGCCGCCCGGAGGGCCCCAGGCTGATCGTGCTGGCAGCGGCCGCCGCAGGCGCGCTGTTCGTGCACGCCCTCGCCGGGCACGCCGATACCCAGTCCTCGGTCCGGCTGCTTAACGTGGCCGACCAGTGGCTGCACATGCTCGCGGCCGGAGTGTGGGTCGGCGGCCTGGTCTGGCTCCTGCTAGGGCTCCGGAGCCTGCCCGGCAGGGAGCGGGCAGCTGCCGTGGGCCGTTTCTCGCAGCTGGCGTTCGCCGCCGTGGCCGTCCTCGCGGTGACCGGGGTGCTGCGGGCGGTGCCCGAGGTCGGCAGCCTCGGGGCGCTGGTGTCGACCAGCTTTGGCGTCGTCCTGCTCATCAAAACAGGCCTGTTCGTGGCGCTGATGGGCGTGGCGTGGCGAAACCGGTACCGGCTGGTGCCCAGGGTCGCCCGGTCCGCGCCCGCGGCGCCGGGCAGGCTATCGCCGGTGATGGCTGGCGCGGCGGCGGATCCCCCGGGAGGCGGGGAAGCAGATCCCCCGGGGGCCGGGGAAGCGGATGCGGGCGTCAGGGCCATCGGCTTGCTCCGGCGCTCGGTCAGATCCGAGGTGGCGCTGGCGGCCATCGTGCTGGTGGCGGCCGCGTTGCTCAGCGGGCTCCCTCCGGCGAGCTTCGTCAAAGCCGCCGGTCAGAAAACCGTTTCTCCTTCGGTGACCGTGACGGGTAGCGACTTCGCCACCACGGCGCGGGTGCGCCTCACGGCGTCGCCGGGCACGGTCGGGCCCAACGTGTTCCAGGTTCAGCTCCGGCACTACGACTCGGGCCGCCCGTTCCCCGCCCGCAGCGTCCGGCTGGAGTTCTCGCTGCCGAGCAACCCGAACGTGGCCTCCAGCCTCAGCCTCACCCGAACCGCCCCCGGCACGTGGACCGGGCACGGGACCAACCTTTCCATCGACGGCCAGTGGTCTATCGACGTCGTGGTTCAGCAGGCGACGACGGCGACCGACGTCCCCTTGCGGCTTCGCACCCGGCTGCCCCCCGAGCAGATCACCGTCTCAAGATCGCCTGGCTTGCCTGTCCTCTATACGATCAAGCTGAGGAACGGCCTCAGCCTGCAGACCTACCTGGACCCCGCCAAGCCAGGACCGAGCACCGTTCACTTCACCTTCTTCCGGGCGTCGGGCAAGGAGGAGCCCATCACCTCCGCCAGCGCCAAGACGATCACGCCCGGCGGCGCCGACAGGCCCCTGAAGCTGATCCGGCTCACCAGCGGTCACTTCGCGGCGAACCTGGGCCTCACTCCCGGGCGGTGGACCTTTAGCATCGACGCCGTCCCCGCGGGCGGGCAGCCGCTGTCCGGCTACTTCTCCCAGGCCATCCGGCCGTGACATCGTGCTGGCACGTCCTCGGCCCGCGTATCCCGTCTACTTCATGGAGAGCGCCTGATGCACGTTCTCGCCCATGCAGGCGGGCACACGCTGGGGCAGAACATCGTCGAGACGCTCCTGCTCCTTGCAGGTGCCGGGCTCGCCTTGGCCGCCGTCGGAGTCCGGAACGTGCGCGTCTTCGGGCGCGCGGGGCCGGCCAGCTGGGGGGTGGGGGTGCTGGCGGTCGCGGCCCTGGTGCTGGCGTTCGTCGTTCCCTCCATGCTCGGGATCAAGATCGCGTCGCTGCGGCCGTCCACGAACGCGAAGATCACCATCCTTTCCCCGCGGCCGCACCAGGTGCTGCGGGGAGACCCAGTCACCATTCAGGTCCGGCTGCGCGGAACGGGGGCACGCATCGTCACGCAGACCTCCACACACCTCTCGCCGGACAAGGGCCACATCCATCTATATATGGATGGGATGCTCGTCACCATGGCGTACGCCACCTCCACCACGATCGAAGCCTCCCCGCACATCCATCGCCTGCGGGCCGAGTTCGTAGCCGTCGATCACGGGCCCTTCAGCCCGCCGGTCACCGCCTCGGTGACCTTCCGGGTGATCCCGTGATCCCGGTTTGCCGTCAGGGAGGGGGCGCGATCAAACTGGCGAGGGTTTCTCTCGTCGCGGTGGCCGTCGCCTTGTCCGCTGCCGCGTGCGGCGGAAGCGGCCAGGCAGCAAGCGGGCCGTCGGGTCCGCCCACGTCCCCGCGGCCGGACAGCACGGCCAGGCTCACCATCATCACGCCGGCGAACGGCGAGGTCATCCATGCGCGAACGCTCCACGTCAAGGTCAGGCTCACCGGCGCCGCCACTGAGAACCCGGCCACCCCCCTGGCGCTGCCGGGATACGTCCACCTGTATCTCGACAGCAAGATCATTTCGATTGCGCCGGTGGCCAGCAACAACAGCGTGACTAAACAGACCATCGGCCACGTTAAACCCGGCCGCCATACGCTGAAAACCGAGTTCGTCGGCCCGACTCACCTGCCGTTCCGCCCGCGCGTGATCGCGTCCGTGACGTTTACGGTTCGCAGATGAACCAGCTGGCGGTGCCCACCGCCCGCCGCCTTATGGGCTGCTGGGCACATAGGTCTGCGACACCACGGGGATATCCACGTCGATATCGCCGGTATGCCGGAAGAACAGCCGGGCCAGTACCGACCCGCCCGCCTTCGGCATGTGCTTCAGGTCCGTCAGCATGACGTGGTTCCCGCCGCGCCGCAGCACCAGTGTGCCGTGCGGCGGAACCCGGTAGCCGCGCACCCGCACCATGGTGTGGTTACGCACGGTGTGCATCGTCGCATCGCTGGACAGTCCGGCTACCTCGATCCGGTCGAGGTGGTCCGTGCCCATCCGGCGGCCAGGATCAGGACGATCACGGCAACCCCGGTCGTGGGTGTGGTCGTCATGGCCGCACTCCCTTGGCGAGCAAGGGAAGGTCGTGCTCGAAGTCCTGCACCGGCGTCTCGGCCGAGAACATGTACGTCTGGTTGCCGGCCGGGGGGAACCCGAATACCTGGGCGCCGTGCGTCACCTGGTAATCACCGCTCTTGGTGGGCTTGGGTTTCACGGCCGCGACATGTACGCGCTTCGCTGCCCGCGCGATCGTGTGCCAAGAGCCGGTCAGGCCGATGAAGTCCTTGCCGAAGGCATCCAGCCACGCCCGCAGCCGCTTCGGGGTGTCGCGGCGCGGGTCGGTGGTGATGAAGACGACCCGGAAGTCTTCGCGCTGCTGCTCCGGCAGTTTCTTCACCGCTGCACCGAGGCTGGCCATGGTCAGCGGGCACACGTCAGGGCAGTGGGCGTAGCCGAAATACAGCAGGGTCGGGTGCCCCGCGGTGTCCTGCTTGAGGTCGAACGGTTTGCCGTTCGTGTCGGTGAACACGCCCGCCGGCTTGGCGAACGGCAGCCGCACCACATGGGCCTGGTACGGGGATTCGCCCGCCGACGTGGGCACGGAACCGGGTGGCCCGGCCGATGACCCGCAACCGGCTACCGCCGTGAGGACCAATGTGGCGAGCCCCGCCACCAAACAGCGCCCAGCGCCCCTTCCCCGTGCATCGAGAACCGCCATGCTCGGTATCCTACTACCGTCCGTAGTCGTCGATGCGGGCATCGCTGCTCGCCCCATCTGGCCTGCGTGGGCCCGGTCCTCTCCAACCTGATCAGCGCGCATGTGGACGCCCGGTGAAGCGGCCGGCCGCGGCGGCCAGATAGTTGCGGAGGTTCGGCTGTCTCGTTGCCCGGCCTCAGCAGCACGGCGAGGACGGCTCCGGCCCACAAGAACTGCGGGCCGGTGGCTGGCGGCGGAGGAAAAGTGGGCCGCGGCCGGAAGCGATCCTTGACTGCCAGAGTCAGGATCTGATCATTTCCGCTGGCGACGGGACGGTGGGGATTCGAGCCAGCACCCCGCCGCCAGCATGAGCCATCCGCTGCTGGCAGCGCGACACGGCACTCCTAGCCGCCGTCGTTAAATCCCCGCGTCCCCCCGGGTCAGCGCGGGCCGATCAGCCGGTCAAGCGCGGCATGGATCCTCTTCTCCGACACCGGACCGGACGTGCCCAGCAGCTGAGCGAAGAGGCTGACCCGCAGTTCCTCGATCATCCAGCGGACCGCCTGGACGTCTTGGCCGGAGTGCCGCGTGGCCGGAAGATCCGCGATGGCCCGCTGGTAGGCCTCCGTTACTCCGCGTACGACCGCCATCCGAGTGGCGTCGCGGCCCGGATCTGCCGCTGCGGTATCCAGCCTGCGGCTGATCGCCCGCAGGTAGCGGACCAGGTCGGGCAGCCGCCGCAGACCCGTCTCGCTGACGAAGCGGGGATATATCAGCGCCGCGAACTGGCCGCGCGCATCGGCGAGCGCCGCTGCCAGCGGCGGGCTGGCGGCGCGCTGCAGCCGGATCTCGGCCTCGTGGGCTGCTTCAAGAACCTCAGCGACGACGTCCACTACCCGGGCCGTCACCAGCGGCAGGGCATCCCGTGCCTCCGTCGCCAGGCGTGCGAAGCCGTCGGCGTCCCAGGCCGGCCCGCCTGCATCGGCGATCACCTGGTCTGCCGCGCACGCTGCGCAGTCATCGAGCAGGGCGCCGATGCCCGGGTACGGGCTCCGGCTTATCGCCAGCTTCCGCTCGTTGGGCAGGCGGTCGGCGATCGAGCGCACGCCGGACGGTACCTGCAGCAGGAGCAGCCGGCGGGTGCCCAGCAGCATGGCCGTGCTGGCCTCCGCCTCGGTCTCGAACAGCCGGACGTCGACCGTGTTCCCGGCATCTACCAATGCTGGGTAGGCGGTGACCCGATCGCGGGTGACCGCCTTGGGCAAGGTGCCGATGCTCCACTCGCGGAGCCCGATGCGGGTGATGTCGCCGGCCGCTTCGTTCAGCATCGTCTGCAGCCGGGGCCGCAGGCGCTGGCGCAGCTCGTCCAGGTCTTTCCCGCTGGCCAGCTCGTGGCCGGAGTCCATCACCCGGAACGTGATCCGCAGATGGGCGGGCAGCCGCGACAGATCCCACGCGTCCCGCGGAATCTGGACGCCGCCGATGCGGCCGAGTTCCGCGCCGAGCGCGTCCAGCAGGTTCCCATGCGGCTCGCCCAGCCGGGCGACCACGGCGCGCGCGGTGTCCGGCGCGGGCACAAGCGCCCGGCGCAGGTCCTTGGGCAGCGACCTGATGAGCTCGGTCACCAGTTCCTCGCGCCGGCCCGGCACCTGCCAGCCGAATTCGTCGGCGCTGACCTGACCCAGGGCGGCAAGCGGGATGTCCACAGTCACGCCGTCGTCCGACTCACCGGGAGCGAACTCGTACGACAGCGGAAGCTCGCCCCACCGGCTGGGATAGTCGGAGGGCTCAACCTGGCCGGCGGCCGGGCCCGCGAGGTCGGCTGAGGTGAACGTCAGCAGATCGGGAGACTCGGCGCGCACCTTCTTCCACCAGGTGTCGAAATGCCGCGCGGACGTCACATCCTTGGGTATCCGCTGGTCGTAGAAGTCGAATAGGGCCGCGTCGTCGGCCACGATGCCGCGCCGCCTGACCTTGTCCTCCAGTTCCTTCGCCTCTTCGAGCAGCTCCTGGTTGCGGTGGAAGAACTTGTGGTGGGTCTGCCAGTCGCCCTCTACCAGGGCACCGGAGATAAAGAGGTCCCGTGCCGCCGCCGGATCGACGCGCGCGTAGTTGATCCGACGTGCCGTCACGATTGGCAGGCCGTACAGGGTTACCTTCTCCAGCGCCACCGCCGCGCCGCGCCGCTCATCCCAGTGCGGTTCGCTGTAGGTGCGCTTGACCAGGTGCTCCGCCAGCGGCTCGGCCCACTCGGGCTCGATACGCGCCGCCACCCCCGCCCACAGCCGGGAGGTCTCGACCAGTTCAGCCGCCACCACCCATTGCGGTGGCTTTTTCGCCAGCGCGGAGCCGGGGAAGATCGCAAAGCGGGCACCGCGAGCGCCAGCGAACTCAGGCGGGCCGCGCCGCTTCCCGCCGGGATTGCGTTCCGCGTCCCTCATCCCGATGTGCGACAGCAGGCCGGCCAGCAGTGATATGTGCACCCGGTCGGCAACATCCGCCGGGAATCGCGCCCCCGGCTGCGCCTCGCGGCCCGATGCCCGCCGGCCCGATGTCTTCCTGGCCGATGTCTTGCGGGCGGGGTCCGCGTGACGCCTCTGCCGCCCGCCCGGCTCCGGCGAGCCGCGATCGGAGCCGGCGCCGATGCCGACGTCCCTGGCCGCCTGGCGCAGCTGACCGTGCAGATCCTGCCATTCCCGCACCCGCAGGTAGTGCAGGTACTCGCGGCGGCACATGCGGCGGAAGGCAGAGCCCGACAGCTCGCGCTGCCGCTCGTGCAGGTAGTCCCACAAGGTGAGGAAGGCGAGGAAGTCGGACCCCGGCTCGGCGAACCGCGCATGCACCGTGTCCGCGGCCTCACGGGCATCGGCGGGCCGTTCTCTCGGGTCCTGGATGGACAGCGCCGCCGTGATGATCAGCACCTCACGGACGCATCCCTGGTGCCCGGCCTCCAGGATCATCCGGCCGAGGCGCGGGTCCACCGGCAGCCGGGCCAGCTTCCGCCCCACGCCGGTCAGCCGGGTCGCGCCCCGGCCCGGCGAGAGCGCACCCAGTTCTTCGAGCAGCCGGACGCCGTCCGCGATGTTGCGGGACTCCGGCGGATCCACGAACGGGAAGTCCGCGACCTCACCGAGGTCGAGCGCTGCCGCCTGCAGGATGACCGAGGCGAGGCTGGTGCGCAGGATCTCCGGGTCGGTGAACTCCGGTCGCGAGCCGAAGTCGTCCTCGCTGTACAGCCGGATACAGATGCCGTCGGACGTCCGCCCGCACCGGCCCTTGCGCTGATTCGCCGAGGCCTGGGAGATCGGCTCGATGGGCAGCCGCTGCACCTTGGTCCGGTGACTGTACCGGGAGATCCGCGCGGTGCCCGGGTCGATCACGTACCTGATGCCCGGCACGGTCAGCGAGGTCTCCGCGACGTTGGTGGCCAGCACCACGCGCGGCCGCTGATGCGGCTCGAAGACGCGGTGCTGCTCGGCCGATGACAGCCGCCCGTACAGCGGCAGCACCTCCAGGCCCGCCAGGTCTGCCAGCTCGGCCAGCGCATCGGCGGTGTCCCTGATCTCCCGCTCGCCGCTCAGGAAGACCAGGGCGTCCCCCGGTCCCTCGGCACGCAGTTCGCCAATCGCGTCGCAGATACCCTGCGCCTGGTCTTTCGGCTCGTCACCGGGGCGGTCCGGGTCGGCCAGCGGGCGGTAGCGCACCTCGACCGGGTACATGCGCCCCGACACCTCGATCACCGGCGCATCCCAGAAGTGCTTGCTGAACCGTTCCGGCTCGATCGTGGCCGAGGTGATGATGACCTTGAGGTCGGGCCGCGTGGGCAGCAGCCGCTTCAGGTAGCCGAGGATGAAGTCGATGTTCAGGCTGCGCTCGTGAGCCTCGTCAATGATGAGCGTGTCGTAGCGCAACAGCGGCCGGTCCTGCTGCATCTCGGCCAGCAGGATCCCGTCGGTCATCACCTTAACGAAGGTGTCGTCGCTGGCCTTATCGGTGAATCGCACCTTGTAGCCGACCGCCGCACCGACCTCGGTGCCGAGTTCCTCGCCGATCCGCTCCGCCACGGTGCGCGCCGCGATCCGCCGGGGCTGGGTATGCCCGATTTGCCCGGTGACGCCACGGCCAAGCTCAAGGCAGATCTTCGGCAGCTGCGTGGTCTTCCCCGAACCGGTCTCGCCAGCGACGATGACCACCTGGTTATCGCGGATGACCTCGGCGATTTCGTCCTTGCGCTGGCTAACCGGCAGCTGCGGCGGGTAGGAAACCGCAGGCACCGCGCGCCGTCGTTCCTCAGCCCGGGCGGCAGCCGCCTCGAGCTCGGCGATGACCTGGCCGAATGCCTCATCGCGGCGGGCAGCGTTGCGCAGCGCGGCGGCACTCTCCAGGCGCCGGCTCAGCCGGCGCTGATCGCGCGGTATCAGCCCGGGCAGGCGTGCTCGCAACTCAGCAAGCGAGGGTGTCAAAGTTGCGGTCTCCATAGTGGCGCACGGGAAACACGCACCCAGGATGGCTACGGAGTCCCGAGGGTGGCTAACGCTTTTCCAGCTCGCGTCCTTCCGCGGCGCGCGCTGCCACAGGCCGATGAGACGATGGCACCAGATCTGCCACCTATGCGTGCCCTGCGGCCACGGCTGTCATCAGCCGCACGCCTCGGACCCGCGAACGCCGACTGGTTCTTGCGACGGGCGTGGGAAGACGAGGCTGATTCGCTACGGTCGGTGATGCCTGCGCGGCGGTGATTCGCTCTATCCGCGTTTCGGCGGGCCGGAAAGCGCTAATCAGACGCTCACCCCGGCTTGTCAGCAGCTCCGTCGCGCATCCACTCAGCGACGTGCTCGCCGATCATGATGCAGGTGAGGTTGATGTTCGCGCGCGGGATGGTCGGCATGACCGACGCGTCGACCACGTGCAGGTTCTGGACAGCTCGGACCTGGCAGTGCTGGTCGACCACGGCCATCGGATCATCTGCCAGGCCCATCCGGGCGGTGCCGCAGGGATGGAACTGGGTTGATACGGTCGCGCGGACGTAGCTGGCCAGTGCGTCGTCCGAACTGATCGTCTCTTCTGACAGCAGGGCGACTTGGCGCATGTGGCGGGCGATCTCAGGCTGGTGCGCGATCTGCCAGGCGAGACGGGTGCCTGCCATGAGTCGGCGCAGGTCTTGCGGCTCGTCGGCGAAGTTGAGCTGGATTCGCGGCGGGACGTACGGGTCGGTGCTCACAAGCTCTAGGAGGCCGCGGGTGTGCGGTCGTTCGAGCGCGACTGGCAGCCCAATTGCGAGTGGCGTGCCCACCGCGGTCACTGCCTGCCTGCCGCCGATGCCTGCCACGTCGACGTGGCTGAACATAACCTGCTGCATGTCGTTGAACTCACCTGAGCCGGGAGCTGTGTAGCGGACCACCACCTGCGCGAGCGGGGTCCCGGGGTCGCAGCTGCCCGGCCTCGGGACGAGCAGTAGCCGGGTAACCGGATGGTCGGCCAGGCCCGCGCCGACGCCGGGAAGGTCCGCCACGGGCTCGATGCCCAGGCCGGCCACCGCGGCCGTGGGCCCGATACCGGACCGGAGCAGGATGGCCGGCGAGCCGATGGCGCCGGCCGCCAGGGTGATGCGCCGCCCGCGGACCTGTTCCGGCTGGCCTTCGCCAGCGATGTCCACACCGACCGCCCGGTCACCCGCGACCAGGACCCGGTTGACCAGGCAGTGCGGCCGGATGGTGAGGTTGGGCCGGTGCCGTGCGGGCAGCAGGTAGGCGATCGCCGTGGATAGGCGCAGCCGGCCCCGCCTGTTCTGCGGGAACGGGCCGACGCCAGCCGCTTCGGGGTGATTGTGGTCGATGACCTCGGGGAAGCCGAGGCGACGGCACACTTCGAAGAAGGCACGCTGGACCGGGATCAACTCATCGGGCCGCCAGCGGCAGATCGTGACCGGGCCGCCGCGCCCGTGCAGCTCGCTCGCCCCTTCCGGGTCGTCCTCCAGCCGCCGGAAGTATGGCAGCACCTTCGCCCAGCTCCACTCATCGTTACCCAGCGCCGCCCACTCGTCGTAATCGGCCGGCACGCCGCGCAAGGCGATCGTGGCGTTGACCGCAGAGGAGCCGCCGATCACCCGGCCACGCGGATAGGGAATGACCCGGCCGGGCACGGCCTCCGCGGTCAGCCCCCAGTCGTGCGCCCGCAGCGACATGTGCCAGCCATCTTGCAGGTCGTCGGGGGTTGACTCCATGGTCGCGTAGTCCGGGCCCGCCTCCAGCAGCAGGACACGGCGGACCGGCTCCTCCGACAGCCGCGCCGCCAGCACCGCGCCTGCCGAACCGCCACCCACAATGATGTCGTCGTATTCCATGGGCCTTGGGCCCTCCCCGCTTGGTGCAGCGCGGCAACCGCTAGAGATCCTCTTCGCGCAGGACATCCAGGTTGCGGAACGTCAGCCCGCCGACGCTAATCTCAGCCAGGAAAGCGGCGAACTCTCCGGTCTCGGGCCGGCGGGAATTTTCCATGCCCTGCTCCCGGGAGGCGAACTCCACCATGAGCAAGTACCTGTCCTGAGCGTCGCGGTCTCGTCTCAGCACCGCCCGATGTGGTATCCGGTGGCCATCGGACCTGGCCATCCACTCATCCAGCCTCGCGTTGAATTCGTCAATGCGCCCTGTGGTGAACTCGATGATTTGCGCGAACTTCATTTTGACCTGACCTCCGGTATCCCGTGCGAGCTGCCCTGCTGGCAGAACGCTACGGAGAGCCCGGTGCGCCAGCATCCGTACTTGTACGGCATCTGAGGCTCGCTGATCACAGCGAATCGGGGGCCAGGCCGAGCTCGGCTGCCCGCCGGGCCAGTTCGAGCTTGGAATGCACCCCCAGCTTGACGTAAGCACGCGCGAGATGGCTTTCCACGGTGCGTTCGCTCAGGAATAGCGCCGCGGCGATCGCTGGCGCGGTCTCGCCGGCCACGGTAAGAGCGACGATCTCGCGTTCCCGACGGCTCAGCGCCCCCGCTCCGGCCGCATACCGCCTGCCCCGTTGCCGGGCCGACGTGCCGGTCACGAAGGTCTCGACGGCGTCGAGGATCTCGTCGGCGTCACCCAGCCACGGCCGATGGTCCACCCCGGACGCCTCGACGAGCCGGGCGCCGGCGATGTGCGCCGCTAGGTACCGGCTGTTGCCCACATCCACCCACTGCTCGTTGGTCCGGTGAACGACCAGCGTCGGGACATCAACCTCCGCCAGCAGGTGGCGGATGTCGAGCCCAGCGTTCAGCCCGAGCGCCCCGCGTCCCATCGAAGGGCTGGCGGCGGCCCGCAGATAGCGAGCCCACCATGCCTGGTAGCGCTCGTCGTCGGCGACGCTGGGATTGGCCGCGGCCCACCACTTCCCGGTGGCCCAGCCCTGATCCATCCCGCGTAGCACCTCCGCCAAGTGCTCAGCAGGCCATCCCCACGGGTAATCGGCGCTGCGCAGCCGGCGGGCGAAGGACCCGTAAGTGATCAGCGCGGCCGAGCACTCCGGGTGGGCAACCGCAAACGCGATGCACAAGCACCCGCCGTCGGAGACACCGAACAGGGCAGCCCTCTGCGAGCCCGCGGCGTCCATCACCGCCCGGATATCATCCATCCGCTCCGCCAGGCCCGGCGGACGCGCGACCGGATCAGACAGCCCAGTACCGCGTTTGTCGAAGAACATCACCCGGGCGAAGGTCGCAAGCCGCCGCAGAAAGCGGGCCAGGTACGGCTCCTCCCAGGCAAGCTCAACATGTGAGATGAATCCGGGCACGAACACCAGATCAACTGGGCCATCGCCGAAAACCTGATAGGCGATGTTCACTCCCGCGCTCTTGGCATACCGCGTGGCCGGCACCACATCAGTCTGCAAGCACCCACAACCACAGGTCCACCGACAGCACCAGGTGGCATCAAGCCAGCACCGCTACAAGGGCGAAATCCGGCAGAGCCAGCCCCGCAAAGACTGGGCGACGCCGCCGAGACAGAATGCTCTTCGGTGTGTACCAACACGCCGGATTCGCTGACCACGAGACCGCTCGTAATGGCGGGTCCGGTGCGGGTGCGTCTATGGCGCGGGGGCGTGCACAGATCGTGACCTGGAGGCACATGGCGCTCCCGGAGTGCTGCCCGCCGCTGGGCCGCAAAGCGGGCCAGGCGTTGGGCTGGCCGTAAGCGCTGGGCTGCCAGCGCAGCCCGCCGACGTCATGGCGGCCGTCAGAGACTTCATCGCCGCGTAGCGCCGACAGCCTGCCGGGAGCACCCGATGAGGACCTTGAGTGGGATGTCCGGCCCTGACCACGTTCATCAGGACCAGCTAGCGTGAGAGGTGTGAGCAGCAACGCTGTGCGGGCCGGCGGCCAGTTCCGGCCGGTTCGGTGGCCTGCGCAACGGCGGTCGGGTATGGCCCGCCGCGCATTGGTCGCCTTGGAGCTGGTGACTGGAGCCACCGGCCTGACTGGCGGTGTACTGCTGGCAGCCGCGCCGGATGGGTCGCTGCTGCGGGCGGATCCGGCCGCGCTGGCCGGTACCCCG
>Ga0307308_10000700_pt1 | contig 12432 bp, 9 predicted proteins | sample ER_DNA_195_FD_194501 | JGI IMG/M metagenome (GOLD analysis project Ga0307308, IMG submission 194501) | Bulk soil microbial communities from the East River watershed near Crested Butte, Colorado, United States - ER_DNA_195 | ecosystem: Environmental > Terrestrial > Soil > Floodplain | place: USA...
CACTGTCGACGAGTCCGACCGCCGCTAGCGGATCACGAAGGTCGTCGAGTAGCGGCGCGTGTTCGGGAGCGTCTTCGACTCGTCCTCGGTGTTCTTCGTCTCCTGGTAGTCGGCGACGACGAAGAGCAGCGAATGGCGTCCGGGGGTGAGTCGTCCAACCGGGATCTCGACACGTCCGTTCGCGCCCAAGAGCACGCGGCGGTCGCGCCGGTCGACCCGGGCGAGCATCGAGGTTGGGTCGACTCCCGAGCCGCGGTCGCGCACGGTCAGGCGCAACGGCGCCCCCGCCCGCACGGTCCGCGTCAGCAGCCGCACCGAAGGCGGTGTCGTGTCGTTCACCCAGTAGCGGAACGTGAACGCGCCGGCGACGCGGCGGCTGCCGGTGTCGAAGACGAGGTCGTAGGCGCTCGGCGTCGGCCGGAAGACTCCGACCACCGGCTCGATCCCGTAGAAGTTCGGCTCGTAGGGGTTCAGCCGCAATGGCAGCCCCGGGTAGCCGGTGAGGCGGTCCTCGTCACCGGCCCGGACGAGGCGTGGCGAGACCGACACGCCGGGTGCCTCCGAGAGAACCCGGGCACCCGCATTGGCGACGCGTCCCCGGATGATCAGGCGGAAGACCTGCTCGGGGCCGAAGAGGTGCGCCCGAAGGCCGAGCGAGGAAGCCCCGCTCGGGAAACGGTACGAGGAGACGATGCTCCTGCCTCGGCGCGTGTTGCCCCGGTAGGTGCCCGGCCGGCGGAGGACCGTGTGGCGTTCACGCCCGAGCGCCCGGGCCGAGACGTGCAGCCAGTACGGGATCCGCCGTGTCTGTCCGGCGCGCGTCAGCACGACGAAGCCGTCCGAGTCGGCGGCCGCTGCGCGTGGTGATGCCTGAGCGCGGAGGATCACGCTTCCTGGAACGCTGACGGAGCCAGGGGCCGAGACGGTCACGCCGCCTCCCGACACCATCCGCTGCAGCGAGACGCTCCAGGGCCCAGCTCCGCCGCCCGCGTCGGCGAGGGTCACCCGCCGCTGCACGGCGCGTCCGCGTCTGAGGTAGCCCAGCGAGAAGCTCGTCGGGCTCGCGAAGACGAGCGGCTGGTCGGCCCGTGGCAGCCAGATCATCCCGCCGCCTTCACGGGTCGGGGGCACCTCGCTGCCGCGTGCATGCAAAGGGTTGCCCGTCAGCACGAGGGCCGACTTGATCTGCGTGACGGTCCAGGTGGGATGGCGCTCGCGGAGCAGTGCTGCGGCGCCGGCGACGTGCGGCGAGGCCATGCTCGTCCCGTCGAAGAAGCTCCACGAACCGAGGTGGACCGGCACCGAGGAGAGGATCGAGACTCCGGGGGCCGAGACGTCCGGCTTGAAGCGCAAGGAGTAGGGGGTGGGGCCACCAGACGAGAAGCCTGCGATCGCGCCGCCTTTCGTCGCGGCCGCCACCGTGATCGCATCCGGAGCGGAGCCGGGCGAGTCGATCGACCCGTAGCCGAGCACGTCGAAGTCGTTGCCCGCCGCGATCACCGGCACGACGCCGGCCCGGGCCGCTCCGTCGATCGCCTGGACGACGATGTCGCGAGACGGCGTGATCTCCGGCTCGCCGAGCGAGAGGTTGATCACGTTCATGCCGTCGCGCACCGCGGCCTCGATCCCGGCGACGATCTCGGGCGAGTTGCCGTCGAGCCCGAACTGCGCGGTCGGGATCGTGAGCACGCGGTAGTTGCCCAGGTACGCGCGGGGCGCGATCCCGGAGACCTGGACCGGCCTGCCGCGTGGGCCGGGCGCGGTGGTGCCGTAGTCGCCGGCGGCTATTCCGGCCACGTGCGTCCCGTGCTCGGACTCGACGGGGTCGAAGGGCAGCTTCGCGTAGCGGTATTTGAGCCCAGGCGGTGGGAACGCGCGCGCGACGATCACCTTGGCGGTGGTGTAGGAACGGTCGCCCTTTGGGAATCCGGGCGGCATGACGAACCCTGCCGGCGAGAAGAACGGGTGGTTTCGGTCGATCCCGTCGTCGATGATCCCGATCTTGATTCCCTGGCCCGCGGTGGCGAGCCCGGGGCCCCAGAGCTGCTGCGCGCCGATGATCGCCGGGCTCTGGTAGAGCGACTGGTGGTAGCGGACGCTGGGGTAGACCTCCGCGACGCCCGGCAGCCCGGCGATCCGCCGAGCCTGGTCGGCAGGAGCGAGGACGGCCATCCCGTTGAGGACGATCCGGTAGCGCCAACGCACGCGAGCTCGAGGAATCGCCTCGTGCAGGCGCCCGATGAACGCGCCCTGGTCCCGCGTCTTCAGCGTGACGACGACCTCGATGAGCGGCTCCTTCGGCGGGATCGGGCCGGCGGCCGCGGCGAGGCCCAACGGCACGGCGAGCAGTGCCGCAGAGAGGACGAGAAGACCCCTACTCAAGCGCAAAATCGTACCGGGGACCGGCGCTACACTGTGCCTCCGCGCGGATGTGGCGGAATTGGTAGACGCGCACGGTTCAGGTCCGTGTGGGCGAAAGCCCGTGGAGGTTCAAGTCCTCTCATCCGCATCTCCCCGGTCTAAGTACTGGCTCGTCGCGCGAGCCACACGACGAGCGCACCGAGCACCAAGCCGACCTCAGGTGCAAAGGGAACGTCGGTGGTCACGCTTACGAGGATTCCGAGCGCGAGCCCGACCACCGCGCCGACCACCAAAAGGAACCACGTTCCCCGAGCGTTCATCGCCTACGCGTCCCCGGCCGGCACTTCATAGCCCATTTCCGGGACGATAACGCCGTTTCGCCCTCCGTCTGCGCGTAGGCTGAGCAGGGAAAAGCAGCGGCAACCCCTGCGGAGCTCGGAGGTAGCACGATCGGCGGCAATCGGGTCCGGAGCTTGTTGGGCATCGCGGCCTGTGTGCTCCTGCTCGCCGTCGGCCTAGCCGCAGGGTCGGCCTTCGCCGGCGGTCACTCGGCCGGCTCGTCCCCCCAGACCTTGCCGAAGCCGGATCCGCCTCCGCCACCTCCGCCGGCGCCCAAGCCTCCACCTCCACCGCCGCCGCCTCCGACCGTCGTCGTGCAAGCGCCGCCGCCTGCCCCGGTGAGGGACAAGCCTTCGCGGCAGAAGGCCAAGAAGGTGGCCGACCGTAAGCGGATCGTCGTCAGCCATCCGCTTCCTGAGACGCAGGAGCGGGCTGCGCACCAGATCGCGCTCGGCGGGGCGCCGGTCGTGACCTCCTCGGGCGGCTCGTCGCCCGCGGTCTTCATCAGTGGCCGACGCACGCACGTGTCCGGCTCTCCCGCACGTGGACGTACAAGAACCGCACGTATCACCTCGAGCCGGGGCGCTATGCGTGGTTCGTGTGGCCCGGGTTCGGATCGCCCCAGAAGCCGATCTACGGAAAGCTCGCCGGAACGGCGACGTTCCGCGTGCGCTAGCTAGCTGAGAGCCGAGAGAACGTCGTCCGCGTGCCGGTCCGGTTTCACGCGGCGCATGATCTTCGCGACGTTGCCGTCGGCGTCGATCACGAAGGTCGAGCGTTCGTACGAGTTCTTGCCCTGCTGGCCGACGCCGTAGGGCTCGCCCAGCTTGTGCTCGGGGTCGGCAAGAAGCGTGAACGGCAGCGAGTACTTGGCCTTGAAGCGCTCGTGTGAGGCCTGCGTGTCGGCGCTGATCCCGAAGACCTCGGCACCGGCCCGCTGGAACTCGCCCCACGCGTCGCGGATCCCGCAGGCCTGCCGTGTGCAGCCGGGCGTGTCGTCCTTGGGATAGAAGTAGAGGACGACCGGCTTTCCCCGCAGGTCGGAGAGCTTGACCGTCTCGCCCGCGTCGCTCTCGAGCTCGAAGTCCGGAGCCGGTTTGCCTTCCTCGATCACGCCGCGATCCTAGCTACCCTCATTCGCGTGAGGCGCGCCTTCCGGGACATGAACCCGACGCTTCGCGGTTTCCTGATCATCGGGCTGATCGCTCTGGTCGTCGTGGTGCTCCAGCTCGAGCGGACGCTGTCCGCGCTTTTCATCCTCGCCCGGATCGCGTTCTTCCTCGCGATCGCCTATTTCCTGTTCCTGATGTGGCGCGACCGGCGCGATGAGATCTCGATGTGGTCGAACCGGTCACGGATCGTCTTCTACGGCTCGGCGGTGCTGATGGTCGTGAACGTGGCCGCTCGGTTCTTCACGCCGGTCGGCAGCGGCTGGAACCTGATCGCGTTCCTCGCGGTCTTCGTCTGCGGCGGCTTCGCCATGTGGCGAATCTGGCGCGACGAGCACTCGTACGGCTACTGAACCGTAACGCCCGCCCGAGCGCCGTCGAGCTCGTCGAGCGCTTCTCGGATCTCGACCAAGCGGCCCACGAAGATCGGTGTATCTCGCTCCGTGTAGCGGCTCGCCTCCGTGTCGCGCAGGGTCAGCATCAGGTGCATGAAGTCCGAGGGCTCCTCGCACTCGAACGCGGTCATGAACTCCTGGTCGTCGATGCCGAACGAGTAGGTCGTGTGGTTCGTGATCGTCGAGAACTCGTGGCCGATGCGCATGTGCTCGTCCATCGCGCGCTGACGGTCTTCCTGCGGGAGGGCATACCAGGGCCGCACCTTCACGAACGGGTAGACAACGAGGTACGGCGAGCCCTTCGGGACGACCTGCCGCGGCTTGCGGGCCTTCGTGTACTCGGACGCTTTTGTGGTCGCGAGGTAGGAGTAGGGCGTCGCGAGCCAGCCCGCCAACGGGGTCGAGTTCAGCGTCGCGGCCAGCTCGCCCAGGTCCTCGTAACGCTCCGTGATCTTCCAGAGGAAGAAGTCCGAGTCCGGGCGCACGCCTCCGGTCGAGTAGGCGCGGAGCAAGGTCATCCGGCCGGCCCAGTCCTCGACGACTTCCGCGAAGGCGTCCTTGCCCGCGCGGCGCTCGTCGATCGGCAGGCGCCGCCAGGCGGGATCGACCTTGAAGAACGTGTAGGCGACGTACTGCCCGGCCACGACTCGAAGCCTAGCGACGGCAGGTCGTGAGTTTGCCGTCTCGCAGGTCGGCGACCGCGCGCCGGAAGCCGCGGACGCTCGGCTTCGGCGTCCCGTCCACGTAGTAGAGCCCCGACTGCCAGCCGTTGAGGCTCGGCTCGTCGAAGGTGTGGAAGATGAACAGGCCCCGCACCGTAGGCTGGCAGTAGGCCAGCTCGATCGCCTGGCGGTAGTACGCGGCCTGCGTCGCCGGGCTGACGCCTTCCTCCGCGTTCGGCGACGTCCCTGCCTGGTACGCGGAGAGCTTCGACTGCGGCACGATCGTCTGCACGCCGAACTCGGAGTACATGATCGGGAGCGTCCGGCCGCGCTGGGACGTGCCGCGGAACGCCTCGTCGAGAAGCGTGACGAGCTTCGGGTAGTCGGCGAGCGTGATCTCCGTCGTCTTCGGATGCGCCACGGTCGGCGGCACCTTCGGCGATCCCATGTAAGGGTGGATCGCGAAGGCGTCCATCAGCGGGCGCTTCCGCCCGCTCGCGCGGTAGACGTGTCCCAGGTCGCGGATGAACGCGGTTGGCGAGTGCGTGGGGCGGATGCCCCGCGCACGGTCGGCGCCTCTGGGCGAGAGGCCGACGCCGATCACTTCAGCGTCGCGTGACTCGGCCTTGATCGCGTCGTAGCTGCGGGCGAGCAGGTCTTCGTATGCGGCTGCTGCAACGTCGCGCCCGTCGCGCCCGAACTGCGGGATCCAGAACGTGTTCAGGTTCGGCTCGTTGCCCACGATCACGCCGTGCACGCTCGGGATGGCCTTCACGAGGGCGGCGGCGAAGCTTGCGAACTGGCCGCGCTCGGCCCCGTTGCGCGGCGTGTTCCCGGAGAGCCCGTTCCAGGCGACGAGGAAGAGCCGCATGTGGTCGGCGCCGGCGGCCCGAGCGACGTTTCTGATGCCGCGCAGAGAGCCCGCCTGCGGCTTCGTCCGTCCCCGCGACCACGTGGCCGAGAGCACCACCGCGTCGAAGCCCGCCTGGTGCGAGAGGTCGACAAGATGCTTCGCCGAGGCGGGGTCCTGCTGGGCGAGCGAGTCGTCCACGACACCGACGGTGAGGACCTTCCCGCGGGAGCTGTGCGGACCCGGCGGAGGCGGGATCTTGGACGTCGTGGCCGGCACGGGCGAAGTGGTCGCCGTCGGAGGCGGCAGGGCTCCGGTCGAAGAGCGAGTCGTCGTGCCTCCAGTCTTCGGGGGCGCCGTGCTGCCGGCCGGGGTGGTCGACGACGCGGCCGGCTGGGCCTTGTCGTCGCCGCCGGAGGACACGATCACAGCGGCGAGCGCACCCCCTGCGGCGAGGACCGCGACGGCCGCAATGAGCCAGGCTTTTCTCACGAGGCGGGAGGCTACCCTTGCCCGCGTGAGCCAACACGTCGAGGACCAACTCAAGGGGCTTCCCGCGAAGCCCGGCGTCTACCTCTTCCGCGACGAAAAGGGCCAGGCCCTGTACATCGGCAAGGCGAAGTCGCTGCGGCCGCGTGTGCGCAGCTACTTCCAGAAGAGCAGCGACCTGCGGTCGACGATCGCGCAGCTCCCGGAGCGAGTCGCGGACATCGAGGTGATCGTCACCGATACCGAGGTCGAAGCGCTGCACCTCGAGCAGAACCTCGTCAAGCGGCACCGGCCGCCGTTCAACGTCCGCCTCCGCGACGACAAGTCGTTCCCGTACATCGCGGTCACGGTCGAGGACGACTACCCGCGCGTCATGTTCACGCGCGAGCGGCACCGCCGGGGGGTCGTCTACTTCGGGCCCTACGCGAACGCGAAGAAGGTTCGCGAGACGCTCGACGTGCTCAACCGCGTCTTCCCGTACCGGCCCTGCGAGGGGCCGCAACCCGGGCGCCACTCCGGGATCCCGTGCCTCGATTACCACATCGAGCGCTGCCTGGCGCCGTGCGTCGGGTACGTCTCGAAAGAGGGCTACGCGAAGATCATCGACGGCGTCATCGAGTTCCTCTCCGGCGAGACGCGGCCGATCCTCCGAGAGCTGGAGCGGAAGATGAAGGATGCGGCGGAGGGTGAGCGCTTCGAGGAGGCTGCTCGCTACCGGAACCGGCTCTTCTCCGTGCGGCACCTCGCCGAGCGGCAGGCCGCGGACAAGCGCGCGGTCGGGACCGTCGACGTGATCGGGATCGCGGTCGAGGCTGATCGCGCCGCGGTGCAGGTCTTCCCGCTGCGGGACGGGCGCTTGATCGACCGGTACGGGTTCCACCTCGAGAACGCGGCCGGCCAGGACGTCGGCGCGCTGGTCGAGGCGTTCGCGGTCGAGTACTACGGCTCGGCGCCGAGCGTGCCGCCGCAGATCATCGTCCCGCGTGAGTCCGGGGACACCGAGGCGCTCGAGGAGTTTCTCTCCGAGCGGCGCGGCTCGCGGGTCGAGGTGCGCGCTCCGGTGCGCGGGGAGAAGCGCCGTCTGCAGGAGCTCGCGACCGAGAACGCACGGGTCGCCTTGGAGTCGGATGCCCTGCAGTCGGAGCGGCGGCGCCTGCGGCGGGTCGAGGCGCTGGAGGAGTTGCGCGAGGCGCTGAACCTCGAGAGCCTGCCGCTCCGGATCGAGTGCTACGACGTCTCGAACATCCAGGGCGAGGCCGTCGTCGGCTCGATGGTCGTCTTCCAGGACGCGGTGCCCAAGAAGGCGCACTACCGGAAGTTCGGCGTGCGCGGGCTCGACGGGCAGGACGACTACGCGGCTTTGGCGGAAGTGATCTCGCGGCGGTTCGCCCGGCTGCGCGACGTGACCTCGGAGGAGTACGACGAGTCGTTTGCGGCGACGCCGAACCTCGTCGTGATCGACGGGGGCAAGGGCCAGCTCGCCGCGGCGCTGCAGGCGATGCAGGCCTACGACCTGCCACGCGTGGCAGTGATCTCGCTCGCAAAGCGGATCGAGGAGGTTTTCGTCCCGGGGCGGCCGGAGCCGATCCTGCTGCCGCGCGACTCCGCCGGGCTCCAGCTGCTGCAGCGCGTGCGGGACGAGGCGCACCGCTTCGCGATCGGTTTCCACCGGCAGCGCCGCGACGCGAAGGCGCGCGAGTCGATCTTCGACACGCTGCCCGGAGTCGGGCCGGCGCGACGGCGGGCGCTGATCCAGCACTTCGGCTCGGCTGAGCGCTTTCTTGCCGCAACGCAGGAGGAGCTCGAGGGCGTGCCCGGGATGCCGGCGAAGACCGCTCGCACGATCTACGCACAACTCCACAAAGCCGGCCGGGCATAGCCAAGGGTGAGCGCGACCGGCCCGGCCGCAGTTCTTGCCCTCGTCAGGCAGCGGAACTTCGGGCCCTACTTCGCCGGAAACGCGTTCTCCGCGAGCGGGACCTGGTTCCAGAACCTCGCAGCGTCGCTGCTCGTCTACCGGCTGACGCACTCGGCGTTCCTGCTGGGAGTGCTGAACTTCTGCCAGTTCGCCCCGGTCATCGCGCTGGCGGCATGGGCCGGAAGCGCGGCCGACCGCTACGACCGGCGGCGGCTGCTCTTCATGACGCAGACGACAGCCTCGCTGCTGGCGGCGACGCTCGCGGTGCTCGCATGGTCGGGCGCTGCGCGAGCGTGGGTCGTGATCCTCTTCGCGCTCGGCCTCGGCGTGACGAGCGCCATCTCGATTCCGGCCCAGCAGGCGCTGATCGCCTCGCTCGTCGACCGCGAGAGCCTGCCGACCGCGGTCGCCCTGAACTCGATGACCTACAACCTGGCCCGCGCGGTCGGGCCGGTTCTCGGCGCCGCGTCCGTCGAGTACCTCGGGATCCCGGCCTCGTTCCTCCTAAACTCGTTCTCGTACCTCGTCTTCGTCGGCGCGCTGCTCGCGATCACTCCGCGCGCGCAGGAGATGGCCGAGCGGGGGACTTCGCGGCTTCGCGACGCGCTCGGCCTCCTGCGCGACGATCCGCGGCTCCTTGCGTTCCTGATCGTCGTCGCGGCTGTCGGGTTCGCCTCCGACCCGGTCAACACCCTCGCGCCCGCTTTTGCGCACGCCTTCGGCCGCAAGGACACCGTCGCCGGCTTCATCATCGGCGCCTTCGGGGCCGGCGCGGTGACCGCTGCGCTCATCGTCGCGGGCCGCGTGGCCGGCTCACGCAGGCGGATGGCGATCACGCTCTCGCTCCTCGGGTGCGGCGTGATCGCGTTCGCGCTCTCGCCCTGGCTCCCGCTCGGGTTCGTCTTCCTCTTCGTGGCGGGGTTCGGGTACCTCGCCTCCAACACCTCCGCGACGACGAGGCTCCAGCTCGGGGTCAGCGAGGCGCAGCGCGGCCGGATGATGGCGCTGTGGGGAGTCGCGTTCCTCGGGCTCCGCCCACTGGCGAGCCTGGCGGACGGCGCGATCGCCTCGGTGGCCGGAGTGCGCACCGCGGGCGTGATCCTCGCGCTCCCGGCGCTGGCCGGCGCCGTCTTGCTGGTGCTAGTGGGGAAGCGTCAGCGAGGTCGCGAACATCGACTCGTGGAGCCGTCCGCGGCGGGGCTTGAACCCCAGGGCGAAGACGGACACCGCCTTGCCACCGGCGAAGGAGGTCGAGATGTAGTCGCCGACCATCGCGCCGCCGGCGGAGGCGAGCCAGGCGAACGGGGTCGATCGTGAGCTGAGCGGTTGCGGCGTCCGCCACGTCGACCCGCCGTTGCGGGAGGACGTGAAGAAGACGTCGACCGAGCCGTTGCGCACGCGGTAATACGCGAGCGCGACCCTCCCCCTGCCGGCCGGGTCGGCTGCGATCCCTGGAAGCTCGACGTCTGCGGTCCCGGTCGGCACGCGCACGGGCGGGCTCCACGTGACGCCGTCGGCCGAGCGCGCGACCAGGAGGCGGTTCGAGACACAACTCGCGGTCGGCGCGCAGTCCGACCAGGCCACGTACACCGCTCCGTCCGGACCGGCCTCGGCGGATGGCAGCGGCGCGACGCGAAGCCCGGAGACGGGGTGGTACGAGGCCGGCGCAACCGCGGTGGGCGGTAGCCAGGTCAGCCCACCGTCGACCGACCGCAACACGGAGATCTGCGTGTTGTCGAAGTAGGGGATCAGGACGGTGCCGTCCGGACGCGCGACCGGCTGTACGCCCGGCGCAGCGGGGCCGTTGATCGACGCCCGCCCCGCGCCCGGGAAGTCGGTCGGCCCTTGCCAGGTCAGGCCGCCGTCGGTCGAGAAGTTCGTCTCGATCTGGTTGCTGATTAGGTCGTCGTAGCTCAGGTAGCAGTGGCCACGGAATGGGCTCGCGGCCCAGTTGTCGCAGGCGATCCACTGCTTGTCGAGTGCGAAGCCGTTGCGCTGCGTGGCGAGGACGGGCTGGCTCCAGTGGAGCCCGTCGGTCGAGCGGCTGATCAGGAGCGCCGAGTCGCTGCCGCCGAAGGTAAGCGAAGCGACGAGCCACACCCCGTGCTGGGCGTCGTACGCGATCGACGGATCCGTGGCGCGCGGCCAGGTTCCGGCGGGCTTCGACGAGGGCGTCAGACCGGGCAGGAATCCGTGAGTCCACGTCCGGCCGCCGTTGCGCGAGGTCGCCCAGCCGATGTTGGCCGCGCCGCCGTCCGCGATCCGGCCGGCCTGGAAGACCGCCACGACCTTCGATCCCCAGGATGAGGTGTCGGGCTCGACCTCGGTGGCGTGCTGGCTCGCCGGGTTGCGATACGGGTCGGTCGAGATCTCGCGCGTGACGATCTCGCAGCTGCGGGCAACGCGATCGCGTGCCTCTGCGGTCACGACGTCGCGCCCGCGACCGCAGGTGATCACGTCGCGGTGCCCATTGACCGCCTGGATGAGGTCGTTGTGGCGGGTGCCGACAATCCGGGCCGCGCTCGCCGTCGCCACGGCCACGAGCGCGATCACGACGACCGCGCCGCTGCGCTTCGCGCGCTTCGAACGACCTCCGACGTCTCGACCGGTCGGTTCATACGGACGCACGGGCAAAGCCCGCGCGTCCTGAGGGCGGCGCCGCGAGCGTCGCCTTAGCTGCCGTCCAGGAAGGGGTAGCGGTAGTCGCGGGCCGGGACGAACGTCTCCTTGATCGTCCGCGGGCTGACCCACCGGATCAGGTTCCACATCGACCCCGCCTTGTCGTTCGTCCCCGAGGCGCGTGCGCCGCCGAACGGCTGCTGGCCCACGACCGCGCCGGTCGGCTTGTCGTTCACGTAGAGGTTTCCGGCTGCGTATCGGAGCGCCTCCTCCGCCTCGTCGATCGCCGCACGATCCTGGGAGAAGATCGCGCCCGTGAGCCCGTACGGCGCCGTTTCGTCGACGAGCTCCAGCGTCTGTTCCCATTCGTTCTCGGGATAGACATAGGTCGTGACGATGGGGCCGAAGAACTCCTCTTGCATTAGACGGTCACGGGGGTCGCGAGTTTGGATCACCGTCGGCTCGACGAAGAAGCCCGAGCTGTCGTCGGTGCCGCCGCCGACCAGGACCTCGGCGTCGTTGGCCAGCGCGTGCTCGATCGCCTCCCGCTGCCGCGCGAACGACCCGCCGTCGATCACCGCGCCCATGAAGTTCGAGAAGTCGGTGACGTCGCCCATCTTGATCGTCCCGACCTCCTCGACCAGGCGTTCGCGCAGCTCGGGCCAGAGGTTCGACGGCGCGTAGACGCGCGAGGCCGCGGAGCACTTTTGACCCTGGTACTCGAACGAGCCGCGCAGGATCGCGGCCGCGACGGCCTCCACGTCCGCGCTCGGGTGGGCGACGATGAAGTCCTTGCCGCCCGTCTCGCCGACGATGCGCGGATAGTTGCGGTAGCGGTCGATGTTCTGGCCGACGGTCTTCCAGATCGAATGGAAGACCTCCGTCGAGCCGGTGAAGTGGACACCCGCAAGGTGCTCGCTCGCCAGCACCGGGTCGCTGATCTGTGCTCCGCTGCCGAAGACGAGGTTCACCACGCCCGGAGGCAGGCCGGCTTCCTCGAGCAGCTTCATCGTCCAGTACGAGGAAACGGCCGCGGTCGAGGCCGGCTTCCAGATGACGGTGTCGCCCATCAGCGCCGGGCTCGTGGAGAGGTTCGCGCCGATCGCCGTGAAGTTGAACGGGCTGATCGCGAAGACGAAGCCCTCCAGCGGGCGGTACTCCATCCGGTTCCAGACTCCGGGCGAGGAGACCGGCTGCTCCTCGTAGATCCGGAGCATGAACTGGACGTTGAAACGCCAGAAATCGATGATCTCGCAAGCCGCGTCGATCTCGGCCTGGTGCGCCGTCTTCGACTGGTTGAGCATTGTCGCGGCGACGAGGGTCGCGCGCCACGGCCCGGAGAGCAGCTCGGCTGCGCGGAGGAAGACGGCGGCCCGCTCTTCCCAGGGAAGGCGGTGCCAGTCCTCCCACGCCTCGGCCGCTGCGCCGACCGCCTTCTCGACCTCGTCGGTGCCGCCCTTGTGCACCTCGGCGAGGACGTGGCTCTTGTCGTGTGGCTCGAGCGCGTCGAAGATCTCGCCGGTCCGGATCTCCTCGCCGCCGATGATGCACGGGATGTCGAGGCGTTCCCGCTGCATCTCAGCGAGGCGTAGCTCGAGCTCATGGCGTTCCGCCGAGCCGGGCATGTAGT
>Ga0307308_10000701_pt1 | contig 12432 bp, 10 predicted proteins | sample ER_DNA_195_FD_194501 | JGI IMG/M metagenome (GOLD analysis project Ga0307308, IMG submission 194501) | Bulk soil microbial communities from the East River watershed near Crested Butte, Colorado, United States - ER_DNA_195 | ecosystem: Environmental > Terrestrial > Soil > Floodplain | place...
CGGGCTCCGCTTCTTCGGATTCCACCACCGGCGCAAGCGCCGAAACGCGCTCGTCGTCAGTCTTGAACCGCATCACGATCACGCCCTGGGTCGACCGGCCCGAGCGCTTGATGTCGTCGACGGCCATCTTGATCACGGTGCCGCCGGTGGAGATCAACATTACCTGGTAGCCCTCGCGCACGACCCGTGCCCCGACAAGCCGGCCTTTGCCTTCGACCAGCTGCGCGGTCTTGACGCCGAGGCCGCCTCGGCCCTTGCGCGGATAGTCCGCAAGCTTCGTGCGCTTGCCGTAGCCGTTCTCGGTCACCACGAGCAGGTCGCCCTCGTTGTTGCCGACCACGTCCGATGAGATCACCTCGTCGCCCTTGCGCAGGCCCATGCCTTTGACCCCGCCGGTGTCGCGGCCCATCGGGCGAGCCTGCTTCTCGCTGAAGCGGATCGCCTGCCCCATCCGCGAGACCATCAGGATGTCGTCTTCGCCGGTCGAGTGCTGCACCGAGACGAGCTCGTCCTCGTCGCGCATCTTGATCGCGATGATCCCGTCGGCCTTGAGCGGCGTGTTGTAGGCCGCGAGCTCGGTCTTCTTGACGATGCCGTCCTTGGTCGCGAAGACGAGGTACTTCGACTCCTCGAAGTCGCGCGTTTGGATCACAGCGCGCACCTGCTCACCCTGCCGGAACGGCAGCAAGTTCTGAATCGCCCGGCCCTTCGACTGCCGGGAACCGAGCGGAAGCTCGTGCACCTTCAGGCGGTAGACCTTGCCGACGTTCGTGAAGAAGAGAACGTAGTCGTGCGTCGAGGCGACGAAGAGGTGCTCGATGTAGTCCTCGTCCTTGAGATCCATCCCCATCACGCCCTGGCCGCCGCGCTTTTGCTCCCGGTACGTCGTCACGGGAAGGCGCTTGATGTAGTTCGAGCGGGTGATCGCGATCACCATGTCCTCTTCCGCGATCAGATCCTCGAGCTCGAGCTCACCCTCGGCGGCGACGATCTCGGTTCGCCGGTCGTCACTCTTCCCGTAAATCTCCTTGATCTCGAGCAGCTCCTCGCGGATCAAGCCGTCGACTCGGGACTCGTCGCCGAGGATCCCGCGCAGCTCGGTGATCCGCTCCTGCAAGTCGGCATGCTCGTCCTCGACGCGCTTGCGTTCGAGCGCGGTGAGCGCGCGCAGGCGGAGGTCGAGGATCGCCTGGGCCTGGATCTCGGAAAGTTCGAACTCGCGCATCAGCCCTTCGCGAGCGGCATCGGTGTCGTCGGCCGCACGGATCAGCGCGATCACCGCGTCGAGGTTGTCGAGCGCGACCAGGTAGCCCTGAAGCACGTGCGCGCGGGCCTCGGCCTTGCGCAGCTCGTACTTCGAACGGCGAGTGACGACCTCGCGCTGAAACTCGAGGTAATGGCTGAGCAAGTCGCGCAGCGCCAGCGTCTTCGGGACGCCGTCGACGAGCGCGACCGCGTTGTAGCCGAACGTCGTCTGCAGCGGCGTGTGCTTGTAGAGCTTGTTGAGAACGACCTGCGGGATCGCCTCGCGCTTGAGGTCGATCTGGATCCGCATCCCGGTCTTGTCCGAAAGATCCTTGACGTCGGAGATCTCGGTCAGGACCTTGTCGTTGACGAGGTCGGCGATCTTCAGGATCACGCCGGAGTCGCCGCCCTTCTTGACCCCGAATGGAAGCTCGTTGACGATGATCGCCGTCTTGCCGCCGCGTAGCTCCTCGATGTGCGCGCGGCCGCGCATGACGATCCGGCCCCGGCCCGAGCGGTAGGCCTCGCGGATCCCTTCGCGCCCGACGATGATGCCGCCGGTCGGGAAATCCGGGCCCTTGATGTGCTTCGTCAGCCGCTCGACGTCGATCATCGGGTCGTCGATCATCGCGACGAGCGCGTCGGTCACCTCGCCGAGGTTGTGCGCCGGGATGTTTGTCGCCATGCCAACCGCGATCCCGGATGAGCCGTTGACGAGCAGGTTCGGGTAGCGCGCCGGCAGGACGCTCGGCTGACGGCGCGACTCGTCGTAGTTCGGGACGAAGTCGACGGTATCGGCGTCGATGTCGCGTAGCAGCTCGGTTGCCAGCCGCGTCAGGCGGCACTCGGTGTAGCGCATCGCGGCAGCGGGGTAGTCGTCGATGTTCCCGAAGTTCCCCTGGCCGTCGACCAGCGGGTAGCGCATCGAGAACGGCTGGGCCAGGCGCACGAGCGTGTCGTAGATCGCCACGTCGCCGTGCGGGTGGTACGAGCCCATGACGTCGCCGACGACGCGCGCGCACTTGAGGCGCGGCCGGTTCGGCTGCAGGCCGGCCTCGTGCATCGCGTAGAGCACGCGGCGATGGACCGGCTTGAGCCCGTCGCGAACGTCGGGGAGCGCCCGCGAGACGATCACGCTCATCGCGTAGTCGAGGAAGCTCGAGCGCATCTCCTGCTCGAGCTCGCGCGGCTCTATACGGCCTGGACCCAAAGGCTCAACGTTCGACAACTAATCCCTTTCTTGCCTCTTCGGAGCGAAGCGTTCCGACAAACCAACTCCGCGGAAAATGCGCAGCATTTTTCGCGGTCTAGACATCTAGGAAGCGCACGTCCTTGGCGTTGTTCTCGATGAATTCCCGGCGCGGCTCGACCTGGTCGCCCATCAGCATCGAGAACATCCGGTCCGCCGCCGCGGCGTCTTCGACCTCGACCTTGATCAGCATCCGGTTGGCCGGGTCCATCGTCGTCGCCCACAGCTCCTCGGGGTTCATCTCGCCGAGACCCTTGAAGCGGCCGACATTGATTCCCTCCTTGGCCAGGTCGAGCGCCTCATGTCGAAGCTGCTCGTACGTCTCGGCCGTGCGTTCCTTCTTGCCGAGCGCCAGCTTGAACGGCGGCGCCCCGACCATCTCGACCAGGCGCGCATAGGTCTTGCGCAATCCTTCGTACACCGGCGAGGAGAAGAGCTCGGCCGGCAGCGTCACGTGGCTGGCGGCGCTCGTCTCGCGCTCGATCACCTTGATCCGCATCCCCTCCGGCGTCTGCTCGACGAGGGAGAGCTCGTGGCCGTTCTCGCCGACGGCCTTGAGGCTCTCGGCGAGATCACCCAGACCGTCGGTCTCAGTCTCGACCAGCCTGTGCTCGATGACGAAGTTCGCCGGCGCCGAGCCGAAGTCGGCGCGCAAACGCGCTGCCCAGCCTTCGAACTCGTTCAGTGCGCGTGTGAACCGGTGGTACCGCGCCTCGGTCAGCTTGTGGGTCTCGCCGCTGCGGTCCTGGACGTCGATGTCCTTGACGCGCTCACGGACGAGCAGGTCTTCGAACTGTGACTCCTTCTCGACGTACTGCTCGCGGCCGCCGATCTTGACCCGGTACAGCGGCGGCACGGCGATGTAGATGTAGCCACCCTCGACCAGCTCCTGCATCTGCCGATAGAGGAAGGTCAGGATCAGCGTGCGGATGTGCGACCCGTCGACATCGGCGTCGGTCATGACGATGATCCGGTGGTAGCGCAGCTTCTCGAGGTCGAACTCGTCGCCGATGTTCGTCCCGATCGCGGTGATGATCGACTGGATCTCCGCGTTCGAGAGCACCTTGTTGATCCGGTTCTTCTCCGAGTTGATCACCTTGCCGCGCAGGGGCAGGATCGCCTGGAAGGTGCGGTCGCGCGCGTCGGTGGCGGAGCCGCCGGCGGAGTTGCCCTCCACCAGGTAGAGCTCGGCCGCAGACGGGTCGTTGATCGAGCAGTCGGCAAGCTTGCCGGGCAGAGACATGCTGTCGAGGGCGCTCTTCCGTCGCGTCAGCTCGCGCGCCTTGCGGGCAGCCTGGCGCGCGTTGCGCGCCGCGATCGCCTTCGAGATGATCTGCTTGGCCTCGGCCGCGTTCTCCTCGAGGAACTCGGCGAGCTTGACGTTGACCGTCTGCTCGACGAGCCCCCGCACCCAGGGGTTGCCGAGCTTCGTCTTCGTCTGGCCTTCGAACTGCGGCACGGCCAGCTTGACCGAGATCACCGCGGCGAGACCCTCGCGCACGTCCTCGCCCTCGAGGTTCTCGTCCTTCTCCTTCAGCAAGCCGTTCTTGCGCGCGTAGTCGTTGAGCGTGCGGGTCAGTGCAGCCTTGAAGCCGGAGAGGTGCGAGCCGCCCTCGTGCGTGTTGATGTTGTTGGCGAACGAGAAGACCGACTCGACATACGAGGTGTTCCACTGCATGGCGACCTCGACGTCACCGGCCGCGGTCGCATCGCCATTCGTGCCGCCTTCGAAGTAGATGACGTGTTTGTGAACCGGGTCCTTCTGGTCGTTGACGTACGCGACGAAATCCCTGATCCCGCCCTCGGCGTAGAACTCGTGCCGATCCTCGCCCTCGCGCTCGTCGGTGAGCACGATCCGCAGGCCCTTCGTCAGGAAGGCAGTCTCGCGCAGGCGCTGGACCAGGATCTCCGACGACCACTCGAGCTCCTCGAAGATCTCGAGGTCGGGCAAGAAGGTGATCGTCGTGCCGGACTCCTTGGTCGGGCCGATCTTTTTCAGGTCGGTGGTCGGCTCGCCGCGCGCGAACTCCTGCTGGTAGACGGTGCCGTCTCGCCGGACCTCGACCTTCAGCCACTCGGACAGCGCGTTCACGACCGAGACACCGACGCCGTGCAGGCCGCCCGAGACCTTGTAGCCGTCGCCGCCGAACTTGCCGCCGGCGTGGAGCTTGGTCAGCACCACCGTCACGGCCGGCAGGCCCTGGTCCTTCATCACGTCGGTCGGGATGCCCGAGCCGTTGTCCGTCACCGTCACGGAGTTGTCCGGATGGAGAATCACCTCGGTCAGGTCAGCGCGACCGGCGAGGGCCTCGTCGACGGCGTTGTCGACCACCTCGAAAATGAGGTGGTGGAGACCTCGCGAGCCCGTCGAGCCGATGTACATGCCCGGGCGCAGCCGGACCGGCTCGAGACCCTCGAGGACGGTGATGTCTTTCGCGGTATAGGAAGCTTCAGTCAATAAAAAAGCCCTGCAAATGGGCTAGGTTGGGCGAAACGACAGTGTATCAGACAGAACGGCCGTCAAGACCCTTCGCGAGGCTCGCCGCGGCGGCCCGTGCAACGATTTTGCGGAGATTTTCATCCTCGATTCCAGCGGCGAGGCGAGCGCCCTCTTCGCGCAGGCTCTCGGAGGGCTCCGCGGGCGGGCTCGAGACCGACTCGAGCACGCTCGCATCGGGTTCCGGGAGCCGGCCGGGAGCGAAGCGGACGTGCTCGAGACCGAGCCGGTTCGCGATCTCTGTAGCGCGGCTCGTCAGCTCGAAGGCCCAGATCGAGTCGACGGTGTTCACGTGCAGCGTGCCGTCGCGTGCGATCCGCGCCGGCCACGCATTCCGTGCGATCACCTCCCCGACCGTCTCCGGCCAGACGGCGAGGAGCTCCGGCAACCCCTCAGTAGGCCCGAAGCGGCCGAGCTCGCGCTTGACTTCCTCGCCGAGGTGCTTCACGCGGCGACCGTCCCCGCTTCCGAAGGCTCCACACGGATGACCTGCTGAGCGTCGGCGGGGAGCGCGCTCTCCGTCGTCGCCGTGATCAACGTTTGGCCGAAGGACCGCAGCTGGCCCGCCAGGATCAGCCGCCGCTCGGGATCGAGCTCCGAGAGCACGTCGTCGAGGAGGAGCAGCGGTGGGAAGCCCCGCCGTTCCGTCACGAGCTCCGCCTCGGCGAGCAGCAGGGCGAGCACGGCCAGCCGCTGCTCTCCCTGAGAGCCGAAGGAGCGAAGGTCGCGCTCCCCGGCACGGACCGCGATGTCGTCGAGATGCGGCCCGATCCCTGTCGCACCCCGGTCGAGATCGCGATCGAGTCGCGTGTCGAGGGCCTCGAGTGTCAGTGGCTCGGCGTCGTAGGAAAGCGTGGCAGCGTCCAGGCCAAGCTCGGCCGCACGCGCGGCGAACGCAGGCAGCAACGCGGCGATCACCTCGCGCCTCGCCGTGACGAGCCGACCGCCAAGCTCGGCCACGCGCTCGCTCCAGGGTTGCAGCGCCTCGCGGGAGCTGTACCCGCCAGCGATGCCACGTAGTGAGGCGTTCCGCTGCGCGAGAGCGGCCCCGTATTCGGCGGGCAGCGCCGCCAGTGAGGGGGTACCGCGGCCGAGAACACGGTCGAAGTAGGCGCGCCTCGCCGCGGGACCCCCCTTGACCACGACGAGGCGGTCTGGAGTGAAGACGATCGTTGCGACCTCACCACGCAGCTGCTCGGCTGCCTGGAGACGAGCGCCGTTCAGGCTCGCCCGCTTGGCGGCGCCCGCGTGGAGGACGACGTTCAGCTCGAGCGGCGAGCCGGCGCGCTCACCAGTCAGGGCGATCCTCGCTCCCTCGCGGCCGAACCGGATCAGGCTCGCGTCACTGCGTGTGCGCGGGGAGAACCCCTGGGTGCCGACGTGCAGCGACTCGAGCAGGTTCGTCTTGCCCGCTCCATTGGGACCGACGACGAGCACGAGGCCCGGCTGCAGCCCGAGCTCGAGGCGGGCGTACGAGCGGAAATCTCTCAGCGAGACCGTCTCGACGATCAGGCTGCGACGAGGGCGTCGCTTGGGATGCCCGTGTGGAGGGGAGACGGGCTTTGCCCGGCTGCCCGGCTATACCGACAGATGCGGTGCGAACTGGCTACTGAACGCATTGTCAGCCCGCCAAGCGAATCGGCATGATCAGGTACAAGAAGTCGTCGGCGCCTTCGGCTTGGAGCACGCAGGGCCGCAGCGGGCTGATCAGCCGGAAGCGGATCGTCTCGCCGGTCACCGAGTCGATCCCGTCGCGGAGGAACTCGGCGTTGAAGCCGATCTCCAGCGCTTCCCCACTGAAGGGGACCGGCAGCGACTCCTCGGCCTCGCCGACGTCCTGCGTCCGGGCCGACACTGTCAGCTGGCCTTCCGCGAAGCGAAGCCGCAACGGTGAGTTGCGCTGGGCCATCACCGCGATCCTGCGGACGACGTCAAGCACCTCATCCCGTGGGAGCGGCACCTCGTGGTCAAAGCTCTCGGGGATCAGCTGCTTGTAGTTCGGGAACTGCCCGTCGATCCGGCGTGTGGTCAGCCAGACACCATCGACACCGAAGACGACCTGGTTCTCGTGCACGCCGAGCTCGATCTGCTCTGCCCCTTGCCCGATCCGCGCCAGCTCGGCGAGCGCCCGTGCCGGCACAATCGCCTCGAGCTCGGGAACGCTGCCTTCGAGCGGTGTCTCCTTGACCGAGAGCCGGTAAGAATCCGTCGCGGCCATGACGAGCTTGCCGGGCTCGAAGCGAACGAGCACGCCGGTGAGGACCGGACGCGACTCGTCGCGCGATGCAGAGCGACCCACTCGCGCAATCGTCTCCAGCAGCGCGTCACGGTCGACCGTGTGGCGCTCCAGGCTCTCGGCATCGGGCAGCCGGGGAAAGTCTTCCGCAGTGAACGTGTTCAGCCGCGATTCGAATGAACCGCTGGAGACATGGATGACGCCCTCGTCGGCGCGCTGCTCGATCATCACGTCGGCTTCCGGCAGCAGCCGGGCGAGCTCGACGAGCAACCGGCCGGGCACGACGACCGCGCCCTCCCCTTCAACGTGGGCTTCGAGCGAGGCGCGCAGCGACAATTCCATGTCGGTCGCAGCCAGCGTCAGCTGACCGCCTTCTGCGTTCAGCAGGATCCCGCCGAGGATCTGCACGGCCGTTCGCGTCGAGACACCGCGTGAGACGATCGCGAGCTTCTGGGTCAGCTCTTCTCGCGAACAGGTGATCTTCATCGTCCCGGAGCTAACCACGGTTTCTGCATCAAGCATCTAAATAAATCCTCTCGTAGAAGTCATAGGGAGTGTGGATGTCGGGGACGACGTTGCGAGACCGCATGGCTGCAGGGTTTTCGGCGGGGATGGTGTTTGGGGAGAACCAGAGGTTGTTCGACCGTTGCGAGAGGGTGGTCACTGCTCGTCCACATTGCTAGCGCACTTGTTTGATGCGCGCCGTCAACTCTTGCACGAGGTTGTACACAGAGCGGTCTTCGCGAATCAACCGGGCGATCTTGGACGTGGCATGGATGACGGTGGTGTGGTCGCGGCCGCCAAACTGCTTGCCGATCTTCGGCAGCGACGAGTCGGTCAGCTCGCGGGAGAGGTACATCGCCACCTGTCGCGGGTAGACGATGTTCTGGGAGCGCCTGTCGCCGCAGAGCTCGTCGAGGGAGAGGCCGAAACGGTCGGAGATGATCTCCTGGATCCGCTCGATCGTCACTTGCGGGAGGTCGCCCTGCGGGAAGACGTCCTTGAGCACGTCCTGGGCGAGCTCCTCGGTCATCGGCCGGCCGGTCAGCGAGCAGAACGCGACCACCCGCGTCAGCGCGCCTTCGAGCTCGCGGATGTTGGTCGAGACGCGGCTCGCAATAAAGGTCAGCACCTGCGGGTCTGCGTTGATGTTGTCGGTCTTGACCCGCTTGCGCAGAATCGCGATCCGCGTCTCCAGGTCCGGCGGTTGGATGTCGGTGATCAGCCCCCATTCGAAGCGCGAGCGGAGCCGTTCCTCGAGCGTCGCAATGTCGCGCGGGGGCCGGTCCGAGGACATGACGATCTGGCTGCCGCTCTCGTAGAGCGAGTTGAACGTGTGGAAGAACTCCTCCTGGATCCGCTCCTTGTGCTCGAAGAACTGGACGTCGTCGACGAGGAGCAGCGCGTATGTGCGGTAGCGCTGCTTGAAGCCCTCGATCCGCTTGTCGCGCAGCGAGTTGATGAAGTCGTTCATGAACGTCTCACTGGTTACGTAGCGAACCGAGAGGTTCCCCGGATGCTCGCCAACGTACTGGGCGATCGCCTGGAGGAGGTGCGTCTTGCCGAGCCCCGTGCCTCCGTAGATAAAGAGGGGGTTGTACGCCTGCGCCGGCGCCTCGGCGACTGCCAGGGCCGCAGCGTGGGCGAAACGGTTCGAGGAGCCGATCACGAACGAGTCGAAGGTGTACTTCGCGTTCATGCCGACTCCGGGCTGCGGCGGCGCGTCGCCGAGCTTCGGCTTCGGTTCCACCGCGCGCTTCGCGGGCCGCTTCGAAAGCTGCAGGCGAACAGCGCGCTCGCCGGCCACTTCTGCCAGCGCAGCACTGATCAGACCGAGGAAATGACCCTCGATCCACTCGCGCGTGAAGTCGTTCGGAACGGTGAGGACGAACTCGTCGTCGGTGATCTCGGCGGCGTCTACCTGGGCGAACCAGGTGGAGAAAGTGTTCTCGTTGAGCGCCTCCCGGAGCCGACCCGAAATCTCGTTCCAGACCCCTTCCGCAGTCAGCTCGATTGGCTTCTCCACCCCGCCGAGACGCTCCTTGTTCGACCGAAAAGAAGGGCGAGCATAGCAATGCCGCGCCCGGCGCTCAATGCGCGTTCCAAGGGATTCGAGGTGAGGATAAACACGCTCATTTGCAGGCACTTATGCAATGTCCCACACACCTTTCCACACCTGTGGATTTGTGTCTGATCGGACGACGCGGAGGCGCCCGGTTTGGCTCAGTCGCGCCGCTTGTCGTTCACATGCCGGACACATTTCTCTGTGGACAAGCGACCCCGGGGTCACCCTGAGGCCCTCGTCTATACTGGCCCGGCGGCGAGTGCTCGTCGCATTCTTTTTCTCTCGAACTCTCGTGAAGCGCACCTATCAGCCCAACGTACGCCGACGGAAGCGGAAGCACGGTTTCCGCGCGCGGATGTCCACCCGCGCCGGCCGCGCGATCCTGAAGCGGCGGCGGGCGCGGGGTCGCAAGCGTCTCTCTGCGTAGGCCGCGCGAGGCAATGCAACGCCGCCACCGCCTCTCGCGATCGCGGGACTTCGATGCGGTCTACCGGCACGGCCGCTCGGCCTCGACGCGTTTCTTGACCCTGTATTGGTTCGCGCGCGAGGAAGCGGAGGGCGAACCGCGGCTGGGTCTTTCAGTGCCGAAGAAGGCTGTCTCGGGTGCGGTCGCGCGCAACCGGATCAAGCGGCGCCTCCGGGAGCTGTGGCGCGCCCGGCTCGAGACGCTGCCGCCCGGCCGCGACTACGTGCTGATCGTGCGGCCAGGCTTGACCGAGGCGGCGGAGGAGCGCGGAGCTGAGTGGCTCGGCGAGCGAGTCGACGAGGTCCTGGGCAAGGCCGCAGCATGAAGTACCTCGGAATGGCGTTGATCTACGTCTATCGCTGGACCGTCAGTCCGCTGCTCGGGAATCGCTGCAAGTACCACCCGTCCTGCTCCCAGTACGCGCTTGACGCGTTGCACGAGTTCGGCTTCTTCAAGGGATCGGTGCTCGCGGGCTGGCGGCTGCTCCGCTGCAACCCGTGGAGCCACGGTGGGGTCGACCATGCCAAGGACCAGAGGTTGTTCGCGTGAGCCTCTTCATCCTCTTCAGCCCGCTGACGCCGATCGAGCATCTACTCCGCGATGCCCTCGACTGGATTCACGGAACGATCGGGCTCCCGTGGGCCTGGTCGATCGTGGCGCTGACGATCGGCGTCCGGATCCTGCTCGTTCCGCTGACCGTTCGCCAGATCCACTCGATGCAGGCGATGCAGGCGCACATGCCGGAGATGAAGGCGATTCAGCAGAAGTACAAGACCGACAAGAAGCGCCAGCAGGAAGAGCTGATGAAGTTCTACCGGGAGAACAAGATCAACCCGGCCGCATCGTGCCTGCCGCTGCTGGCCCAGCTTCCGGTCTTCTTCGCGCTCTACTTCGTCCTACGGGAGTTCTCGAAGCACCCGCCTGCCGGCTCGCTCTCTTGGCTCCACATCGTCCCCAACATCGCCGACCACGCGAACGCCCACTGGTCCGGCTACCTGCTGCTGGTGATTTACGCGGTCAGCCAGGTCGCATCGACGTACTTCATGTCGGCGACGATGGACAAGACCCAGCGCTATCTGATGATGGCGCTGCCGGTTTTCTTCATCACCTTCCTGCTGCGGTTTCCGATGGGGCTGGTCATCTACTGGGTGACGACGAACCTCTGGACCGTCGGGCAGGGATTGGTGACGCGGCGGCTGACGCAGAAGACGCCGCCGGTCAAGACGGAGCGCCGCACGTCCCGGACAGCGCCGAAAGACGAGCCTGCACTGGACGAAGGTGAGAAGATCGAGTCTGCGCCGCCCGCAGCGGCGCCCGCACGCTCTCAACCGCGGAAGGTGAAGCGGAAGAAACGGGCCCGAAGATGACCGAGCAACTCCAGATCGAGGCGACGGGCGAGACCGTCGGTGAGGCGAAGTGGTCGGCGCTGCGCGAGCTCGAAAAGCTCCAGCCGGGGCTCGACAAGGCAGCCGTCAAGTTCCAGGTCGTCTCCGAGGGCGAGCGAGGACTGCTCGGCGTCGGCTTCGCTCCCGCGCGAGTGATCGCGTCGGTCGATGCGGACGGCGATGGCGCCTCCGATGGGGCTCCGGCCGAGGCGGTCGACGAGAGCGAGCTGGCGGCGTCCGTGCGCGAGCTGCTCGAGCTGATCGTCCGCGGGATCGGCATCCAGGCGCGACTGACGATCGAGGAGGACGACGAGACCGTCGTCGCTGCGTTCTCGGGACGTGACCTCGGGCTCCTGATCGGCAAGCACGGCCAGACGATCGACGCGGTCCAGTACCTCGCGAATGCGATCACCTACCGGGGCCAAGCGGAGGACCGGAAGGCGATCGTCGTCGATGCGGCCGGCTACCGGGAGCGGCGGAAGGCTTCACTCGACGCGCTCGCAGTGCGGAGTGCGGAGCGTGCGACCACGACGGGGCAACGGGTCGAGCTGGAGCCGATGACGGCGGTCGAGCGCAAGGTCGTGCATCTGAGGCTGAAGGACTACGAAGGCATCACGACTGCAAGTGAAGGTACGGAGCCGAACCGGTTTGTCGTCATCGAGCCGGGTGGATGAGCGGCTCGCTGCCTGGCTCGACGCACTTCTCTCCACACCTGGGCTGACGTCGATTCGCGATCGCGCCGAGGCGCGGCGGGTCCACGTGGATGAAAGTCTGGCAGCGCTCGAGGTTGTGCGACGGTTCGATGGGCCGGTCGTCGACGTTGGCTCCGGCGGCGGAGCGCCGGGCATTCCGCTGGCGGTCGCGCTGCCCCAGCGGCCGGTGACGCTGCTCGAGGCCAACGGTCGCAAATGCGCGTTTCTGCGTGAGGTGACGCGAGGATTGCCGAACGTCACGGTGGTGCAGGGGCGGGCCGAGGAGCAGGCGACGGACACGTTTGGGGTCGCGGTCGCCAAAGCGCTGGCGCCGCCGCCCGTCGCGGCCGAATGGTGCCTGCCACTCGTCGAGCCCGGCGGCGCGGCGGTGCTGTTTGTGGGCCCGACGGCGGACGCTACGGCGGTCAGCCCTGTTTCCGCGAAGCTCGGCGGCGGACCAGCCGAGCAGCTCCCGGGTTTGCTGGTGCTGCCGAAGCTCGCGCCGACGCCTCCAGGCTTTCCACGCCGTCCAGGTGTAGCCCGAAAGCGCCCGCTGGCGTAAAAAGTTCCACTCTTGTTCCGCTAGGCACGGCCGTG
>Ga0307308_10000703_pt1 | contig 12418 bp, 12 predicted proteins | sample ER_DNA_195_FD_194501 | JGI IMG/M metagenome (GOLD analysis project Ga0307308, IMG submission 194501) | Bulk soil microbial communities from the East River watershed near Crested Butte, Colorado, United States - ER_DNA_195 | ecosystem: Environmental > Terrestrial > Soil > Floodplain | place...
GTGACCACGAGCCGTGCCAGCGACATCCCTCCACCTCCTGATCTGAGGTGTGAACGATGTCGCGAGACACCTGTGCACTATGTCCTGGAACCACACACTCCCGCGGGCACGAACGGTGTGTCTGGCTCCGCTTGACGCGTGACGTTTCGGCTTCGCCTGACAGGTGACGCTGGCTCCGCCTGATCCGCGACACCTCACCCTGGGCTCGTCCCACCGAGCGCGCGAGCTCGGGCAGTCGTTTGGCGCCGAACAGCACCGCGACCGCGATAACCGCGACCACCGCGCCGTCGAGTCCGAAGATCTCCGCCAGCATCGCTTCACCCTCCTTGGATCGGACGGCCCGATCCGACGGCTTTTCGTAGGTCCGAGGTCGCGATACACCCGCCCACGAGCTGGATCGTCCCGCTTCGCCGGGCGCCAGGGAGCTCCCGCGTAGACGTCGCCTCCGGCGCCCGACCGCCGTCGATGTACCTGAGCGTGGGCATGACCGCGCACGCCGACCACCTCGATCTCTGATCCATCGAGGGGCTCGTCGACGAGGACCACCAACGCGCCAGTGTCACCTCCGATGTCGAGCATCAGCCCGATGAGGGCTCCCGGGCCGTCGAGCGGGTCCAAGCCCTTCGGGCTTGGACCTGCTGGCGCCACGGTCACCACCGCCCGACTCACGCGACGTCAGGAGGGATGCTGTCGTACCCGTCCACGGGCGAGCCGAGGTAGGGGAACGAGCTTGTGAACGGAGAGGAATTGTCGCTCTCCGAGGTCCCATCCGTGAGGAGCGGGGCCGCCGTCGGGTGTGAAGCTAGGGTCCACGAGGGGGATCGTCGCCCCGGCGACCGCCCGCAGCTCGCTCGCGACCACGTCGTCCTGTGGACGTCGCCCATTGGAGAACCCGGCCAGATCACCACCAAGGATCCCGAAGGGGTTCGGCGAGTTGACGGGTGGGATCGCCATGTTGAGACGGAGCATGTCGGCGGGCGCGGTGCCGGTGAAGTTCTGGAAGCCCGCGATCACGCCACTCGGGATCCCGGTCAGCAGGATCGCTTGCAGGTCGGCTCGTTCCTTCGTGTACGCGGCGAGGTTGGGGAACACCCCGGGTAGAGGACGGGTAGCAGCCCGGCGAGCTCCGGGTGGGCGACGTACTTCGCGAACGCCGTGTCGCGTGACGGTGGAACGTGGTTCCACCTGTCCTTGTCCGCCATCGGAACGATCACCTCGTTGAACAACGGGTTCCCCAGGCGCGATACCTGGCGCCACGGCCCGGTTTCGACGACGTCGCCGCCTTCCTCGAGCATCGTTGCGGAGCGGCGGCTCGCCGACGCCCGCACACCGATCACGGCCTTCCGGCTCGCAGGGTCTGTCGGCATCGTCCCGTCCTTCGTGAGGAGACGCTTCCGGACCTGGAGCGCGATCGTGTGGACGTTGAAACCGCGCGTCCCGTCGACGCCTGCGGCGGCGGCCGAGGGGATCAGGTGGAGGTTCTCGAACGGACGCAAGGTCCCGAGGTCGAAGATCGAACCGAGGTCCACGAAGAACCCTTCGTTCCGCTGTCCCGCGAACACGACCTCACCCGACTTCAAGGTGTGGATCGCGGCCGAGGCGAGGACGTCGTAGTTGGGGGTCGACCGCGGACCGATGTTGACCGGGGGGCACGCCAGGTCGTTCGCCAGCACGGTCTCGGTGCCGCCCTCGACCCGGGAGACCGAGTAGAACTGCCGGCGGTTCCAGTTGGGGTCGTTGAGGGATGAGATCGGGCCCGTGTTGTATAGGAACGTGTCGTCGTTGCGGAGGACCGTCTCGAACCGGAACCGATACGTGATGTCGGTGTCCCGGCTCCGGTCGTTCGAGATGTTGATGTCGTAGGTGACGTCGTCCCCGAACTCGAAGAAGTTGGGGCCGCCCGCGGGGAGCTCGAGCGGGATGAAGTTCGCCAAGATCGTGACCCACCCTGACTTGTCCGGGCTCACGAACGCGTAAAGGTCGGTGTTGTCGGCGACGGGGTCCTTCGAGATGCCCGGCGCCTCTCGGTGCGACGACATGGTGGCTCCTTCCGAGGTGCGGGCGTCAGGACGTCTTCGATGCCCGGATGATGCGACGAGCGAGGTCGGCGTCCCGATGGACGATCTCCCGGGAGCCGACCATCAGCCGGACCTCGCCGCGCGCGCCTGCTTCACGTAGGCGACGATCGGCTCGTCGGCCGTGGCCTTCGAGCGATCGATCGGCGCGTTCCGCTCGCCCCCCGTCGCCGCCTCGGCGATCGCTCCTTGCGGGCCGAGGGTGAGCGCGGCCACGCCGGCCGCGACACCGATCGATCCCTTCCCGATGAACTGACGACGCGAGAGGTCTGCCATCCCTCACCGCTCCCCTCGATCGGCCGCATCGGATTGGGCCGCGCACCCGCGTGGGCGGGGTCGGGCCCGCCGCCCTCCCGCGGCGGTTTCCCCGATACGAGGTCCTGACCCGGGACGGGGGTCGGGCTCACCGCCCGATGATCGCCTTTCGTCACCGATGGCGCGGCGGATCACTCGGCCGGGGAGCGCCCGCGGCGCCTCACGGTGGCGCACGGAGAGCGACCGGGGCTACGCTGTTTCGATGCGACGATCCGGAGCGGAGGACACGGCTCGATGAGTCTTCGTGAAGGGCCGCTCTTGAAGGCTTTGGGAGGTCAACCGAAGCACATAAGCAGGTCGACGCTTCTTCGATATGCCAGCAAGGTCGTCCTGGTAGGTGGCGCCTATTACGTGGCTGCTGTCCTCGGATTGCGGCTCGCGTTGATCGAGCGGAACGTAACGCCGCTTTGGCCACCGACGGGCATCGCCGTCGTGGCAATCCTCATCTTCGGGTGGCGCGTGTGGCCGGGCATTGCGCTGGCGGCTCTCGCGGTCAACCTGCCCATCAGTACGAACGGCCTGGCCGCCGTCGCGACGGCAGCGGGCAATACGCTGGCTCCGATCGTTGCGGCGCTCCTCCTCGTCAGGGTGGGCTTCCGAAGAGAGATCGACCGACTGCAGGACGCCTTGGCCATCGTCTTCCTGGGAGCCCTCCTGAGCATGCTGATCAGCGCTTCGATAGGGACGGGCACGTTGGTGCTTTCCGGAGCCATACCCGCAAGCAAGTTCCCTGCCGCATGGGCGGTGTGGTGGACCGGCGACGCCATGGGAGTTCTGGTCGTTGCCCCCTTCCTCCTCGGCTTGTTCCAGAGGCCTTGGAGCGGATCGCTCCGAGAACGCACCGAGCTCGGGGCGCTCCTCCTCCTCGTCGCCACCGTGTCCATCCTTGTGATGAACACCGATCTTCAGCTGATGTTCCTCGTGATCCCATTCCTGGGATGGACAGCATGGCGCTTCCAGCAGCGTGGGGCGGCCCCAGCAGCATTGCTCGCTGCCGTGATCGCTTCGTGGGCCGCAGCCCACGGCATGGGCCCGTTCCAACAGGGCACGCTGTTCGAGAAGATGATCACGCTCCAATCATTCAATGCGACGGTCGCCTTCTCATCATTGTTCTTCGCCGCTCTCGTGACCGAACGAATGCGCGCTCGTGAAGCACTGGAGCGCGCTGCCGTCGAGCTGGAAGACAGGGTTGCTCGGCGAACGGCCGAACTTTCCGCCGCGAACGGACGGTTGGAACAGGAGATCGCCGAGCGCCACGACACCGACCGAAGGCTTCGACAACGAGAGGGGCAGCTCGCCGAGATCCAACAGGCGGCGCAGGTCGGGAATTGGGAGTGGGTGATCCCGGAGGATCGAGTGACCTGGTCGGACGAGATGTACCGCATCCACGGGTACCTCCCGAAGGCGTTCCCCCTCACGTTCGAGAAGGCGGTAGAGCAGGTCGAGGAAGAGGACGCCACCCGTATCCGCACCAACCTGAAGGCAGCACTCGGGCGAGGCCGCGACCACGATCTGCCTCCGAGCGAGTACCGCATCGTCCGAGCCGATGGGACCGAGCGCGTGTTGCTCGGGAAGGCCCGACTGAGCGTCGGCCCGGACGGACAACCGCTCCGGATGATCGGGACCGTCCAGGACATCACGGAAGGCAAAAAGGCAGAGCGCGAACATCGGATCGCCGAGACGTTGCAGCGGAGCCTTCTTCCTGACCGCCTCCCGGAGATCCCCGGGGTCTTGCTGGCGGCTCGTTACCTCCCCGCCACCTCCGATCTCGAGGTCGGAGGCGACTGGTACGACGTGGTGCAGCTTCCGAACGGGAGCATGGGGCTGGCGATCGGCGATGTCGCCGGCCATGGACTGCGCGCCGCCTCCACCATGGGACAGTTGCGGATGGCGCTGCGCGCCTACGCGCTCGAAGAGGGATCGCCGTCCCAGGTCGTCGGTCGGGTCCGTCGTCTCGTTCGAGTGCTCGTCCCGGACATCGTGACCATGATCTACCTCGTCTTCGACCCCGAGTCCGGGACCCTACGGTTCGCGAACGCAGGCCATCCTCCGCCTCTGCTCGTGGAAGGGAACGGGCAGACCTCGTATCTGGAAGGCGGGTTAGGTCCCCCCCTGGGGGCGACGGCTCACCCCCGCCCAGACATCGACGCCGCAGCTCACCTGGACGCGGGTTCGACCTTGCTCCTGTTCACCGATGGACTCGTGGAGCGGCGCGGGAGCTCGATCCTTGACGGGTTGACCCGATTGAAGACGCTGGCGGCGGATCCGGGCGAGGATCTCGAAGTGCTGTGTGACCATCTCCTGGACTCGATGGTGACGGATGAGGTCTCGGACGACATCGCTCTGCTGGCACTCCGGCAGGTTCCGCTCGCAGCCGGTCCATTGTTCCTTCGCCTCCCCGCGGAACCGCAGGTCCTCGCCCCGCTGCGCCAGACCGTTCGCCGGTGGCTTCGAGAGATCGATGCGGATCCCAAGATCGTGGACGACGTCCTCGTGGCTTGTGGGGAAGCATTCGCGAACGCGATCCAGCACGCATACGGTGCGAAGGATGGCCTTTTCGAAGTGAGCCTCGTCGTGTCCGATGGAGCGGTCGAAGTCACCATCCGAGACCTTGGGAGCTGGAGGCCTTCGTCCGGTTCGGGAAGGGCCGCGCGACGCGGCGGGCTCGGCCAGCGTTTGATGCGAGAGCTCATGGATTCCGTGGACGTGGAGAGCGGGCCGGAGGGGACGGTCGTCCGGATGCGCCGCAGCCTTGAAGTGGGAGCCGATCGTGAACGAACTCGCGCGCGTTGAGTCGGAGCAGCGGGGCTCCCTCTGTCTCGTTCGCGTCTACGGAGAGATCGACATGTCCAACGATCGAGACGTCTTGACTGCGATCGAGGTGGCCGTCGCACGAGAGACGGACCGATTGGTCGTGGACCTCACGAACACGACGTACCTGGATAGTGCCGGCTTGGCGCTTCTCCTTCGCCTCTCCGAGCGGATACAAGCCCGACAGCAGATGTTGAGCGTCGTGGTCCCTGTCGATTCTCGCGTCCGGAGGGCCTTCGAACTGACGGGGCTCCTGAGCGTGATCGACGTGGTATCTCGATCAGAGGACGCTCTGAGCGAGACCAGGCCTGGATCCTCGAACGACCAAGCGTGAAGAAGGTATTACCGCTGGATCTCGACACCGGGGATCGGCGCGGGGAGTCCGACCTCCATCACGCGCCGGACGACCTCTGAGGTCTTCAACACGATCGGGATGAGGTCGAGCTCGTTGGCAAGCTCGGAGAGCTGAAGCAGCATGGCCAGCCCCCTGCTATCGATGAAGGTGAGCCCCGAGAGGTCGAGCGTGAGTCGATTCCCGGTCCGGAGCTCTTCCTCGAGGTGACGGCCGACGGCGTCCACGTTCATGACCTCGAGCTCGCCGACGAGGCGGATCGACCCGGACGCTCCTGTTCCCACGACCTTCAGGTTGTGCAGATGGGCCATGTCGATCGCCAGCTCGACACCGATCATCTGGAGGGTCCGTTCCCACAGGGTGACCAAGTCCTCTGGGACCATCGGTTCCGGGATCTCCCGCAGAGCGAGGGCCTCCAGCCATTCCCTTCGACTTCTCCAGTAGTCCAACCACTGGTCCCACTCTTCCGGTTCGGCGCTCAGCTCAGGAGAGATCGTCTCCTTGCCTTCTTCCGAGGCGCGCTTCGCCTGCTCCTCGATCGATCGGACATGCTCCAACACGATCGATCGAGCCTCCCGGTCGGGCGCTTGACCGTCGTCATCCCCAGCCGCTATCGCCGTCGCCATGTCCGAGCCGAGCAATTGCTCGACGTCGCGCCACCACATCACCCACGCGACGTATGCCTGAGGCGCCGCTGTCGGCAGACGGATGGTCAGCTTGGTCATTCGATATCGGACGGTACTCCGGCCTTCGGAAAGGGAGCAAGTCGAGAGACGACGTTTGTCGCATGCTCCCTTGTCAGTCCCGAGCGAGGGCCGGACACTGTCACGGCGTGGACGACCGGACGATGTTGCAACGGGAGACCGATGACGTCGACCGCCACGTCGCCCAGATCGCCGAGGAGTTCCGCGCCGGGTTCGACGCCGTGGCTCGCATCGATCGACCGGCCGTCGCGCTCTTCGGCTCCGCCCGGCTCCCCCAGACCGATCGCTGGTGCTCGCTCGCCGCCGAGACTGCGGCCGGTTTCGCCCGAGAAGGATTCGCGATGGTAACCGGCGGCGGGCCGGGGGTTATGGAGGCGGCGAATCGCGGTGTACAACAGGCTGGCGGCCTCTCGGTCGGCTTCAACATCGAGCTCCCGAACGAACAGGCGTCGAACCCGTACCTGGATATCTCGCACACGTTCCACCACTTCTATGCGCGCAAGACGATGTTCGTGAAGGCGACCGAGGGGTTCGTCGTGTTCCCGGGCGGGTTCGGCACGCTCGATGAGCTCTTCGAGTCGCTCACGCTGATCCAGACCGGCAAGATCCGACACTTCCCGGTGGTCCTGTTCGGCCGCGCGTACTGGGATCCGATGCTCCGCTGGATCGACGGGGCGCTGCTGGCCGAAGGGATGATCTCCCCGGAGGATCTGCGCCTCCTCACCGTGACCGACGATCCCGCCGAGGCCGTGCGTGGCGTCGTCGATCGCTTCCGACGCGAGAGTGCGCACGAGTCGTGAGTGCGCTCGAGGTCGACTTCCTGACCGACGGCGGTCAGGCCGCCGAAACGGTGTCGGCAGTGCTCGTCGCGTTCCTGGCCGCGGCGACCCGAACGCTCGACGTGGCGATCTACGACTTCCACGCGCGGGAAGGAGCGAGCGCGCGGATCGCCGACGCTCTGGAGGCGGCCGCGGCGCGAGGCGTCGCGGTCCGCGTAGCGTTCAACGTGGATCGCCCGCGGCGCCCGTCGGCGCCTCGACCGATGGAAGCCAACCCCGATGAGATCGACGGCCTCGAGGTCCCGACGCGCGGCGTCCGGGACGAGAACGCGCTGATGCATCACAAGTTCGTGGTACGCGACGGTAAGACCGTTTGGACCGGCTCCACCAATTGGACCGACGACGCTTTCTCTCGCGAGGAGAACGCGGTGATCCGCGTGAAGTCCCCTTCGATCGCGGACGACTACACGCACGACTTCGAGAAGCTGTGGAGCCACCGCCGGGTCGACCCGAGCGGCGGCGCCGGGACGGTCACGACGTTGGACGGAGGTGTCACGGTCCGCCCCTACTTCTCCCCGAAGGGTCCGTCGCTCGCGCACCTGGTCGCCGAGCAACTCGGCGCCGCGCGGCGACGGATCCGCATCCTGTCGCCGGTCATCACCTCGGGCGCGATCCTGGGGACGCTCGCCGAGTTCACCGGCCGAGCGTCGTTCGATGTGGCCGGCGCGTACGACGCGACGCAGATGGACGAGGTCATGTCGGCATGGCGTTCGGTTCCCGCCAACCACTGGAAGATCGGGGTGTGGCAGGCGATCGCGCCGCGCCTCTCCGGCAAGCGCTCGACGCCGTACGCCGAGGGCGCCGTCCACGACTACATGCACGCGAAGTCGATCGTCGCCGACGACGAGGTCCTCACCGGCAGCTTCAACTGCTCGCGCAACGGCGAGAGCAACGCCGAGAACGTCCTGCACATCACGGCCGAGCCCATCGCCGAGCGCTTCGCGGCGTTCACCGACACGGTCGCCGCCCGCTACGCCGCATCACCGCGCCCCGTCACCACCCCCGGCGATGCTTGAGTCGACGCTGGGTGTCGGGATCCTCGGGGTGAACCCCGTCCGAGGCTGGGCCGCGACCGCTCACATCCCGGCACTCCGCGCGCTGCCCAACTACGAGATCCGAGCGCTCGGCGCGCACAGCGAGGAGTCCGCGCGGGCAGCAGGCGAGGCGTTCGGCGTGCGCGCCGCGTTCTCCGGCCACGAGCAGTTGGTGACTCGGCCAGACATCGACGTTGTCGCCGTCACGGTCAGGGCGCCGCTCCATCGAGAGCTCGTCTCCGCTGCCCTCGAAGCCGGCAAGGCGATCTACTGCGAGTGGCCGCTCGGGCGCGACCTCGACGAGGCGCGATCGATGGCGGCGCTCGCCGCGGAGACGGGACTGCACACCGTCGTCGGGTTGCAGGCGCGCCAGGCGCCGGCGATCGAGTTCGTCCAGGAGCTGCTTCACGGCGGATACGTCGGCGAGGTTCTCTCGACGACGATGGTCGGGCTGTCGGTCGCGGGGGGTGTCATTGGCCAGTCGAACGCCTACATGCTCGACCGGGCGAACGGGGCCAACGTGGTGACGATAGCCGCCGGCCACAGCCTGGACGTCCTCACCTATGTGTTGGGCGAGTTCGCCGACCTGTCGGCCGTGTCGGATCTTCGGAGGCCGCTCATCACGATCCGAGAGACCGGGGAGCAGCTCGTGAAATCGGCGGCCGACCAGATCGCGGTGATCGGCACCCTCGCGCTCGGCGCGACGGCCAGCATCCACATCCGTGAGGCAGTGGCCGGCGGCACCGGGTTCCTCTGGGAGATCAACGGCACCGACGGAACGCTCCGGATCACCGCCGACGAGGCACAGCCCCAGATCTTCCCGCTGACCGTGGCGGGAGCACAGGGGCGGAACGAGCCCGCCGAGCTCGCCGTTCCGGAGCGACTGACGCGAAGATGGCCCGAGCTCGCCGGCCTCGAGGGAGCGCCCGCCTTCAACGTCGGACGTGCGTACGCGGCGTTCGCTGCCGACATCGAAAACGGGACGCACACCGTGCCGGACTTCGCGGACGCCGTCCGGCGGCACGAGCTCATCGCCTCGATCGAGACGGCGGCGGCATCAGGCGAACGCGTCAAGGCCTAGCCCGTCGCGAAGACTTCGCCGAGTCATCGACCCGCGACGCTAGGCTGGAACCATGCCGAAGGCGGTGTGGACCGGCTCGCTGGCGTTCGGGCTCGTGAACATCCCGGTCCGGCTCTACCCGGCGACCGAGCCCAAGGACGTCCGGTTCCACCTGATGGACGCGCGCGGCCGACGCGTGCGCTACCGGCGCTTCGTCGAAACGGAGCGGCCGGAGGAAGACTGGATCCCGAGCGACGTGCCGCAGGCCGACGCCGGACCCCGGCCCAGTGACACGCCGTCGAGCGGAACGCCGCGCCAGCCTGACCCGGTCGACGAGGAGATCGCGTACGAGGACCTGATGCGGGGCGTCGAACGGGATGACGGTTGGGTCGTGCTCCTCGACGACGACGAGATCCGGTCCGTCCAACCCGAGCGGAGCCGCACGATCGACATCGAGGATTTCGTCGAGCTGAACGACATCGATCCGGTCTACTTCGAGAAGAGCTACATCGTTGCCCCGCAGCACGGCGCCGAGAAGCCGTACGCGCTGCTGCTGTGCGCGATGGAGCGGTCGGGGCGCGCCGGGATCGGCCGGTTCGTGCTTCGGACGAAGCCCCATCTGGTCGCGATCCGTCCCGCGAACGGCACGTTGGCCCTCGAGACGCTGTTCTTCGGCGATGAGGTTCGCGAGGCGAAGCGACTGGTCGGCGATGTCGGCGCTGCCGACGTCTCCGAACGAGAGCTCGAGCTGGCCGAGAAGCTGATCGCGACCCTCGATACCACGTGGAACCCCGGGGGATACGCCGACACCTATCGGGAGGAGCTGCTGGAGCGGATCGCGCAGAAGGAGCCGGCGCAGATCCCGGAGGAACGAACCGCCGCTCCATCCGGCTCCCAGGTGGAAGCCCTGATGGACGCGCTCAAGGCGAGCGTCGAGCAAGCCAAGAAGAAGCAGCCCAAGCGCTCGTCCCGCAAGCGGACCGCGTAGCGACGAGACCCCGGCGCGCCGCTACGACATCAGGCCGAAGATCGTGCTCGGCGCTCCCGAGCCGCGTCGGTTCCGCGGACCGCCGATCACGATCCACGCGCCGCTCGTCGGCATCGCACCGAGGTTCGTGAGGTTCTCGAGCGTGAAGCGGTGACGGTGAAGCGTGAGCGACGTCTCGAGGAAGTTCGGATCGTCTCCGGGATCCGGCCCGAACGTGTCGGTGCCCAGCGCACCGCGCGCGCCCAGGACACCTCGCTCGATCAGCCACTTCACCGCGCGCAACGAGAAGCCCGGCTGGCGGAACCGTCCGTCGGCGCTGCCGCAGTTGTAATAGGTTGGGATCGTGCGGCCGATCTCCGGCCCCCAGAAGCGGTCGCACCCCGTCCACAGCAACACCGCGGACTCCTTCGGCAACGGACCGTGAGCGTTCTGCCACGCCTTCAGGTCAGCCACCGTGACGTGGTAGTCGACGTTATGCGCGACCTTGTTCCGAACGTCCAGGACGACCGCCGGCAAGATGAAGTCTCCGGGGTCGAGCTGCGCCGCACAGAGCCCGTGCACATGGAAGTGGCACGGCGCGCTGTAGTGCGTGCCGGTGTGCTCGCCTTCCTGCACGTACTGGAGGTAGAAGCCGTCGTTCTTGACGGTGAAGGCGGTCGACAGCCGGAACGCGGGATCACCCGGGAACACGGGGATGCGCGCGGGGTTGTTCGGATGGCTCAGGAACACGACCCGTGAGAACGCGGGCGTGGAGATCTGGTGGCCGCCGGATCCGGCGCCCGCGCCGGATCCGGCAGCCCCCGCCAGATACCCCGCGAACGCGGTGAACACCAGGGCGAGGACGACGATGAGGATACTGCTCCGGCGCATGCGGTTCCCTCCCTCGAGCGGTTCCGGGCATCCTCCGCCCGGACGGCGGAGCCGCGCAACCCGGAACGCGAGTCTGAGCTACTGAACCGCAGCGCCCACCGCGGACGCGTTCTCCATCTGCAGCAACCGATGGAGTCGAACCACGGAGTGATCGCGGAACGCCCGCACCTGGACCAGGTCGCAGAGCTGGCCGGCCAGCCAGAGACCGAATCCCGAGCCCGCTTCCCCCTTGGGTTTGACCCTGCCCGCGAGCGGTGCGTCGAGGCGGCCGCTGTCCCGCACCTCGCAGATGATCGCGAGATGGTCCGTCCAGATCTTGAGCGTGCCGGACCCACCGCCGTGTTTCAGGCTGTTGCTGGCGATCTCGTCCGCCGACAGCACCAACTCGGCCACCCGCTTCTCGCCGAGGCCGAAGCGAGATGCGCTGGCTGCGACGAACCTCCTGAGATCGGCCAGATCGCCCGCCGAGTTGAAGGACCGGCGTTCCGCCGAAGCTGGAGCCGGAGGCAGCGGCTCGTCGAACGGGGCGGCGATGTCCTCGAGGCCCCGGAACGCTGCGCTCAGCTGATGCTCGCCACGCCGTTCGAGGTACGGGTGGTTGCGTTCAGCTTCGCGGACCACGCTCTGGTTCAGCGAGTCGACGTCGTAAGGACAGAGGAGCCATAAGGGAGAGGCGTCCGCGAACGCGAGGTTGAGCAGGGCCTCGTGTCGCTCGCACTCGACCAATTCCTCGGGGCTGCGTTCCGCCCAGATCGGCTCGCCGATCCCCCGCAAGCGGACCCCCGACTCGGCGTGCTCGTCCACGAACTCCCGCCACACGGGGATGATGCGAACCGGATTCGAGCCCACCTCGGCCATGTCGACGAAGCGGACCTTGTCCTCCATCCGTCCGATCAGCGCTCGCAACCGCTCGATCTTCGATCGGCTGATCGCCACCAACACCGGTTCGTCGTTCTCAACCGCTCCGCGGATGAACGGCGCGGTGCGGTCGAGGAAATCGGCTTCGCCCGAGTAGAACAACGCTTCGTGGCGATAGTTCGCTGCGGGCGTGACGGTGGTATGGATCTGGGACATGCCGCGGGCTCCGATCCGGCTCACCGCCAAGGATACGCTGTGCGTCGGAGTCAGCGGTGGAGACAGACACGCCTCGGATCCCGGGGTGGAGCATCTCCACATCATCACCTGCACGGTTTCGGTCGAAGCTGCGACGGCTGAGGCGACCAGGGCCTTTGCGCACGCGCTCCGAGTCGTCATACGTTGGTGTGACGGCATCCCCGAGGAGGCGAATCGATGCGCATCCGGATCCGTCAGCTCATGCGGGCGTCGCTCATGGCGTTCGTGATCATGCTGGTCCTTGCCATACCGGCTTC
>Ga0307308_10000704_pt1 | contig 12411 bp, 14 predicted proteins | sample ER_DNA_195_FD_194501 | JGI IMG/M metagenome (GOLD analysis project Ga0307308, IMG submission 194501) | Bulk soil microbial communities from the East River watershed near Crested Butte, Colorado, United States - ER_DNA_195 | ecosystem: Environmental > Terrestrial > Soil > Floodplain | place...
TCCGCGGTGAGCCGCGCAACGGCGCGGCCACCGCGGAGCTCCGCCGCCCAGAGTTCTGAGCGCAGGGGTAGGCTCGCTGCCGATGAGCGACCCCAACTGCCTATTCTGCAAGATCGCCGCTCGGGAGGTTCCCGCAGAGATCCTCCGGGAATCCGATCGGGTGATCGCCTTCCGCGACATCAACCCCCAGGCGCCAACCCACGTACTGCTGATCCCCAAGGAGCACATCGAGTCGCTGGATGCCATCCGGGACGATCACGGCCCGTTGCTGGCGGACATCGTCCAGGCGGCGGCGCATCTGGCCCACACGGAGGGCGTCGACGAAAGCGGCTGGCGACTCGTATCGAACGTGGGTCCCGACGCAGGTCAGGCGGTCTTCCACCTGCACTTCCACCTGCTGGGCGGCCGTCCGATGGGCTGGCCACCGGGCTGACAGCGGGTAGCATAGAGGTGGCCGTCCGCAGGACGGCCTTCGCACTTCGAGCAGGAGGGAACGGGGCGTCGCCCCGGATGTCGGAACACGTGGCAGCCGCCACCACACAGATGAAGATCCTGGTCCCGGGTCACCAATCGATGGTCGCCCTGCTCGGCCAGCGCGATTCCTTCCTGAAGCTCATCGAAGGCGCCTTCGGGGCGGACATCCTCGTTCGGGGTAACGAGATCACGATCTCCGGCCCCCCCGATGAGGCGGAGCGCGTCGGGCGCATCTTCGAGGAGCTCCTCGAGCTCCTGGAGCGGGGCCACGACCTGACCGAGGATTCGGTCGGGCAGACGATCGCGATGGTCACCGGCGGCGTCGTCGAACCCGGCGAGGAGGAGCTTCCGCGGCCGAGCGAGGTCCTCGGTGACAACCTCTTGTCATCGCGGGGCAAGAAGATCGCGCCCAAGACCTTCGGACAGAAGCGCTACGTGGATGCGATCCGACACTCCACGATGACCTTCGCGATCGGGCCCGCGGGAACGGGCAAGACGTACCTCGCGGTCGCGGTCGCGGTTCGGGCGCTCCAGGAGCGTCAGGTCTCGCGGCTGATCCTCACGCGCCCGGCGGTGGAGGCGGGCGAGCGGCTCGGGTTCCTGCCGGGTTCGCTCTACGAGAAGATCGACCCGTACATGCGTCCGCTCTATGACGCCCTGTACGAGATGACCGGTCCGGACACGCTGCCGCGCCTCATGGAGCGTGGGGTCGTCGAGGTCGCGCCCTTGGCTTTCATGCGGGGAAGAACCCTGAATGACGCGTTCATCATCCTCGACGAAGCGCAGAACACGACCCCCGAACAGATGAAGATGTTCCTCACGCGGATGGGGTTCGGCTCGAAAGCCGTCGTGAACGGCGACGCCACCCAGGTCGACCTGCCGAGCGGCCAGCTCTCGGGGCTCCACGTCGTGGAGGAGATCCTGGAAGGGATCGAAGGCATCTCGTTCGTCCATCTGGGCGGCAAGGACGTCGTGCGTCACAAGATCGTGCAGGACATCGTCGAGGCGTACGGCCGCTACGGCCAACAGCGGCTCGCCGCCGATGACTGAGCCACGATGAGCGGCGATCCGAGCCCCGGGGGCCATACCTCGCCCACCGCGCCCGCGGTCTTGATCAGCGACCGCCAATCCGCGCCGGTCGACGTCGACGCGTTGGCGTCGCTCGCGCGAGCGACCCTGCTCGCCGAGGGGCTCAGCGAGGTGGAGCTCTCGCTCAGCTTCGTCGACGAGGCCGAGATGGAGGACCTCCACGTTCGTTACCTCGACGAGCCGGGGCCGACCGACGTGCTCAGCTTCCCCCTGGACGGCGAGGACGAACGCGGTCTGCGCGTGCTCGGCGACGTCGTGATCGCGCCGTCGGTCGCGGCGCGCAACAACCCGGAGGATCCCGGCGGCGAGCTCCGTCTGCTCGTCGTCCACGGCGTCCTGCATCTCCTCGGGTACGACCACGAGGAGGACGGGGAGAAGGCGACGATGTGGGCCCGCCAGACCGCGTACAGCGGGGTCGAGGCGCCGTGACGTCCGCCGATTGGCTCTCGCTCGCCCTCGTCATCGTCTCGATCGTGGGTGTCGGGTTCTTCGCCGCGTCCGAGGTCGCCATCACGCGGATGAACCGCGTGCGAGCGTTCCGTCTCCGCGAGGACGGCCGCCGTGGTGCAACCCAGCTCGTTCGGATCGTGGAGAACCCCGCTCCGTTCCTCAACGTCGTGCTGTTCCTGACGCTGCTGTTCACGATCGGGGGCTCGACGATCGCGACCTCGTTCGCCGTGCGCCATTTCCACCAAGCCGGGGAGATCGTGGCGACGATCGGCATGACCTTGCTGCTGTTCGTCTTCGCCGAGGTGACGCCGAAGACGTTCGCGATCGAACGGACCGATCGGGTGGCGCTCGTGGTCGCGCCGGCGGTCGTGTTCCTCGGACGCATCCTTGGGCCGTTCGCGAAGGCGCTCCTCGTGTTCGCCAACGTGCTGATGCCGGGCAAGGGCTTGAAGGAGGGCCCGTACATCACCGAGCAGGAGCTCCGCGCGTCCGCCGAGGTCGCATCCGAGGAAGGCGTGATCGAGGAGGGCGAGAAGGAGCTGATCCACTCCATCTTCGAGTTCGGCGACACGATCGTCCGCGAGGTCATGGTCCCGCGGCCGGACGTGATAGCGGTCGAGGACCTTGCGACCCTGCGCGACGTGCAGGCGCTCGTCCTCGAACATGGCTACTCCCGGATCCCGGTGTTCCACGAGGACCTCGACGACGTCGTCGGGGTCGTCTTCGCGAAGGACGTCCTCAAGGCCCTGTACCAGGGAGATGACGACATGCCGCTCACCGACATCTGCCGGCCGGCGCGGTTCGTGCCCGAGTCGAAGAAGGTCGCGGATCTGCTCCGCGAGATGCAGCAGGAGAAGTTCCACCAGGCGATCGTCACCGACGAGTACGGGTCGGTCACCGGCATCGTCACGCTCGAGGATCTGCTCGAGGAGCTGGTCGGGGAGATCACGGACGAATACGACACCGAAGTGCCCGACGTGGTCGAGGTCAGCGAGGGGATCTACCGCGTGTCGGGGAAGACCTCGATCGACGATGTGAACGAGCTGCTCGATACCGAGCTCCCGGACGAGGAGTGGGATACGGTCGGGGGGCTCGTGCTCGACCTGTTCGGCAAGATCCCGGAACCGGGTGAGGAGATGGAGTTCCAGGGTCTGCGGTTCAAGGCGGAAGAGGTCCAGGGACGCCGGGTCGCCACCGTGCTCATCACGAGGGAACCCGCATCGGCCGATCCGCAGGAGGAGGTCGTCGGTGACTGAGCCGGCTGTCCCGGAGGAGATCAAGGCGTTGATCCACGACGCCGTCGAGCGTGCCCGCAGCGCGATGGGCCGGGCGTACGCCCCGTATTCGGGCTTCGCGGTGGGTGCCGCGATCGTCGCGAACGGTCAGATCTTCACCGGCCAGAACATCGAGAACGCGAGCTACCCCGTTTCGGTCTGCGCCGAGCGCAACGCCGTCGGCCACATGATCGACGCAGGCGAACGACGGATCGACGCGGTCGCCGTGGTCACGGCTGCCGCGGCCCCGACGCCCCCGTGCGGGGCGTGCCGGCAGGTGCTCTGGGAGTTCGGACCCGAGTCGCTGGTCATCGCCGAGACCACGCGCGGCGAACGGCTCACGTGGGCGCTCGAGGACCTGCTCCCGAGCGCGTTCGGCCCGGCTGACCTGCGTCGATGACCGCCTTCCGGAGCGGCGTCGTTGCGGTGGTCGGGAGACCGAACGTCGGCAAGTCCACGCTGGTGAACGCCCTCGTCGGGCGGAAGGTCGCGATCGTCTCGGACAAGCCGCAGACGACCCGGCGCGGGGTCCACGCGATCTGGTCGTCCGAGGGAGCGCAGGTCGTGTTGACCGACACGCCCGGGTATCACAAACCCAGGACGCTCCTCGGTGCGCGGCTGAACGAGCTCGTCGGCGACGCGGTCTCGGGCGTCGACGTCGTGCTGCACGTCGTCGACGCGGCCGCGGGGGTGGGGACCGGCGATGCGTTCGTCTACGAGCATCGGGTCCGGCCGACGGGAGCCCGGGCGATCTGCGTCGTGAACAAGATCGACGCCACCTTCGGCCGGTCGGAGGTTCCCCAACTCGCCGCCGCGGGTGCGCTTGGCGAGTACGACGAGATCGTGCCGGTGTCCGCGCGCCAGGGCAAAGGCGTCGGGATGCTCCGGCGGCTCATCCTCGAACGCATCCCCGAAGGCCCCGCCCTCTACCCGGAGGAAACGATCACGGACCAGCCGCTCGACGTGCGGCTCGCGGAGATCGTGCGGGAGAAGGCGTTGGCCGTCACGCGGCAGGAGGTTCCCCACTCCATCGCGGTCGTTGTCGAAGAGCTCGAGTACGACGACGCGCTCACGAAGGTGCACGCGTCGCTGATCGTTGAGCGCGAGTCGCAGAAGGGGATCGTGATCGGGCGCGGCGGGGAGACGCTGAAGACGATCGGGTCACGCGCCCGCGAGGAGATGGAGCTCCTCCTGGGAACGAAGGTCTACCTGGATCTCCATGTGAAGGTGCTCAAGGAGTGGCAGCGGGACCCTCGCGCGCTCGAGCGGCTGGGGTTCTAGGTCACCTGGAGCGTCGCCGTCATCTGCGGGTGCAGGGTGCAGACGACCGCGTAGGTGCCCGGCGCGATGCCGGCGAGCGAGGCCTGGCCGCTTGCGCCGCCGTCGAGCTTCTCGTTGATCGCCGTCCCGTTGACCGTGAACGTGTGCTCCGTGCTCCCGGTGTTCTGGAGCGCGAGCGTGGCGCCGGCCGGCGCGCCGATGCAGGTGGGCTCGAACGCGAAATCCTTCAGGTCGACCGTCTGCGTCGGTCCGCTCGGCGTACAACCCGAGGGCGCCTTCGAGCTCGAGCACGCGATGCCTGCGACGCAGAGCATCAGGAGCAAGGTGAGGGATCTGAGGGTCCGCATCGGCGCCCGAGCCTACCGGCAGTCCCACTCCCGCGGCACGTCGATTACCCTGGATGACATGAGCAGCCTGGCACCGTTGATGCCCGCCATCACGTCGTCCGAGGCGTCCGCGATGGTGATGCGCACGCCCGCCGTGGACGCGGTCGGCCTGGAGGAGCGTGCCGCCTCGCTCGCCACCCGCTCGATCAAGCGCGACGCCAAGCTCTGGGCGCTCGACCTCGCCGTCCGCTGCACCGACCTGACGACGCTGGAGGGCTCGGACACGGTCGGCAAGATCGTGGCGATCTGTTCGAAGGCCCTGCGACCCGACCCGCTCGATCCGACGGTGCCCGCGGTAGCGGCGGTGTGCATCTACCCGTGGCTCGTTCCCACCGCGGTGACGCATCTCGCCGGGTCCGGCGTGCACGTGGCGAGCGTGGCGGGGGGGTTCCCTGCGGGATTGGGTCCGCTCGAGGTTCGGCTCCAGGAGATCCGTGACGTCGTGGCGATGGGTGCCGACGAGGTCGACATCGTGCTCAACCGCTCGCTCTTCCTCGGAGGTCGGTACCAGCAGGCGTTCGAGGAGCTGGCCGCGGCGCGGGATGCCGCCGGCAGCGCCCATCTCAAGGTGATCCTCGAGACCGGCGAGCTCGGATCGTACGATCGGGTCCGCCAGGCGAGCGTGCTGACGATGGCGGCCGGCGCCGACTTCATCAAGACATCGACCGGGAAGATCGGCGTGAACGCGACCCTCCCGACGGCGCTCTGCATGTTCGAGGCCGCACGCGACTTCCACCGGGACACCGATCGCGCGGTCGGGATCAAGGTCGCCGGTGGCGTCCGCAAGGCGAAGGATGCGATCCGGTACCTGGTCGTGCTGCACGAGACGCTCGGTCCCGACTGGATGACGCCCGAACGGTTCCGGATCGGCGCGTCGAGCCTGCTGAACGACGTCTTGATGCAGATCGCCAAGGAGCGGACCGGTCGCTACCAGGGGGCCGACTACTTCACGCTCGACTGAGGGAGAGGCCTCGTGCCGTTCGATCGCTCGTTCGTCGAAGCCAACAGCACCCAGCTCCAGCGGATGCGGGTGTTCGTCGACCAGGCGACCGATGACGACCTTCGGACGCCGATGCCCGCCGGATGGACGCCCGCCGCGGTCTTCGGACACCTCGCGTTCTGGGATCAGCACGCCCTGGTCATCATCGACATGGTGGAGCGTGGCCTGACGCCACCGCCTCACGACGACGCGACGGTCGACTGGATCAACGACACCGCGAAGCGGTTCCTGCTCGCGCTCGAGCCCCGAGCGATGGCTCGGCTCGCGCTCGAGATCGCCGACGAGACCGATCGCAGGATCGCAGCGCTCCCCGATGAGCGACTCGAGGAGGCGACGCAGCGGTGGTTCACCGCGAACCGCTGGCAGGATCGCAGGGAGCACCTGGACGAGATCGAGCACGCGCTCGCGAGCAAGGCGAACCGATGACCGATCTGGAACCCGTCGCCCCGGCGCAGCCGGTGATGCCGGCGTGGGAGTACGCGCCGGCGCCCGAGTCCAAGGACATCGTCCGGCTGGAGGATCGGTACGGCCTGTTCATCGCGGGCGAGTTCGTGGAGCCGAAGAGCGGTCGGTGGTTCCCGACGATCGACCCATCGAACGAAACGGTGCTCGCGGAGGTCGCGGAAGCGGGCGAGGAGGACGTCGATGTGGCGGTCACGGCCGCGCGGAGCGCGTACGTGACCGCCTGGCGCGACCTCCCCGGGTCGGAGCGCGCGAAGTACCTCTACCGGATCGCGCGCGCGCTCCAGGAGCGCGCGCGCGAGTTCGCCGTCCTCGAGTCGATGAACGGGGGCAAGCCGATCAAGGAGTCGCGCGACGTCGACCTACCGCTCGCCGCCGCGCACTTCTTCTACTACGCGGGGTGGGCCGACAAGCTCGAGTACGCCTTCCCCGCGATGAAGCCCACGCCGCTCGGGGTGGCCGGACAGGTGATCCCCTGGAACTTCCCGCTGCTGATGGCCGCGTGGAAGCTGGCGCCGGCGCTCGCGGCCGGCAACACCACGGTCCTGAAGCCGGCGGAGACCACGCCGCTCACCGCGCTCCTCCTCGGCGAGGTGATCCAGCAAGCGGAGCTCCCGCCGGGGGTGGTGAACATCCTGACCGGAGCCGGCGCGACCGGTGCGTCGCTCGTCGGACACCCCGATGTCGACAAGGTGGCGTTCACCGGTTCCACGGAGGTCGGCAAGCAGATCCGCCGAGCGGTCGCCGGGACGAGCAAGCACCTCACGCTGGAGTTGGGCGGCAAGGCCGCGAACATCGTCTTCGAGGACGCGCCGATCGACCAGGCGGTCGAGGGCGTCGTCAACGGGATCTTCTTCAACCAGGGCCACGTGTGCTGTGCCGGCTCGCGTCTGCTGGTGCAGGAGCCCGTGTTCGAGGAGCTTCTCGAGAAGCTGAAGGTCCGTCTCGGGACGCTCCGCGTCGGCGATCCGCTCGACAAGAACACGGACGTCGGCGCGATCAACTCGCGGGCGCAGCTCGAGAAGATCGGAGAGCTCGTCGCGAGCGGCGTCGAGGAAGGCGCAGTGATGTACCAACCGCCCTGCGAGCTGCCGGAGCGCGGCTTCTGGTTCGCGCCGACGCTGTTCACGGGCGTGTCGCAATCGCACCGGATCGCCCGCGAGGAGATCTTCGGACCGGTGTTGTCGATCCTCACCTTCCGCACCCCCGAGGAGGCCGTCGAGAAGGCGAACAACACCCCCTATGGGCTGAGCGCCGGGATCTGGACCGAGAAGGGCTCCCGGATCCTCTGGATGGCGGAGCGGATGCGCGCCGGCGTCGTCTGGGCGAACACCTTCAACCGGTTCGACCCCGCCTCGCCGTTCGGTGGCTACAAGGAGAGCGGCTTCGGTCGGGAGGGCGGCCGGCACGGTCTGGAGCCGTACGTTCGCTTGGAGCCCGTGTCGTGAGCCCCGACCAGCGCCTGCCCGTGCGCCGGACCGCGAAACTCTCCATCGGCGGGCAGTTCCCACGGAGCGAATCGGGCCGGACGTACGAGGTCGTGTCGGCTGACGGGCGGTTCTTGGCGCACGCGGCGCGGGCGTCTCGCAAGGATCTCCGGGACGCCGTGGTCGCGGCGCGTGGGGCCCTCGCGGGATGGGCCGCGAGGACCGCGTACAACCGAGGTCAGATCCTGTACCGCGTGGCCGAGATCATGGAGGGCCGCCGAGCGCAGCTCGAGGACGAGCTCCGCGATTCGGGCGCGGCCGATCCGGCGGACGAGGTGAGCCGCGCGATCGATCGCTGGGTCTGGTACGCGGGATGGGCCGACAAGATCGCACAGGTCGCCGGCGGCGCGAACCCGGTCGCCGGCCCCTACTTCAACTTCACGCTCCCGGAGCCGACCGGGGTGGTCGGGATCATCGCCCCTGCCGAGCCGTCGTTGCTCGGGCTGGTGAGCCGCATCGGCCCCGTGATCGTCTCCGGAAACGTCGCGGTCGCGGTGGCGAGCGAGTCCTCGCCGCTGCCCGGGGTCTCGCTCGCCGAGGCGCTCGCGACCTCCGACGTCCCCGGCGGCGTGATCAACGTCCTCACGGGGTCACCGCGAGAGCTCGTCCCCTGGCTCGCAGCCCACATGGACGTGAACGCGATCGACCTCACGGGCTGTCCCGACGACCTCATCCCCGAGGCCGAGCGCGCGGCTGCCGACAACGTCAAGCGAGTGCATCGCGCAGGGCCGGCTGAGCAGCATCTGTCCGAGATCACGGCATTCGTCGAGTTCAAGACGGTCTGGCACCCGATGGGCGCGTAGGCGGCCTTCGGCCGCAACGGAAACGCCACACCCGAACAGGGTTCTCGCAACACCCCCGGCGCTACCATCCGCTCATGCCCCCCTATAAAGAGCAGGGGATCGTCCTGCGCTCGATCAAGCTCGGCGAAGCCGACAAGATCGTCTCCATCCTGACCCAGGGTTCGGGAAAGGTCCGCGGCGTCGCCAAGGGCATCCGGAAGACCACCTCGAGGTTCGGGGGGCGGCTCGAACCGTTCACGCACGTGAACCTGATGCTCTACCGGGGTCGCGGCGCGCTCGACACGATCACCCAAGCGGAGATCATCGCGCCTCACCGGAACATCCGCGACGACCTGAGCTTGTTCGCCGCCGGGGAGACGATGCTCGAGGCCGTCGACAAGGTCTCGGAAGAACACGAGCGGAACGTCAAGCTCGCGATCCTCCTGCTATCCGGGCTCCGGGCGCTCGATGCGAAGCCGGCCGACCCGGCGGCCGTCACCGAGTCGTTCCTGCTGAAACTCCTTTCCCTTTCGGGCTTCCACCCCGCGCTCACCGCGTGTGCCGTGTGCGGGTCGACCGACGTACGGCTCTGGTCCGCCGGGCTCGGCGGCGCCGTGTGCCCGGGCTGCGCGGACCACGACGCCGCCGCCGTGTCGCCGGACGTGCTCGGTCTGCTCGCGCATCTGGCGACCACCGAGCTCTCCCGCGCCGGGCTCGTGCTCGAGGTCGACGAGCGGACCCGCCGTCGGTCCCGTTCGCTGCTGTTCGGCTTCGTCGAGTACCACCTGGAGCGCCGGATGAAGTCGGTTCCCATGCTGGTGAGGACCGCGCTGTGAGCAGCTACCTCAACGACATCGACCGAACGAAGGTCCCCGATCACGTCGCGATCGTGATGGACGGCAACGGGCGATGGGCGACCCAACGGGGTCTGCCGCGCACGGAGGGCCACGGCGCCGGCGAGGAGGCCCTCTGGGACACCGTCAAGGGCGGCGTCGAGGTCGGTCTGAAGTGGCTGACGGTCTTCGCGTTCTCCACCGAGAACTGGTCCCGGCCACCGGCCGAGGTCCTGTACCTGATGAACTTCAACCGCGGACTGCTGCGTCGCCGCCGGGACGAGCTGAACCGCATGAACGTCCGGATCCGGTTCATCGGGCGCCGCAACTGGCGGGTGCCTCGCTCGGTCCTGAAAGAGATCCGGATCGCCGAGGAGCTCACCTGCGCGAACACCGGCATGACCTTCACGATCGCCTTCAACTACGGCGGCCGGGTGGAGATCGTGGACGCCGTGAAGCTGATCGCGCGCGACGTGCAGGCAGGCCGGCTCAAGCCCGAGAAGATCGACGAACGAGCGATCGCCGAGCGGTTGTACGCGAGCGACATGCCCGAGCCCGACCTGCTCATCCGAACCAGCGGCGAGATGCGGATCTCGAACTTCCTGCTCTGGGAGGCTGCGTACTCCGAGCTGTGGTTCACGCCGGTGTTCTGGCCGGACTTCGACCGCGAGCTGCTGTTCGAAGCGATCCGCGACTTCCAGAAACGCGAACGTCGATTCGGCGCGATCGCTGAAGACGCCTGAGGCTCAGCGGTCCAGATAGACCCGGAAGAACCACCAGGGGAGGACGATCGCTGCCAGCGCCAGCACGATCGCCTTCGCGGGGACCGGTCCGTCGGCGAAGACGAGGAGCGCGCCGACCCCGAGCGTCCAACGCGCGATCCGCCCCGCCCGTTCCTCACGCGTGAGCGGCGGGTGCGTCGTGTCGGTCACGAGCAGTGGCGGCAGGTCGGGTTCGTCCGGCACGACCCACCCTTTCGCCCAGATCGCCTTGAGCATGACCGCGGCCGCGACCGGGAACGTGAGCACGTAGACGATGTTCCCGAAGGAGATCGCCGGGAGAAGGGTCGCGAGCAGGATCACCGTAGCGACAACGCGGCCGGTCGGCCCGAACGTCGTTGCGCTCTTCTCCCAACGCGAACGATGCGGGACGTGGCCGCTCGTCGCGATGCGTGAGCCGACGAAGTCACCGTGATGCAGAGGAGCTCGCGACGCGAACTGCCGGACCGGCTCGTAACACGCCGGGCACCACGGGAGATCGGGGAGAAGCGGTTCGGTGCATCTCCGGCACGTTCGTGGAGAGGGCATCGTCATCTTTTTGTGTCGGCCCGAGCGGGCCTCAGATGAAGGCTCTCGGAACCCGCGGTGTGGACGTGAGCTGCGCCGGATGGGGCTCACGCGTGGTGGTTTCGCGCCGGAGCGCCAGGCCGCCGCTGGTCACCGTTACCATTCCTCCCACGCCAGCGGCCGCGCCCAGCGGCCGGGAAGGGAGCTCGGGTCATGCCCGACCTGATGGAACAGATCACCTCGCTCGCGAAACGCCGCGGCATCGTCTTCCCGTCGTCCGAGATCTACGGAGGCTTGCGCTCGTCGTGGGACTACGGGCCGCTCGGGGTCGAATTGAAGCGCAACGTCAAAGATGCGTGGTGGCGTGCGATGGTGCAGATGCGCGATGACGTCGTCGGGCTCGACGCGGCCATCATCATGTCTCCGAAGGTATGGGAGGCGAGCGGGCACCTCGAGGTCTTCACGGACCCGCTCGTCGAGTGCCGGAACTGCCACCAGCGGTTCCGGGCGGACGATCTGCCGGGGGACCCGAAGACCTGCCCCAACTGTGGCAACCACACGTTCACGGACGCACGCAACTTCAACCTGATGTTCCGCACGCACATGGGTCCCGTCGAAGACGGAGCCGAGAACGTCTATCTCCGCCCCGAGACCGCTCAGGGGATGTTCGTGGACTTCTCGACGGTCCAGCAGACGGCACGTCGCAAGGTCCCGTTCGGGATCGCGCAGATCGGGAAGGCCTTCCGGAACGAGATCACCCCCGGGAACTTCATCTTCCGCATGCGCGAGTTCGAGCAGATGGAGATGGAGTTCTTCGTCAAACCGGGGACGGACGAGGAGTGGCACGACTACTGGATCCAGGAACGGCTCCGCTGGTTCACCGAGCTCGGCGTCCGTCCGGACAACCTCCGCTTGCGCGACCACGATGCCGACGAGCTCTCGCACTACTCGAAGAGGACGGTCGACATCGAGTACCGCTTCCCGTTCACCGATTGGGCCGAGCTGGAAGGCGTCGCGAACCGAACCGACTACGACCTGAAGGCGCACGAGCGGCATTCGGGCGAGGACCTCACGTACTTCGATCCCGAAACCGAGGAGCGCTACCACCCGTACGTGATCGAACCGGCCGTCGGCGTGGACCGAGCGATCCTCACGTTCCTCCTCGACGCGTATCGCGTCGAGGAGGCTCCGACCGCGAAGGGTGGCACCGAGAAGCGCACCCTCCTCGCGTTGCACAAGGACCTGGCCCCGATCAAGGCGGCCGTGCTTCCGCTCTCCCGGAACGAGCGGCTCGTCCCCGCCGCCAGGGAGGTGTTCGACCTCCTGAAGCCTCACTGGATGTGTGACTACGACGACGCCGGCTCGATCGGGCGCCGGTACCGCCGTCAGGACGAGGTCGGCACCCCCTTCTGCGTCACGGTCGACTTCGACACGCTCGACGATCGTGCGGTCACGATCCGCGACCGAGACTCCATGACGCAGGAGCGCATCCCGGTCGGGTCATTGGTGGAGCACCTGCGGGATCGTCTGTGAGGACGCCCTCGGGGGATGCCCGGCTCTGGTTGTACATCGTCGCGTTCCTCCTGATGGCGGCCGCAGGGTTCACG
>Ga0307308_10000705_pt1 | contig 12400 bp, 14 predicted proteins | sample ER_DNA_195_FD_194501 | JGI IMG/M metagenome (GOLD analysis project Ga0307308, IMG submission 194501) | Bulk soil microbial communities from the East River watershed near Crested Butte, Colorado, United States - ER_DNA_195 | ecosystem: Environmental > Terrestrial > Soil > Floodplain | place...
CCTCTGCGAGCGCTACCCGATCGTCTCGATCGAGGACGGCCTGGCCGAAGACGACTGGGAGACCTGGCGGGTGCTCACCGAGCGGGTGGGCGACCGCGTCCAGCTCGTCGGCGACGACATCTTCGTCACGAACCGCGAGCGGCTCAAGCGCGGGATCGACGAGGGCGTGGGGAACGCGATCCTGGTCAAGGTGAACCAGATCGGGACGCTGACCGAGTCGCTCGACGTGATCGACCTCGCTCAGAAGAGCAACTACGGCGTCGTCGTCTCGCACCGCTCGGGCGAGACGGAGGACACCACGATCGCCGATCTCGCGGTCGCAACCAACGCGGGCCAGATCAAAACGGGCTCGCTCTCGCGCACCGACCGCGTCGCGAAGTACAACCAGCTCCTCCGCATTGAAGAGGAGCTCGGGGAGCGCGCGGCCTACCCCGGCTGGCAGGCGTTTCCGCGGGCGCGTCGCTAGCGTCCGCGCGAGCTAATCTCACGGTGTGGCCGTTTCGATGCCACGCCGCACCAAGATCGTCGCCACGATCGGTCCCGCCTCAGCCACGCCCGAGCAGCTGGCGGAGCTGGCGCGCGCCGGGATGGACGGCGCACGGCTCAACCTCTCGCACGGCACCCACGACGAACATCGAGAGCGCGCGCGGCTGATCCGTGCGACGGAAACAGAGATCGGCCGTCCCCTCGCGCTGATCGCCGACCTGCAGGGGCCGAAGCTCAGGATCGGCGAGCTCGACGGTCCGGTCACGCTCGCTCGCGGCGAGGACGTCGTCGTGGCCGGGGGCGAGCGCTTCGATGACGGCGAGCTGCCGGTCAGCCCGGCCGTGATCGGCGAGGTGCTCCAGCCCGGCCATGAGGTGCTGATCGACGACGGGCTCGTCCGGCTGCGCGTCGAGACGATCGAACAGGGCCGCGCGCGCTGCGCCGTCCTGGCCGGGGGCGTCGTGAGCTCGCACAAGGGCGTCAACCTGCCGGGCGTCCCGATCCCGATCCCGTCGCTGACGCGAAAGGACATGGACGACCTCGAGCTCGCGCTGGAGCTCGGCGTCGACTTCATCGCGCTGTCGTTCGTGCGCTCGGCCGCCGATGTGCGCGACCTTCGCGCGCTGATCGAGCAGGCCGGCTCGCACGCGCGTGTGATCGCGAAGATCGAGAAGTCCGAGGCGGTCGACGCCCTCGAGGCGATCCTCGACGAGACGGATGCAGTGATGGTCGCGCGCGGAGACCTCGGCGTCGAGATCGGCGTGGCGCTGGTGCCGCTCCTGCAGAAGCGGATCATCACCGCCGCCCTCGAGCGAGGGAAAACGGTGATCACCGCGACGCAGATGCTCGAGACGATGGTGCACCAGCCGGAGCCGACCCGCGCCGAGGCGAGCGACGTCGCGAACGCCGTCCTGGACGGCACCTCGGCATTGATGCTCTCGGGTGAGACCGCGATCGGCGAGTACCCGGTCGAGGCGGTCGCGTACATGGATCGGCTCGCTCGGGCCGTCGAGCCGAGCCTCGGCTACCGGCACCAGCTTCCCGAGGTGAGCGAGGAGCCGACCGTCGGCCAGGCGATGTCGAACGCGGCCTGCGACGTCGCCGAGGTGCTGCAGGCCTCCGCCTTGCTCGTCCCGACCTACACAGGTCGCACCGCCTCGGTCGTGGCCCGGTTACGGCCCCGCCGGCCGATCCTCGGGCTGACGCACCACGACTACGCCCTGCGGCAGATGGCGCTCGAGTGGGGAGTGACGCCGCTGCTGATTCCCGAGAGCGCCGACGTCGAGAACCTCTGGGAGGTCTCGATCCACGCGGCGCGCAAGAGCGGCCTCGTCGACGCGGGCGACCGGGTCGTGATCACGGCCGGCACCGCGGTCAACCTCCCGGGGACGACCGACATGATCAAGGTCGCAATCGCGTAAAGGACCGGTGCCCGGGACGGCGAACCCGGGCGCGTGGCGCGACGGAAGCCTCCACGCAGAAGGAAGCACCTCATGCGCTGGCTCGCGCTCGGCGCGATCGTGCTGGTCGGCCTGCTCTACGCGCGCCCGCTGCGTAGCTACCTGGGCACGAAGCACGAGCTAGCCCAACGCGCGGGGGACGTCAAGGCGCTGAAAGCGGAGAAGCGCGACCTCCAGCGTCGGCTCGCTCAGGCGAGTACGCCGGAGGCGCTGCAGCAAGAGGCGCGGCGACTCGGGCTGGTCCGTCCCGGCGAGCGGCTCTTCATCGTCAAGGGCATCACGGCCTGGCTTCACAGCAAGGCTACGATCGCGAAGGGTGGATGACCGGGCGATCGTCGAACGCCAGCTAGGCCGCCCGCCGCGCGCACTGCGGCGAGTCGTCGTGCGCTGCCCGTACGGCCGGCCCGCGGTCACCGAGCAAGAGCCGTTCGACGAGAATGGCGAGCCCTTTCCGACCGGCTATTACCTGACCTGCCCGCACCTCGTCGCCGCGATCTCACGCCTCGAGGCGAGCGGCGGCGTCGAGCGCTGGAGCCGGCTCGCGCAGGAGGACCCCGAACTGCGTGCGAGCCTCGAGGCCGCGCACGAGGAGCAGCGGCGTCTCCGGCCCGAGCTTCCGGGTGGGGTTGCCGGCCAGACCCGTACCGGCGGGCTCAAGTGCCTCCACGCGCACTCGGCTTTCGCGCTCGCCCGCCCCGGCTACGAGCTCGGCGAGCAGATCCTGGCCGAGGTCGAGCCGCTCTGGCCCTCACAAGGGTGTTGCACCCGCGAGTAGCATCGGGCTCATGGCGACGCGGGCGCTCGACGCGACTCGGCACGAGTGGGAGGAGGGCTACCGGAGGCTCGAGGCTACCTCGGGCGACCGGCCCCGGTACCTCGCGCTGCTGGCCGAGCACGAGGTCGTGCTCGACGAACTGCGGAAGCGGATCGGCCAGACGTTCACGCTCGACGAGCTGGCCGAGGCCTATGCAGGCGCGGACCGCTGGGTGCAGGACGCGGTCGCCGAGCACGACCCTGCTCCGGGCTGGCCGGCGCGGTTGACCACCGTCCAGGACGCGGCGTTCCACGTCTACTCTCGGGGCGCCGTCGACTACCGCCCGTGACGACCGCTTCGCGCCGGCGGAGGAAGCCGTCACGTCGGCGCTGGATCGTCGGCGGGCTGCTCTGCGTGCTCGTCTTCGCGGTTGGAATCGCGCTTGGCGAGGCGCTCAACGACAATCCCGGTCCGGGGCACACGAGGACGCTCGAGCGCACGTTCACGCTGGCGCCAGAATCGGCAACAGTCACGGTAACGGCCCCTTGATCAGGTTAGAAAGGCGGAGTTTTGGGTAGATTCGCCTGCGCGTGGCTCGGAACGAACATCGCCTCGCTCCCGTCGGGGAGCCCGACTGGCTCACGCTCGGGCAGGCCGCGAAATACCTCGGTGTCGCCCAGAGCACGATCCGGAAGTGGTCCGACCAGGGCCGGGTGCCCGCCTTCTACACGCCTGGTGGGCACCGCCGTTACCTCCGCGGCGACCTCGACAAGTTCCTGGAGCGCTCCGGCCCGGGCGGCCAGCCTGCCGACTCGCCGGTCGTTCTGATCGTCGACGACGACCCCCGCCTGCGCGAGTACGTCCGCGTGAATCTCGAGATGGAGGGCTACGCCGTGCGCGAGGCCGGGAACGCGGAGGAGGGCCTGAACGTCCTCGAGGAGGCGTCGCCGGACCTCGTGTTGCTCGACGTGATGATGCCCGGCGTCGACGGCTGGGAGATGCTGCGCCGCGTCCAGGAACGCCACGGCGTCGGCGCGATCCCGGTGATCATGTTCAGCGGCAAGGTCGACGAGCAGGAAGCGAACGAGGCGGCGTCGCGGGGCGCGCAGGCCTTCGTCGGGAAGCCGTTCAGCCCGCAAGAGCTGATCGACCAGACCAAGCAGCTGCTGCCGACATAGTGCCCCTCCACTGATCTCGGCGGACCGGCACCTCGAGCGCTGGGTCGTCCACCACCGCGTCGGTTGGCTCGACTGGTTGTTCGTCTTCCTCTCCTGGATCGGAACCGACGGCGCGGTCTTTGTCGTCGCGGCGGCGGTGTTCGCGCTGCTGTGGCGCCGGCCGTGGCTGCTCGTGCTCGTTCTGGCGGCCGACCTCGTGGCTCAGCTGCTCTCGTACGGGATGCGCGACTGGATCGACCGTCGACGGCCGCCGGTCGTCTATCCGGAGCCGAAGCCCCTCGTGCACGTGCCGCATTCGGGCTCGTTCCCGTCCGGGCATGCGACGGCTGCGTTCGCCTGCGCGGCCGTCCTTGCCTGGTGCGTGCCGCGGCTTGCGTTCCCGGCGTTCGTGGTCGCGGGGGCGATCGCTTGGTCGCGCGTCTACGTCGGCGTGCACTGGCCGCTGGACGTCTTCGGCGGCGCGGCGCTCGGGATCCTGATCGCTACAACTCTTCTGATGCTCGTAGCAACCCTGCGACGATCACGGCAAGCGACGCCAGGAGGCTGATCCAGATCCCGATGCCGCGACCGGCGGGCGGCGGGATCGAGTCCGGGATCGAGATCAGGCGGATCAGGACGAAGATCGTCGCCAGCGAGCCGAGCGCGATCACGACCAGGCTCTCGGGCACCGACGGCGGCAGCTCGAAGCCGAACTCGCGCAGGATCACGAGCCCCAGCAAGACGAGGCCGATGAAGAAGATGAGCTTCCCGAGCGCGCCGGTGTGCCAGCCGATCACTCCGATCGTCGGGCCGGCGAGGCCGTGCTCCGCGTACCAATCGGTGAAGGAGGACACCGCGAGCACGAGCGCCGCGACCCACGTGAGGCGCCCGCCGAGAGCCCAGAACCCCCCGGCCGGCCGGACGATGACGTCCTGCTCGGGCTCGTAGTAGGCCTCGTCCGGTTCAGGCGGCGGATAGGGCTCGGACGGCTCCACGCGCCGAAGTATCCGCCATCGACAGGACGTGCGTCTTCGGCCACGGTGTCAGACACACGCACGAAACCGTCACGAACGTTCCACAATCCCTGCTCAGGGCGACCTTCGCCGGTGTGAGACGCCGTCACGAGGGTGTGACGTGGGTGATCAGCAGGCGACGTCAGAGGACGAAAACGCTCGCCCAGGCGAGAGGCCTGTCCCTTGGTTTGCGACGGTTCGCCGCCGGAGCCGGGCTTTGCCCGGCGGGAGGCTCACCGTGGCTGTTTGATCGCAAGCCAGAAACCGCGCCCGTCTCGTGAAACGCCTGCAGTGGCTTCCAAGGTCAAGGAGGGGGCTGACGGGGGAACCAGGGGTTCCCCCGTGCGATTAGAGGCCGAAGAGGCGGTGGATTTGCTGCCAGATAAGGATCGCGAGGCCGATGCTCGTGCCGATCACCGCCGTGACGGCCAGCCAGAAGCGGAGGGCCGCCAGCTGCCGCTCGTACGCCCGCTGTTCGCGGTGCCGGCGCTTCAGACGCTGTCGACGGTACTCCCGCTGAACTGCGGTCGGGTCGAGAAGCTCCTCCGCGTCCTCGGCCTGCTTCCGTTCCGGCAGAGCCATCCGCGGGAGTGTAAAGGGCAATACTTACGGCAGGGGCAAACGTGGTAGCGGCCAGGGAACCGACCGGAGTCAACAGCCTCGACGCGACGCTTACGGCGATCGTCGAGCGCGCGGCGCGCCTTGCGGAGGCAGACGTCGTGATCGCGCGCATCGCGGACGAGAGCGGCGGCCTCGTGGCGCACGCCGTTCACGCCCGGTCGGAGTCCGTGCGCGCCGAGCTCGAGGGCTCGAGGATCGACGCGGCAACCGCGCCGGTCGCCGAGCAGGCGGGCCTCGAGGAATTGCCGCAGTCCCTCCAGGTCGCGGCCGAGCGGCTCGCGGTTGTCGACGGACTGCGCCTTCCGGTACGGGACAACGGCTCGCTGATCGGCTCGGTCGAGTTGTTGCGCACCCGCACCCAGTTCGACGAGCTCGCGCTCGCGCTCGCGCGGGCAGCGGCGGACGAGGTCGCGCTCGCCTGGCGCGCCTACGGAGAGCCCGGGCGCGCGACGCGCGACGTCCTCGAGCTCGCCGGCGACGCCCTCGCAGCAGGCTCCGCGGAGACGCATGCGGCCGACCAGGTCGCCCACCTCTCCGCTGAGGCCACCGATGCCAACGCCTGCCTCGTCTGGCGCTACGAGGAAGGGGACAAGCCCGTGCTCGCCGCGCTGGCCGGCCCCGACTCCGCCGCGGCCCCCGCATACGCGCTCGACGTGCTCAGTCGCGCCCGCGAATCGCGCGAGCCCGTGACCGTCGAACCGGTTGGCGAGCCGGGCTGGCTCGTCACGCTGAGGCTCGGCGAGCCGCCGGTCGGAGCGCTCCAGCTGCTCTTCGGCCACGAACCGGACCCGACAGGCCCGTTGCTGCCACGGCTGACGACCTTCGCCGTCCGGGCCGCCCACGCCCTGCGGACGAGCGAACGACGCCGCTCGCTCGCCGCCGATCTCGACCGCACGCGCGCCCTGCTGACGATCGTCGGCCAGGCGATCGCGGAGCTCTCGCTCGCGCATACGCTCGACACCGCGGTCGAGCGCGTGCGCGAGCTCCTCACGGTCGAAGCACTCGCGGTGTATCTCGCAGACGACCGCGAGCGGCTCGAGACCGCCGCCGAGCACGGCCTGACCGGCCCGCACGTCCGGATCGGCCAGCGGCTTCTGGAGCTCGCCCTCGGCCCCGCGCGCGGACGCGGACTCGTGCTCGTCGAGGACGCTCCCGCCGACGCGCGGCTGACCAACGTCCGCGGTGAGATCGAGGAGGTCGGCATCCAGGCTGCGATCGGCGTCCCCCTGCGGGCGGGCGAGCAGCTGATCGGCCTCCTCGCCGTCTACCCGCAACGCGGGCACACGCTGACCGAGAACGAGGAGTCGCTCCTCCGCGCGCTCGTCGCGCAGCTCTCAGTCGCCGTCCAGAACGCGCAACTCCACGAGAAGGTCGAGCGCGAGTCGGCCGAGGCCAAGCGCGCGCGCGACGAGGAGGCAGAGGCTTCGCGCCGCCTCCGCGCGCTGTACGAGATCTCGCGCTCCTTCACGGAGAGCCTTTCGCTCGATGAAGCCTTCGACGTGGTCGTGCGGACGATCGTCGAAGAGCTCGACGTCGACGCGGCCGTCCTGCGCATCCCGCACGAGCGGGGCGACGCGCTCGTGCCCGTGGCCACTCACGTCCGCGAGGAGCGGCTCTCGGACGCGCTGCAGGGGATCATGTCGCTGCCGCAGCCCATCCCGTCCGTCCGGCCGCGCGCCCACCGAAGCGGCGATGTCGTCGTGCTCGATGCCAAGACGGCGCGAGCGCTCGGGCCCTCGCACGAGCCGTTGATCCCCTTCCTCGAGCAGGGCTCGACCGGGGCCGTGATTCCGCTCGCCGCGCACGACCGCATCCTCGGCACGCTGACGCTCCTCTCGCTTCGGATCGAGCAGCCGATCGGGCAGGAGACACTCGCCGCAGCGCTCTCGATCGCAGGCCCGACCGCGCTCGCGCTCGACAACGCGCGCCTCCAGCAGCAGCGCAAGGAGTTCACCGAGACGATGCAGAGCACCCTCCTGCCGCGCTCGCTGCCGAAGCTGCTCGGGCTCGAGATCGGCGCGGTCTACGAGCCCTCCACGCGGGTCGAGGTCGGCGGCGACGTCTACGACTTCCTCGAGCTCGAGGACGGGCGGCTCGCGGTCGTGCTCGGCGACGTCACCGGCCACGGGATCGACGCGGCGGCCGACATGGCGATGGCGAAGTTCGTCTTCCGCTCGCTGGCCCGCGAGCACCCCGAGCCCGGGGACTTCCTGGCCGCCGCGAACGAGGTCGTGCTGGGCGAGATCGGAGCGGGGAAGTTCATCACGCTGCTCTACCTGACCGTCGACCCGGAAAGCGGGGAGCTGGCGTGCGCCTCGGCCGGCCATCCGCCCCCGCGCGTGGTCAGTCCCGGCTCCGCGCCCGAGTCGATCGAGGTCGCGGGCCTCGCGCTCGGGATCGAGCGCGCCCAGAGCTACGAGCCCGCTGGTTTGCGGCTCGAGCCCGGCGGGGTCGCGGTCCTCTACACCGACGGGCTGCCCGAGGCCCGGCGGGAGGGCGAGTTCTACGGGGAGACTCGGCTCGACGCCACACTCGTCGCGCACGCGGAGCTTCCTGCGCAGGGAATCGCGGAGGCGCTCGTCCAGGACTGCCGTGCCTTCGCCGGGGAGCTCGGAGACGATCTCGCCGTCGTCGTCTTGAAGCGCCTCGGGTGATCGATCTCGGACGGCGCGACGGGCGGATGCTCCGCGTCGGCCATCGCGGCGCGGGGGCGCTCGCTCCCGAGAACACGATCGCGTCGCTGGCCCTGGCGATCGAGCTTGACTGCGATCTCGTCGAGTTCGACGTGCTCGAGCTCGACGGCGTGCTCGTCCTCGCCCACTCGGAGAGCGAGCTGCCGGCTCGGCTCGCGGCCTTCGACGAGGCCCTGGCCTTCCTCGGGCCGGGACGCTGCGGGATCCAGGTCGACCTGAAGGCGCGCGGCGCCGAGGAGGCGGTGGTGGACGCGTTGCGGAAGCACGACCTCGTCCAGCGGACGGTGGTCAGCTCGTTTCGCGCGACAAGTCTGCGGACGCTGCACGCGCTCGAGCCGGAGCTGCGGCTCGGACTTACGTACCCGGAGGACCGCTACGGCGTCAGTCGCCGCCGCGCGCTCGCGCCGTTCATGGGCCCGGCGCTGAGAGCCATGCGGGCTGCGCTTCCGCGACGCATCGCCTGGATGCTGCACGCCGCCGAGGCAAGCGCCGCGATGCTGCACTGGCAGGTCGTGAGCAAGCCCGTGGTCGATCGCTGTCACGCGGCGGGGGCGGCGGTGCTGGCATGGACGGTGCCGTCACGCGACGAGGTGCGGGTCCTCGAAGAGCTGGGTGTCGACGGCGTGATCACGGACGATCCGCGCATCCTCGGGGGCTGAGTGCCGCGCCCGACGACGGCCGCCTGTCTCGCGCCGCTATCACACTGCGCCAGAGCCCACCCTCGTCCTTGCCCAGGCAACCAGCCTGGGCCGCGGACGAGTGAGGCCTTTGGCTTGGTGCTAGCGACCGCGAGTCGGGGCGCCGTCATCAGGCGCGGCACTAAACTGATCAGCCGTGAAGCGAGCGGGTCTGGCTCTGCTGTTCGTGCTCGGTCTCGCCGCCGCCGGCGGCGTTTCCGCCGGTGTGGTCCGGACCGCGACGACGACCGGAACGACCACGACCTCGGAGGCGGTGATCGCCGACGGCGTCACGATCGGCGGCGTCGCGGTCGGCGGCCTGACACGGGACGAGGCCTTTGCGACGGTCGACGATGCGTTCGCGCAACCGCTCCCAGTCACCGTCGCCGGGCACCAGCTCTACCCAACGCCCAAGCGCCTGCACGCCTCGGCCTACGTCGACGGCGCCGTCGCGCAAGCGCTCGCGGCCCCGCCGGGCTCGGCGATCAAGCTGCGGGTGAAGCTCGACCGGGCCAAAGCCACGGCCTACGTGGCGGCGGTCGCGAAGCGCTTCGACCGCAAGCCACTCGACGCTCAGCTCGCTCTGCGCAACCTGCGTCCGGTCGTGAGCAAGGACCGGGCCGGTCGCTCGCTGAAGCGCGTCCAGTCGCTCGGCCGGATCTTCGCCGCTCTCGTCGCGAACTCGCGCACGCAGATCAGCCTCGACTTCCGCAGCCTCCTGCCGAAGGTGACGCGGAAGGCCATCGGCCCGGTGATCGTCATCCGCCGCGGCTCGAACCACCTCTACCTCTACGACGGCATGCGGCTCTGGCGCGTCTTCGGCGTGGCCACGGGCCAGTCGTCCTACCCGACGCCGCTCGGCCGCTGGTCGATCGTCGTCAAGTGGCGGAACCCGTGGTGGTACCCGCCCAAGTCGCCGTGGGCGCAAGGCGCGAAGCCGATCCCGCCGGGGCCGGGCAACCCGCTCGGCACGCGCTGGATGGGCCTCTCCGCGTCCGGCGTCGGCATCCACGGCACCCCGGACGACGCTTCGATCGGCTACTCGGCCTCGCACGGCTGCATCCGGATGCACATCTCGGACGCGGAGTGGCTCTTCAACCACGTCCGCATCGGGACTACGGTCTTCATCGTTTCGGCATGAGACGTCGCTTGCGATGTCGATTTCAGGACGGATGGGCTTTGCCCGTCCGTCCGTCTGAACCGACCGGTCGACACGCTGTCCGTCAGCGGTCCACGCCGTGACCGCACGCGTCAAGCTCGGTGCCCAGGCCCTCGCGGTCGGGCTCGTGCTCGCGCTTTTCGCGCTGCTGATCTGGAAGGTCGCGTTCGACAACAACGGCGGCGGGGTCGCCTCGAAGATCGACAAGGGCCACATCACGAACGCCCCCAACTTCGTGCTGACCCGGCTCGACAAGGAGGGCCGTCTCGAGCTCGCATCGCTGCGAGGGAAAGCGGTCGTCCTCAACTTCTGGGCCTCCTGGTGCTATCCGTGCAACAAGGAGGCGCCCGCCCTCGAGAAGGCGTGGCAGGGGCATGACGGGAAGGTCGTCGTTCTCGGCATCGACATCAACGACTTTGCCGGCGATGCGCGCAAGTTCATGCGCCAGCACGGTGTGACGTATCCGATCGTGCACGACAACAAGAACGTGACCGAGCCGAAGTACGGCGTCGCGCTTCTCCCGGAGACGTTCTTCATCAATGCCCGCGGCAAGGTCGTCGGCCATGTCGGCGGCCAGGTGACCGATTCCGATCTCCGCGCCGGGATCGAGAAGGCGCTGAAGGCGTGAAAGCGCTTCTGGTCGCGGTGGCCGCGCTCGCGTTTGCCGCTCCGGCCCTGGCGAGCGAGCAGCATCCAACCCTGACCGACCTCGAGAACCACCTCATGTGCCCCTTGTGCGTGGGCGAGACCCTTGCGCAGTCGGATTCGCCTCCGGCTCAACGCATGAAGGCGCACATCCAGCAGCGGATCCGCCAGGGCTGGACGCGGAGCGAGATCCTTCGTGAGCAGGAGCACATCTGGGGCACGTGGATCCTCGCCGCGCCGCCCCGCCGGGGCTTCAACCTCCTCGCCTGGGTGCTGCCGCTGGCCGGGATCCTTGGCGCAACGGCGGTGATGGGCGTGCTCGCCTGGCACTGGAGCCGCCGCCGCGAGGAGCCGGAGCGCCACCTTGCCGGGCCGGCGTCGCTGAACGGGCGGCCGCTCGACCCGGAGCTCGACCGCAGGCTCGACGAAGAGCTCGCGCGCTTCGATGGTTGAGCGCATTCCCGTCGCGTTCCTTGCTGGCCTGGTCTCGATCGCGTTTCCCTGCGTGCTGCCGCTCGTGCCGGGTTACCTCTCGGCGATCTCGTCGGTGGAGGTCGAGCGCCTGGGCGAGCGCGGCGTGGCGCGGCGGGTGGTCACCGCCAGCGTGCCGTTTGCGCTCGGGTTCACGGTCGTCTTCGTCGTGCTCGGTGCGGCGGCCGCGGCCGTGGGCGGCGTGCTCGACAAGGACCGTCAGACCGAGGTCGCGGGCTTCGTGCTCGTCGTGCTCGGGCTCGCGTTCGCGGGCCTCCTGCCCTGGCCCGAGCGGATGGTCGCGCCCGGAGTTCTCGGAAGCGCGCGCAAGAGCGGCTCCCGGGCGCTTTTGGGTGGAGCGTTCGCCGTGTGCGCCGCGCCCTGCGTCGGGATCACGCTCGCGGCGATCCTGGCGCTTGCTGCGGACTCACGGACGGTCGTCCGCGGGATCGTCCTCCTGGCGGCCTACTCGCTCGGGATCACTGCGGCCTTCGTTCTGATCGGAATCGCCTTCACGCACGCGATGGGCGCGTTCCGCTGGGTGCGCGACCACTACACCTGGATCCGCGTCATCAGCGGCGCGGTTCTCGTCGCTCTGGGCCTGCTGCTCTTTTTCCACCGCGACTGGTGGCTGCAGGTGTTCCTGCATCGCGCCCTCGAGGCGATCGGGCTCAAGAACCTCTAGCGCTGTTGTAGACGTCCAAGGTGCGCTCGGTGACGCGGTCCCAGGAGCAGTACTCGCGGACGCGCTCCCGGGCCGCCGTGCCGATTCGGCGCCGGAGCTCGGGATCGGCGAGCGCGCGCTCCACCGCGGCGCGGGTCGCCTCGGGGTCGCCGATCGGGACGAGCAGACCCGTCTTGCCGTCCTCGATCACCGCGGGAATCCCCCCGACCGGGGTCGAGACGACGGTCTTGCCGCGGGCCATCGCCTCGAGGACGACGTTCGGCAGCCCTTCGCGCTCGGAGGTGAGTAGCACGACGGCGGCCTTGTCGTAAAGCCCGAACAGCTCGTTCTGCGGCACGAAGCCAAGCGCGTCGGGAAGGAGATCCCGAAGAGGCCCGTCGCCCGCGACGATCCGCGGCAACCCGTCGGTGGCCGCGGCGACGACGTCGATCCGCTTCTCCGGGGACAGCCGACCCGCGAAGAGCACCTTCGGCGGCTGCTCTTCCGGCGCGGTCTCGTCCGGGATCTCGACGCCGTACGGGATCTCGTGCACGTTCGCAATGCCGACGCCCCGCATCGCCTCGGCCAGCACGGGGGAGA
>Ga0307308_10000712_pt1 | contig 12361 bp, 10 predicted proteins | sample ER_DNA_195_FD_194501 | JGI IMG/M metagenome (GOLD analysis project Ga0307308, IMG submission 194501) | Bulk soil microbial communities from the East River watershed near Crested Butte, Colorado, United States - ER_DNA_195 | ecosystem: Environmental > Terrestrial > Soil > Floodplain | place...
CTTGAAGATCCAGAGGACCTTGCCGGTGCGAGCGTCGAGGCCGTACGTGCGCCCGCCGAAGCAGGCGACGTAGACGACGCCGTTGATCACGACCGCCGAGCCGGAGATCGGCCCCGCCGTCTTGAACTTCCAGCGCACGTCGCCTGTGGCCGCGTCGAAGGCGTAGAACGTCCCGTCGTACGAGCCCGCGTAGACGCGCCGGTTCCAGACGGCCGGCGACGCGTAGACGTAGCTGCCCGTCCCGTGCGACCAGCGCAGCTTCCCGCTCGTCGCGCCGAACGAGTACATCTTGCCGTCGGTGCCGCCGATGTAGACGCGGCCGTACGCGACGGCAGGCGTCGAGTAGAAGGTTCCGGCCGCGCCGAGCCGCTGTTGCGCGCCGGTCTTCCAGACGAGCTTCCCCGTGCGCGCGTTGAGGGCGTAGACGTGGTGGTCGTAGGAGCCGAAGTAGACGCGCCCGCCCGCGTAGGCGATTCCGTCCTTGACCTTGTCGCCGGTCTGGTACGTCCAGACGACGCGGCCCGACTTCGCATTCAGGGCGTAGACCTTCCCACTCCAGTCGCCCACGTAGACGAGCCCGCCTGCGACGAGCGGCGACGATTCGGTGGGAGCCATCGACACCTTCCAGCGCACCTTGCCGGTCTCTGCGTTGAGCGCGACCACCTCGCCGGTCAGACCGGACCGGGTCGCGTTGCATGGCGGCTTGTTGAGGAACGCCATGTAGACGATGTGGTCGGCGACGGCCGGGCTCGCCGCGGTGCAGCGGCCGGTGCGGTAAGCCCACTCGGCGCGGACCCGCGTGATCTTGACGGCAAAGAGCGTGCCGAGCGAGTTGGCGAAATAGAGGTTGCCGTAGCCGATCGCAGGCGGGAACTCGATGAGCGACTTGCCGCGGATGAACCATTTCGCCCGCAGAGGAGGCCGGATGTCGGCGGGCACGCCGACGGCCTCGCCCGAGCGCGAGGAGTCGAAGCGGTACATCGGCCACGGCGTCGAGACGTTCGGCTTCGACTTGTTCTCCTGCGTCGTGACGAACTCTTCGGTGGAGCTGCCGCGGATGTTCCGCCCCTCGTGCTTCCGGTAGAGCCCGTAGGCGACGAGCCCGGCCGCCACCAGCACGATGACGGCGAGCGCCCCGAGCAGGCCCTTCTTCATCGCCGCCGCTTGGGCTCGACCGCGAAGATCCGCGAGAACCCGTGCAGGAGCAGCCGGCTGCCGTTACCCGAGACGGGGACATAGTCGCCGTGCGGGAAGGCGAGCAGCTGCCGCCCGCTTCGCGCCGAGACGCCGTAGATCCGGTGCGAGAAGTTTCCGCAGTAGACGACTCCGGCGACCACGACGACCGCACCCGAGATCGCGCCGCCGGTGCCGAAGTGCCAGAGGACGCGGCCGTTGCTCGCGGACGCTGCGTAGAGGACGCCGTTGTAGGAGCCGAAGAAGACGCGGCCGCCCCACACGGCGGGCGACGAGTAGACGTACGAGCCCGTTCCGACCGACCAGAGACGGTGGCCCCTCGCGGAGAACGCGGTCAGCGACCCACCGGTCGAGGAGGGCACGAAGATCCGCCCGCGTGCGTAGGCCGGAGTGCCGTAGATCCGTCCGTTGACGTGGGCCGACCAGCGCACGCCGCCGTTTCTCGGCGAGAGCGCGAGCAGCCGGCCGCCGTAGTCGCCGATGTACAGCGTCCCGCGGCCGAACGAGGCGCTCGAGGTGATCTTGTAGCCGGAGCGGTAGCTCCAGCGCAGCTTGTGGCGCCGCAGGTCGAGCGCGTAGACGTAGCCGTTCCAGGTGCCGAAGTAGTCGATGCCGCGGTGCACCACCGGCGAGGACTCGATCGGCGAGCCCGCATAGAAGCGCCAGAGCAGCCGCCCGTTCCAGCGGCTGCGCACGTAGACGTGCCCGTCCATCCCGTGGATGACCACGAGCTGGCCGTAGACCGCGGGTGAGGACGCCAGCTCGACCCGCGGGGTCGGCCGGCGCCAGAGCAGCTTCCCGTTGCGCATGTCGAAGGCGCGGATCGTGCCGACCTGGTTGCCGATGAACGCGACCCCGTGGTCGACGACCGCCGGGAACTCGATCAGCCCGCCGGCCGGCTTCGCCCAGACGACCTTGAAGGGCGGGCGAACGCGGATCGACGTCTGCGCCTGCGTCCGCGCGGGAGTCGCGCCGTAGAGCCGCCACTGGAGGGCGCCCTGGTAGATCTCGACGCCCATCCGCGGGTGGTTGCGGAACTCGATCCGCGTCGAGAGCCGGTCGTAGCCGGGCTTCGTGACGGTAACCCAGAGCTTGCCGCGCTTCTTGAGCGGGATGTGCGCCCAGCCCTTGCGGTTCGTGCGGACGCGGTAGGGGCCGATCTTCACGACCGCGCCACGGACCCGCGTGCGCAGGTCGCCGTCCACGACGCCGAGCTTCACGGCATTCGAGCCCTTGGTGCCGTGAGTCGTCTTGTCAGACGTGCCGCTGTTCCAGGTACAGCCGCCGAGCAAGGCGACGACAAGGCAGGCGAGAACGAGACGGCGAACCATGTCGAAGGAGGCTAGTTCCCTGGCCGGTTGGCGCTGCGGATCTCCTCGTAGACCCGTTCGTGCTCCTGCGCCGCGGCGTCCCAGGTGAGGCTCGTCGCCGCCTTCGCGGCCCCCTCGTAGGCGCGTTCGAGTGCTTCGTTGTCTCCGAGCAGGCTCGAGCACGCGGCCGCCAGCGCCGCCTCGTCGCCCGGAGGCACGACGAGCCCGGCTCCGAACTCGCGCACGATCTCGCCGAGGGACCCCACGTCCGAAACCACTGCCGGCCTACGGTAGCCGATCGCCGTCGCGAGCACCCCGGACGAATCGAGCCGCCGGTACGGCAAGACAACGACGGCCGCCTGCTCCATCAGCTCGGCGACCTCGGGCTCTCCGATGTAACGCAGCCGCCACTCGACGCGATCGGCCGGAGCGAGGTGCTGCAGCGGCTCGACGGGGTCGAGCGGGTCGCCCGCAACGATGAGCCTCGCCTCGGGAATGTGCGGCAGGGCGCGCAGAAGGACATCGAGGCCCTTGTATTCGCGGATGAGGCCGAAGAAGAGGAGCGTCTTGCCCTGGGGCGGCGGGAGCGGCGCGCCCTCGAAGACCGGGTGGCGGATCAGCTCGGGCTTGAACTCGCGCAGCTGCTCGACGGCGCGCTGCGAGTGGACGATCACGCGATCGACGAGGCCGAGCGCGCGGCGCCAGGCCGCGAGCGCCCGCTCTCGGCGCGGGAAGACGTCGTGGGCGGTCAGCGCCGTCGGTCTGCCGAGGCGAGGCAGCCAGCGGACGTCGAGCTCCGGCCGCGGCAGCCACTGCAGGTGGACGACGTCCGGGTCGAGCTGGTGCACCCGCCGCAGGAGCCGAAGGGCGCTCGGCACGTACTCGATCCCCTTGAGCGCGAGGCGGAAGCGCGCCCGAGGCACGCTGCGCAGTAGACGGGTGCTGAGCGGCAGGAAGACCTCTTCGCGCCGGTAGCCCTCCGGGTCGGGCACGTCACCGTGCGGGAACTCGGAAGTCAGGAGCGTGACGTCGTGCCCGCGGCGCGCGAGAGCCTGGGCCAGGTGATGGTCATAGGGCGGCGTGTACGCGAGGGGATCGACGAGCGCGATGCGCACTAAGAAGAAACGGTCTGCGGCTCGAGGGCGAGGCTGGAATAGAAGCGGGTCATGACCACTCCTTCACGAAACTCGCCCAGCGTCGGTTCCGGCCGCTCGCCCGCGGCGAGCGCGAGCACGAGCTCCGGGTAATTCCCCCCGGCTGCGAGCGGCAGCGGGAAGGCGCCGCCGAAGCGAGGGTTCACATCGGTGACCCGGTGCTCGCCGTCCTCGCGGAAGACCTGGATCGTCGCCGGCCCCTTGAGCGGGAGCGACTCGGCGACGCGGCGCGCGGCCTCGATCAGCTCGGCGTCCTTGATCGTCCGCCCCTGAATCGACTCGCCGCCCTTCGAGAGGATCATCGTCCGCGGGATCGCGTTCAGGCAGCGGCCCTCGAAGTCGCAGAGGACGTCGATCGAGAACTCCTCGCCGAGGCAGCAGGTCTGCACGAACGACTCGACGGGCGTGTAGCCGAGGAAGAAGTCGAGCTGGCGCCGGTCCTCGGCGCGGTAGATGTTGCGCGACCCGTAGCCGTAGCGCGACTTCACGAGCAGCGGGAAGCGCGCGTCTTCCGGCACATCACCCGGGAGCCAGCTCGGCGGCGAGGGGATGCCGTGCTCCTCGAAGAGCGTGTGCGCCTCGTACTTGTCTGCGGTCTTGACGACGATGTCGGTGTCAGGCAGAAGCAGCGGCGCGCCGAGCTCGTCGCGGTGCTGGGCCAGCAGCACCGAGTCGATGTCCGTGAGCGGGATGACCAGGCGAACGTCGCGCTCGCGAACGATCTCGGCGAGCGCGGGGATGTACGTGGGGTCGTCGACGCGCGGCACGAGCACCTGCTCGTCGGCGTGGTACAGCGTCGGCGCGAGCTGGTCAGCGTCGGCGGCGATGGTCGTTGCGCCCGCCTGCTGGAAGGCGGTCACGACGTCGACGCGCATTCCCGCGCACGTGAAGAGCACCGTGCTCACGCGCGAGAGACTAGTCGCGCCAGCCGCCGGTCTCGCCCTTGTACGTGCCGGAGAAGAGGGCCTTCGGCGTGCGGGCGAGGATCTTCAGGTCGACCCAGGCGGAGCGGTTCTCGACGTACCAGACGTCGAGCTCGATCCGCTCGTCCCACGTCAGCTTCGTGCGGCCGTGGATCTGAGCCCAGCCGGTGAGGCCAGGCTTGATCTCGAGCCGGCGGCGCTGTCTGGGCGTGTAGCGCTCGACCTGGTAGGCGAGCGTCGGGCGCGGGCCGATGAGGCTCATCTCGCCGCGGAGGACGTTCCAGAGCTGCGGCAGCTCGTCCAGCGAAATCCGGCGCAGGACGCGGCCGACGCGCGTGATGCGCGGGTCGCCCTTGTTGACGGCCCAGCCTGCGCCTTGCGTCTCGGCTCCGACGATCATCGTCCTGAGCTTGAGCAGGTCGAACTCGCGGCCGTCGTGCCCGACGCGGCGTTGGCGGTAGATGGCCGGGCCGCGGTCCTCGAGCACAATCGCAATCGCCGCGATCGCAAGGAAGGGGCTCGCGAGCGCCAGGCCGAGCGCCGAGCCTGCGACGTCGAACGCTCGGTTCAGCGCGTGCCCTCCGCCTTCTCCCACACGGCCGGAACCCCGAAGCGCAGGTAGCGCGTAAGCGCTTTGACGGTCGCCCACGTGACGAGCACGTAGTAGTAGGCGAGCCCCGACCCGGGGATCGGGAGGCGGAGCCGGCCGGCAAGGGCGAGCAGGAGTCCGGCCGCCTGGACGGCCAGCGCGATCTCGTAGACGAGCCCGTGGCGCACCAGGGCAGCGCTCGTCAGTAGCAGGACGATGTGGAGGAGGCCGCTCGCGTATCTGAGCAGCCGGTGCGAGACCATCTCGAGGAAGTAGACCGGGCCGAGGCCCCGCAGCATCCGGCCGCGAAGGACGATCAACCAGCAGTGCTCGAACATTCGCACCTTGCGGCGGTACTCGTCCTCCTGGTCGCGGGAAGGCTTCTCCTGCGAGGTCGCCTCCGGCTCGTAGACCGCGCGCCGGCCGCGCTGCACCATCAGGTACGGGAAGGCGAGGTCGTGCCCGAAGCGCGGGTCGACGTCGACGTAGTCCTCGCGCCGGACCGCGTAGATGGCGCCGTTCCCGCCGGTGACCGAGCCGAGCCGGGACTCCTGCTCGCGGAGCCAGACCTCGAAGCGCCAGTAGGCGCCCTCGCGGTTCGTCCCGTCGGCCTGCATGAGCGCCACGCGGCCGCAGACGTAGGCGACCTCCGGGTCGGCGAAGCCGCGGACGAGCTTCCGAAGCGCATCGGGCGTCCAGGTCGCGTTCGCGTCGGTGAAGGCGAGGATCTCGCCGCTGGTCTGCGGCACGGTGTGGTTCTGGGCAGCGACCTTGCCGCCGCGGGGACAGCGGATCAGGCGTACCCCCGGGTGGCGCTCGACGAGCTCGTCGGTCCGATCGTCCGAGGCGTCGGAGGCAACGACGATCTCGAGCTTGTCCTTGGGGTACTCGAGCGCCAGGAGGTTCTCGAGCCGCCGCTGGATCACCTCCTCCTCGTTGTGGGCCGCGACGATGAGGCTAACCCTGGGCGTGAGCTCGTCCTTGCGAACGCGCCTGGGACGGATGCGCGCTCCGAGCGCCGCGGCGAACGGGTACGCAAGGTGCGTCCAGACGAGCAGCCCGAGCGAGACCCAGAAGAGCACGACCAGCGCGATCACGGCCGCTCAGCTTACGGCGCGCGGAGGTAGGCCCGCCCATTCCAAACCGTTCCTTGGGGAGGGGACGGGTAAAGGTCCGAGCGGGCCTAGCTACCACTACGAAGGCCGGGCTCGATCGGTTTTCAAAGCTATATGTAGGAATTGTTTCGAAACGGCCAGCTTCGAAAGGCCGCGCTACCCTGAGTGCGCCGTATGCGTCGCCCTTTGATCGTCCTAGTCGTCCTTGCCGCGCTCGTCGTGCCCGGGCGGGCAGCCGCCTCGATCATGGTCGCGTCCTGGGCGCGGAGCCCGACGCTGAAGGTCGTCGCCGGCGGCGCGGCCGAGGTCGACTGGACCTCCCACGGCACGCGGCACTCGGTTGTGATCTACCGCAACGGCACCCGTCGCTACGGCGCGCACCTGAGAGGCCGCGACGTCTCGTTCCCGACGACCGCCTTCTCGATCCCGATGTCGCTCGCCGTCCGCCAAGCCCCGAACGGCAGCTACTGGGGCCTACAGGCCTGGCGCCGCCTCCGCACCGGCCCGCTCGAGCTGCGTTTCTCGCGCTGGAAGGGCACGCCGACGGTTCTCACCCTCGGCGCGGTCTGCTGCAAGTGGCGCTCCGAGAACGTGGTCGGACAGGCGACCTTCCACGGCAAGCCGATCTTCGGTCGGCACGCGACGCGCACCGGCGTCCCGCTCGACAAGTTCGGGCGCAACGTCTACCTCGATACGTTCCGCGGCGGTGCGTGGAGACGGATGATGGGCATCCTCACGCACCGAGACACCGGCCGGTTCTCGCTCTGGATCCGGCGGTACTGGCGCGGCACGGCGTACCGCGGGACGATCATTGGCCCCAACTGGGGCTGGACGCTCGGGCCTGACGCGCAGGCTCAGACGCAGTCCTCACGCTAGTGGCCCCGCGGCTCGCGTTCCAGCGAGCGCCGTCCGAGTACGACGACGCATTCATGGAAAAGATGGCCGGCGCGTACCTCGAGCAGACGCGCTGGACTCGCTTGAGATTGAGCGCGCTGATGCCGCTCGTCGAGCCGCGGCCCGGCGACCGGATCATCGACCTCGGTTGCGCCGCCGGTGCGCTGACGCACTTCTTCTCGCAGCAGGGCGCGAACGTGACCGGGATCGACTCCGAGCCGAAGGCGATCGAGAAGGCGCGCTCGCTGTTCCCGGACCTGCAGTTCGAGCAGGCCGACGTGCGCTCGCTGCCCCAGGCCGACAACTCGATCGACAAGGCGGTCGCGGGCGACCTCGTGGAACACCTCGACGAGCCGACGCTGAACGCGATGCTGCGCGAGCTGCGGCGCGTACTGGTTCCGGGCGGAACGCTTTCCATCTACACGCCGAACCCGCGGCACCTGGTCGAGCGGCTCAAGGCGCACGACTTCGTCCTGGCTCAGAACCCGACGCACATCGGCCTGCGAACGGCCGACCAGCTCGTCGCGGCGCTCGAGCGGAACGGGTTCACCGTCGACCACGTTGGCTGGACGCCGAGCTTCTTCCCGGTGCTGCGAACGATCGAGCGCACCGTCGGCCGAGTCTCGGAGACGTTCCGCTACCGGCTGTGCATCAGGGCCTCGTCGTAGGCCGTCAGGGTCGCGTCGGTGACGCGGTCCCAGGAGAAGAGCGTCCGGGCGCGCTCCCTCGCCGCGGCTCCGAGGCGCGTACGGAGCTCTTCGTCGCCGAGCAATCGCTCGAGCGCCGCACGTAGAGCGCCGGCGTCGCGCGGCGGGACGAGCAGGCCCGTCTCCTCATCGACCACGAGATCGAGCAGCCCGCCGACCGCGCCGGCGACGACCGGCCGCCCGTAGGCCATTGCCTCGGCGCAGACGACGTTGAAGCCCTCCCGGTGCGACGGGCACGCGACCACCGCCGCGCGCTCGTAGAGCTCGCCGAGCTCGCGGTGCGGGACGAACCCGAGCGCGCCCGGAACCTGCGCGCGCAGGGGCCCGTCGCCGGCGACGACGAGGTTCATCCCGCGTGCGGCCTCGACGAGCTCGATGATCCCTTTCTCCGGCGAGAGCCGTCCCGCGAAGAGCACCTCCGGCGGCGAGGCCGGCTCACGGACGAACGGCGGGATCTCGACCCCGTTCGGGATCACGCGCACGTGCTCGATGCCGAGGCCCCGGACGACCTCCGCAAGCGCGTTCGAGACGCAGATCACCAGCTGTGCCTTCCGCAGCACCCAGCGCGCGAGGGACGGCGCCCGGCGCGCGAGCTCCGCATCGGTGCCGTGCACGGTCAGGACGAACGGCTTCCCGAGCGACGCGGCGACGAGCCCGGTCGGCAGCCAGTGGGCGTGCAGGAGGTCGGCGTCATCCGCGTGTCCCCGCGCCGCGCTTCGGAAGTTGACGAGCATCGGTGGCACGAAGGCCGTCCGCCAGGGATGGCGTCGCAGGTTGCCCATGACGCCGGCGCCGTAGGCGATCCCGAAGTGCTGGAACGACATCGGCGAGACGACCTCGACCTCGAGCCCGCGCTCCCGGAGCTTCTCCACGGCCTCGCCCAGGAAGTGGACGGTCGGGTCGCCCTCGTAGCGCGGGTACGAGGTCGTCAGGACGACGAGCTTCACGTCCGCCGTGCGAACACGGAGGGCGTGACGAGTACGAGCATCGCGAAGACGTAGAAGTAGAAGAACGACATCGTCAGGTAGAAGATGTTCGCGGCCATCGTCCCGAGCAGCGCCGCGGTCATCCCCCAGGCCAGCGGCCGCACCCGCACCGCGAGCGGGTCACGGGCCGCCGCGAGCGCTTTCCCGACCCGCCGCGCCGCGCCGAGCCGGGCGAACATGAACCAGAGGAAGACCGCGAACAGCGCCGTCCCGACGAGCCCGCCCTCGACGATCAGCATCACGTAGTACGAGTGCGGGCCCCAGTTCGTCTTGCCGGTGACGAACTGGTAGTAGACCGAGAAGTTGTTGAAGCCGAGCCCGAAGAACGGGTGCGAGTGCAGGATCTTCGGGATGAACTTGTAGACGTCGAGGTGGGTCGAGGCGCCGGTCCCGTGCGAGAGGCGCGAGTGGATGACGACGTCGAAGAAGTGCCGCCGCAGCCAGACCGCGTAGCCGACCGGGATGACGACCATCGTGAGCGGCAGCACCGCGAGGCGCGAGAACAGCAGGTGACGGTAAGGGAACGCGAGCACGATCGCGCCGACGACGAGGCCGAGAGCGCCGCTGCGGGAGAGTGTCGCCAGCACGGCAATGAGCAAGAGGGCGATCAGGGCCGCGAGACGGAAGCGCCAGCGGTGGCCACGCTCGAGCCGCAGGTAGATGGGCGTCAGGATCAGCAGCGGCAGGAGCGCCATGATCGCGATGTGGTTCGGATCGCCGGTGAGCGCGTTCGGGCGGTAGACGTTCGTGCCGTTGACCGCGCCGTAGATGTTGATCTGGCTCGCGCCGCGCGTCAGCGGCTTGACGAACACCGAGTCGAGGTTGTGGCCCGACTGCGCCGCGAGCAGCTGCACGATCCCGTACGCGGCGTTGACGGCGATCCCGCCGAGGAACCAGGCGAGCGTGCGCCAGTAGAAATCGCGTGAGCGGCTCAACAGATAGGCGACCCCAACGATGAGGAAGCCGAAATGAATGAGCCACTTGACGATTCCCTTGACGAATTGTGAGAGCGCCTGCGTTGTCTCGAGGTTGAAGAAGCCGATCAGGTTGACCAGCAGAAAGCCGCCCAGGAAGAGGATCAGCAGCGCGGCGGTGCGAGGGATCCTTCCGTTTGTGGGCCTGCCGAGACGGTCCAGCGCATAGACCCCGAGGAAGCACAGCGACGTGACGTCGGCGAGCGAGACCTGGCCGAGGAAGTTCCAGTGCACCTTCTCGAAGGTCGCGCAGAAGACCGCGGCCAGGAAGAAGAACGGGACCAGTGGGCTCTCTCGCGTCACAGGCTCAGGAGCAGGTCGGCGAGCTCCCCCACCCGCGCTTCGCGAGAGAGCTTCCGCCGCTGCTCCGGACTGAGGTAGCCGTTCCGTAGCTGACCGGCCTGCCACCGGGCGTGCAGCCCGATCAGCGCCTCGCGGATGCCCTTCTCGTCCTCGGGCGCGACGACGATCCCGGCACCCGTCTCGCGGACGAGCTTCGCGGCGGCCCCGTCCGGCGGCACCGCGGCGAGGATCGGCCGCTCGGCGGCGAGGTACTCGAAGATCTTCCCGGAGGGAACGACGGCTCCTCGGCCGGCCGCTTCGGGAAGCAGGAGCAGGTTCGCCTCCGAGTCTCGCTCAAGCTCGAGCGCGCGGCGGTGCGGTACGTAGGGAAGGAGCTCGAGCCGGTCGCCCAGCCCGAGGCCCGCGGCCCACTCCTCGTCGGCCTGTCGCAACCCGCCGGCAAAGCGGGCGACGACGTCGTCGAGGCCCGAGGACGCGAGGGCGCTCAGGAACGGGCGCGGGTTGCGCTTGCCGAAGAAGCTGCCCGCGTGCGTGATGCGGAAGCGCTCGCCGGGCCGGTAGTCGAGCCCGGCGAAGTCGTCGAAGTCGCAGCCGTTGGGGATCACGCGCACCTCGCCGGCGGGGTCGAAGCGGCGAACCTCGTCCGCGATCGTCTCGGAGACTGCGACCACCGCGTCGGCCTTCCGCGCGACCAACCGCACGACACGCTCGAGTGCCTTCTCCTTCGCCTGGACGGCCACGCGATCGAAGCGGCGGTCGGCGTTCCAGAGCACGGCATCGCGCAGGTCCGCGACCCACGGGATCCCGGTCAGCCGCTTGACCGCAGCGCCGATCAGGTTCATCGACACGGGGGGGCTCGTCGTGATCACCGCGTCGATGCCCTCCCGTTTGACGAGCCGCACGGCGGCGGGAACGGCGGTCGGCACCCAGGTCACGCTCGCGTCCGGGAGCAGCACCCGCCGATAAGCGAGCTTGGCCTGGGCGAGCATCCGCTCGGGCCCCTCGAGGCCGTGCAGCTCCTCGGCCGGAAGCCGCGCGCGCGGCCCGAAGTAGCGCGCGCGGTGGACGAACGCCTGCGTCGGCGGCCGCAGCTCGTCGTCGCGGTGGAGCCACTTCGGGTCGTCCGGTGCCAGGACGTGGGTCTCGATCCCGAGCGCAGGCAGGTGCGTCGCCGTCTTCAGCGGGCGCTGGACGCCGCCCCCGCCCGCGGGCGGGAAGTACATCGTCACGAGGAGGACCTTCATTTCAGCCGGTAGAGAACGTACCGCCCGTCCGCCCAGGCTCGCGGGAGAGCGAACGGTTTCCGGCCGTCGCGGGCCCTGTCGACCAGGAGCCAACCGGCCCCGGCTCGGCGCGCGACCGAAAGCGGGCCGTGGTGGAAGAAGAATCGCTCCGCCTCCCGGTCGCGCCGGCCGGGGTGGTTGGCGCGGGTGTCGCTGCTGTGCACCGCTGGTGTGGCGTTGACGTAGACCGGCAGCGCGGCGACGAGCTCGTAGCCGGTCTGCGGGTCGGTGAAGACGACCGCGCGCTCGGGCAGCCGTTCGCGCAGGGCCTGCTGCACCTCTGCCGGGAGCGGCTGCCGCGCGGTCGCGGTCGGGCTCCAGCGCGAGTAGCCGTGGACGGCCACCGGCACCAGGAAGAGGACCACCGCTGCGGCGGCGAGTGGGCCGTCGCGCTCGAGCTGCGGGAGCCGCCGGCCGATCAGGGCGCCCGCCACGAGCGCAGCCCCAGCGGCGCCGAAGGCGGCCCACGTCACCCAGGCAGGGCCGCCTTCACCCGGCCGGTACGGCGAGCCGAAGCTTCCGGGCACCCACCACTGGAGCAGGATCCCCGACGCCAGCCCGACGGGCAGGACGAGCGGCCCGAGCAGCCGCGCGAGGACAAGCGCCCCACCGGCGAGCACGAACGCCCGCGGCGAGAAACCGACCAGGCGGCGCGCCTGCGAGATCGAGACGACGTCCGCGAAGTGGGGAAATACGAACGCGAGGAGCGACACCGCGAGCACGGCCAGCATCCCACCGAGCGCGAGTGCCGCCCAGAGCCGTCGCCGCGCGAAGACCGCCAGCGGCAGCAGCACGAGCGCCGCGACCGCGATCGCGCCGCCGCGGCCGAAGAGCTCCGGCTTGAGGCGGTAGCTGTGCAGGCCGAAGACGTCGAGCTCCGTCGGATAGCTCGCGAACGCGTGCCGGAGCTCCTTCGCGCCGGGGTTGTG
>Ga0307308_10000714_pt1 | contig 12343 bp, 11 predicted proteins | sample ER_DNA_195_FD_194501 | JGI IMG/M metagenome (GOLD analysis project Ga0307308, IMG submission 194501) | Bulk soil microbial communities from the East River watershed near Crested Butte, Colorado, United States - ER_DNA_195 | ecosystem: Environmental > Terrestrial > Soil > Floodplain | place...
CGCCCGGCAAAAGTAGCAGCGATTAGGTCACACCAAAGCGCTCGCCGGATCATCAGACCTGAGCGCCCAGCGCCGCCCGCTCACGCCGGGCAGCTCCGCCTTTGGTGATCAGCGACGCCGCGATGGTCCCGGCAGCGACGATCGCAATCATGATCGTGCACACCGCGTTGATCTCCGGTTTCACCCCCAATCGCACTTCGGAATATATGCGGATCGGCAAAGTCGTCGCGCCTGGGCCGGTGGTGAAGCTCGCGATCACAAGATCGTCGAGTGACAGCGTGAACGCCAACATCCAGCCGGCGGCGATTGCCGGGGCGATCAGCGGCAGCGTGATTGTCAGGAAAGTCCTGAGTGGCGGACAGCCAAGATCCATGGCCACTTCTTCCAGGCTGCGGTCGAAGCCGATGAGCCGTGACTGCACAATGACAGTGACAAAGCACATGGTGAGCGTGATGTGGGCAATCGTAATCGTCCAGAAGCCGCGGTCGACATTGATGGCGACGAACAGCAGCAAGAGCGATAGCCCGGTGATGACTTCCGGCATCACCAACGGCGCGTAGACCATTCCGGAAAACAGCAACCGGCCACGAAAGGATCCGAGGCGCACGAGCGCGACGGCTGCGAGCGTCCCAAGAACGGTGGCGGCGGTTGCCGAAAGCGCGGCGACGCGCAGGCTGATCCATGCGGCCTGCAGGATCGCGGCATCGTTCAGCAACGCGCGGTACCACGTGAGGGACCAACCTCCCCAGACGGTGACCAATCGCGACGCGTTGAACGAATAGATGACGAGAATAGTGATCGGCAAATACAGAAACGCGAGGCCGATCGCGACCGAAACGATATTGAAGGGCGAAGCGCCGCGCTGCATCACCGGCCTCCTTCCAGCGATCGCTGCTGGAGACGCTCGTAAGAAAGCATCGGCACGAGCAGGAGGACCAGCAACGTGACGGCGATGGCAGATGCGACCGGCCAGTCGCGATTGGCAAAGAATTCGCTCCACAATATCTGCCCGATCATCAACGTTTCCGAACCGCCGAGTAGGTCGGGAATGACAAATTCGCCGACAATCGGGATGAAGCAGAGCAGCGCACCGGCAGCGGCGCCCGGGAGCGACAGCGGTACGACCACGAGCCAGAACGTCTTCCAGCGGGGGCAGCCAAGGTCGGCGGCGGCCTCCAGCAGTGTCTCGTCCATTTTCTCGAGCGCGGCGTAAAGCGGCAGCACCATGAAGGGCAGATACGAATAGACGACGCCGATGTAGATCGCGGTATCGGAAGACAGCCAGCTGACCGGCGCATCGACTATGTGCAATCTCATCAGCACATCGTTGAGCAGGCCATCCCGCTGCAGGATGTTGATCCACGCGTAGACGCGGATCAGAAACGACGTCCAGAACGGCAGCACGACCGCCATAACCAGCGGCGGTTGCCAGCCGCGGGGCGCGCGGGCGATGCCATAAGCGAAGGGGTAGCCGATCAAAAGCAGAATGATCGTGGAGATTGCCGCGACTTGCAGGCTCTTGAGATAGGACAACAGATAGATGAGGTCGGTGAACAGCAGCCCGAATGAATCAAGCGACAGTTGCCTCCCAAACTCCACCAAACCCGCCCATCCGGCCGACAGGTCGAATACCGGTGAATATGGCGGTTGTGCTAGCGTTGTTTGCGACAGGCTGATTTTGAGAACGATGACGAACGGCGCGAGAAAAAGGCAAACGAGCCACAGATAGGGCAGAAGCACCACGGCTCGCCCGCTCCAGTTCCGTCCCTGTGGTTCGCCCTGCAATCGCTACTCCGTCAAAACCACGCCGGCTTCCGGCGGCCACGACAGCCAGACGAGGTCATGCAGCGAAAAAGGTGTCCCACCCCGCGCAGTGACATTGGTGATCGCGACTTTCATCACCGATCGGTCGCTGAGGAGAACTTTGTAGATCGACATTTCGCCGCGATAGCCGATCTCCGACACGGTGCCCGTGACGGCATTGAAGTCTTCCTTCGGGCGCTCGGCGGCCATCCCGATCTTTTCGGGACGCAGCGCCAGCCAGACCGTGTCGCCGGGTCTGGCTTTGCCCGTTCCGGCGACGCGCATGCGGCCGAGCACGCTCTCGATACTGCCATCGGTGCCAAGCCGCCCTGCGATCATGGTCGCCTCCCCGATGAACCCGGCCACCCAACGCGAGTTTGGGCGCTCATAGATTTCCGCCGGCGGCGCAATCTGCATCAGGCGACCACCATCCATGACCGCAATGCGATCGGCAACGATCATCGATTCTTCCTGGTCATGAGTGACGATGACGAATGTGGTGCCGAGCTTGCGCTGCAGTTCAACCAGCTCGAACTGTGTCTCCGCGCGCAACTTCTTATCGAGCGCGGCCAGAGGTTCGTCGAGCAAGAGGACGCGCGGACGCTTGATCAAAGAACGCGCTAGCGCCACCCGCTGACGCTGTCCGCCGGAGAGTTGATCGATCCGCCGCCCGTCGAAGCCTGGCAGACGCACAAGCGCCAGCATTTCCGCTACGCGATCGGCGATCTCCGCCCGGGCGACATTTTCCTGGCGCAGGCCGAAGCCGATATTGCCCGCGACCGTCAGATGCGGGAACAGTGCGTAGCTCTGGAACATCATGTTCACGGGTCGCCGGTGCGGCGGCACCGGGACGATATCCTCGTCGTCGAGAAGGATGCGGCCTTCGGTCGGCAGTTCGAATCCGGCCAGCATCCGTAACAACGTAGTCTTGCCGCAGCCTGAGGGGCCAAGCAGCGCGAAGAATTCGTCATGCCCGATATCGAGTGAGAGCGCCTCAACCGCCACGATCGAGCCGAACCGCTTGGTGACGGCTTCAAAGCGCACAAGCGGCGATTTTTCGATCGTTGTCGCTTCCTGCGCTGCCTTGCCGCCGTCCGCCATCGAATCCCCGTTTCGTGGAAGTCACGCTAGCGGGGCACGGGAACCCACTCAACCCGCGCGACGCGTTCGCGGTAGCCAGTCCTCGCTCGATCAGTCCTGACGTGTCAGGGTGCGCCGGACGGCGTCGCGCCAGCCGGAATATTTGCGCTCCCGCGTTTCAAAATCCATGCGCGGCTCGAAGCGCCGTTCGAGCTGCCATTGCGCGGCAAAGCCTTCGAGATCGGGGCAGATGCCGGCGGCGCGGCCCGCGAGATAGGCTGCCCCAAGCGCGGTCGTTTCCATCACGACAGGGCGGTCGACCGGACTTGCCAGAATGTCGGCAACGTACTGCATCGTGACGTCGCTCGCTGTCATCCCGCCGTCGACCCGCAGCACGGTCGCGGAATCTTTGGCGGAAGGCCAGTCGGCGTGCATGGCTTCGAGCAAATCGCGGGTCTGATAGGCGACTGCTTCAAGCGTCGCACGGGCGAGCTCGGCCGCACCGGAATTGCGGCTCAAGCCAAAGATCGCGCCGCGCGCCTGCGCATCCCAATAAGGCGCACCCAATCCCACAAACGCCGGCACCACATAGACCTGCTCGGTGGGATCGGCCCGCTGCGCCAAGGGTCCGACATCGGCTGCGGCGTTGATGAGCTTCAGGCCGTCGCGCAACCATTGCACCGTGGCGCCGGCGACAAAGATCGCCCCTTCCAGCGCATAGATGCGCTGACCTTCGAGCTGATAGGCGATGGTCGTGAGCAGGCGGTTGTGTGAAGCGACTCGTTCGCGACCGGTATTGAGAAGCGCGAAACAACCGGTGCCATATGTCGACTTCATCATACCGGGTCTGAAACAGCCCTGCCCGATCGTGGCGGCCTGCTGATCGCCGGCAATACCAAGAATGCGAATCGGTCCGCCGAACAAATCGGGGGTCGTCTCTCCGAATGCGCCTGCGCAATCGCGTACGTCAGGCAAGAGGCGATGCGGCACGCCGAACAAACGGCAAAGATCGTCATCCCATTGCGACTTTCCGATATCGAACAACAGCGTGCGCGATGCGTTGGTGGCATCGGTCAGATGCACCTTACCGCCCGTGAGGCGCCAAAGCAGGAAACAGTCGATCGTCCCGAAGGCAAGCTTACCGTCTTGAGCCGCCGCGCGAGCGCCTTCTACATGGTCGAGCAACCAGGCGATCTTGCTGGCGGAAAAATAGGGATCGAGCAGAAGTCCCGTCTTGGCGGCAATTTCCGGTTCACGACCGGTGCGTCGCAAGGACTCGCAATACTCGGCGGTGCGCCGGTCCTGCCACACGATCGCATTGTAGATTGGCTCACCGCTTTGGCGGTCCCAGATGACGGTGGTCTCGCGCTGATTGGTAATGCCGATTCCGGCAACGTCTTTCGCCGTGATGCGCGCTTCGGCCATGACCGCCCGCACCGTGGTGACCACCGTCTTCCAGATTTGCTCGCTGTCATGCTCGACTTGACCCGGCGAGGGATAAATCTGACGCAGTTCCATCTGCGCGGTGGCGACAGGCCGCAAGGCGGCGTCGAACGCGATTGCACGCGTCGATGTCGTGCCTTGGTCGATTGCGATGAGAGCAGTCGGCAAATGAACCCCCCTGCCGTCAACGCGCGGTCATGGCCGCCTTTCCGCTCAGTGATGCGATGAAGCGATCGAGAGCTGCGCAATCCTCAGCCGTTGCCTGTAGTCCGATCTTGCTCCGGCGCCAAAGCACATCGTCGGCATTCTGCGCCCATTCGTTTTCTACCATGTACCGCACCTCGGCGGCGGTGAGGTCGCCGGCAAAGCAGGGACCAAGATCGTCCATGCTTTTCGCATCTCCGAGAAATCTTTCGGCGCGAAGGCCGTAGGCCTGCAGGAGCCGACGCGCATGCGCTGTCGAAAGAAATGGCCACCGCCTCATCGTTTCGCTCAGCTGGGCGTCGAATTCTTCAGGGGCGAACTCCCCGCCAGGCAGTTGCGAACTCGCGGTCCAGGGTGGCATTGCTCCGAAGAAATGGCCGATCTGCCTCATCGCCGCCTCTGCCAGCTTGCGATGCGTCGTTATCTTGCCGCCATAGACGGTGAGCAATGGCGCTTCGTCGACACCCCGGTCGAGAACCAGTTCGTAGTCGCGCGTGACATCCTCAGGCTTGTCGGCATGATCGTCATAAAGCGCGCGCACACCGGAAAACGACCATACCAGCTCGTCCGGTATGACCTTGTCCCGGAAATACTGATTCACCGCTTCGCGAAGATAGGCGATTTCCGTCGGGTCGGGCGCCAGCGAACCGAGATCGCCGACGAAATTTCGGTCAGTAGTGCCGATCAGCGTGAAATCCTGCGTAAACGGCAGAACAAATATGACGCGCCGGTCCGCGGCTTGCAGCAAATAGCCGTAGTCGTGATTGAAACGTCGACGGATGACGATGTGGCTGCCCTTGATCAGCCGGACAGGCGTCGGTAGCGGTCGGCGAATGACGGTGTCTGCAACCGCGCCGATCCACGGACCGGCGGCATTGACAAGAACGCGCGCAGTCTTCACCTCGCGTCGGCCGCGCGCGTTGAGCACCAGTTCCCATTCGTCCCGTTGCTCCACCCGCGTACAGCGAGTGCGGGTCCGAATGACGGCGCCACGCTCCGCCGCATCGACCGCATTGAGCACAACGAGACGCGAGTCATCGACCCAGCAATCCGAATACTCGAAGCCGTAACGAAAGGTGCGTTTCAGAGGTTGGCCTACCTTGTGGTGGGTGAGATCGACCGTGCGCGAGGCCGGCAACAGCTTGCGCGCGCCCAGCAGGTCGTAAAGGAACAGGCCGAAGCGCAACAAAAGCGAGGAACGCAGCCCGGGCATTGGCGGCAACATGAACCGCATCGGCCGCACCAGATGCGGCGCCATGCGCAAAAGCACTTCACGCTCGTTCAGCGCCTCGCGGACCAGACGGAAGGCTCCGTGCTCGAGATAGCGCAAGCCACCATGGATCAGCTTGCTCGAAGCCGAGGACGTGCCCGAGCCGAGATCGTTCATCTCGACGAGCAGCACTTTTATCCCGCGGCCGGCTGCGTCGCGGGCGAGACCCGTTCCGTTTATGCCGCCGCCGATAATGGCGAGGTCAAAATCGGCCATTGCCTGATGATTCGCTTTATTCCGCAGAATGAGTGGCCTGGGCAGATCACTCAGGACAGAGCGTTTAACTTAGCGTTTGCGTTATAGCATTCACTGCAATTGAAAAATCACGCCGGCGCAGCCATATCCAGCTAATTACCGCCCCAATTCGTTGCTTGAAACCCCGCCAAAGGAACCTTCAGCCGCAAATGCCCTCGCCCCGCCTGCTTGTCATTGAAGGCAATTCACCGCAAACAACGGCCGACCACGTGGCAGCCGGCGGGACCGCGGCCAGCAAGGGTTACTCCGACCTCCTGCGCGAACTTCTACCCGGCGCTGTTGTGGATATCTGCTTTCCGGGCGACCCGACGGCGCTTTTGCCGGAAGGCTCCTCACTCGAAGGCTATGACGGCATCGCCATCACCGGATCGAGCCTGCATGTCTACAACGGTGGACCTGAGGTGATGCGACAGATCGACCTGGTTCGCGCCGCACTCACGACCGGGACACCGCTGTTCGGCTCCTGCTGGGGGCTTCAGGTCATCACCGCGGCGGCCGGCGGCAGCGTCCGGAAAAATCCGAAAGGGCGCGAGCTCGGCTTCGGCCGCGGCATCCGCCTCACGGAAGCCGGCCGCAAACACCCCATGTATGCGGGCAAGCTCGATGTGTTCAACGCGCCGACCGTGCATCTCGACGAGGTCGAGGCGCTCGCGCCGGGCACCACCGTCCTTGCGACCAACGCCGTGTCCGATGTGCAAAGCGCCGAGATCCGCACCAACGGATCGATCGCCTGGGCCGTGCAATATCACCCGGAATATCCTCTGCGCGAGGTCGCCGCGATCGTGCGGCGCATTGGCACGCGGCTGATTGAAGAAGGTTTTTTTGCCGACGAGGCGGACATCAAGACGTTTGCGCAAGATCTCGACACACTCGACGGCGATCCCGGCTGCAAGCGGCTGTCCTGGCGGCACGGCATCAGCAAGAATGTCCTCGACAAGAAATTGAGAGTCGGCGAAGTCGCCAACTGGATAGAATTTCAGGTGCTGCCGACGCGCGTGAAACGGGGTCGTGGTTAGCGATGGATTTCTCGGGCAAGCAGGTCGTGGTAACCGGCGGCACTGGTGCACTCGGGACCGCTGTCGTAAGCAAATTGCTTGCGGCGGGCGCGACCTGCATTGTGCCCTACGTACACGAGGCGGAAGCGCAACGCTTTCCCCATCGCGGCGATCCAGACGTAACGCTGGTGGCGGTTTCCGACCTTTCCGACGAGGCACAAGTTGCAAAAGTCTATTCCGGCGTAAAACCCTGGGCCTCGATCCACATCGCCGGCGGATTTGCGGCGGGCAAGGTCGCGGAAACCGACAAGACGGCGCTGATGGCCCAGATCGACAGCAATCTCGTCTCGTGCTTTCTGTGCTGCCGCGCCGCGGTCAATGCCATGCCGGCCGGCGCCGGAGGTCGCATTGTGAATGTCGCGGCACGACCGGCGCTGGAATGGCGCTCTGGTGCGGGCATGACCGCTTACACTGTGGCCAAGACTGGCGTCGCTGCACTCACGGTGGCACTGGCCGACGAGGTCGCGAAAGACGCGATCCTGGTCAACGCGATCGCGCCCTCGATTATGGATACGCCTGCCAACCGCAAGGCGATGCCGAAGGCCGATTATTCTGCGTGGCCAAAGGTCGAGGAAGTGGCAGCGACGATTGCCTTTCTGGCGTCTCCCGAAAACCGCGTGACCCGCGGCGCGATCGTCCCGGTCTACGGAAAGTCCTAGCCGGTAATCGGAACCAGTTCGAGTGGTGGCCGCAACAACCGCTGCACGGAACCGGAAGCAACGACGGCCCGGCCTTCCGCATAGGCCTCGTGATTCTTCTCGATGTCATCGAGATCGTACTGATAGTTCACCATCAATCCGTAGGCTTGCGCTATTGCACGCTCGGAGGTGTCGGCGAGCCAATTTATGCGTTCGAGCCGCGCGCCATTGCCGAGATGGAAGCGCGCCACCGGATCGACGGGCGTGCCGCGCTTGGTTCGTGCACGCAGGAAGTACCACGCCGCGGCCCGCATCAGCGGATCTTCAAGCTGGCTGAAGATTTCGGGGTCGGTCCACCAATGCGGCCGTTCCAGCAGCTCGAAGGTTACGCGATCGCTGGCATTGATGGCCGGTGAATTCTCGTTCTTCAACTCGCCGGATAGCCAGCGGGCGAACCCCGGCACTGGTGACAGCGTGACGAATGTAGCGAGCTTGGGCAGCTCGCGGCAGATTTCTTCCACGACCTGCTTGATCAGGAAATTGCCGAACGACACGCCGGAAAGCCCACGCTGGCAATTCGAGATCGAATAAAACACGGCGATGCGCGCCTTGTCCGGTTCGACGAATTGCTTGCGGCCGCTGGCAAGGATCGGGGCGATGGCGCCGGGGATCTCGCGTTCCACCGCTACTTCGACGAAAATGAGCGGCTCATCCACGAGCGCGGGATGAAAGAAGGCGTAACAGCGGCGATCCGGCGGATCGATGCGCCGCCGCAAATCGTCCCAGCCGCGGATCTCGTGCACCGCCTCGTAACGGATGATTTTTTCGAGCACGATCGCAGGCGTCGACCAATCAATGTGACGAAGCACGAGAAACCCGCGATTGAACCAGGACGAGAACAGATGGACGAAATCAGCATCGACGGCGGCCAGATCCTTCTGCCGACGGTCGAGGGAATCCATGAGTTGCTCGCGCATGCGCACCAGTGCGGCGGTGCCGGCCGGCGCGAGATTAAGCCTGCGAAACAGCTCCTGTCGTCGTGGCTCCGAAGCGGCATGGACTTCGGCGGCGGTTGCGTCCGAGGGATTCGCCTGCCAGGCGGCAACCGCCTGCTCCATGCGCGCGGGATCCGTGCCGAAACGCTCGGCCAGCGCTTCGAAAAAAGCGATGCGCGGACCCGTCGTGAGCGTGGCATAGCGGCCGAGAATTTCGCGCGCGAGCGCAACGCCGGACGCTTCACCGCGACCGGACAGCAGGTCTTCGCACAATTCGACAAGACTTTCGGAACGCGCCGACGCCTCGCCACGCCGGTCGCGGGCCAGTAGCGCGCGGCCGCGCTCGGATATTGTCTGCAGCAGTTCCCCGAAAAACGAGGTGTTCATTCCGGATCCAGCCCTTGTGCCGATAGGGCCGCCAAACAGCCGCTACTTACCGGGCCCCATCAGATAGTTGGGCAACCATGTGGCGATTTCTGGGAAGAAGCACAAGATCACGATCGCCAACATCATACAAACTACGTAGGGCAGTGTTCCCCACATCACTTGCGCCAGCGGCACGTCGGGCGCAATGGCATTAACGATATAAATATTAAGTCCAACAGGCGGGTGTATCAGACCGATTTCCATGTTGATGGTGAGAATTACGCCGAACCATACGGGATCGAATCCCGCAGCTGTAATAATCGGCAGCAGGATCGGGCTGGTCATCAGAATGATGGCTGCGGGAGGGATGAAGAAGCCGCACACAAGCAAAAAGATATTGATCAGGAACATCAGCACCCATTTGTTGGCATGCAGATCGGCGATCGACTGCGCCAGGGTCTGCGTCAGGTAGAGTGACGTAAGCATGTAGCCGAACAGCACTGCAGTCGCGATGATTGTCAGGATCATCACCGACTCGCGCATGGTGTCCCGAAGGATGTGCCAGATCTGATCCGGCTTCCAAAGGCGATAGATCAGAATCGCCAGGAACATGCACAACGCGGCACCAACACCGGCCGCTTCCGATGGCGTCGCGACGCCGCCATAGAGCGCGTACATGACACCGACAATAATAAAGAGAAACGGCGCGATCTTCGGAACCGACTGAAATTTCTCTTTCCATGAATAACGGAAATCGATGGCATGCGAGCGGAACCCGCGCTTCCAGATGATGAAGAGGGTCCACAGCATGAACAGCCCGGTCAGCATCAGGCCAGGCATGACGCCGGCAATGAACAGGCGGCCGATCGATGTTTCGGTGGCGATACCGTACAGGATGAAGGTGACAGACGGGGGGATGAGGATACCGAGGGTGCCGCCGGCGCAGATCGAGCCGGTTGCGACATCGTCCGGATAGCCGCGACGGCGCATTTCCGGGATGCCCATCTTGCCGATGGCCGCGCAACAGGCAGGCGATGATCCGGTGAGCGCCGCGAAGATCGCGCAGGCGCCGATATTCGAGATCACCAGTCCACCGGGCAGTCGATAAAGCCAGCGATCCAGTGCCTCATAAAGATCTTTTCCTGCCGGTGACGAGCCGATCGCGGCGCCCATCATCACGAACATCGGAATTGCAACGAGAGTAAATTCGTCGAGGCCGGACCAGAAAGTTTCGGCGACGACGTGTATGGCATCAAAGCCCTGGAACAACACCAGAAACGCAATGGCGATCGCGCCAAGCCCGAAAGCAACCGGGATGCCGGAAACCAGCATGAACAGCGTGACAATGAGAACAAGCGCCCCTTGAGTCGTCGGGCTCATGGCGCGTCTCCAAGCACTTCGCGCGCCTGAGCGCGCGCCACGTCCTCGGCGTCCTGCCTATCCTTGATGCCGAACGGCGGCGCGCGACCGGTCACCAGGCTGAGCAACTCCGCCAGGTATTGCAGAACGAGTAGCCCCAGTCCGATCGGCATCGAGAGATAGGGAATCCACAGGCGGGCGCGCCAGACAGTGTTCGATAACCAGCGCTGGGAATACGCCTCGTACCAGTAAATCGTGCAAAGCACGAAAATGACGATGCAGAATGCCAGTGACAGCAAGATTGTGAAAAGCGCAAGCCAATAGCGGGAGCGTGGGCCTAAATGCAGAGGCAGAATGTCGACGTTGACGTGCCCGCGCGTCATCAGCACGTAGGCGCTGCCTATGAAGGTAGCACCGACAATGCAGTAGGTGACCACATCGATCTGCCAGATTGTCGTGAGGCCTAAAATGTAGCGCTCGACCACAATGTCGCAAATCACAAGCACGGCAGCAAAGATTAGAAAGGCCGCAAACACTCCCGCCACTCGCGACAGGAACGCCACGGCCCGAATATACGTGTCCATGGGCTTGTCTTTTTTCGATTATCCCGAAGGTCTCTACAGCCAAACAGCCAGCCGGCGAATGGTGCGCCGGCCGGCCATCGATTCAAACTATTTTACAGCAAGAGCCTCATCAATCAGCTTCTGGCCGTTAGGCACGTCTTTGGCAAACTGCGCGTAAGAGCTTTTCTTTGCCACCTCGAGCCAAGCCGCATAATCCGCATCACTGAGGGTAACGACCTTGGCCTTGTGGTCTTCGAAAGCCTTGATCGCCTCCTGATTGATCGCATCGGCCTTGCTTTCGAAGTAAGCCTGAGCCTTCTTGCCCGCGGCGACGATGACGTCCTGTTGCTGTTTGTTGAGTTTGTCGAAGCTTTTCTTTGACATCAGCATCGGCTGGTACATGAACCATAGCGCGTTATTACCGGGCGCCGTCAGGCAATCAGCCACCTCATAAAGTCGCATCGATGCGAAGGTGGAAAGGCTAGTGTCCGTGCCATTGACGACACCGGTCTGGAACGCGTTGTAGATTTCATTCGACGGCGGGCTGACAATGCTGGCCCCGGCGCTTTCCCACATGCCGGCGAAGGTGGGACCGGCGGCGCGGAATTTACGGCCTTTCATATCATCCGGCTTCACGACACAGCCGTTCTTGGATGCCATCCCTCCTGCAAACCAGGCATCCGATAGGACAATCACGCCGCGCTTTTCGATTTCGGCGCGAATATCCTTCATGAATTGCGATTCGTTGACACGTTTGGCGCGTTCCTGACTCCGGATCAGACCGGGCATCAGCGTCGCGCTAAATACCGGGATCTTGCCGCTCGCGTAGTCGAGCGGGAAAAGCGTTATGTCGAGCTGGCCGTTGGCCGTGGCGTTCCATTGATCGTTCGGCTTGAACAAGGAGGCGCCGGGATAAACTTGTATCTCAAGGCCGACATTTGCGGCCTTGGCCTCTTTCGCGACAATCTGCACCATATCGTCGCGGACATCGCCCTTGCCCCCGGGGAATTGGTGCGAGGCCTTAAGCGTAACCTGTGCGTGTGCAGCCGCCGACAACAAGATCGTCGCGGCCGCAGTGGCGAATAGTGTAGAGATTTTTCTCATCTGCGTTTCCTCCGTGGGGTATTTTTTAGCGGCTGAATCCGCCGCTTTTTGCCGATGTGCGAACAAATGCCCCTCGTCACCCCCGTTTCACATTAGCCGCCGATACGTTCGAGCGCCATAGGCCCGGTATCATATTCGCTTCTAACCGCGTGCGACTAATCGACAATTGGCGCTATGGCCAGCTTGCAGCGTTAACTTTATAACCCGC
>Ga0307308_10000715_pt1 | contig 12342 bp, 12 predicted proteins | sample ER_DNA_195_FD_194501 | JGI IMG/M metagenome (GOLD analysis project Ga0307308, IMG submission 194501) | Bulk soil microbial communities from the East River watershed near Crested Butte, Colorado, United States - ER_DNA_195 | ecosystem: Environmental > Terrestrial > Soil > Floodplain | place...
GCTGCGCGGGAAGGCAAGTGGCTGGCCGGGCCCGTACCGTTCGGATACGACCTCGACGTGAGTGGCCAGCTCACACCGTCGTCTCGCATCGTGGCAGGGATGACCGAGGCTGACCTCGCACGCTCGGTGTTCGAGCGAATGGCAGCTGGCTCGTCCACCGTTGCCGAGGCCCGTCGCATGACAGAACTCGGCGTGTTCCCGGGACGACGCTATGCCCATGCTGTCGTGAAAATGAAGCGCGGGAAATGGTTCCCGTCCCGTATCAACGCGATGATCCGAAACGAGGTCTATATGGGAAAGCACCGTTTCGAGAGTGCGGCCGGCGCAGTCGAACGTGAGGTCGCTGCGTTGGTGAGTTCGGACCTGTGGCACGCAGCGCAGGAACGACTTCGCGCGAACTGCAGCCGCCCGCTGGGGAAGCCAAATCGCGACTATCTCCTTCGCGGCCTCCTGGAATGCGCGGACTGTGGTGCGAAGTGTGTGGGTTCATCACACGGTCAGAGCCGTTACTACCAGTGCATGAACTCCAGTACCGCGATGGAGACCGATCCTTCGAAGCGCTGCCGAATGAAACACATTCCGGCGGGCGCCCTCGAGGGGCTTGTCGTTGCCGACTGCATGCGAATGTCGGGACTCGAAGCGGGTAAAGACTTCGCATCGACAAAGATGCTGGTCAGGGCGTGGGTAACGAAGATCGTCGTGCGAACGATCCAGCTAGAGCGCCCGAAGCTCGCGCACGTGTTCGTTGACTACATCAACGGAGAACGACGGACCTTTCGGTTCAGTAGGGGGATTGGCGTGGCTTTATGAGCGACGTGGCTTATGTGGAAACACAAGCGAAGAGCGCACTCAACCGCGTGCAAGGTATGTCATTCGATTGGAGCCTCAATCCGTACTTTTCTTGTGCCCATCGGTGCACCTATTGCTACGCTCGCGCCTACCACGCGCGGTACCACGACCTCGATGTTGGCGAGGGATTTGACCGTCAGGTCGACATCAAAGCGAATTTCCCGGATGTGCTTCGCAACGAACTACGCCGCAAGAGAGATGGCACTGTCGCTATAGGTACCTCAACCGATCCCTATCAACCGATCGAGGGCAAGTACCAACTGACGCGGCGCTGTCTCGAAGCGCTCGTCGACTACCCGATGCCGACGAGCATCGTGACGAAGGGTCCGCTCGTCGTTCGAGACATCGACGTGCTCAAGAAGCTCGACGAGAAGACCGAGCTCACGGTCTACTTCAGCGTCCCGTGCGTCAATGAGGAGATCGTGAAAAAGACCGATCCCGGCACAGCGCCCCCGCGGCAAAGATTGCGCGCGCTCCGCATGCTCCGCGACGCGGGCATAGACGCGGCCGTCCTGTGCATGCCCGTGTTACCCGGCATCAGCGACAGCGAGGAATCGCTCGACGCGGCCGCGCGCGCCGCGAGCGAAGCCGGTGCCACGGCGTTCCGTCATCGGCCGCTCAAGATCGACGTCGAGATCCAGGACTACTACTACGACTTCCTCGCGACCGAGTTCCCAGTCGCGGTCCCCACCTACGCCGCGCTCTACCAAGGCGGAGTTCATCCGAAAAAGGAATACGAGCGCGAGCTTGAAGAGCGGGTACGGCGGGTCCGGGCGCGCTACGAGTTCCACGCGCGGCCGGCGCGACCCGCGCGGCCGCCCGAACTACAGAGCGTCCAGCTGCAGTTGGCTATCTAGCGGCCACAACAGAGGGACCGAGTTCATCGTCACACCACCGTTACGTGCGCGCATTGCGCGGCCGGGACGACGGCAGCGGAGAGGCACGGGAAGTGCGTATTCCGCGAGCATGAGCTGGATCGATCAGCTGATCCGTCACCTCGAGCAGGTGACCTGCAGCGGCTGCGGCGAGTACTACCACGGTGGTGACATCGCGGCGGTCGTGACCGAGCCTTCGCGTCTCATCGTCAGGCTCCGCTGCCGTTCGTGTGGACAGGACGGCATCGCGATCCTCGACTTCGGCGCGACGCCCGTCGAAGTCGATCCGATCACCGCCGACGAAGTCCTCGATTGCCACGATCTTCTGGCCCACGCTGCGCGTCCTCCGTCCGAGCTGTTCCCCTCGCTCGCGGCGTAGCGCTTTTAGGCGGCGCGCCGGGCGCCGCGTTTCGTCGCGCGCGCCAGCACCGCGGCGACCGCCGCTTCGTGCGTCGACAGCGCGTGATCTTTGCGTGCTCTTTCGGGACGAGCGAGCGCGGCCGGAAGGTCCCCCTTCATGTATGCGTCGAGGATTCCGGGATGCACGTAGCACTTCCGGCAGACTGCACGCGTGTTTCCGAGGCGCGCAGCCACCACGTCGATGGCCTGCACGACCCGCTTATTCGCGATGCGCTCGTTCCGAGCGGGTCCGAGCACTGCGAGGGCGCGCGCCGCGAGGACGGTGCCCGCCCAGGTGCGGAAGTCTTTCGCCGACACGTCCTCGTGCGATATCTCGCGCAGATATTCATTCACGTCATCTGATCCGATCGTTCGTAGCTCGCCGTCATCATCGAGATATCGGAACAGCTCCTGACCGGGAAGCTGTTCGAGGCGTGAGATCACCCGCGCGAGCCGCCGGTCTCGCACGTCGACCTCTTGGTCTTTACCGCTCTTGCCACGGAAGCGGAACACGATCCGCGAGCCGTCGACGTCGACATGTTTCGCGCGCAGAGTCGTGAGTCCGAAGGAGCCGTTCGCCCGCGCGTACTCGACGTTGCCTACACGCATGAAGGTTTCCTCGAGGATCCGGATCGCGGTGGCGAGCACGCGCTCGCGAGGTATCCCGGCCCGCGACAGGTCGGCGTCGATACGCTCGCGGACCCTTGGAAGCGCCTTCGCGAAGTCGCCGAGCCGCCCGTACTTCGCCTCGTCGCGGACCTCGCGCCAGCGCTCGTGATACCGGTACTGCTTGCGGCCGCGGGCGTCGCGTCCCGTCGCCTGGATGTGACCGAGCGAGCTCGGCGAGATCCACACATCGCTCCACGCCGGCGGAATCGCAAGTCGTCGGATGCGCTGAAGCTCGCCGGGGTCGCGGAGGGCTACGCCGTCGCGGTCGACGTAGGTGAAGCCGCGGCCTTTTCCCCGTCGACGGATGCCGGGCTGCTCGTCGCTCGTGTAGCGAAGCCCGGCAATTTGCGCGGTGGCGACACCATCGCTCGCGATTTCATTGCTCATGACGAGCGCTCTAAGCAGAGGGCTGACCAATCGATCTCCGAGGCTCGCTCCTTCGATCGGCGTGCAAGCGAGTGGCGGGCGGATTACCCGAACCCATTGACTTCGTTACCCGACCGTGACAAAAATTCCGCTGTAGCTCTTGGGGAGGGCTTGTATGTCGACCATCGTTCGCTACGAATGCCGCAGCCTCGATCACTTGCGGGCCGGGTCGCGACATGGCAAGGGCGGGCTCGTGATACATCACGGCACGGTCGGCTATTGCGACGGCCTGCACGTCGATGGAGCGCACCGCTGGGTCGCGACCGGCGGCGTGCCGATCGAGTTCCTTGTCGAGACCGCCACAGCGATCGACCCGGGCACATACCGCACCGACGACGGATCGCTCATTCACGTCCGTCCGTCCGCGAGCGGCAGGATGCTCGTTGAAGTCGATGGCGGTGGCAGGCGCACGCGCGGCGACCTGCACGTCGGCGTGAAGCTCTCGGACGACCCCGATTGGCCGGACGGTTCGACCTCGCACATGGCCCTCCTCCACGCGGACTAGCTTTCCCTCGTAGCCACGCTCACAAACCGCGACATCGCCGAGCTCCTTGCGGTCGAGTCGGAGCGCAGCGAGGGACGCATGCAGCGCGCGCTCCGTCGTGCGTCGAGAACGGCCCTCATGTGGCCGGAGGAGGCGGCGGCGATCCAGGAATCCGGTCGGAGCCTCACGGAGCTTCGGTCCGTCGGCCCATTCACCGCGCATTTCATCGCTGAGTGGCTCCGACAACAGCCGGACCCTCCGGCCCCACCGCCGCTCCGCGATGGCTTCATCACGTACGCGCACGCACGCACCGTCGTCGACGCGCACCCCGACTGGCACGCGGTGGCGCGAGCGGATCATCAGATGCACACCGATGAGACCGACGGCAGCTCGACGATCGAAGAGATGGCTGAGGCCGCCGGTTCGATCGGACGAGAGCGCATCGCCATCACCGATCATTCGAAAACGCTGCGCATCACGAACGGGATGGACGAGGTCCGCCTCGTCGCTCAGGGCGAGCACATCGCCGCCGTGAACGAGCGCGGGTCGGGCACGCTCGTCCTCCGCAGCATCGAGATGGACATCACGCCGGAGGGCGCGAGCGATATGGACCCGAGCGTGCTCGCGCGCCTCGATCTCGTCCTCGGCGCGTTCCATTCGAAGCTGCGCCTGCGGGACGACCAAACGGAGCGGTACTTCCGCGGTCTGGAAAATCCGGACATACACGTCCTGGCCCACCCTCGCGGGCGCATCTACAACTTTCGCGCGGGGCTCACCTGCGATTGGGAGCGCGTCGCCCGCCGTGCGGCCGAGACCGGGACCGCGCTCGAGATCGACGCATATCCCGACCGCCAAGACCTCGATGTCGAGCGGCTCCGGATCGTCGCCGCCGAACGCACCTGGATCTCGATCGGCACGGATGCTCACACACCGACCGAGCTTGTTTTCCTCGAGATCGGGATCGCGGCCGCGATCCTCGCCGGTGTCTCTCGCGACCGCATTCTCAATCTCCTTTCGGCGCATGAGCTTGCCGAACGAGTCGGTCTCATTCGTGCAACAAAGAAGCGCGAAATCCGCGGAGGGGGCTCGATATGGCCGGGGGCAAGCGCGAGCGCATCGACACAACGCCAGGCAAGACCGGCGGATCCCGCTTTGTCCGTCGCGAGGCCGGAGGTCGATTCGGCGTCGGACAGACCAGCGCCGGCCGAAGCGTCGCTCAAGACAAGCGAGTCAAAGCCAAGAACACGGCGCCGAAAGGGATGAAGGATCGCGGCGACTAAGGAGCGCTCGCGCTCGCTCCGGGAATACCAGCGCAAGCGCGATTTCGCGAAGACCCCGGAACCGCAGGGCGGCAAGCCGAAGGGGCCTGAGCGACTGTTCGTGGTGCAAAAGCACCGCGCCAGCGCGCTGCACTACGACTTCCGCCTTGAGGCGGGTGGAGTCCTCGTGTCGTGGGCGGTGCCGAAGGGTCCCTCGCTCGATCCAAAAGTCAAGCGTTTGGCGATGCAGGTCGAGGATCATCCGCTCGGTTACGCGCGCTTCGAGGGCGCGATACCTGAGGGCGAGTACGGCGGCGGGACCGTGATGGTGTGGGACATCGGGACGTACCGACTCGACGAGGACGAGACTTTCGACGAAGCCGTCCGCAAAGGTCGGATCGTTTTTGCGCTCAAGGGGAAGAAGCTCAAAGGCGGATGGGTCCTCGTGCGTACGCGCGGCCGCCAATGGCTCCTCATGAAACGGCGCGATCGCTCCGCCTCGACGGTCGACATCACGAGGGAGAAACCGCGATCCGTGCTCACCCGCCGGCTGCTCGCTGGGATCGCGCGCGACGAAGGCGGTGACGTCGCAAAAGCCGCGACCGGCGATCCGACTTGAAGCTCATTCGCCCGATGCTCGCGACACTTTCGCCGGCCATCGTCGAAGGCCCGGAATGGGTCTTCGAGGAGAAGTACGACGGGATCCGCGCGGTCGCGGCTCGCGAGCGCGGTCAGGTGAAGATCTGGTCGCGGACGCTCCAGGACCTCACCGTCGGATTCCCGCACGTCGTCGAAGCCGTGAAGGCCCTCGTCGACGGCGATCTGATGGTGGACGGCGAGCTCGTCGCCCTGGACGAAAAGGGCGTCTCGCGCTTTCAGCTACTGCAGCGGCGCGGCACCGCCGGCGCATCGCCCACGCGGTACGCGATCTTCGACCTGCTCGAGCAGGACGGCCGATCGCTCATGTCGCGACCGCTCAGCGAGCGCCGCCCGGCGCTCGAGCGGCTGCTCGGACGCCCGACCGTTCCCCTCTTCGTATCGCGACGGCTCGTCCGCGACGGTAAGGCCGCCTACCGCGAAGCGAAGCGTCTCGGTTGGGAAGGGATCATCGCAAAGGACGAGCGCTCCCCGTATCAGCCGGGAATTCGGTCCCCGTTCTGGCGCAAGGTGAAGGTGCGCAAGGAGTCCGAATTCGTGATCGGCGGATACACCGCGCCGAAAGGGGGCCGCCAGCATCTCGGCGCGCTCCTCGTCGGCTTGTATGACGGATCGAAGCTTCGCTATGTCGGCAAAGTAGGGACCGGCTTCACCCAGGAAACGCTCGACATGCTCGCGACGAAACTCGAGCGGCTGCGCACGGAGAAGCCGCCCTTCGATCCCGCGCCGCGCATGAAGGACGCAACCTGGGTGCGGCCGAAGCTCGTCGCCCAGCTCGTGTACGCGGAGTGGACCGCCGACGGCAAGCTCCGTCAGCCGGCGTTCCTCGGGCTCCGCACCGACAAGGACCCGTCCGAATGCACCTGGAGCGACCGTGAGCGCTGAAGCGGTCAAGGTCGCGGGCGTCGCCATCAGCAACCCGGACAAGGTCTGGTGGCCCGACGAGGGGATCACAAAGGCGGACATCGCGCGGTTCTACGACGGCATCTGGTCGCATGTCGCGCCGTGGATGCGCGATCGGCCGCTCACCGCCGAGCGCTGCCCCGACGGCATCCTTGGTCCTTGCTTCTATCGAAAGGACTTTCCCGAACATTGGCAACCGGCGGGGCCGCGATTGGTCCTTCGGGCGGCCAGCACGGGCAAGGACGTGCGCTACATCGTCGGCGGGTCGCGCGCCACGCTGGTGGGCATGGGGAACCTCGGCTGCATCGCGATCCACGTGATGACCTGCCGTGCCAAAACGATCCACGAGGTCGATTGGCTCGCGTTCGACATGGACCCGCCCGAGTCGTTCGCCGACGCAGCGCGCGCGGGGCTCGCCCTCCGGAAGGTGCTCGACGAGGCAAGTGTGGTCTCCTACCCAAAGACCTCGGGGAGCAAGGGTCTGCACGTCTTCGCGCCGCTGAAGGCGGGCGTGACGCAGCAAGAGGCGACCGCGGTCGCCGTCGCATTCGGTGAGGAGCTCGCGCGCCGCGAGCCGAAGCTCGTGACGGTGGAGTTCTCGAAGGCGAAGCGAGGCGGTCGTGTGTTCGCAGATGCGATGCGCAACGCGTTCGGCCAGACGATCGTCGCACCGTACAGCGTGCGCAACAGGGCGAGGGCCCCGGTCTCGACGCCGCTCGCCTGGGACGAGGTCTCGCCCAGCCTCGATCCCGCGACGTTCAACGTGCGCTCCTTCGAGCGCCGGCTCGCGAGCGCCGACCCGTGGGCCGATTTCTGGCGCCGCCGCCAGTCGCTACCGAAAGAGATCGGACGATGACCCGGGCCGATCAGGTCGCGCGCGAGAAACATCCGGTGAAGAAGGCCGCCCTGCTTCTGGGCCCCGGCTTCATCACCGGCGCGGCGGACGACGACCCGAGCGGCATCGGAACCTATTCGGTGGCCGGTGCGTCTCTCGGCCTCGCGACCCTCTGGACGGCGCTCCTCACGTTCCCGTTCATGGCCGCGGTGCAGAACATTTGCTCGCGGCTCGGCCAGGTCTCCGGGATGGGCCTCGCTGGGATCCTGAAGGAGCACTACCCGCGCTGGGTCCTTTATCCGGCGGTCGCGCTGGTGGTCGTCGCCAATGTCGTCAACGTGGGCGCCGATCTCGGCGCGATCGCGGACGCGGCGGGGATCATCATCGGCACGCCCGTCCCGTGGCTCGTGATTCCGATCGCCGCGGCGCTCCTCGCGATGCAGATCTTCGCGAAATATCGGTTCATCGAGCGCGTCTTCAAGTACCTCACCATCGCGCTCCTCGCGTACATCATCGACGCGGTCCTGGTCCGGCCCCCGCTCGCCGAGACGCTCCGTGCCACGATCGTGCCGACGATTTCCGCCGACCACGAGTACATCGCGACGCTCGTTGCGATCCTTGGGACGACGATCTCGCCGTATCTCTTCTTCTGGCAGACGAGCCAGGAGGTGGAGGAGGAGAAATCCGCCGGACGCAAGAGCCGGTCGGAACGGCGGGGCGCGTCGCGGTTCGAGCTGCGCATCGCAACGATCGATGTGACCGTCGGGATGCTGGTCTCGAACCTCGTCATGTACTTCATCATCCTGTCGACCGCCCTGACTCTCCATGCAAGTGGCAAGACCGATATCTCGACGGGTGCTGACGCGGCGGAGGCGCTGAAGCCCCTCGCGGGGGATCTCGCTGGACTGATCTTCGCGGTGGGCATGATCGGAACGGGACTCCTGGCCGTTCCCGTCCTCTCGGGCGCGTCCGCCTACGCGGTCTCCGAGACCTTCGGCTGGCGCGAGGGACTGGACGAAGACTGGCGGAGGGCGAAATCGTTCTACGGAGTGGTGGCGGTCGCAACGCTGGTCGGGCTGATCATTCCCTTTACGGGCGTCAAACCGATCGACGCGCTCTTCTTCACCTCGGTCCTGAACGGCGTCGCGGCGCCGTTCCTCCTCGTCGTGATCATGCTCGCGGCGCGGAGCAAGAAGGTGATGGGCAAGCAGACCATCGGCCCGGTGCTCACCTCGCTCGGATGGATGGTCACGATCGCGATGTTCGCCGCGCTGATCGGCCTCGCGCTTACATCGATCGGGTCCTAGACCCTCTTGCGCGAATGGCTCAGGCTTACCCGGTGCGCTCCCGGATCGCCCGTCTCATCGTGCGCGGGATCTTCGCGGCGCTCTTCCGCGTACGTCACCACGGAACGCTGCCGGCGCACGGCCCAATGCTCGTTGTCGCCAACCACCAGGGATGGGCGGACGGTTTCCTAATCGCGGCGTCGTTTCCACTCGGTGCCGATGTCCGGCTGCTCGGCGATCGCGAGGGGACCGGGAAGGTCTGGTGGTGGCGCGCGGTGCTGCGCGGCGTGGGAATCGTGATCCCCATCGAGCGCACCGCCACGACGGCTGATCGCGCCGCGATCGCGGCAACCCTCACGGCGCTCGGGAGCGGCGCGATCGTTGTTGTCTTCGCGGAGGGTCGTGTCTCGCGGGTGGAGTCGTCGCTCGGACCGTTCGCTCGGGGCGTCGGCTACCTGGCGCTTCGCTCCGGTTCGCCGATCCTCCCGGTGTGGCTCTCGGGCACGGCTGAGCTCTACCTGCGAAAGGAGCTCGCGACGACCGCAGGCGCACCGCGGCCGGTGCCGAAGGATGCGCCAACAAAGGAAGCGACGCGGACGCTTGCGGTCGCGCTGCACGACGACCTCGCCAGGCTCGAGCCGACCGAGCGCGCACCCGAGCCCGCGCGCAAGCGGATGCGCTGGCTCACGAACCTCTTCTAGACCCGGATCTCCAGGAGCAGCGACTTCTCGTCGAGTACCCGGACGTTGCGGCGCTTGACTTTGATGAAACCGCGACGCTCGAAGTCCGCGAGGAGCTTGTTCACCGTCATCCGCGTCGACCCGATCGCGGAAGCCAGATCGTCCTGGGTCAGCGGAAGCGAGCGGCCGAGGCGCGCCACCTCGACGAGGTACTTGGCCAGACGGCTCGTGACGTCGAGGAAGGCGAAGTCCTCGACCTGCCCCTCGAGCTTTCGGATGTTCCGCGAGAGCCGTTCGAACATGTGCCCTCTCGCTTCCTCGTTGCGCTTCAACACGGCGAGGGAACCGTCGCGTTCGATCTGGAAGACCGTGGTCGGGATCACGCAGACGGCCGTGCCATCGCGCGGGACCTTGTCCTCGAAGATCACGAGCTCTCCGAAAAATTCACCGCGCGAGTGCAGCGATATGAGAAGCTCGCGTCCGTTCTCGTCGAGGAGGAGCACCTTGACGAGTCCCTCGAAGACGACGAACCAGTGCGCGGCGGGATCTCCTTGGTGGTAGACGACCTCGTCTTGTTTGAACTTCCGGAGGGTCATGTGGCCGGCGAGCTCTCGGCGGTCGATCTCCGGAAGGATTTCGATTGGGAGCACGTCGGCGAGCGTCCCCGCGATCCTGCGGAGCTCTTCCACCTTCACGAACGAGAGAGTCTAGGAGGCCCCTAGTAACGCACTTGTTTGCGCAGGAGGGAAGGCTCCTTGACCGCGATGTGGCGGCGTCCGATCGCGATGGCGCCCTGCGCCTCGAGATCCGCGAGTGCCCGGTTCACCGATACCCGCGTGGCCCCCACAAAGGAGGCGAGATCGTCCTGGGTGAGCTCGATGTCCGTACGCGCGTGTGCCGTCGCGAGGTCCAGGAGGCACTTCGCCACCCGTCCGGGTACGTCCAGGAACACGAGGTCCTCGATCCGTCCCGACGCGCGCCGGACCGTGCGCGCGAGCAACCGGAGGATCTCACGCGTCGCACGCGGGCTTCGCTCGAGAACGCGTAGGAAGTCCTCGCGCGCCAGCGTGACGACCTGCGTCTCCTCGAGCGCCGTGACCGTCGCAGAGCGTGGCGCGTCGTCGAAGAGAGCGAGCTCGCCGAACACCGCACCATCCCGTTCGACGGCGACCACGACCTCGTGACCTTCCTCGTCAGGGATGGCAACCTTCACGGATCCCGAGAGGATCACGTAGAGGTGACCTCCCGCGTCGTCGCGATGGAACACGACCTCATCGCGTGAGAAGCGCCGGGCGCGAAGGTGAGCGATGAGCTCGGTTCGCTCGGCGTCGCTCAGCCCGCTGAAGACGGGCACACCAGCGAGGACGCGCGCGACCGCTTCGGCGTCCACGCGCCGGACGATACGCTCGGGCGTCCGTCAGGCTTTGCAACCAGAGTGAGAGATGCGCAAAAACATCCACCGAACGTACTGATGAAGTACTGACCGTCGACGGTACGACCGTCCTTTTGTGTGGTTTCGCATGCTCGCTCGCTTGACTCGATCCTGTGCCGCCCAAAGACTTGTCGTTAGCAATCCGTTACACGCATGAGGGAAGGGAAAAACTCTGAAACTCGCCACGCTCGCGGCTGTCCTCTGGTACATGGCTAGCTTGTTCGCCGTCTTCCCCGCGGAGGTCTCTCCGCACGGGGCGGCGACGACCGCCGGCCAGTTCCGCGCGTTCTGGGCGGATGCCTTCGGCGAAGGCATCAACGACCAGGGGCAGATCGACGCGCTCGTCGCGGCCACCAAGGCTGTCCACGCGAACGCGATCGTCGCCCAGGTCGTCCGGCGGGGCGACTGCTTCTGCCTGCGATCGGGACTCCCGGTGAACGAGTCGATCGCGGCCGGATTCGATCCTCTCCAAGCCCTCATCAACACGGCGCACGCTCAGGGCGTCGAGGTCCACGCGTGGGTGATCGCGAACGCAATGTGGAACAGCACCACGCCGCCAAAGGACCCGAATCACATCTTCAACCTGCACGGCCCCGCTGCATCGGGACGCGACAACTGGGTCATGACGCGCTCGGACGGCGTCTCGAAGCTGAACGACGATTGGATGCTCGATCCCGGCCATCCCGACGCGGCGGCGTGGATCGCGAGCGTGGCGACGAGCATCGTCCGTAACTACGACGTCGACGGCATCAACCTCGACCGCATCCGATATCCCGACGGCAACCTCGGTTCCCTCGTGCCGTCGTGGGGCTACAACGCGACGGCGGTGGCGCGTTTCCGTGCCGAGACCGGTCGCAGCGACACATCGAACACGGACCCGACGTGGACGCAGTGGCGTCGCGATCAAGTCACGGGGATCGTCCGCCGGATCTATCTGGAGTCGACCGCGCTCAAGCCCCACATCCGCGTGTCGGCGGACGTGATCACGTATGGGTACGGACCGCAGACGACGGGCAGCTGGGAGAACACGCGCGCATACGCTGAGCAGCTCCAGGATTGGCGCGGATGGCTTCGCGAGGGGATCCTCGATACCGCGATGCTCATGAACTACAAGCGCGACTCTCTCGCGAACCAGCACCAGATGTACGACGAGTGGAACGAGTTCGCGAAGGACAACCAGTACCGCCGCTCCGTGGCAATCGGATCGGCCCTGTACCTCAACGACATCGCCTCGAGCGTGAGCCAGGTGCGCCGCGCACTCGCTCCGAGCGCGGCGGGCAACAACGCCATCGGTTGGGTCGGCTACTCATATCGGACGCCCGACGCGCTGACCGACGCCGGGACGCGGAGCGGGGCCGTCGGCCGTGACGAGCTCATCAAAGCGTTGACGCAGCCGTCGCAGTACGACACCGGGACGCAGCCGATATTCGCCGACGCGCCGATGGTTCCGGCAATGACGTGGAAGTCCCAGCCGATCTTCGGTCACCTCCGCGGCACCGCGGTCGCGACCGACGGCACGTTGCTCACCGGCACTGTGCTGCACCTCGTCGAGCCGATCTCGGGAGCCATGCTTCGTACGACGACGACC
>Ga0307308_10000719_pt1 | contig 12331 bp, 8 predicted proteins | sample ER_DNA_195_FD_194501 | JGI IMG/M metagenome (GOLD analysis project Ga0307308, IMG submission 194501) | Bulk soil microbial communities from the East River watershed near Crested Butte, Colorado, United States - ER_DNA_195 | ecosystem: Environmental > Terrestrial > Soil > Floodplain | place: USA...
GAGGAGACCCGCAAGCTCCCCGCCTACGAGCGCGGCCGGATCCTGCGCGAGGTCAGCGGTGGCATCAAGGCGCGCCGCGAGGAGCTCGGCCGCCTCATCGCGCTCGAGGCGGGGAAGCCGATCCGCGACGCGCTGACGGAGGTGGACCGCGCCGTCCTGACCTTCCGCCTGGGCGCCGAGGAAGCCGAGCGAATGGTCGGCGAGGTGATCCCGCTCGACTTGATGGCCTCGTCGAAGGACCGGGTCGGCATCACGCGACGCTTCCCGATCGGGCCGATCGCCGGGATCAGCCCGTTCAACTTCCCGCTCAACCTCGCCGCCCACAAGGTGGCTCCCGCGATCGCGAGCGGCAACCCGATCGTGCTCAAGCCACCGTCCAAGGATCCGCTCACGATGCTGACCGTGGCCGAGATCATCGAAGCGGCCGGCCCGCCCCAGGGTGCGGTCAGCATCCTGCCGATGACGCGGGAGCTCGGCGACCGGATGGTCTCCGACGAGCGGTTCAAGCTGCTGACGTTCACCGGCAGCCCGTCGGTCGGCTGGCGGATGAAGGAACGGGCGGGCAAGAAGCGGGTCGTCCTCGAGCTCGGGGGCAACGCCGGGGTCATCATCGACCGCTCCGCCGACCTCGACTGGGCGGTCAAGCGGACGCTGGTCGGCGCCTTCGCGTACGCCGGCCAGGTCTGCATCAGCGTCCAGCGGATGTTCGTCCACGAGGCCGTCTGGGATCCGTTCCTGGCCAAGTTCCTCGATGGGGTCAAGGCCATCAAGGTCGGCGATCCGCTCGACCCGACGACCGATGTTGGCCCGATGGTCGATGCGCATGCCGCCGAGCGGACCCAGCGCTGGGTCGACGAAGCGATCGCGATGGGCGGCCGGGTCCTGGCCGGCGGCAAGGCCGATGGCACGTTCTTCGCGCCGACGGTCCTGACCGACGTGCCGCTGGCGGCCCAGGTCTGCAGCAACGAGGCGTTCGCCCCGCTCGTCGTGGCGTTCAAGTTCCGCGATCTCGACGAGGCCATCGCGGGCGTCAACGACTCGATGTTCGGGCTCCAGACCGGGGTGTTCACCAACGACCTGGCCGGCGCGTGGCGATCGTTCTCGGAGCTGGAGGTCGGTGGCGTGATCATCAACGACATCCCGACCTACCGGATCGACCACATGCCCTACGGCGGGGTCAAGGACTCCGGCCAGGGTCGCGAGGGACTGCGCTGGGCGATGGAGGACATGACCGAGATCCGGATCATGGTGCTGGCCCAGCCGAGCTGAGCGCCGTCGCCTCGCGTCCCGCGGCCCGCGACGTCGGCGTCCGCGGGGTCGGCCGGTCGGCATGCTTGGCGGCGTGGATCTCACGCTGACCGCGGCGCAGGCCGAGCTCCAGGGACGGGCGCGCACGTTCGTTCGAGAGGTGCTCCAGCCACTCGAGGTCGAGTTCGAGCACGCCGGCGGACGACTGCCGGCCGAGGTACGGGCCCGCATCCGCGACGCGTCGATCGACGCCGGGCTGGTCGGTGGGTCGCTGCCGCGCGAGGTCGGCGGACAAGGCTGGTCGGTGCTCGAGCAGGTCATCGTCCACGAGCAGCTGGGCCAGTCGACCGGTGGCCTGTGGTCGTTCATCCCGGGCGCCTATAACGCGCTGACCCACTGCTCCCCGGAGCAGCGGGCACGCTATCTCGACCCGAGCCTGCGCGGCGAGCGGTTCGGCAGTTACGCGGTCACCGAACCGGGTGCCGGGTCGGACGCTCGAGCCCTCGTGGCGACCGCGGTCCGCGACAGCGCCACGGGCGAGTACGTGCTCAACGGGGAGAAGTGGTTCGTCACGGGGCCGCCCGACGAGACCGACTTCATGATCTTCCACTGCATCATCGAGGACGGCTCGGAGCGACGCCCGACGCTGTTCCTCGTCGATTACGACGCGCCGGGGGTGACGATGCAGCACGACCCCGACTACATGCACACCTTCGCCGATCGTCATCCGCAGTTCGTGCTCGCGGATGTCCGCGTGCCGGCGACGGCGATGCTCGGCGAGATCGGCCGCGCCGACGAGCTGACCAACGAGTGGTTCGTCGAGGAGCGGATCCACATCGGGGCCCGCTGCGCGGGGGCGATGGAGCGGCTGCTGACCCTGGCCGTCGAGTGGGCCACGGAACGGATCCAGTTCGGCGAGCGGATCTTCGAGTTCCAGGGCGTGTCGTTTCCCCTGGCCGATTCGGCGGCGGACGCCGCGGCGGCACGGCTGCTCACCCGTGAGGCGGCCGTGCTTGCGGACGGCGGCGCCGACCCCAAGGTCGTCCACGCGAAGGCGTCGCTGGCCAAGCTGTTCGCGTCCGAGGCCGCGTTCCGCTGCGCCGATCGAGTCGTGCAGGTGTTCGGCGGTCGCGGCTACATGCGCGAGTACGCGGCCGAGCGGTTCTTCCGGGAGCTGCGGGTCGACCGGATCTGGGAGGGGACCTCCGAGATCCAGCGGCTGATCATCGCGCGCGCCCTGGAGAAGCGCGGCGTGGACCGGGTCGTCGGATGACGGACGCGATCGACCTCCGACCGCTATTCGCCCCCCGCTCCATCGCGGTCGTCGGGGCCTCGCCGCGGAGCTGGATCGCCGGCACCGTCAGGGACAACCTGCGCGTGATGGCGTCAGCGACCCGCTGTCATTTCGTCAATCCCAAGTACGACGAGCTCCACGGCCAGCCGTGCTACCCGAGCCTCGACGCCCTGCCCGAGACGCCGGACATCGCCCTCGTGGCGCTCAACCCGCTGCGGGCCGCGATCGTCACGGCCGATGCGGCCGCCGCCGGCATCCCCGCCGTGATCATCCCCGGCGGCGGGGTCGTCGAGGGCGGCGTGGCCGCGGCCGCGATGCAGGCCGAGGTCGCCGAGGTCGCCCGCCGGCATGGCCTCGCCCTCGTGGGTCCCAATTGCATGGGCGTCGTGGATCTCACGACCAACAGCGCGACCTACATCGGGGACGTGTCGCCGCACCTGCCTCGTGGCGGCGTCGCGGGTATCGCCCAATCGGGCTCGGTGACGGATGCCTTCATCCACTCGGGCTCGCGGGTCGGCTTCAGCCGCATCATCAGCTGCGGGTCGGAGGTCGTGCTCGATGTCTGCGACTACCTCGCGTACTGCCTCGATGACCCCGAGACGAGGTCGGTCATCCTGTTCGTCGAGGGCTTCCGGCGGCCCGAACGCTTCCTGGCTCTCGCCGATCGCGCGCTCGAGCTGGGCAAGCCGATCATGGCCGTCAAGGTCGGACGGAGCGACCAGGCGCAGGCCGCCGCCGTGGCCCATTCCGGGTCACTCGCGGGGGAGGCACGGGTCACGGACGCGGCGCTCGACGCGGCGGGCGTCATCCGCTGCGGCGACCTCGACGAGCTGCTCGAGACCGCCGAGCTCGTCGAGGGCGTGCGCCGCACCGGGCGCGGTGTCGGTCGCGGCCGGACCGGCGTGGTCACGGTCTCGACCGGCGAGGCGTCGCTCATCGCCGATCTCGCGCCGCGTACGGGCATCGACCTGCCGCCGATCCCGCCGGCGGCCCGCGACCAGATCCTCGAGCGCCTGCCGACGATGGGCTACATCGGGAATCCGCTCGATCCATGGGGGGCGGCGGATCCCCCGACCGCCTACGGGGCCGCGTACGAGGCGATGGCCGCCTCGGGCGCGTACGACGTCCTGGTCCTGGTGCACGACTTCCCATATCGCTCGATGCCGGCCGAGGTGGCAACGGCGAACGATGTGACGTTCCAGCTGCTGGCGGCAACGCGGGATCGTCCGGACCTGCTGCCGGTGTACGTGTCGCTGACCTCGGGCGAGCCCCCGGCGGAGACCAAGGCCGTGCTCGACGATCACGGCGATGGGGCGCCCTTGCTGCGCGGCGCCGTGGAGGCGTTCACGGCGATCGCCTCGGTCGCCCGCTGGGAGGGATGTCGGGCTCGCCGCCGGGCCCGCGGGCCGTGGCGGTCCGGCTGGCCGGCGCTCGCGGCCGATCGGACGTCGTACGGCCAGGAGCCGATGACCGCGGTCGCCGGTTCGGCGTCCGAGACCGGCCGCGTGCTGGCCGAACGCGAGAGCCTCGAGTTGCTCCGCTCGGCCGGCCTGTCGGTCACCGCGGCCATCGCCGTTCCCGATGCCGAGGCCGCCGTCGAGGCGGCGCGTCCCCTCGGGGGACACGCCGTGGCGCTCAAGCTCGACGCGGAGGGGATGGCCCACAAGAGCGACCTGGGCGGCGTCCTGCTCGACCTCGTCGGCGACGACGCCATCCGCTCGGCCGCCCAGGAGCTGCTGGCGATCGGTCGTCGCCATGGCCTGCCGATGCGCGGCCTGTTGCTCGAGCCGATGGCCGACCCCGGGGTCGAGCTCATCCTCGGCCTGCGGCGCGACCCGTCATTCGGGGCCGTCGTCGTCGTCGGGCTCGGCGGGGTGCTTGCCGAGGTCCTCGACGACGTCGCGATCCGGCTGGCGCCGGTCGCGCGGGACGAGGCGCTGACCATGCTCGACGAGCTGCGCGGCAGCCGGATCCTCGACGGGGTGCGGGGTGGATCGCCGATCGATCGAGGGGCGATCGCCGACCTGGTCATCGCGCTGTCGCGCTTCGCCGATGAGCATCCGGAGATCGACGAGGTGGACCTCAATCCCGTGATCGCCTCGGCGAGCGGCGCGCTCGCCGCCGACGCGCTGGTCGTGTATGCGCCGGCGAGCGGCGCCGTCGCCTGATGGCCGGCGACCAGGTCCTTTCGACCGTCACGACCGCCTGGGGCGTGCGCCTCGTCCTCGACCGCCCGGACAAGCTCAATGCGCTCAACGGCGGCCTCGTGGCCGCCCTGACGGGGGCGCTCGACGCCGCGGAGGCGAACTCCGAGGTGCGGGTCATCGTCATCGAGGGAGCGGGCCGGGCGTTCTGCGCCGGGTACGACCTGACCGAGGAGGCCGAGGGCGCGATCGGCGGGCCGGCGGCCTGGCGCGACCTGCTCGCCGCCGACGTCGCCGCCACGCTCCGCCTGCTCGACTCGCCCAAGCCGGTCATCGCCCAGGTGCACGGGTACGCGCTGGCGGGCGGTCTCGAGCTCGCGATGGCGTGCGATCTCATCGTCGCGGCCGAGGGCACGCAGCTCGGCGAGCCCGAGATCCGCTACGGGTCCGCTCCGGTGACGCTCCTCATGCCCTACCTCATCGGCCAGAAGAAGACCCGCGAGCTGCTGCTGACCGGCGACCTCGTCGATGCGGCGGAGGCCGAGCGGATCGGCCTCGTGAATCGGGTCGTGCCGGCCGAGCGGCTCGCGGCCGAGGTCGACAGCCTGGCCGACCGGCTGGCCCGGACGCCGCCCGAGGTGATGGGCCTGACCAAGCGGATGCTCAACCGGGCGATGGACGCGGCCGGGTTCCGGGACGCCGTCCAAGCGGGCATCGATCTCGGCGCGATCATCAACGCCGCGGACACGCCCGAGCAGCGCGAATGGGACACGATCGTCCGCCGCGACGGCCTGCGCGCCGCCCTCGCCTGGCGCGATCGCCGCTACGACGAGCGACTCGCCGATCGAGGGCGAGGCCGAGGATCCTGACGGCTAGTCCGAGGACGCCTCCGTCGCGCCGACATCGTCCCCTGGGTCCGTGGCCACACGACCAAGGACGGCTCGCCGGGCCAGCAGCACGAACGCCGCGAGCCCGACGTAGAAGCTCAGTTCGGCAAATTCCGCGTACTTCGTGATCCTGGCGCCGGCTTCGGGCAGGAACAGCAGGCGGACGGCGCGATACAGGAACGGGAACGTGAACCCCGGGATCAGGGCCACGGGCGGGATCAGGACGAACCCCTCGATCGAGCGGGCAACGTTCCGCCATCGCGTCCAGCGCAGGACCGGCAGGGCCATCGCCGCAGCACAGGTGGCGAGGACTCCGAGATTGAAGATCCGCAGCACGATCCCGACGTTGTGGATGTTCGTTTCGCCCTGGTTGTTGACGTCTTCGAGCGACTCGGGCGTCGCGAAGCCAAGGATTCGCTGGCCCCATGAGATCTCCTCGCCGATCACGAACAAGGCGCCCAGGGCCGCGACGGCATACACCGGCGCGACGGTTCGGCGATCGACCCGCCATAGCGTGATCGCGAGGCTCACACAGGTCGCGAGCAGGACGATCAGCAGGACGACCTGGGCCCATTCCACGAGGCCATCCTCGTTGGCGAGGAGCCCGTAGACGCGAGGAAAGGGCAGGGTCGAGAGGCCCACGAAGGCGATGCCGACGGGTATGGCGGCAAGGAGCCCAGCGGCCCGGATCGACAGACGCCATTCGGCGGCGTCGTCGCGGAAGCGTGCTCCTGCGCCCTCGATGATCGACGACAAGACGAGTTCCCCCCGCGCGGACCATCCGAATCGCCGCGAGTGGTCGGGCCGCTCGGGCTGCCCACGATCCTAGCGCACGACGGCGAGCGCGATCCGCCAGCCACTCCATGGCCATCGATGGAACGGCGCGCCCAGGCAACGGCCGTTTTGAGCGCTCCGGCTAGGATGGCGCCATGAACCAGCCGAGGCCAGCGTTCGGCAATCGCGCCCTGGTCGCTGCCGTGATCGTGGTCGCCGCACTCATCCTGTTCGTCACGATCGGCCGCGGCCCCAACACCGCCTCGCCACCGCCCGCGTCGGCCTCTGCGGTCCCCTCGGCCGCCGGTCCGACGAGGAGTGCGGCGACGACCGCGTCGGTGCCCGCGTCGGGTGACGTCTCCCCGTCGCCATCGATCCAGAGCGGATCGTCGGCGGCGCCGGCCGAGTGGACCAAGGTCACGCCGTCGGGCGCCGGACCGTCAGCCCGCGAGGGCCAGACCTGGACGGTCGATCCGTCGAGTGCGGTGGCATACCTGTTCGGGGGGCGCGGTTCGGCCGACCTGAACGACCTCTGGGTCTACGACCTCACGGCCGACAGCTGGACGCGGCTCGCGCCGAAGGGCGTGGTGCCGGGTGCCCGCACCGACCACGTTGCCGCCTGGATCGACGGCCTCGGCCTCGTCGTCGCCGGTGGACGCAGCGGCACCAAGGTGCTCGACGACCTGTGGGCCTACGATCCCAACGCCAACGCCTGGCGGACGCTCGCGACGAGCGGATCCCGGCCGCCGGCGCGCAGCGGGAGCTGCGCGACGGTGAGCCCGGACGGGCGCCTCTGGATCTCTGGCGGCCGCGCGGCCAACGGCACCTACCTCGGCGACACCTGGTCGTACGACCCCGGCCCATCGAAGTGGGCGAAGCAGCCCATCACCGGCGCGGGGCCCGCCGGTCGCGACGGCGCGGCCTGCTGGTGGACGAGCGACGGCGCGCTGGCCCTCTACGGCGGTCGGTCCGCGACCGCCCCGGCCCTGGCGGACCTCTGGACGCTCGACGGGGCCGCCTCGGGAGGCGGCTGGTCCGAACACGATGCGGCCGGACTGCCGCCACGGGCGCGGGCCGCCGCCGGGGGCTCGCAGGCGATCGTGGCCGTGGGCGGGCTCGGCACGGACGACCAGCCGCGCGCCGACGTGACGATCTTCGACCCGCGCAGCCTGGCGGCGACGACTCACGGGACGAGCGGTGCCGCCGGCTCGTCGCCCGAGGCGCGCAGCGGCGCATCGCTCGTCGACGATCCCGAGAGCGAGCGTGAGCTCGTGTTCGGGGGCCGCGGATCGTCCGGCCCGAGCTCCGAGGTCTGGGCGCTCACCCTGCCCTGAGGCGCACGGCTCAGGCCGGTGCGTCACCCCGTCGCAGCGCGGCGCGGCTCTTGCCATTCAGGCCCTGGCCGTTCGGGCCGTGGCCGTTCGGGCCCCTCCCGTTCGCGGTCGTGCCATCGGCCGCACCGGCGTCGTCGGCGGCGCCCGCGCTCGCATCGAGCGGAACGCGCAGCGCGATGTAGGCGGCGGAGCCCGCGAGGGCGAGCAGGATCCACAGGTAGCGTTCGTAGGCCAGGTGGAGGAAGAACCCCGTCGTCAGGTAGGCGGTCACGGCCAGGATGAACGCCGTCGCCATGTCGGCGTACTCCGGCGCCAGGACCCGGCAGCGTCGGCGCGCCCGCGCCAACGCGACGAGCGTCGCGGCGAAGATCCCGAAGAACGCGATGAAGCCAAGCAACCCGGTCTCGGCCGCTATCCCCGCATAGAGGTTGTGGGCCTGACGGGTGTTGAGGTCGCTCGTGATGCCGACCTCGTCGGAATAGTCCGCGTAATAGACCGGGAACAGTCCGCGGCCCACGCCGATGATCGGGTGGTCGGCGAAGACGAGCAGCGCCGAGATCGTTTCGTTGGCACGCTTGCGGAACGATGGGTCCTCCACGTCGGCGGACCCCTTCGTGCCGGTCGCACCGGCGATCGCCTCGATCGTCATGAGCCGGTCGAGGTAGGTCGGCTGGACCGTGAAGAGCAGGGCGACCCCGAGGGCGATGGCCACGAGCTGGCTGAGCTTGATGTAGCGCAGTCCGGCCATCAGGACGATCGTGATGGCGAGGCCGAGGGCGGCTCCGCGCGAGAACGTCAGGACCGCCCCGAAGGCGATGAACGTCGTGGCGACGGCCGCGGCGACCCGCAGTACGCGCCGCCGCTCGCCCCACACGCGGAACAGCCCGAGCGGGATGAGGACGGTCATGATCTGGGCGTAGCGGTTCTTCTCCCCGATCGGCCCGGCGAGACGAGGCTGCCCGGTGGTATCAACGGAATCGCCCGTCCCCAGCGCGGCGTTGCTGACCTGGCTGAAGCCGCCGTAGTCGCTATCGAAGTTGTTCGTCGCCTGCTGATGGACCGAGAGCACGCCGAGGAAGCAGCCGACGGCGAGCAGGACCCACACGACGAGGCGGAGGTCCGCGAAGGTGCGCACCACGTTGGTCATGACGACGTAGACGAGCAGCCCCTCGACGACGAAGTTGGAGAAGGCGTCCATGGACCGCTGCGGGTCGGCCGCCATCCCGAACGCCGTGCCGAGGATCACGACGATGAAGTAGCCGAGCATCCACGGCAGGCCGGCCGTGATGATGATCGGCTGGCGCCGGATGACCACGTGGTACGCGAAGGGCACCACGAGGAGGAGCGGGAACGCCGCGCCGGCGAAGTACGGGACGTCGTACTTCTGGACGGCGATCGCAGCGGCATTGCTGTACAGGATCGCGACCACGACGAGCGTCGCGCGATCAGGCTTGACCGCGATCGCGACCGCGGCAACCCCGACCAGCAGGGCCGCGATGATGATCAGCCCGCTGTCCCCGGCCAGGAGGCCGATGATGCCGGCCCCCAGGCAGATCGCGACGCTGCTGACGAGTGGACTGATCGTCCACGTCCGACCCGCCGACGCGCGCTGGAACCGCTGTGCCGCCGTCGTCACGCGATCGCCTCTCCGTCCCCGGACGTGGGCGTCTCGAGGTCGTCCTCGGTCGGCTCGGGCAGGAGCCTCATCGCGGACCGCGTCAGTTCACCGGTCCGGCGCGGCACCCAGCGGTCGATCCGCTCCCCGCGGACGAGATTCAGCAGGGCCTGCAGCGAGGCGATGTTGACGAGCGTGAAGTAAGCCGGCACGGCGAGCGCGGGCAGGCGCCCGATCGGTCGCTTGGCCAGGGCCAGGCCCGCCGCGGCAAGCCCGTAGCAGGCCAGCTGGCCTACCGTCGCGAGCCGGTAGAACCAGCCCACGCCCCAGAGCGCCGGGCTGGCGATCGCCAGCGCGATGAGCGGCAGGACGGCGGTCCGCAACATGATCTTGTGCCAGACGACCTGGACCGCGTACCAACCGGTCCGGCGCGGATCGAGGACGCGGCGCATGAGGATGAGACAGCGGAACGAGCGGGTCATGATCCGCACCTTGCGGCGGAACTCGAGCTCGCCGGACGGCGCCACGGGCTCGTAGGCCAAGGCGTCCTCGGCGAAGACCAGCCGCCGGCCGTCGTCGACGACGCGCATCGTGTCGAGCATGTCGTCGGTGACCCCTTCGGGGATCGGCCCGAAGTGCTCCCGCCGCAGGGCGTAGATCGCGCCGGTCCCGCTCGTCACGCTGCCGGCGGCCGACTGCGCGATCTTGAGCTGACGATCGAAGTCCCAGTAGCCGCGCTCGCCGAGCTCGGTGGCATCGGACTCGCCCTCTGGCAGGTAGACCTGGTTGCCGGCCACGCCGCCGACCTCGGGATCGGCGAATGGACGGACGAGCGCCCGTACGGCATCCGGCGCGTACTGGCTGTTCGCGTCCGAGAACACGAGGATCTCCCCGGAGGACGCGGCCACGGCCGCCTCGAGGGCCGCTCCCTTCCCGACGCGGCCCGGGGCGATGAGGCGCACCCCCCGACCGGCGAACGACGCGACGATCGCATCGGTCCCGTCCGTGGAGCCGTCCGACGCGATCACGATCTCGATCGACTCAGATGGATAGTCGAGCGCGAGCAGGTTCTCGATCCGCGGTCCGATCACGCCGGCCTCGTTGTGCGCCGCGATGACGACGCTGACCGGCGGCGTGATATCGGCGGCCAGGTGCGGTCGGCGCAGGAACCGCCCCCGGAGCAGGGTGAGCGCGGGCAGCCCGACGTACGTCGCGCCGAGGACGGCTGCGGCCGTCCAGAAGAGCACCTGTCGGATCAAGGTGGGTCCCCCGTGGTTGGCCGGGCTGCGAGGCTGGCGTCCGGTCGCTGGCCGAGGCGACCGGGCTCGTGGATCGTCGCGGGTCGAGCCGCGCCGGCTCCGTCGATCCGATCGAGGATCACCCGGGCGTTCGTGCCGAGGTCGAAGTCGCGCTCGATGCGGGCGCGCGCCGCCGTTCCCATCCTGGCGCGCAGGTCCGGGTCCTCGACGAGGCGGCGGATAGCCGCCGCGAGGCCGGCGGCGTCGCCCGGCGGCACGAGCAGGCCGGAGACGTCGTCGTCTACGAGCTCGGGAATGCCGGACAGGCGGCTCGCCACGACCGGGAGGCCACAGCTCATCGCCTCCATGAGGACCACCGGGATGCCCTCGCGCTTGCCGTTGCGCGCGACGACGCTGGGGGCCACGAGCAGATCCGCCTCGCCAAGGGCCTCGATGACCTGGGCCCGGTCCAGGCGCCCGGCGAGGGTCACGGTGCTGCCCAGGCCCGCGGCCGCGATGCGATCGCTGAGCATCGCCTCGTCCTCGCCGTCACCGACGATCCGCACGCGGACCTCGATCCCGGCGTCGCGCAGCCGGCGGCAGGCATCGACGAGGACGGCCTGGCCCTTGACCTCGTGGAGCGTGCCGATACACAGGACCGTGAACGGTCGAGCCGGATCGGCGGGCGCCGGGCGGGGATGGAAGCGCACGGTATCGACGCCGGAGTGGACGACCTCGACCCGTTCGCGGGCCCACTCGCCGCACTCGGCGACGATCTCCTCGAGGTTGTCGCGCGAGATGGCGACCACGAAGGCTGCCTCGGCGACCTTGCGATCCAGCATGTGCCGGTCGAGGTGCAGGTCCGAACCGTGGGCGACGAAGCTGTACGGGATCCCGGTGAGTCGGTGGATGAGGAATCCAGCGGCGGCCGGGTGGTTCGCGAAGTGGCAATGCACGTGGCGGACGCCCTGGGCCTCCATCCGCAGCGCCATGTGGACGACCTTGGGGAAGATCGCCAGGCCGCCGAAGAAGTAGTTCGCGCTCCCCAGCGTCCCGCGCACGAGCGCGGCGAGCGCTCCGAGGTACGCCCGGGGCCGCTCCCGCAGGGCACGCACCTGGCTGCCCACGATCGCGCGCGACAGGAAGGGCTCGTAGTGGGCCCGCCGGACCAGCTCGATGGCCTCGGGGTGGCTGACCGGCTCGGCGTGGCGCAGGAGCGGGTAGAGCTCGACCGGCTGGCCGGCCGCTTCGACCGCGAGCAGCTCGTAGAGGATGAATGTCTCGGTCAGCTTGGGGAATCGCGACATGACGTACGCGACCGGCGCAGGGGTCGCCCGGGTTGCGGCCGCCGAGCCGCCGATCCCTCGCCCAACCGTGTTCACGCCACGGCCCGCGGCACGGCGGCGGGGCGTGGACCGTAGCCGTCGGGATGGCGTTGATGCCAGGCCCAGGCCGACGTGACGATCGCCTCGAGATCGAAGCGCGGTGCCCAGCCGAGGATCTCGCGAGCGGCGCCGCCGTCGGCCCAGATCGCCGCTGGATCGCCGGGTCGCCGCGGGGCGTCGCGGGTCTCGATGGCGCGCCCGGTCACGGCCCGGGCGGCGTCGACCACCTCGCGGACCGAGGCGCCGCGGCCGCTGCCGAGGTTAAGGGTTGTGCTGCCGCCAACGCCGGACAGGTGATCGATCGCGCGGGCGTGGGCGTCGGCGAGGTCGAGTACGTGGACGTAGTCGCGGATCGCCGTCCCGTCGGGGGTCGGGTAGTCGGTGCCGTAGACGTCCACGGCGGCGCGCCGCC
>Ga0307308_10000721_pt1 | contig 12312 bp, 11 predicted proteins | sample ER_DNA_195_FD_194501 | JGI IMG/M metagenome (GOLD analysis project Ga0307308, IMG submission 194501) | Bulk soil microbial communities from the East River watershed near Crested Butte, Colorado, United States - ER_DNA_195 | ecosystem: Environmental > Terrestrial > Soil > Floodplain | place...
GCCGCTGGTGCCGCTCGCCGACGGGTCCTTCCACGTCGGGGACGAGCACTCGCCGGACCGGATCGCGTTCGATACGGTGATCGACGGGAACGCCACCCGGGCCATCTACGATTGCGCGCCGTTCTACCGCACGTTCACGGCCTGAGGTCCATCGCCCTTAACCAGCTCGGCGGAACGCGACCACCGCGTTCTGGCCCCCGAAGCCGAACGAGTCGCTGATGGCGAAGTCGACCTCGGCGACACGGGCCTCGTTCGGGACGTAATCGAGGTCGCAGTCGGGGTCGGGGGTCTCGTAGTGGATCGTCGGCGGGATCACCCCTCGCTGGATCGCGAGGACCGACGCCGCGGCCTCCACCGCTCCAGCGGCACCGAGCATGTGTCCGGTCATCGACTTCGTCGAGGAAACGGCCACGCGATGCGCCACCTCGTCGCCGAGGGCCGCTTTGAGCGCCGCGGTCTCGCCGGCGTCGTTCAACTGGGTGGAGGTCCCATGCGCGTTCACGTAGTCCACGACCGAGGGCTCCTCGCCGGCGTCCTCGAGCGCCCTGCGGATCGCGATCGCGGCACCGGTGCCCTTCGGGTCGGGCGCGGTGATGTGAAACGCGTCGTCGGAGGCTCCATAGCCCGCGACCTCGGCGTACACGCGCGCACCGCGAGCCTCGGCTCGGTCCGCCCGCTCGATCACGAGGGCGCACGCGCCCTCGGAGAGCACGAACCCGTCGCGGCCGGCATCGAAAGGCCGGCTGGCTGTCTCGGGATCCGTGTTCTTCGTGAGTGCGGTCATCTGCGCGAACGCGGCGACGGTGAGCGGGAGCGTGGCCGCCTCGGAACCGCCGACGAGAGCGAGATCCGCCAGCCCGTCGCGCACCATGCGGAACCCCTCACCGACGGCGTGGGCACCCGAGGCGCACGCGGAGACGGTGCAGAAGTTGGGACCCGTGAAGCCGAAGATCATGGCGATGTGGCCCGCCGCGGCGTTCGCCATCAGGGCGGGGACCATGAACGGCGAGACGCGACCGGGCCCCTTCTCGAGAAGCACGCTGTGCTGCCGCAGAAGCGTTTCGATACCGCCGATGCCCGTGGAGAACACGATGGCAGCGCGCTCCGAGGGGATCTCGGGAGTCCCGGCGTCCTGCCACGCGAGCTTCGCGGACGCGATGGCGTAGTGGACGAACCGATCCGTCCGCCGGATCTCCTTCGCGTCCATCCACGCCGACGGATCGAAGTCGCGTACGTCGCCTGCGAGATGCACGGGCAGGTCCGAGGCATCGAAGCGCTCGATCGGGCCGATCCCGTTGCGCCCGGCGGTCAGACCCGTCCAGAACTCCTCAACGCCGGTGCCCACCGGCGTGACGGGGCCGATCCCGGTGACGACGACGCGTTCTCCCACCGAGGGCCTACGCCATCCCGAGCTTGGAGACGACGAGGGTGACCGCCTGACCGACCGTCTTCACGCCCTCCATCTCCTCCTCGGGGATCTCGATGTTCCACTCTTCTTCAAGCGCCAGGACGGCCTCGACGAGGTCGAGGGAGTCGGCGTTGAGGTCTTCGGCGAAGCGAGCGTCGGGCACCACCTGCGCCTCGTCGACCGCCAATTGCTCGGCGAGCACCTTGCGGACCCTCGCGTCGATCTCTTCTTTGTCCATGTGTTCCTCCTCGATGTTCTCGCTCGACCAGGCAGATGCTATACGCGCTCGCGGTCGCTACGCCGTCAGGCCACCGTCCACCGGGATCACCGCTCCGTTGACGTAGGACGCATCGTCCGACATCAGGAACCGCACGACGCCCGCGACCTCCTCGAGCGTCGCCGTGCGACCAAGGGGGGTCTGGTCCACGTAGTACGCGCGCGCGGCGTCATCCAGGTGTGAGGTCATCTCGGTGTCGACGAGGCCGGGGCACAGAGCGTTCACCGTGATGCCTCGTCCTCCCACTTCGCGGGCGAGCGATTTCGTGATGCCGACGAGCGCCGACTTCGAGGCCGCATACGCGGTCTGACCGGCGTTGCCGCGCAGCGCCACGGCGGAGGACATGTTCACGATGCGCCCCCACCGTGCGCGAACCATGGTTCGGAGGGCCGCTCGCGAGCAGAGGAAGGCACCGCGGACGTTCGTGTCCATGGTGAGGTCGTAGGTCTCCAACGAGTACCTCAGCATGAGCCCGTCCTTGGAGAACCCCGCGTTGTTCACGAGTCCGTTCACCGGTCCGAGCTCCTCGGCGACCCGCTTGAACGCCTCGGTCACCGAGCTCTCATCGAGGGCGTCCAACCGCACGCTCGTGCCGGTGCCGCCCGCGCGTTCGACGGCGGCCACGGCCTCCTTCGCGTCGGTATCGCTGCTCCGGTAGCCGATCGCGACGCTCCAGCCGGCACCGCCGAGCGCCTCCGCGCACGCTCGACCGATGCCTCGAGATCCGCCCGTGACGACGGCAACCTTGATCACGGGGTGGGTAGGGGCATGGTCCATCGGACCAGGTTAGCCCCCCAGGCGAGACCGGCCCCGAAGGAGGTGAGAAGGACCAGGTCACCATCTCGGATCCGTCCGGAGCGCCAGGCGCGATCGAGCGCGATCGGGATCGATGCCGCAGAGGTATTGCCGACCGTCTCCACGTCGACGATCGCGCGGTCCATCCCGATCCCGAGCCGCTCGGCGACGGCGATCATGATCCGCGCGTTCGCCTGGTGGGGGATGAGCACGTCGACGTCATCGGGTGAGTAGCCCGACTTGTCGAGGAGCTGCCGGCACGCGTTGGACATCTCGACGACCGCGCGTTTGAACACGTCGCGGCCGTTCGGCATGCGTATCGAGTGGTCACGAGCCTCGACGGTTTCGTGCGACGCGGGTCGGAGCGAGCCACCGGCCGGGATGATGAGGATCTCCGCCGAGCGCCCGTCGGCCCCGAGCACCGAGCCGATGACGCCCGGGCTCGCCGAAGGTCGCAACACCACGGCACCCGCTCCGTCGCCGAACAAGATGCAGGTCCCGCGATCGGTCATGTCCAAGACCCGGGAGAGCACCTCGGCGCCGATCACGACGATGGTCTCCGCGGCACCCGACTCGATGAACGCGGTGCCCGTGGACATCGCATACGAGAAGCCCGCGCATGCCGCGTTCACGTCGAACGCCGGACACGCGATGCCGAGCTTGCGCTGGACCCACACGGCGGTCGAAGGGATGGGCGTGTCTCCGCTGAGCGTGGCACACACGATGAGATCGACCTGGTCGGCGGAGATACCGGCCGCTTCGAGCCCTAACCGGGTGGCCTCGACGGCCAGGTCCGAGGTCACCTGGTCGTCTCGCGCAAAGCGGCGCTCCCGGATGCCCGTGCGCTCACGGATCCACTCGTCGCTCGTGTCGAGGGTCGCCTCGAAGGAGCTGTTCGGGACGACCCGCTCGGGGAGCACGGAACCGACGCCGGCCACCGCCGCGTGCGTGCGTGCGCTCACCCCGCCCCCTCCCCGCGACCCTGAGGTGTCATCCGGGAGCGAGGATCCGTCAGGGGGCACCGCGGACGAACGCCGCCGCAAGCTCCGGAGAACCTACGGCGACGGCTCGAGCGTCCGGGGCAACCCGCTTCGCCATCTTCGTCAGGACGTCGCCGGGGCCGGCTTCCACGAACGTGTCGGCCCCGGCGGCCGCGAGGGATCGCACGCATCGCTCCCAGCGCACCGACGAGACGACATGCCGCTCCAGGAGCATGCGCAGCTCGTCCGGATCGGTCACGAGCGTCCCCGTCACGTTCGATGCGACGGGGAATCGCGGAGGCCGGAACTCCGCTCGGGCGATCGCGTTAGCCAGGGGCGCGACGGCCGACTCCATGAGTGGCGAGTGGAATGCTCCGGCCACCTTCAATCGCACGGCGCGGATCTTTCGCTCGGCCGCGATCGCTTCGGCTCGCTCGATGGCGTCGACGCTCCCCGAGATCACCACTTGCTGCGATGAATTCTCGTTCGCGACGATCAGGACGCCTTCGCCGCGAGCTTCGTCGCAGATCTCGGCGGCGAGCTCCGTCCCGGCGCCGAGCAGTGCGGTCATCGTCCCGGGGTGTTCCTCGCCGGCGCGCTGCATCGCACGACTCCGAACGATCACGATCGCGAGGGCCGGGGCGAGCTCCAGCACGTCGGCGGCGACGAAGGCCGCGAACTCGCCGAGCGAATGGCCGGCCGCGCCTGAGAACGAGGCGCCGAGCGCGTCGAGCACCCGGAACGCCGCGACGTCACACGCGAGCAAGGCGGGTTGCACGAAGTCGGTGGTCGCGAGCGCCGACTCGTCGTGGCAGTCGGCGACGACGTCGCGGCCCATCGCCTCGGAAGCGGCGGACAACACCCCTCGGCCGGCCTCGTGAGCCATCCACGGGTCGGCCATCCCGACGAACTGCGAGCCCTGTCCCGGGAACACGACGGCCGCACTCACGATGCGGGACCCTACCGTTTCGCGACGTGGCAGATGAAGACGCAGGTCACCGATGGTCGAGGGTTGGTTCAAGCACGCCTTGAGGGTTGCCAGCCTCTAGGGTGTCCTGTAGAAAGTGGACGAATCCATCATGGCCGAGAGGGTTCAACGAGGACTTCGCGCATCCCCCGGACGCCGCAGCGCGGGCAACGAGGGGATCTTCGGGTTCCTGGGTCAAGATATGGCAGTCGACCTTGGGACCGCGAACACGCTCGTCTACGTTCGGCGAGCCGGCATCGTCTTGAACGAGCCCTCGGTCGTTGCCATCAACACCTTGACGGGCGCGGTGCTGGCCGTCGGCAACGAGGCCAAGCGCATGATCGGCCGCACACCGTCCCACATCCAAGCGGTGCGCCCGCTGAAAGACGGTGTCATCGCAGACTTCGACATCACCGAAAAGATGCTGCGCTACTTCATCCAGCGGGTGCACAAGCGCAGGTTGCTCGCGAAGCCCCGCATCGTCGTGTGCGTCCCGGCCGGGATCACCGGCGTCGAGCAGCGAGCGGTGGAAGAGGCCACGATCGCCGCCGGAGCGCGCCGCGCGTACATCATCGAGGAGCCGATGGCCGCGGCGATCGGCGCCGGGCTGCCCATCCACGAACCGAGCGGCAACATGGTCGTCGACATCGGCGGTGGGACGACCGAGGTCGCGGTGATCTCGCTCGGCGGCATCGTCACCTCGACGTCATTGCGCATCGGGGGCGACGAGCTCGACGAGGCGATCATCAACCACGTGAAGAAGGAGTACTCACTGCTGCTCGGTGAGCGCACCGCCGAGGCGATCAAGCTCGCCATCGCATCGGTATTCCCGATGCAGGAGGAGCTCGTAGCAGAGATCCCCGGCCGCGACCTGGTCTCGGGATTGCCGAAGACGATCCAGATCACCGACGGCGAGATCCGCCAAGCGATCGAGGAGCCCGTGACGGCGATCATCGACTCCATCAAGGGCACCTTGGATCGCACCCCCCCAGAGCTTGCCGGCGACATCATGCACAAGGGCATCGTGCTCACGGGCGGAGGAGCCCTGCTCCGTGGACTCGACAAACGCCTGCGGCACGAGACTGGCATGCCCGTGCTCATCGCGGAGAACCCACTCTCGTGCGTGGCGATCGGCTCGGGCAAGTGCCTCGAGGAGTTCGAGGTCCTCCAGCGGGTCCTGGTGAGCCCGTCCCGCAGGTAGCGGGATGGCGCTCCACAACCGGGCTCGGAGCAGGCGTCTTCTCGTCGTCACCCTCGTCTCGATCTCGCTCGTCACGATCACGGTGGACTACCGCCAAGGCGCCTCCGGTCCGCTCGCCTCGGCAGGCAACACGGCGCTCGCCCTGATCAGCCCGTTGCAGGAGGTGGTCTCCAAGGTCACGCACCCGATCGGCAACTTCTTCTCGACGCTCGTTCGATTGCCGTCGATCCGGCGCGAGAACAGCGAGCTGAAGGACCGCATCTCCGCGCTCGAGGAGCAGGTCAACACGACAACGGCAGATCAGAACCGGTTGCGCCAGCTCGAGGCGCTGCTCGGTTTGCAAGAGAGCATCGGTCCGAAGGTGCAGACGACGGCAGCGCAGGTGATCTCGAGCGGTGTCTCGAACTTCGAATGGACAATCTCGATCGACAAGGGCACGACGCAGGGGATCGCGGTTGACATGCCGGTCGTGGCTCCGGCGGGTCTCGTGGGTCATGTCGTGAAGGTCTCAGCGAACGCATCGGTCGTGCAGTTGATCATCGATCCGGACTCGGCGGTCGCCGGACGGCTCGACGTCACGGGCAAGACGGGGTTGCTTACGGGCGCGGGCGAACAGGACATGCGGATGGGGCTCGTCGATACGACGACCGACGTGGGACCCGATGAGCGCGTGGTCACCGCCGGGTATCGCATCCCCGGGGTGGCGACGAGCTTGTACCCGCCGAACGTGCTCATCGGCACGGTGTCCCGCGTGGTCCCCGACTCGGCAGCGCTCGAGAAGTTCATCACGGTGCGCCCCGCGGTGGACTTCTCGACGCTCGACCTGGTCTTGGTGGTCCTTTCGGTTGGCACGGGATAGCCTCGGGGCCCGTGCGCCGTACCTTGCTTCTCACCGTCGTGATCGTGACTGCGCTGCTGCTGCAGACCACCGTGTTCGCCGATGTGCGGCTGCTCGGCGCGCGTCCGGAGCTGATGTTCCTGCTGACGATCTCGTTCGCGATCTTGGAAGGGCCGGCGTCGGGGGCGGTGACCGGATTCGCGGGGGGGATGGCACAGGATTTTCTCCTCGATCAACCGAAAGGCATCACAGCGCTCACGCTCACGCTGCTCGGCTACACAGTGGGGCTGTTGCGCCAATACATCGTGAGCCCGTCACCCGTGTTGCCCGTCTTGCTCGTCGCGGGCGGCACATTCGTCGGTGAGCTGTTCTACGGGCTCGTGGCGTTCCTGCTGGGACAGCTCGACGTGACGACGCTCTACCTGTTCCGCGTCGCGGCGCTCTCGGCCGTCTACAACGCGATCCTCACGCCGCTCGTGTACCCGGTGCTGCGCCGCGCCGCCGAGGGCTCCCGCTCGCGCAAGGTCATGCGATGGTGAGACCCACGTGACCGAGGGGAGAGCCGGACTGCGGCTGCGGGTGCTCGCCGGTCTCGTCGTGTTCATGTTCGCCACGCTCACCACGCGACTCTGGTTCTTGCAGGTGCTCGCGGCCGAGGACAACCGGCGGCAAGCCTCGAACAACGCCACGCAGCTCCTTCCGGTTCCGGCTCCCCGAGGGCGGATCCTCGACGCGAACGGCGACGTATTGGTCGGCAGCCGTCAGAGCCTCGAGATCACCGTGAATCGGCAAGCGGCCGGCGACCAGCTCGAGGAGGTGGTGTTCCGCCTGTCGAAGCTCTTCGGCGTGTCGGCCCGAAGCCTCGGCAGGAGTCTGGACGACCCGCGCTACTACTCGTTCTCGCCGATCCCTGTCGCGATCGACGTCTCGCCTCGCATCGTCTACTACATCGAGGAGCACCACGATCTCTTCCCGGGAGTGGGCTTGCTGAAGGCCCCCGTGCGCACCTACCCGCAGGGGACCCTCGCGGCTCACGTGCTCGGATACCTCGGCCAGATCTCGCCGGAGAAGCTGAAGGACCCCTCGTTCGCCGGTTACCAGCCCGGGGACATCGTCGGCGTGTCCGGCGTTGAGTCCGTCTACGAGCACGACCTGCGTGGCACACACGGGTACGTGAACTACCGGGTGAACTCGCTGGGGGAGAACCTGGGGATCCTCGGAACGGTGGCGCCCGTCCCGGGGGACGACGTGCAGCTCACGATCAACGATTCCGTCCAGCGGCTGGCCGAGGACAGCCTGAAGGCCGGGATCGTGCACGCCCGCCAGGTCTTCGACACGAGCTCGGGACGCAACCTACGTGCCAACGCGGGCGCCGTGATCGTGATGAACCCGAAGTCCGGCGCGATCGAGGCGATGGCCTCGTATCCGAGCTACCGCCCGGCCGCCTTCACGCACGGCATCAGCACGCAGGCGTTCAACCGGAGGTTCGGTGCGCAGAACGGCTACCCGCTGCTCAACCGCGCGATCCAAGGGCAGTATCCGCCCGGCTCGACGTACAAGCCATGGATCGCGCTCTCGGCGCTGGCGCGCGGCCTCGTGACGCCGAGTCAGTCCTACCCGTGTCCATCGACCTACCAAGTGCCCGAGGACCCGACCCATCACGTGTTCAACAACTGGACGACCGCGAACCTCGGGTTCATGTCCATCGCCCGTGCGCTGTCGGTCTCGTGCGACACGATCTTCTACCCGATGGGATACGACTACTGGCGCATCTATTACCCGCCGCCCAACGCCGACGGCATCGCCGGCAACGACTCGCAACCACCGAAGGAGCCTTTGCAGCACGACCTCGGGGCCGCGGGGTTCGGCCGGGTCACGAACGTCGATCTCCCCTTCGAGAAGGCAGGCCGCGTTCCCGACGCGGCGTGGAAGGCAGCGATCCACAAGTCGTACCCGAAGTCGTTCCCGTTCGGGGACTGGGTACCGGGCGATTTCGTGAACATGTCGATCGGACAAGGCGACACGCTCGTGACGCCGCTCCAGCTCGCGCAGGCCTTCTCGGCGCTGGAGAACAACGGCCGGATGTGCACGCCGCACGTCCTCGCTCGCGTGTTGGCCCCCGGCGGGAAGGTGCTCCGTCGCTCGCCCTCGCGCTGCGGGAGGAAGCTCCCGTTCACGCAGGCCGGTATCACATACGTCCGCAACGCACTCGCCCAGGTACCCATCAGCGGCACGGCGTCGCTCGCGTTCCGAGGGTTCCCCTTCTCGCAGGTGTGGGTCGCGGGAAAGACCGGAACAGCGCAGGTGTACAACCGGCAGGACTTCTCGTGGTTCGCGGCGATGACGTCGGCGAACGGCCAACAGCACGTGGTCGTCTGCCTCGTCGAGCAGGGAGGCCACGGCTCGACCACGGCGGCGCCGATCGTGCGGCACGTGATCGAGGGTCTCTACGGGCTGCCCTCCACCGAGTACGCCACCGTGGCGGGGACGGACTGATGGATCTCGTCGCGACGAAGACCTACCCGTCCGAGCGCCGGCCCATCCGGCACCTGGATCCGGTCCTGCTCCTCGACGTCTTCGCCTTGGCCGTGGTCGGGCTGTTCATGGTGTATTCGGCCACCCACCAATCGCTCTCGGCAGTGGGGCTGGACCCGGGGACGTTCCTGAAGAAGCAGGTGACGTTCGTGGCGCTCGGCTCGGTGATGGTCCTGCTCGCCGCGAGCTTCGACTACCGCTTCCTGAAGGTGTACGCCGGTCTCATCTACGCGGCGTCGCTCGTGCTGCTCGTCCTCGTGGGGAGCCCGCTCGGGACGAGCGTGAAGGGCTCGCAGCGATGGTTCCAGCTCTTCGGCTTCCAATTCGCCCCCTCCGAGATCGCGAAGTTGGCGCTCATCATCATGCTCGCCACGTTCCTCTCCGAGTTGCGAAGCGGCGATCTGACGCTCCAAGAGGTGTACCGAGCTACCGCCATCGCCGCCGTTCCGGGCGTGCTCGTGTTCCTGCAGCCGGACCTGGGGACATCGATCGTGCTGGTCACGATCCTCGTCGGGGTATTGGTGGTCGCGGGAGCTCGAGCCCGCTACCTCGGGATCCTCGCGCTCACGGCGGCGGTGCTGATCTTCGGAGCGTTCCAGATGGGTCTGGTGAGGGACTATCAGGTGAACCGACTCACCAGCTTCCTCGATCCGCAGAACGATCCCCTGCGCTCCGGCTACAACCGCAAGCAGGCCGAGATCGCGATCGGGTCGGGTGGCCTCTTCGGCGTCGGGTACCTGCAGGGGACGCAAACGAACCTCGACTTCGTGCCCGAGCAGCACACCGACTTCATCTTCACGGTGGTGGGGGAGGAGTTCGGGTTCGCCGGAGCGTTCACGCTGCTCGTGTTGTTCGGAGTGCTCATCTGGCGAGCGTTCCGCATCGCCCTCTTGTCGAAGGATCCCTTCGGGACGTACGTCGCAGCGGGGATCGGGTCGTACCTCGCGATCCAGATGTTCGTGAACATCGGCATGACGCTCGGGATCATGCCGATCACCGGGATCCCGTTGCCGTTCGTCTCCTACGGGGGCAGCGCGCTCCTGACGAACTCCGCCGCGGTGGGCTTGCTGTTGAATATCCACATGCGGCGCTTGAAGTGAGTCCCCGGTTCAGTCCTCCTCGATCGCGATCGTCCACAGGAACGTCGAGCTGCCAGGAGCCGACGCTTCGAGCACGACATCGCCGCCCATCGCGCGCGCTGCGGTGCGGGCGAGGGCGAGGCCGATCCCCGCCCCCTGATGAACGCGCACGTTGAGGTCCTCCAGCTGCTCGAGCGGTCCGAAGATGCGCTCGGCGTCGGCGGGTCCGATCCCGCTCCCGCGATCGGACACCCGGACCTCGATCGCGCTCAAACTGAGGCGGACGCGGATCGTGACCGGGGCTCCATCGGGCGAGAACCGCAGCGCGTTGTCGACGAGCTCCTCGAGGATGCGTGCCGCCGCGGCGGGGTTGAGGTTCGCCACCGGCAGGACGTGATCGGTTTCTACCCGCACGCGATCACTCACCATCCCGACCTGGTGCGCGACGTTCGCGACGTCGACCTGTTCGGTGAGGGCCACGTCGATCGTGAGCTCGAACCGTTCGACGAGCCTCGCAAGGTCCAGCGACCTCGACACGAGCCGGTCGAGCAGCTCGGACCGTTGCTGCGGCGTGGCGTTTCCCTTGGCCATCGTTTGGGCGATCCCCAAGATCACGGTCACCGGCGTCCGGAGCTCGTGCGACAGTCGGGCGACCAGCTCGTGCCGACGCGCCGAACGTTCGACCAACGCGGCTTGCGCGGTCTCGAGCTCCCGCGTACGTCGGCGCTCGCGCTCGAGGCTTTCCGTGAGATCCTCGATGACGCTCGGCGTCACCTGGGCGGAGAGCACGGCGCCACCTTCGGCGGCCTCCAACACCGCGTGCAGGATCTCGTCGCCATCAGAGTCTTTGAGGACGTACCCCGATGCGCCGGCGAGGAGCATCTCGCGGACGATGTCTTGATCCTCGTGGCCGGACAGTGCGACCACGCCGACGTCCGGCATGAGGGCCTTCAACCTGCGGCATGCCTCGATCCCGTCCATGCCCGGCATGCGCACATCCATCAACACGACGTCCGGACCGATCGTCGGGGCGACCTTCAGTGCCTCGAATCCCGAAGCGACCTCCCCGACGACCTCGATGTCGCCCGTGTTGAGCAGGACCAGGAGGGACTCGCGGAACCCCGCGTTGTCGTCACAGACGAGGACGCGCGGCCGAGAGCTCGCCCCGGCACGGTCGCCGAAGTCGGGGCGGGGTAGGAGCGCCCGGGTCATGGGAACTAGTGTTCCTCTCGCGCCCTTGCTGGTCTATCAGGCGGGTGTCCGTTTCCTACCCGTGCCCGTCCCGATGCCGGACTAGGCCCATGGGGCTAGTGCTAGGCACACCCGGGGCCCGGCCGACTCGCCCCTTCGGGCCTTCCACGGGCCGTTCTAGAGGCCGCTCCACAAGGGAGCGGAGCCTCGCTGTTATCCTTGCTGCAAGTTTGCCCGCCGGACGCGGCGCCAATGGGGCTCCGGGCAGTCCGGCGAGGTACGAGTGGCGTGGCCCCGGCCCCGCCGGCCCTGGGGATCATCCCCCGGAGTGCCGCGGCCGGATGGCCGCCCAGGAACAGGGTTTTCGCGTGCGCGACGAAGCGCCGCAGGGGCCCGGCGACGATCGGTCGGCCGCGCCCATGCGTCAGGAGCAGGACGATACCGACGGGGTCCCTGACGGGGTCGTGCTCGGTACCCGCTCCCGCACCGCCAGATCCCGAACCTCCGCGACCAGCAACGCCGCTCCCGGTACGAAGAAGGGAGCTGCACGAATGACGGACGACATGCAGACCGGCTCAGTCGTTGCCCCCGCGAGCGACCCCGCGCAGGGCGGGCCGGATGAAGGCTCGAGCACGACCGGCGGGCCGGAGGCCGTATCGACGACGGCACCTCGGCGGCGACGGAGCCGTCGGGGCGGCCGAGGCCGCAGCCGCGGCTCGGGGTCTCCGCGCCCCACCGAAGGATCGGTGACCGGCGAACCCGGCGATACCCCGACCGACGAGCCAAAAGCCGCTCGCTTGCCTCGTCAGCGAACCACTTCGGCAGCGAGCTCAACCCGGTCGGTTGACCGATCGTCACCGGAGCCCGAAGCTATAGATCACGAGGCGGCCGGCCCGGCGAGTGGTTCCACGACACGGGCCCGCCCGCGCCGCCGCCGCGGCGGCCGAGGCCGAGGACCTCGCCCGGCCGCGACGGACGCGGACGGCGTGCCGAGCGATGAGTCGAAGCCGACCGACGAGCCGAGATCGATCTCGACCGACC
>Ga0307308_10000722_pt1 | contig 12302 bp, 12 predicted proteins | sample ER_DNA_195_FD_194501 | JGI IMG/M metagenome (GOLD analysis project Ga0307308, IMG submission 194501) | Bulk soil microbial communities from the East River watershed near Crested Butte, Colorado, United States - ER_DNA_195 | ecosystem: Environmental > Terrestrial > Soil > Floodplain | place...
TGTCGGGATGACGACGAGCGTGGGACGCCGCATCGTCTTCGTGCCCGTCAACGAACGAAGGCGCGCGCAGGAGATCCTCGAGGAGCCCGTGCGCGAGGAGGGCGAGGACAATCCGGTGCTTCGCATGATCGTTATCGTCGCGCTCATAACGGGATTGCTTCTTGCGACCCCGTTCGTCGCCCAGGCGTGTTATGGAGCCTAGCGGGTGCCGGTCTCATGCTCCCGCGGAACGATCTCCTCGCGGTCGACACCGAGTCGCACCTCGTCGTCGGTGATCCGCAGGATGTCGTCTCGAGATATCTCGACGACCTTGCCGCCGCCAAAGAGGCGCTCAAGTCCCGCGTGCGCTCTCACCGTCATGCTCACGACGTTGCCGGTCTTCTCGTCGAACCGAATGTCCTCGACCGTACCGACAGCATCCCCGTCCCGATCCTTCACGCTGTCGCCTTTCTTGATCGAGGGCCGCGGCCGTTCGCCCATGTCGGCGAGCGCGGAATCCTCGGGCCAGAGGAAGGTCTCGGGCGGGATCGTGTAGCCGAGATTCGGTGCCGACCAGCCGGCGGGCGGGGTGACGAAGTCGTCCTCTTCGAAGCTCGGCTGGGTGTCGAGCTCCTTCTTGTTGAGATTGAGCGTGATCGTTTCACCGTCGGCCGACGCGTCGGCGAACATATCCTCGCCGACGATCACATCGCGACCCAGCAGGCGGCGAGTGCTGACGACGAACCCGGTGAGGCGATCGGTCGTCGGGTCGATGAGGACCCGGTGAATGTTTCCCGCGTCGTGCCCGTCCTTCGTCCGGATCTTCGCGTTCAGATCGATGCGCATCGCGTTCCCCCCCAAAGTCGCCATTGGCCGCCCCCGCAGCAAGGCGTGAGCCAGCACGGTCGCCTAGGTCAATACGGCACGTCCACGTTACCGCCTCGACGCACGCCGGTCCCCTCGAGCAGCGCCGGCAGCCCGCGCTGCTCGCCGCGCAACGCGTCGAGGAGCCGAAGCGCCTCGTCCACCGTCAGGTCGCGGCGGAAATCGGTGAGCGCAGTCTGCACCGACTCGGGCTGTACCGTTCCCGTCGAGCCCACAGCTCCCGGCGGGGGCGTCCCGGCGGGGATGCCCGAGTCGGTCGGCGTCGGTGCCGGCGTTCCGCCGGGCAGTTGCGACGCGCCCGGAGGTGGCGTGCGCTGGCCGGGCGCATTCGTGGGATCGGGCACGTGAGGCTGAAGGAGGCCGAGGATCCTGTCGATGACCTCGATGTTGAACTTCGCATCGCGGTCGTTCGGGTCCAGGCGCAGCGTCTCGACGTACGAGGCTCGCGCGTCGAGGATGCGTCCCAGCCGGAAGAGCGATGTGGCACGGTCGTAAAACGCGACCGCGCGAGTTGTCCCCTTCGCGTTGTCGATCCCGCGGCTGTACTCGACGAGCGCCCTGTCATGCTCGCCAAGGGCGGCCAGCGCGTTGCCGAGATCGATCGAGATCTCGGGTGCCGTGGGACGTCTCGTCTGAAGGTCGCGATAGCGCGTGACCGCACCGGCGGGATCGCGCGGGAAAAGCTGGTTCGCCGCGTCGACCTCGTCCGCGATCGGATCTGCCGGTCCGCAGGCGACGATGAGGAGGAGCAGCGCGCTGACCGCTCCGAGGACGCGCCGGCGCGGTGCCGCGCGCCCACGTGGAACCCGCGGACGCGGCATCGGCCGACGCTCATCGATGAGCCAGTCGACGATCAGCAAGATGAGGGCGATACCGAGGAAGATCTGAAACCGGTCCTCCGGACTGACGCCGCTCTCGGTCGGCACGGGCGCGGTGCCGATCGCGCGCAGCGCGTCGGTGAGGCTCCGCGCGGTCGCCGCGCCGTCGTAGCGGAAGTAGCGGCCGCCGCCGTCGGACGCGAGCTTCGCCAGGCGCGCGTCGGCGAGCCGGCTCGTGACCTGCGTCCCGTTCGGGTCCACGAGCATCTGCTGGAACAGGCCTTTCGCGTCGTAGACCGGCACCGGGCCGCCCTCCGGAGTGCCGATCCCGAGCGTGAAGACGTGGATGTTGCGCGCGAGGTAGGCATCGAGCGGAGGAAGATCGGGCGCGGGATCCTCGCCGTCCGAAACGATGACGATCGCCTTTGCGCGCTGGTTCGAGCTGTCCGCGATCGGGAATTGCAGGGCCGCACCCTGAAGTGCGGCGCGAAGCGACGAGCCCGGGTTCAGATGAAAGCCGTGACCCGAGGTATCGAGCGCGGGACCGACGATCTTCGTATCGGCGGTGAGCGGATATCGCACGACGCTCGAGCCCGCGAAGAGGGTGAGCCCGACCCGGCCGCCGGCGAGCTGCTGGCCGATGAGCTCGATGGCGCCCTGAGCCACGTGGAGGCGGTCGGGCTCGACGTCGCGCGCGGCCATGCTCTGCGACACGTCGAGAGCGATGACCGTGTCGACCGACGACGTGGCCGCTCGTCGCGGCGCCTCCCCGATCTGCGGCCCGATGAGCGCGAGCACCACGAGCACACACGCGCCCCCGACGAGGATCAGCTTCGCGATCTGCCGCGCCGGACTCGCCGACGCGAGGCGCGAACCGGGACCCGCGAATGCGGCGAGAGCGCGTCGCCGGCGGACGAGCGCGATCACGCAGAGCGTGACGATCAGGGCTGCGGCGATGATGAGCGGAGCCAGCTCGGGATGCGCCAGCGCGAGCTTCACGGAGTCCTCCGGAAGACGGTCGCGGCGAGCGCGAGCTCCGCGAAGAGGATCGCGATGCCGAGCGCAAGGAAGCCGAGATGGGCCTCCTGGTAATCGACGAAATCGCGCGCGCCGACATGCGACTTCTCCAGCGACTCGATCTCGCGATACACCTCGGCGAGCGAGTTCTCGTCGGAGACGCTGTAGTAGTGACCCCCGGTGTCCTCCGCGATCTTGCGCATGAGCTGCGCGTCCACGCTGTCCGTGGTGACGTCCTTGTCGGCCGTCGTGGTCACCGAGACCGCGCCGATCGTGTAGACGCGTACGCCAAGGAGCTTCGCCATGTTCGCGGCGTCGAGCGGGGTGATGTCGCCGCTGTTGTTCTCGCCGTCCGTGAGGAGGATGACGACCTTCGATTTGGCTTCGGAGTCGCGAAGCACGTTGATCCCTGTCGCGAGACCGGTGCCGATGGCGGTTCCGCCGGCGAGCGTGCCCGTGTCGATGGGCGCGACGAGCTTCTGCGACGCTGCATAGTCGAGCGTCGGGGGACCGAGGACGATCGCTTCGCCGCTGAAGATCACGATCCCCACCCGGTCGTTCCGGAGCCCACCGAGGAAATCGTTGACGACCCGCTTGACCGCGTCGATCTTCGTCGAGCCCGCGAAGCCGCGCTCCGACATGGAGCCTGATGTGTCGAGCACGAGCACGACGTCGATCCCTTCGGTCACCGACTCGACCGAGGCGCGGACGATCTGCGGTCGCGCGAGCGCGACGACGAAAGCCGTGAGGACCGCGAGGCGGAGTACGAGAAGCACCCATCGCGCGCGCACGCGCCAGCCCGCTCGCGCCGATGGGACGAGCCCGAGCGAGGGGAAGAGAAGACCCGTTCCCGGCCGCCGCGACCGCCAGAGATTCAGCCCGAGGCCGGCGCCCACGACGAGCAGAAGCGCGAGCAGCCACGGATCCTCGAAGCGAAGCGAGGTGATGTCCGTCACGATGGCTGACCCTTCATGAGCTCGTACTGCTCGGCGACCGCGGCCCGTCGCATCGCGTCGAGGGCCGACCGCACGGCGTGCTGCGCGCGGGCCGGATACGAGATGGCCTGGTGGAACCTCGCGCTCTCGCCCTCGCGCAGGATCTCGTAGATCGTCGCGATCTCCGTGCGGTCGATGCCCGCGCGGAGCATGTCGTCACGCAGCTCGCGCGGCGTCCGCTCGTTCGCCGAAAGCCCGAAGCGGTCGCGCACGTACGCCCGCAGCGCTTTGGAAAGGAGGGCGTAGTGCTCGGCGTATTTGCCTCTCTCCGGTAGGCCGAGCGAGGCGACGCGATTCAGCTCTGCCATCGCGCGCTGCGCGGGAGTGAGCAGCACTTCGTCCATCTCGGCGTCCTTCTGCCTCCGTGCCGAAGCGCGGCGGGTCTGCCAGATGATCAACGCGAGCATCGCGAGTACGACGACGGCGAGCGCGACCTGGATCGCGAGCGCCGGGATCTGCGGTGCCGCGGTGGGCAGCCGAAGCTGTGGCTTCGCCGGCTTGATGTCGTCGGTCGCCTCGCCGGGTTGAATGACGCTGGTGACGACGATCGGGATCTCGGCGGTGGGCACGATGCCCGGCTCGCCGGAGGGCGACTGGTACGCGACGTTGATCTGGGGAAAGATGACGTCGCCGACGCGGAACGCCGTGATCCGGTAGCGGAAGGTGTAGCGCGTGCGGCCGTTCGGGATCTTCGTGAGCAGAGGGGCGAGCGCTTCAAGGACTTCGAACTCGTCCATGGTCCGGCCGACGCCGCTGTCGGTGATCTTGTAGCCGGCATCGATTTCCACGACCACGGCGAGCGCTATCGGATCACCGATCGTGATCCCGCGCTTGTCGACGGTCGCGGCCACGTTCACGGGCCCATCGGCCGCGGCGATCGAACCAAATGTGAGCAGAACGAGACAAGCGACGAGCAGAACGCGCATCAGCTGCGCCGTGACCGGGCGTTGAAGAGCGCGAGAAGCGCGGGCACGTAGGGCCGGTCCGTCGAAATGTCGACGCGATCGACGCCCATCCGGCTGAACGTGCGGAGGCGTTGAGCGCGGCGCTCGCGCGCGGTTCGCGCGAAGCGCTCGCGCACCGCGGGGTCGGATGTGTCGACGTAACCGACTCGGCCGCTCTCGGCGTCTTCGAGCGCGACGAGCCCGACCGATGGGAGCTGGACCTCACGGGGGTCGTTCAGGATGAGCGCGATGACGTCGTGCTTGTGGCCGAGCGCTCGCAGCGGCGCTTCGAAGTCGACATCGAGAAAGTCCGAGATCACGAACACGACGTTCCGCTTCTTCGTGACGTTCGCGAGATAGTCGGCCACGCTCGCGATCTCCGTCCGCGATCGGCGCGGCTCGGCAAAGAGAAGCTCGCGGATCACATGGAGGAGGTGATGGCGCCCTTGCTGGGGAGGGATGAACTCTTGCACCCCGTCCGCGAAGAGGACCAGGCCGACGCGGTCGTTGTTATGGAGCGCGGTCACCGCAAGGAGCGCTGCGACGTCCGCGGCGAGCTCGCGCTTCGAAACGCTCCCCGTGCCGAACCACGCGCTCGAGGAGACATCGACCGCGATGTAGATGTTGAGCTCGCGCTCCTCGCGGTACTTCTTGATGTAGGGCGCGTTCATGCGCGCCGTCACGTTCCAGTCAATGGCGCGGATGTCGTCTCCGGGCTCGTACTCGCGGACTTCTTCGAAATCGAGCCCCGAGCCGCGAAACACGCTTCGGTACGTCCCCAGGAGGGCCTCGTCGGCCAGGATCCGCGCCTTGATCTCGACCTGCTTCACCACGCGCAGGACCTCCGGCGGTACCGGCTCCCGCTGGGGAGCGGTGGAGGCGGTCACCGCTAAGGGACCGCTACGTTGTCGAGAACGCGACCGATGACGATCTCCGGCGTGATCTCCTCTGCATCCGCTTCGTACGTGACGATGAGCCGGTGCCGCATGACGTCGAGCGCCACGGCTTTGATGTCGTCGGGCAGGACGTAATCGCGGCCGTCGAGGAACGCGTGCGCACGGGCCGCGAGCGAGATGTAGATCGTGGCGCGCGGAGAGACGCCGTAGGCGATCAGCGGTTTCAGGTCCGCGAGCTTCGGGCCCACGGGATCGCGCGTGGCGACGACGATGCGGACCACGTAGTCCTTTATCGCCTCGTCCATATGCACCTGACGGACGGCCGCGCGCGCGTCGAGTATCGCCGCGGGGGTCGCGAGCTTCCGCGGGATCGCGGGCTCCTCGATGGTGTTGCGGTCCATGATCACCCGCTCCTCGTCGGGGGTCGGGTAACCGATGACGACCTTCATCATGAATCGGTCGACCTGTGCCTCAGGGAGGCGGTAGGTGCCCTCGTGCTCGATCGGATTCTGCGTGGCGAGCACGGTGAAGAGCTCGGACAGCGGATGCGTCTGGCCACCGATCGACACCTGCCGCTCCTGCATGGCCTCGAGCAGAGCGCTCTGCACCTTTGGGGGTGCGCGGTTGATCTCGTCGGCGAGGAGGAGGTCGGTGAAGATAGGGCCGAGGCGCGGGCTGAAGGCCTGGGTCGAGGGGTTGTAGATCATGGTGCCGTTCAGGTCGGCCGGCAGCAGATCCGGTGTGAACTGGATGCGCTTGAAATCGGCGTCGATCGTGTCGGCGAGGGTCTTCACCGCGAGCGATTTGGCGAGTCCCGGGACGCCCTCGACGAGCAGGTGCCCGTTGCACAGCATGCCCATGAGAAGCCGGTTCACGAGGTAGTCCTGCCCGACGATGACGCGGTGGATCTCGTGCAGGACGGGCGCGATGAAATCTCCGCGCCGGAGCACCGATTCGTTGGCCGCAGGCGCGCGGAACGTACTCGCCACCTACGACAGATTAGAGGCTGAGAACGCGATTGGTTCGGTTTAGGGCGTTGGGGAGGGCGCGGGTGTGGGCGAAGTCGCGGGCGACGCCGTCGGCTCGGCCGGTCCCGGCGTCGCGGACGCGGGTGCGGCGCCACCCTGGCTGGGTGAGGCACTGCTGTCCGCCTGGGGATCGGGCTCGTTGTTCTGCGTCCGCTCGGTCATCGCGTCGTGGAGATACTGCTGAAGGTCCGCGTACTGACCGAGCACCTGCTCGAGGCGGGTCTCAGCTTCTTTGCTCGACAGGTCGTTGACCGACTTTATCGAGGCGAAGTAGCGAAGCTCCTTATCAATGTCCTTCACGAGCCTCTTGACCTCGTCGGGAACGTCGGCCTTCAGGTCGTCGACGGGAATCACGTACTGCACCGCCTTCGCGATCGTCACACAGCGCTTGCAGCCGACGTTCGAAGCAATGGCGATGTTCTGCGGTTGGATGTTCGTCGCGCCGCGCTGATAGAAGACGACCTGCACGGCGACCGCGATGGTCTGGCAATCCGTGCATTGAGCCTGTGCGAGCGCGAGGTTGTACGGACGGATGTCGTCGCCGTGGATCCGGTACATCTTCAGGCTGGCCCTCGCCATGAAGCGGTTGTCTTGCGGGTTCTGCAGGCGGACTTCGTTGCGCGGGGCGCCCTCCGGGAATTCCTCGAGGATCACGCCCGCATCGAAGTCGGGCTTTGGAGTGTTTGTCGCGTCCGCGGCGGGTGGAGTCGGACTGTCGCTGCTGCCCGGCGCGCTTCCCGCATCGCACGCCAGGGCCGCTACGAAGAGGATCGCGGCGGAGACCGCCCAACCGAGACGCCAGCCGCTCATGGTGTTGGGCTTGGCGCCGGCGTGCTCGCGGGCGTGGGCGCGACCGTCGCGGGCGGCAGCGTCGAGAGCGGCGTCACAGTGGAGGTGCTGCTCGGGACCGCGCTTGGCGGGACCGCGCTTGGCGGGACCGCGCTTGGCGAGCTCGCCGGTGCCGAGCTCGGCGAGGCCTGCGGAGCGCTTGTCGGCGCGTCCGCCGGCGCGGGCTCGCGCAGAGTCGGCGGGACGATCGCGTCGACCGCGGGGACGGCGTCGCCGATCGTCCCGCGCGCGGTCTGCGGAATCGGTGAGAAGTTCTGCGTGGTTGTCGCGTAGAGCGGGCCGGCCGTTCCGTTCGGAAGCGCCGGCGTCCAGAGGAACACCAGCAGCGCAAGGATTGCGAGGCTCGCGCACGACGATGCGATCCGCTTCGTCGGCGAACCGCTCCCCCATCGCCAGAGCCCCACGAAGATCCGCTTCAACACCGTGAAGACGACGACCCCGAGGCCGAGCACCTGCAGGCCGAGGATCAGGATCTGGACGACGGCGGCGGCAACGGCGATCACGTCGCCCTTTGCGAGACCCTCGCCGGCGGTGCCCGCGAGCTTCGACGCCGAGTCGACCGCGGTCGCGAAGACCGTGGGAAACGTCTTGATCGCGAAGAACACGAGAAGCGCGATGAGCGGAACCACGATGATCGTGTAGAGGATGAACACGGTCTTGGCCCACGGCTTGAGATCGGCGATCTCGCCCTCGCGCTTTCCGAACAGCGATCGGACGAACGCTCCCATCTGGCTGAAGAAGTCGGGAATGCCGGTGAGATCGGCGAGGATCCAGTAGCCGTCCATGCGAACGAACGGCAGCATTTGATAGACGATCTCGAGGTCGATAAGGGCCATCACGATCAGCAGGAACTCGGCGTGCGTCACCGCGTAGAGGCCGAGGATGCCGAGCGAGAAGATCAGGTTGAAGTAGAACCCACCGAGCGAGGTGCGGAGCTTGCCGCCGCGCCCGAGGCGGTACGCATCGGTGATGTCCGTGTAGAACACCGGATAGACGAGATAGAGCCCGGCGCCCATCGCGCGGACGGTCCCGCCGCCGTAGCGGAGCCCGGCCCCGTGGCCGATCTCGTGGAAGGCCGCCGAGAGAACGAACGCCACGAACAGGATGAGGATCAGACCGGGCGAGTAGAGGACGTCGTGGACGCTTTTTCCCACGCCGTGGATCAGGTAGAGCCACGCGTGCGCGGCGGCGGCGGCCGCGAGCACCACGATGAGCACGGGCGGGAAGTAGAGGGCCTTGAAGAAACCGGTGATCGCGTTCGTCGCGGCGGGCGGGATCACCGCCATCTTGAGCTGCACCTGCATCGGCGAACGAGCGGCCGCCTCGCGCGCCGACGGCACCAAAGCACCGTCCGCTCCGGCGACGAGGCCGAGGGGGACGAGCTTGGCAAGGAGCGCACGGACGTTGTCGGGGGTGACCTGCCGGAAAGCCTTGGCGGAGGTGCCCTTGGCGATCTCTTCGATGCTTCGCTTGCCGTCGACGTGCGCGAGGGTCAGGAGTAACAGCTCCGAGAGCTGGATGAACTGGCCATCGCGCTCGACGAGGAATTGCTTTCCCTCGAAGGCGCCGTCCTTCATCTGCCCTGCGAAATGCAGATTGGGCGCGGGTTTAGGTGGGTCGGATACGCCGGCGACTTGCGGACGGCGGGCCCGGTCTGGGCCCGCCATCGCCTTTTCCTGACGTACAGCGGTAGCCAAGGGGGCTACAGCCCTACATGCTCTGATCGATCGGCGCGTACTGGGTCGCGCTCGCGTATGCGAGCGAACCATCCGACAGGACGTTCAACGCGAGCGCCGCGTTGATCGGGGCGGCGACGTTCGCGCTCACGAGCGACATCGCGTCGCGCTCGGGGAGCGCGGCCGCCGACTCTTTGTCGACGTCCTGGTTCGAAAGCTCACGCCGGTCGAATGTTTTCTTGTCGAGCTCCTTGCCGCAGTCCGCGCAGACGCTGCGGACCTCAATGCGGTCGTGCTCGTGTCCGGTTTCGGTCGACTTTTCGAGCTCAGCTGACTTAGCCATAGATGGCTCCTTTCTTTATTCCTATGAACCGCCGGTCGACGGCGGGGTGATACCGGTGCTCTGGTCGATCGGAGTGTTCTGCTGTGCCGCGGCCGCGGCGATCGAGCCATCGGACAGCACGTTCAGCGCTGCGGCGATGTTGATCGGGACCGCGAGGTTCGCGTTCACGAGCGACATCGCGTCGCGCTCCGGAAGCGCAGCGGCCGACTCCTTGTCGACCTCCTGCTTCGCGAGCTGACGGGTGTCGAAGTGACCTTCCCCGATCTGCTCGCCGCAGCTCAGGCAGGTGCTCGTGACTTCGATCCTCGAATGCTGGTGGTCTTTGCCCATTGCAGCCTCCTTCGCGCCCGAGTGTTTTTTCAGGGCGCGCGGCCTGAACATGCAACATCCGTGCGCGAATGGGGGGCCGTTTGCAACGGGCCCGTGGAAATGCACGGCCGACGAACGACCGTGTAGACGTGTAACAAGAGCGCCGCCGATTTGACGCGCGCTCGGCGCGAAAAAGCCGAGTCATCGGAGATCGTGACGTCGTTACGCGGCGATGCGAGGTCAGTCGAATTCAAATTGAGCGGCTACTAAACGTTTGCACGCACTGCGCGCGCGCGAATGGACGCCGCCATGTTCTCGCGCGGTGGTTTCCACGAGCTCGCGAAGCGAAAACGACCCCGGCCTAATCTCGTCGCGTGCGTCGGCTTTGGTTCAGCCTCTGGTACTGGCTGCCGCGCCGGCCGCGGTGGGATACGGGCGTGACCCCGCCGGAGCTCGAGCGTTTCGTCGCGTCGCATCCACCGGGACGCGCGCTCGATCTCGGCTGCGGGACCGGAACGAACGTGGTCTACCTGGCGCGGCACGGTTGGGACGCGGCGGGTGTGGACTTCGCCGGCCGCGCCATCGCGAAGGCGCGCCGTCGCGCTCGGGATGCCGGGGTCGCCTGCACGTTGTTCGTCGGCGACGTGACTCGACTTTCTGTTGCAGGGCCGTTTGACCTCGCGCTCGACATCGGCTGCCTGCACTCGATCGCCGCTTCTGGCCGAGCTGGGTACGCCGCGGGTCTTGCGGGTGTGATGCGGTCCGGCGGGACGTATTTGCTTTACGCGTTCGCGCCAGGCGGCCCGGCTGTGGGTCTTAATGCGGAGGATGTGCGCGCGACGTTCGCGGACGCGTTCGAGGTGGTCGGTGTCGAGGAAGGTAAGGGACGGCCGTCCGCGTGGTACACGCTCGTGAGGCGGTAGCCTTTACGGCACTGACCCCGTAGCTCAGCGGATAGAGCAGCAGCCTTCGAAGCTGTTGGCGAGAGTTCGATTCTCTCCGGGGTCGCCGATCTAGTACTCGAGTACCGACCACCCGTCCTATTCGACCGACTCCTGGCTATCGGCACGCTCGCGCTCATGCGAGCGTGCACGAAGTGCGGCGAGATGAAGCCGCTCGACGCGTTTCCTCCCGTGCGGCGAGGCGAGCCGAAGCTCCAGACCTGGTGTCGCGAGTGCTTCGCTGAAGCCAATGCCCGGAACTATCGAAAGAATCACGAGCGCGAGAAGACCCGACTAATCCGCCAAGTCAACGAGCGACGCGCTGAGGTGCGCCAGAAGATCGTCGAGTATCTGCAAACGCATCCATGCGTCGACTGCGGCGAACGCGACATCGTTGTGCTCGAGTTCGATCATGTCCGCGATAAGGTTGCTGACCTCGCCGATTACGCCAGCAGCGGGCGGACCTGGGCTCGCATTCAGGAGGAGATCGACAAGTGCGAGGTGCGCTGCGCCAATTGTCACCGGCGGAAGAACCGGGCAACGCTGTTTCCGCCACGCAGGGCCGTCGAGACACAGAATGTCGTGGCCCGACCAAGGCCTGCGCAACTGACGCTCGACGCAGCCCTCGGGTTGCGTACATGTCGGGTCTGCTATGAGGCCAAGCCCCTGACAGAATTTCCATTCCGGTCTCTCCTTCGTCAAACGCGCCACTGGATCTGCCTCTCGTGTCAGCGCGCACACGCGAAGGATTGGTACCGGAGAAATAGCACGAAGCAGATCGCTGCGGCGCATGTCCGACGAGTTCGAGAGGCAAAGAGACTCGGACAGAGAATCCGGGAGTACCTCCAGAGTCACCCTTGCGTCGATTGCGGGGAGCCAGACCCAGATGTCCTCGAGTTCGATCATTTGCACGACAAGCGGGCCAACGTGAGTCGCTTGGTGCACCTCGCGGTGTCTTGGGACGTAATCGTCACCGAGATCGCGAAATGCGAGGTACGGTGCGCCAACTGCCACCGGCGGCGGACGGCTAGCGTGGGCGGTTTCTATCGTGCGATCGCGGCTAGAATGAGATCAGAGAGCCTGGCCCGGTAGCTCAATTGGATAGAGTGTCTGCCTACGAAGCAGAAGGTCTGCGGGTTCGAGCCCCGCCCGGGTCACAGCAGCAGTCAACTAGGAAGCAACGCAACCACGCGATCCAATCCCCGCACATCCCCATCGAACTCCGCCGGCAATATGAACACGCGCATCCCCGCGCGCTCCGCGCCGCGATCGACCTCGTGATCGCCGACCATCATCGTCTCGCCGGGTTTCACGCCGAGCGACTTCGCAGCCGAAAGAAATATCGCCGGATCGGGCTTCTCAGCACCGACCTCGAATGAGTGCGTGTACGAATCCACAAGCGCGTCGAGACCGTGCTTGCCGAACACCGGGCGCAGGTCGGCGGGCACATTACTGACAACGCCGACCTTCAACCCACGCCGCCGCACCGCCTCAAGGGTCGCGCGCGCGTCCGCGTACGGGACCCAGGACCGCGGGTCCATCACGCGCTCGTACAGCGCACGCGATAAACCCGGCACGACTCGGTCGAGTCGGCCGAAGAGATCCATCCACACCAGACGGTG
>Ga0307308_10000724_pt1 | contig 12286 bp, 12 predicted proteins | sample ER_DNA_195_FD_194501 | JGI IMG/M metagenome (GOLD analysis project Ga0307308, IMG submission 194501) | Bulk soil microbial communities from the East River watershed near Crested Butte, Colorado, United States - ER_DNA_195 | ecosystem: Environmental > Terrestrial > Soil > Floodplain | place...
GACCCTCCCGTGGCCGACGTCGCTCGTCGCCGAATACGTCCAGCGGGGCGGGGCCGACGCATCAGCGGCCGCGGCGCTCTACGGCTTGACCGCGACCCTGATGGCGTTGCCCTGGGGCTTCATCTGGCGCCACCTCGCCGATCGCCCGGAGCTCCTCGAGGCCGGCTACGACGCGGCCTATGCGCGCGCCGAATGGCGGCGTGGGTTCATCGGTTTTCCGATCTATGCCGTCGCCACGCTGGTCGCCCTCGTCCTGCCGCTGGTCGCGCTCGCGCTCTACCTCGCGATCGCGATCCTCTATGCGGTCACGAGCCAGGGGATCAGCGTCGGCGCCACGCGTCCGATCGCCGCGGGGGCCGACGCTCCCGATCGATAGCGCTGCGGACCCAGGGTCAGCGGTTCGCCTCGTCCGGCGGCCCGATGGAGGTCGCCGAGACTCGATCGACGAGGAAGTACGAGGGTGTCGGGCCCTTGCCCTTGACCTCGATGAGCCCGCGCGGCTCGAGCCGGAACGTTCCGACCAGCCGCTCCATCACCTGGTGTGTCACCTGGACCCGTCCCGGAACCCCGAGTGATTCCATCCGGCTCGCCATGTTCACCGTGTCGCCCCACACGTCGTAGATGAACTTCTTGGTGCCGATGACGCCGGCCACGACCGGGCCGCAGTGGATGCCGATCCGAAAGCTGAGGCCGAGCCGGGCCGCCGCATCGATATGGTCGACCGCATCGGCCAGGTCGAGCGCCATCGCGGCCACGCGGATCGTATGGTCGTCGGATCGATCGAGCATGCCACCGACGACCATGTACGCGTCGCCGATCGTCTTGACCTTCTCCAGGCCGTAGCGCTCGACGAGCCCATCGAAGACCGAGAAGACGTCATTGAGGACGGCGACCAGCTCGGTCGGAGACATCGTCGCCGACAGTCGCGTGAACTCGACGATGTCGGCGAAGAGCAGCGTCACGTCATCAAACCGATCGGCGATGAGCGGTTCTCCATCGCGCAGACGCTGGGCGATGGGTTCGGGCAGGATGTTCAACAGGAGGCGCTCGTTCTCGCGCGCGAGCCGCTCCCGTTCCATTACCGCCGTCACGTCGGTGCCGTAGACGTTCACGAAACCGAATTCCGGCACGTCGACCGGCAACAGCGCGTAGATCCGCCCGCCGGCCTCGACCTCCAGCGTGGATCGGTCGGCCGCGCGCATGCGCTCGAGGAGCGAATCGCGGAGCTCGACGGCCAGGCCTGACCCGAGCGCCATCCCGAGGCCGGCGACGAGCGCGGCGCTCGCCGGATTGGCATAGACCAGAGTCCCATCTCGAGTGATTCGGAAGACCGGGTTGGGGTTCTGATCCGGGAATCTCACGATCGCGCGCTCGGCCGTGACGTCCATGCCGTAGAGGTTGGTGAAGTTCAGGTCGCGGATCGGGACCGGCCACACGGCGAACGTCCGGTTGTCCCAGACGAATTCGAGAAAGCCCCGCGTCGGCGCGACGGCTTCGAATCGGGCGAGCACCTCCGCCGGCAGCGGCTGGCCCACGGCCACCCCGATCGCCTTGAGGACGCCGGCACTCGCCGGATTGGCATAGATCAGGTGCCCGTCGGCGTCGATCCGCATGACCGGGTTCGGGTTGTCATCCGGGAAGCGGTTGATCTCGGTGACCAGATCGCCCGTCAGGCGCGCGGCGCCCTCGTGCGGCTCGTTGGCGGACGTGGGCCGGACGGGTGACGCCATGACCGCGATCGTAGGGCCCGGCGTCAATCGGTACAGATCGGTGATTATCGGGGGCGCTGTCCCACGCCGGGCATCGGCGCGCGGTCCAACCAGCGTCGCACCACCGGGAGCCAGGCCGCACCGCCGGCCACCTGCAGGAAGACCACGAACGCGACGACGACGATCGGGATCCCGGCGACCAGGCCGGGCACGACGAACTCCAGCGGGGAGCGATCGGTCGCACCGGCAGGCGAGGCATTCCCGTCGGCGGGTGTGGTCGCACCTTCGGACATCGCTGGTTTGAGGCCGGCGCCGATCAACCCGAGGTTGGGGGAGGCCGACGAAGTGGGCGGCGACGGCACCGTCTGCGGAGGGGCGCCAGGCGTCCCGCCGACGGTCACGATCGAGCTGGCGGTCGGGATCGCTGAGGCCGTCGCGATCGGCAGGGTCGGCGTCGGCAGGGTCGGCGTCGGGAGCGTCGGGGTCGGCAGCGCCGGCGTTGGGAGCGACGGCGTCGGCAGCGACGGCGTCGGGGGCGTGGGGACGGGCAGCGTAGGCAGCGGAAGCGTCGGAGCGGGCACCGTGGGGGTCGGCCGAAGGGTTGGGCCCGCAATGGACGGCGACGGTGTCTTCACCGTCGGGAGCGGCCGTGCCGGAAGCGTCGGCGCCGCGACCGGAGGCGAAACCGCCGGTACGGGGGGGGCCGAGGGCAGTGCAGCCGGGTCGGCGGCGGCGGCAGGCCCGGCCAGGAGCAGTCCGAGCAGGACACCGGCTGCAAGGATCGCGGCGGGACGGCCGTCGACCGAGCGTGCGGCGCCCATCGGCCGCCGCACGCCGCCCGTCGGACGCATCAGGCCGCGCGGGTCCTCGGCGTCCACAGCAGCTTGGGGTCGCGCATCGCGCCTGGCCGTGGCGCGCCTGGGTCGAGCTCCATCCCGGTCACGAACGCGTCCACGAGATCGGCGTCGAGTTGCGTCCCGGAAGCCGCCCGCAGCTCGGCCAGTGCTCGTTCGACGGGCAAGGCCGTGCGGTACGGGCGAGTCGTCGTCATGGCCGAAAATGCATCGACGACGGCCAGGATCCGAGCGATCAGTGGGATGTCTTCGCCGGCGAGGCCGATCATGTATCCCCCGCCGTCCCAGCGCTCATGGTGGTAGCGGACGCCGGCGCGAACGAGCTCGATGTCAGGGACATCCCGCACGATGAGGTCGCCAAGGGCGACGTGCTGCTTGACGATCTCGTACTCGTGCGGCGACAAGCGCCCGGGCTTGCGAAGGATGTCGTCGGGAATGCCGATCTTGCCGACATCGTGCAGCAGGCCCGCGATCCGAAGGCCCCCCTGCATCTCGTCAGGCAAGCCCATGCGATCTGCCAGGAAGAGGGCGTACGCAGCGACGTCCTCGGAGTGATGCCTGGTGTAGCGGTCCTTGCGGTCGACCGCCAGGACCAGCCCCTGGAGGACGTCGAAGGTCGTCTGCGCCGTCCGTGGCTCGTCGGCCCAGGCATGTGCGATCGCGATCTCGTCGCCCCCGCCCGCCTTGGCCTCGGCCAGAGCGGTCGTCGCGACGGACAGGAGCTCCGTGACACCGTCGGCATGGAAGGGGAAATAGGCGATCCCGACGCTGATCGAGATCGGCAAGCGCTCCGGCCCTGCCAATGCCAGGTACCTGGTCGCGAGTCGCTCTCGTACGCGCTGCATCGCGGCGGGCAGGTCCCGCGCGACGGCTGTCGGGGCGATCGCGACGAACTCATCGGGCCCGAAGCGACCAAGCAGGGTCCACTGCTCGGCTTCGGGATAAAACGCGTCCGCGACCGTCATCAACGCCGCATCGCCGACCAATGATCCGTGGACATCATTCAAGAGACGGAAGTTGTCGAGGTCGACCAGCGCGATGCCGAACGAGGTCGAGTCGCCTCTGGCCCGCTCCACGAGCTCGGTCAGCGCGGCGACGGCGGTCCCATGATTGAGCAGGCCGGTCAGCGGGTCACGTCGACGCGATTCGAGGAGCTGTTCGTCCTGCCGGCGCAACCGGATGTTCGCCGCCTGGAAGATCGCGTAGAGCAGCATCGCGAGCACGATGGCCGCGCCGACGGTCACGATCACGACGTCGCGCCACGCCTCCCCGGCGCGGGCGAGGATCGGGGCCGCATCTCGTCGGATCTGCACCACTAGCCTGACGTCGGCCCCCTGCACGAGGGGGATCGCCTCGACCAAGCTGGGCGACGAAGAGGGTGTGCCCTCAGCCTCGGTGATGCGCGCGTCCGTGCGTCCGGAGGCCAGTGCCTCGTTGGTGCCCGAGGCGACCGTGGCCGGAGATTCGCCCGCCGGGCTTGCCAGGACGACCCCGAAGCGCGGCGAGAGAACCACCACGTCCTGGTAGGCGTGCTCGCGAGCAAGATCGGCCAAGGCCTGCCCGAGCTCGGCATGCCGGTCCAACGTCAGCTCAGCACCTTCGAGCTCGGACGCGGTGAAGGTCGAGGCGACAAAACCCCGGACGGTGGCCTGATCGTCGACGACGGCGACCTGGACGGCGGCGTCGATCACGTGGTCGTGGCCCAGGAGCGCAAGCGCTGCCGAGCTGACGGCCACCAGGGTGAGGCTTGCGACATAGACGAGCGGATACAGCAGCTGCCCGCGGCGCGATCCGCTTCGACCCATCACGATCCCCCGTCGCTGAGGTGCCGGCCCATTCCGCTTGGATATCGTGGAAGTCGACTGGGCAGTCAATAGGGCGTTAGGACGCTCGGGCGCGGCAATGGTGGGATGCCGCCTACGCCGACCGGCGTACGGGAACGGAACATGTTCCGCTCTGGCGTCTCAGTGCGATCGCGCCGTGCCTTGCGAGGTGCGCGGCCACGGTTCATCCTCGGACCGGTATGCGCCACGCCTCGACCCGGTCCACGACATACGCCCTCCCGGACGGCGCGGTGGGCGCAGTGGCGGTACTCATGTTCGCCCTCGTCGCGTGCGGGCCCGGGACCGGCTCGTCGACGATGCCTGCGACCGGTGCTTCGACCGCCGTCGCGATGCCATCGGAGCCCTCGTCCATCGTGGGTCCAACCCCATCCACCAGCACGGAGGCCAGTGCCGTGACCAGTCCTGCCCCGCCGCCGAGCACGAGCGCCCTAGCCCTCGCCTCGACCGCGTTCAGCGACGGCGATCCGATCCCGCGCGAGTTCACCTGCCACGGCGCGGATATGTCGCCACCGCTGGCCTGGCGGGGCGTGCCACAGGGGACAGCCGCGCTCGTCCTGTTCGTCGATGACCCGGACGGGCGTGACTGGGTCCACTGGATCGTCCTCGATCTGGCCGCGGGCGATGGCGATCTGCCGCAGGCGGTGTCGCCGTCGTCGGAGCGGCCACAGCAGGGCCGCAACGACTTCGGGAAGGTCGGGTACGGAGGCCCGTGCCCGCCGTCGGGGACCCACCACTACCGGTTCACGTTGTACGCGCTGGCCGCGCCCCTCGGACTGTCCGGCCATCCCGACGGCGCGGCCGTCAAGCAGGCGCTGGGGCGCGCCAAGGTCATGGGCAAGACGACCCTGGTCGGAACCTATCGAGCCTGAGGCGGTCGGCCTCTGCCAAACCGCCTGAACCTGGCGAACGCTCGGCTGATCAGCTCGTCGAGCCCAGCGGGGCGACCCGATACAGGGTCCTCGATCCCGACAGGCCCTTCAGGTCGTGCGAGCCTGCGTCTTCGAGCGTCAGGCCCGAGCCCTCGACCAGGTCGCGCGTCGTCGACGAGACGAGCACCTCATCGGCGCCCGCGCGGGAGAGCACCCGCGCAGCCGCGTGGACGGCCACGCCGCGCGCGTTGTCGCCGACGAATTCGACCTCGCCCGTGTGGACGCCGACCCGGATCGAGATTCCCATGTCGCGCGCCGCCTGGGTCATCGCGAGGCCGCATCGGACGGCTCGTGAGGCGCTGTCGAACACCGCCAGGAAGCCGTCTCCCGTGGTATCGATCTCCCGCCCGCGGAACTGATTCAACAAGTCGCGCATCCGCCGATTGTGCTCATCGAGCCGGTCACGCCACGCCTCGTCGCCAACCCGCGCCAGCGTGGCGGTCGAGTCCACGATATCCGTGAACAGGACCGTGGCCAGGACGCGCTCGGGACCTTCAGGTCCGACCCCGACGACGCGCGCGCTCGTCCACTCGAGCGTGACGAACGGCTCGTCGCCGACCACGCTCGCGTCGTGGCCGGACGGGATCTCGTAGGCTGAGTCCGGCGGGATCTCGATCGCCTGGCCGTCGTCGGTCACGACGCGAAGCCTCCCCGAGATCGCGTAGCCGAGGTGATGGACCTGGCACGAGGGCGTGCCCACGAGCGGGGCGAGATGCGTCGACCAGCGCCAGCCCGGTTCCCATCGGGCCAGGCCGACGGTCGCCTCGTCGAGGGTGACGACCTGCGCGCTGGCCTTCGGGAACGAGCGGACCTCATCGGGATCGGCGAAGGACTTGAACTGCAGGCGGGGCATGGATCCAGCCTTGGCTTCGTGGTTGCGACTACGAGGACTGTACGGGCTACGGGGCCTGATCCGTGCAGGCACCGCCCCGGGCGCCGACCGCTATGGGCCCGCGCGCCATACTCGCCGGCATGGCCGAGGCGTCCGAGCCCGTCAGGGCGTCGACGTCGGCGGAGCCGTGAGCAGCGGCCGGCGAGGGCCGCGCAGGACCCGAGCGAGGATCCCGGGCTTGAACAGGGTCGACGGCGGGCGGACGAGGTGCACGACGCTGACGAACGCGTCGAGCACGACTTCGTCGACCGTGGCAACGGCGACGACCCGGTCGAGATACCGGTGGGTCAGCTTGACGATCGGACCGGGTCGCCCACCTTCGGTCGTGGGATAGCGGAAGTCTTCGCCCGTCGCCAGGAGCCAGGGCGTGGCCACGGTCCGCGCGAGGGTTCGTTGGAGGTCGCGGGTCGAGGTCGGTGCGCGCAACCAGCGATCGAGGGCGAGGGCCGCCTCGGCCGCGACGCTCATGCCCTGTCCATAGATCGGATTGAAGGCGCACAAGGCGTCGCCGAGCACGACGAACTGGTCGGGCCAGCGCTCAAGCTCGTCGTAATGGCGGAGCTGACTCTCGGTCCGCCGATATCCCGTGATCGGCGTCAGCGGCCGAGCATCCTTGATCGCATCGAACAGGATGGGCGCGCGCAAGCCCTTGGCAAAGGCGAGGAACCCCGCTTCGTCGGTCGGCGGGTAATCGCGTCCGGCGCCGGCGAGGGTGACGTGCCAGCGGTCCCCGTCGATCGGAAAGAGGCCCGCCGCGCGCGTCGTGTACGGCGCCCGAGGCTGGAGGAAAAGAGCCTTCCAGTCCCTGTCGAGGTCGTCCGGTCGGGCGTAGATCCGACTGGCGTAGCCGAGGAACGAGTTGATCACGGTCACGCGCGGTGGGGCGTATCCGATCTCGGCAAGCCACTCGGGGGTCTTGGAGTCCCGTCCGCTCGCGTCGACGACCAGCCGCGCCTCGAGCGATCGATGCGCGCCGTCGTTGCGGTCCCGAAGCTGCACGCCGGTGACGGCCGACTGATCGGGGTTCGCGAGGAGTCCCGTGACGTCCGTGGCCTCGAGGACCTGCAGGCGCTCGTCGGCGAATACCCGTCGCCGGACGCACGACTCGAGGAGCTCGCGCCGGCAGGACAGCAGCGACACGGAGCTTCCGAAGCGGCTGCTCCAGCCCGCCGGCGCCTGCCACAGCATGTCGCCCGGCCACTCAACCGCGACGGCGCCGGCCGCGGCGAGTTCGCCGGTCAGGCCGGGGAGAAGTTCATCGAGGATCTGCGCACCCCGAATGAGCAGCAGGTGCAGGTGCCGTGCCTGGGGAACGCCCTTGCGCGGCTCGGCCCCCGCCGGAAACGTGTCCCGATCCACGAGGACGACCTCGTCGACGTGGTCCCGCAAGGCTCGGGCGGCCAACAGGCCGGCGAGGCTGCCTCCGATCACCACCGCTCGATTGGTCGTCGTCATCGCGCCGCTCCTCACGACCGTCCATCCCGTCCTTCCGCGCAGTCTCGCTCGTCGGCCGCTGAAACGCGTCATTCCTTCCTGCGCGCATGTCTTGACACCAACGAAACACAGCGATATAAAGGCAAACGCAGATGAAACAGGACCTCACCAACATGTACGCCGAGGAACGCCAGCGCTGGATCGTCGAGCGCGCCCGAGCCGGCGGTCGGGTCGAGGTCGCTTCGCTCGCCGAGGAGCTCAGCGTGACGACGGAGACCGTGCGCCGCGACCTGACGACGCTGGAGCGACATGCTCTCCTGCGGCGCGTGCACGGCGGCGCCATCCCGATCGAACGGCTGGGATTCGAGCCCGCGTTGGCGGCCCGCGACAGCGTGCTCACGGCCGAGAAGGAGCGGATCGCGCGCCTGGCGCTCGCCGAGCTTCCCGACGAGGGGTCGATCCTGCTCGATGCCGGAACGACGACGGCCCGGCTCGCGAACGCCCTGCCGGCCGATCGGGAGCTCGTGGTCCTGACCAATGGCCTCCCCATCGCGATGTCGCTATCGGTTCGCCCGAACATCACCGTGCTGATGGTCGGCGGGAAGGTCCGCGGGCGGACGCAGGCGACCGTCGACGCCTGGGCGCTGCAGGCGCTCGCCGACACCTTTGTCGACGTCGCATTCATCGGGACCAACGGCATCAGCCCGGAGCGAGGCCTGACGACCCCGGACACCACGGAATCCGCCGTCAAGCGGGCCATGATCCGGGCCGCCCGTCGTTCCGTGGTGCTGGCGGATCACACGAAGGTGGGCCAGGACCATCTGTCGCGATTCGCGGAGCTCGACGAGATCGACACGCTGATCACCGACTCGGGGCTCGATGGGCAGGTCGCCGATGAGCTCCGGTCGCGAGGACTCAAGGTCCTCCTGGCGTGATCGTGACCCTGACCCTCAACCCCAGCGTCGACCGGACGGTCGAGGTCGAGACGCTCGCCCGGGGCGAGGTCATGCGGGCCCTCGGGGTTCGCGTCGACCCCGGCGGCAAGGGGATCAACGTATCGCGCGCGCTCGCGACCCACGGGCTCCCGACGCGTGCGGTCGTTACGGTGGGCGGAGCCGAGGGCGAACATCTCATCGCCCTGTTGCGGGACACCGGGATCGAGATCGTCCCGGTCCGGATCCGCGGCGCCATCCGGTCCAACATCACCGTCGTCGAGCCCGACGGGACGACGACGAAGTTCAACGAGCCCGGGGCGCAGTTGAGCGCCGAGGAGCTTGCCGAGGTCTTCGCCGCCGTCAAGGCCGCCGTCGGATCGGCGGACTGGCTCGTCGCCAGCGGGAGCCTGCCACCGGGAACGCCCGCGTCCGTGTACGCCGATCTCATCCGCTCCCTGGCGGAGTCGGGCGCCTGCGTGGCGGTCGACACGAGTGGCCCCGCGCTCGAGGCGGTCCTGGACGCCGGCCCGACCCTGGTCAAACCGAATCGCGATGAGCTCGCGGAGGTCACCGGGCGGCCGCTGCGCACGATCGCGGACGTCGTCGAGGCCGCCTGCCGGCTGCGCGACCTCGGCGCCGGGACGGTGCTGGCAAGCCTGGGTGGCGACGGCGCCGTCCTCGTCGACGAAGACGGTGCGATCCACGGCCAGACCCCGGCGGTTTCCCCGCTCAGTTCGGTCGGCGCCGGGGACGCCATGCTGGCGGGCTTCCTCGCCGGCGGTGGCCACGGGTCAGATGCCCTGGTCGAGGCGCTCGCATGGGGCGCTGCGGCGGTGCTCCAGCCTGGTTCCGGCATGCCCTCCCCAGGTGACATCGACCGGGGCGCTGTCCGGCTCGAGCGACACGACACGCAGCGTCGGGATCTGCTCGCCATGCCGCCCTGACAGCCAGCGCTGCGATCCAGGAACCGCAACTCCGGGAGAGGCAACCCCAAGCACTGAGGGAGGAGAAATCCAATGACGGCGACTACGGCGGATCTCAAGCACCGGGAAGGGCCCGGCATGCAAGCCACGATCCAGCGGATCGGCGGCTTCCTTGCGGGCATGATCATGCCCAACATCTCGGCGTTCATCGCGTGGGGCCTGATCACCGCCCTTTTCATCAAGACCGGCTGGCTGCCCAACGAGCAGCTGGCCAAGCTCGTCGGGCCGATGATCCTGACCCTGCTCCCCGTCCTGATCGGCTACACCGGCGGCCGCATCGTCCACGGCCAGCGCGGCGCGGTCGTCGGTGCCGTGGCGACGATGGGCGTCGTGGTCGGGACCGACATCCCGATGTTCCTCGGCGCGATGATCATCGGGCCGACCGCGGCGTATATCCTCAAGATGATCGACGGCGTCATCCAGCAGCGGACCCGTGCCGGCTTCGAGATGCTCGTCGACAACTTCAGCGCCGGGATCCTCGGGGTCGTGATGGCGATCCTCGGCTTCCTGGCGATCGGCCCGATCGTCGAAACGCTCGCCAAGTGGGCGGGCAGTGGCGTGGACGCCCTCGTCAGCGCCGGCCTGCTGCCGCTCGTGTCGATCATCGTCGAGCCCGCCAAGGTGCTCTTCCTCAACAACGCGATCAACCACGGCGTGCTCGGGCCACTCGGCGTCGCCCAGGCGCTACAGAACGGCAAGTCCATCCTGTTCATGATCGAGACGAACCCGGGCCCGGGCCTGGGGATCCTCCTGGCCGTCTGGTTCTTCGGTCCGCGCGCCCTGCGACCGAGTGCCCCGGGGGCGATCATCATCCACTTCTTCGGTGGCATCCACGAGATCTACTTCCCGTACGTGCTGGCCAACCCGCGGCTGATCATCGCCGCCATCCTCGGCGGCGCCTCCGGTGTCGCTACCGCGGTCGTGACCGGCTCGGGGCTCGTCGCCACCCCCTCCCCCGGCAGCATCTTCGCCTACATGGCGGTGACGCCGAAGGACGGATACATCGGCGTGCTCCTGGCGATCGCGGTAGCTGCGGTCGTATCCTTCGGTGTCGCCTCGATGTTGCTCGGCTTCGGCCGTGCAGAACAGCCGGTCGCTGACAGCGCGCGACAGGACGCCGTCGCGGCCCCGACGGGAGCGTGACCGCCATGCCGGAGGTCAACGGCCGAGACATCCGCACCGTGGTCGTTGCCTGCGATGCGGGGATGGGCAGCAGCGTGATGGTCGCCAGCCAGATGCGCCAGCGGTTGAAGAAGTACGACGTCGCGGTCGAGCACCTCGCCGTCAACTCCATCCCCGCGGACACCCAGGTGGTGGTCACCCACGCCAGCCTCGCCAAGCGCGCGCAAGGGATGGCCCCCGGCGCGGTCGTCGTCCCGTTCCAGATCTTCATGGGTGACCCCGCGTTCGAGCGGGTCGAGTCGGCCATCCGGGACGGTGGCGTCCTTGTCGGCTGACTCGGCCACCCCACCGCCCCCGGCCGGTGTCCTCGCCCGAGAGGCGATTCGACTGGCGCAGCATGCCGACGACAAGTGGGATGCGCTGCGCCAGTCGGGGGCGCTTCTGGAGGAACTCGGCGTCGTGGACGAGGGCTACGCGGCGGCCATCCTGGAGCGCGAGACCCAGATCTCCACATATATGGGGGAAGGCGTCGCCATCCCTCACGGCACCGATGCAGCGCGGGCGCTGGTCCGCCAGACGGCGCTCGGGTTCCTCCAGTACCCGGCCGGTGTCGACTGGGATGGCGAGACCGTGTACCTGTGTATCCCGATCGCGGCCAGTGGCGACGAGCACGTGGGCGTGCTATCGGCGCTTGCCGAGATCCTCGTGGACGACGACAGCGCGGCCGCACTCCGTAGCGCGACTGACGTCGAGACCGTCCTGGCCCTGCTGAACCCAGGCGAGAGAGCCGTCGAGGCGACGGCCCACCCATGAAGGTCGCCCGTTTCTACGCCCCAGGCGACATCCGGATCGAGGACGTTCCGGAGCCGTCGCCCGGTCCTGCCGAGGTCAAGATCCGGGTCCGCAACTGCTCGACCTGCGGTACCGACGTGAAGATCTTCCGCTCGGGCCACCAGAACATCGATCCGCCCCGGATCATGGGCCACGAGATCGCCGGCGAGGTCGTCGAGGTCGGCTCCGAGGTGGGACCGGCCGGGGACGGTCGGCCGTGGATGGTCGGCGACCGCGTCCAGGTCATCGCCGCCGTTCCCGATGGGACCTGTCCCGACTGCCGGCGCGGCTGGATGACGATCTGCCCGAACCAGACCTCGATCGGCTACCAGTACGAAGGCGGTTTCGCCGAGTACCTCATCGTCCCCCAGCAGGTGCTGCGCGTCGACGGCCTCAACCGGATCCCGGACGGCGTCGGCTTCGACGAGGCATCCGTCGCGGAGCCGTTCGCCTGCGCGATCAACGCCCAGGAGCTCGCCCGGGTCGGGGACGGCGACGACGTGGTGGTCATCGGCGCCGGTCCGATCGGCTGCCTCCACGTGCGACTGGCCCGGGCGCGCGGTGCGGCCCGCGTCTTCCTCGTCGAGCTGAACCGCCAGCGCCTCGACATGTCGGCCGCCGTCGTAGCGCCCGACGCCGCGATCGCCGGCAGCGAGACCGATCCAGTCGAGGCCGTGCTCGAGCTGACCGGCGGTCGCGGCGTGGACGTGGCGATCACGGCGGCGGCGTCCGGGAAGGCGCAGGAGGATGCCC
>Ga0307308_10000727_pt1 | contig 12276 bp, 9 predicted proteins | sample ER_DNA_195_FD_194501 | JGI IMG/M metagenome (GOLD analysis project Ga0307308, IMG submission 194501) | Bulk soil microbial communities from the East River watershed near Crested Butte, Colorado, United States - ER_DNA_195 | ecosystem: Environmental > Terrestrial > Soil > Floodplain | place: USA...
ACGTCGGCCGTCACAAGTTGCGCGTGATCGGTGGTGGTGCCGGCGCGTGGGATGGACAGATCAACGTCACCGTCCACTTCGGAAACGATGAGACGGCGAGCGCCGCTTTTCGGCTGACGGTCCCGCCAAGCGCCTCTGGTGGGCGGATGTCCTTTTCGCAGGTCAGCTGACAAGGGAACTCATGGCCACCCGGGCGGGCCGTCCGTCCTAGGCGGTAACGCCCTTGTAGAGACTTCGGCCGGCTCTCCATTGGTTCCCGGCAAGGCTGCCCTTAATTAGGCCCCGACTCCTTAGTACCTCCATCACCTCATCGATCCCAGCCTTTCGGAGGTACGAGCCACCGCTAAGCCCGGGCAGGTCAATTCTTCTAAGGAGCCGGTAGCTGCGGTAGTAGGCGAGGATACGCATCGCGAACATGAACTTCTTTGTGCGATCTGGCCCTGCTAGCTGATCGTGGATGTAGCGGGGATGCGTGAGCTTCCTCACGAGCAGATCGTCGAGTTGATACTCGAGGCTGTCCGCGGTCATTCCGGCGAACGTCGTGTAAGTGATCCGTTGGAGTCCCCGGAGGTCGGCGGGAGGTTCGCGTTTCGCGCCTTTCCCTGGCTTGAAGAGAACGTAGTAGTCCTCATTCAGGCCCTCTGCCAATCCCAGTTCGAGCGTCACGTTTGGATTCCAGCCGGTGATGTCGAACAAGCTGTAGTCGGCGCGCGTGATCCCTGTTCTTACCCGCTCCAGCAGCTGTTTCGTCTTGATCGAGCTGTCGGCGAAAAGGAACTCGAGCGGCACCTTATCGAGTGCTTTCTTGAGGCTCGCGAACGTTGATGCCGGAGCGAACGGCGCCCCAACGAAGACAGTCGGATGCTTATATGGAGCTTTCGCCACACTCCCTCCCCTCGACGGCGCGATTATGGCCCGCGTACGACGGCGTCCGCACAACCACGAATCGACCGTTTTGTGTACGACAGGGTCGTCGTCAGCGGTAACCGTGCGTCCGCCCGGGTTACCAGTCCGCATCGAAGTACGGGCACGAGGCGCCTTCGGTCGGTCACGGAGCGAGGCGCTTCGATCGACGAGCCTACGTTGTCGGGGGCGGGTCCTCCAAGAGCGAACCGAGGCCACGATAACCGTCTGCGACAAGTCGGTTGACTAACTTCTGAGCTGTGTCATGCGATCTCGCGTCGACGAGCGCGATGCGCAGGATCTGCTGGATCTCATCGATCGTCATGTGAACGAACCAGCGCTCCTTCGGCGCCTCTGTTAGTAGGTCGACCGCCGTCGTCGCCTCCACGGGCGACGCCTGCGCGATCTCCACCAGCTTCTCCATGACGAGCGAGTCGGGCTCGATGCTTCCAGTGAGCTCGACCGTCGCGAGAAGCTGTGCGAGCATCCACTCGCGATCACACTGACCAGAGACGAACCATGCGCCGAAGGCCTCCAGCTCGGCCCGTCGCTCGGGGCGTGGTGACTCGCGGGCAGCGGACAACCGGAACTCCCACAGCGCCTGCACGCGCTCACAGTGTTCCGGCCGTAGCGCCGCCCCGCTGTCGCGGAGGATGCGCCCCGTGAACTCGATGAGGTAGCCGCGCAGGCGCGCCGGCGCGCGATCATAGAAGCCGCGAAGCAGGCCGTCCGCCGAGTCGACCCCGATCCATCCCCGGATCAATGCGTGCGCCAGATGCTGCGCGATCGCTTCATCGACGTTGACCCACACACGTCGGTCAATCTCGGCCGGCGAGATCTGCGCGATGGCTGCGCGGTACTCGTCGACGAAGAGGTCGAGCGCGCGGAGTGGCGGGATGTGATGCCAGGCGACATAGGCCTGCCAAGTGAGCTCGGCCGCAGCCGCGGGTGCGTGAGGAAAGAAGAGTTCGCGGTGTGCGATCGTCCACTCCTCGTCGTACCGCAGTAACTGAGGAAGGTAGAAGCCATACGCGCCACGCGCTGCGATCGACTTGTCGCTATCCGGATCGAGGTGACTCTCAAGCAGTGAGCGCATCTCGGGAACGAGCTGTAGCGCGTGCGTGCCACCGCCGGTCTCATCGGTCACCCAGAACACGTACTCAATGGCAGCGTGAAGTGCGGATCCACGTGTAGTGTTTATCGAAGCGCTGAGCGCGTCATGCTCCTCCTCAGCATCGCCGAGCTGAGCCGCCCGAGGGTCTTCAGCGAGGAGATGGATGACGACGCGAACGCGCTCTCGCTGGGCGAACGGCAGGTGCCGCGGCCGCGACGAGAGCGCGACGCGCAGGACATCCGCGATCTCCTTGCGCGTCCAGCCCCATCCAGGGTCGCGGCCGAAGCCCATGCCCTCGTTCTCGGCGACGGGATGGGCGATGGCCGCCTCGGCGAGATCGAACACAGGGTCCCATGCGATCCCTTCCACTTGGTGCTTATCGATGAGATCTCGGAGCGCGGTAAAGATCGCCCGCACGTACGTCGGATCGAGACCCGCGAACTTCATCGCGGCGGCGGTGAAGCGCGGAGCGTCGGCGATGACCGCCTCGCGGAGCGCGGCCGCCTGGGACTCGATCGGCGTCTCCCCGAACGGATCCGGCGGCGGCTGCCAGCTCTTCAGGTGCGACACGAGCGACGATGTGTCAAGAGCAGCGAGCTCACTGGCGGTGAGCGGCGGGACTTGGATGCGCTCCGGCTCGCGCGATGCTGGCGCCTGGCGTGGTTTGAGCGCCTCGGCGTAGTAATCACGCAGGTCCGCCGGCAGGTCGTTCGCGATGCTGCGAAGGAGATCCACCTTCCATCCCTCGTGCGCATCCTTCGCCTCTTCAGGTTCGATCGGCTCGCCACCGGCGTAGCGCGCCAGCGGCGTTTGCGCCTCGATGAGCGCGACGAACACACGCCGGTCAGCTTCGTTGAGCGAACCGAGCTGGTGCGCTGCGAGCTCAGCGAACTCGCGCAAGAACCGGTCCCGCGAGAACGCTGCCGCGTCGACCAACCGCGTCCGGATCCGCGAGACATCGCCGCTCTCGTCGAGGATCTGCAGCGCGATGCGCCGGCACAGCGTCCAGTGCGCGCCATCGAGCGCTCCGATGATGGAGTCGATCCGGCCGAGGTCTTGTGCCATCGCGGCGAGCGCGGACTCGCGCACGACCTCCGCGATGAGTACCACCGGCCGATGGCCATAACGCGTGGACCCGCTCTTGAGCTCCGGCATCCAGAGGGGCGACAGGTCGGTGTGCTCCGCCGCTAGGCCGGGGCGCGTCGAGAACTCGAGCGCCTTCTTGAGGAGTGGGAGGGCTACACCGAGCGCCTGCAGCGGGGCCAGCTCCGCCAGACGCTGCAGGCCCCGCTCAACGACGACCTCATAGTCGTGCTCATCGACTCGGGTCTGCGGTGTCGGAGTCAACGCGAGCTGTTCCTCTCCATCCGCGCCCGTGCGTGGGTCGGGGCGAAGTGACAACAGCTCCTCGAGAATCGCCGCTGCCTCAGCGTGATCGCCGTCGCGAGCGAGGGCAGTCGCAAGATCGGCGGCTTGGACGGCGATGATGAAGAGTCGTTGCTGCGCACGGATCCACTTCACCAGGTGCCGGGCATACCGACGTCGCGCCTCGCCGTCGAGCGTCGCGCCGACCTTGAGTAGGTCGACCTGCGCGAACTCGTGGGGGATCGTGATCCTTTCGAGGATGGTCAGGACCGCATCCTGATGGGGCGCGAGGCGCAAAAGCCGGGCGAGATAGTCGATCGCCGGCCACTGTTGCGTAAACGTGTCGCCCGTCTCGCTGTCGACGATCGGTCTCGGCACGTCATCGAAATACCCCGCCTCGTCGAGCTTCGGCAGCCATCCCGGCGTTGCGAGCTCATAGAACTCGCTGCGAAGCACGTACGTGTTCGGAAGCTCGTTCAGTCGCTTCACCGACGTCTCGCCAGGAGTGGCACGCTTGGCGAGCTCGCGTACCTGTGGAAGCAGATCGGTGAAGCGCACCTCGAGCTCGCGCAGTAGGACGACTAGCAGCGCCTCGAACCGCCGCCAGAGTTCACGGAACTCCTCATCGATGGGGGGCGCATGGCGATGCGCGTGGCGATGCGCGATCGAGTGGAGTCCCTTCGTGGTCTCGTTCCCGCGCCGATCAGCAAGCTGCATCCAAAGCTCCAGCTCCGGCGCAGCAGCCTCCAGTCCAAGGCGCCGGACGATCTCCTCGACCTCCGTGCGCTGCGTGTCCTTGCGCTTATCGGCCTGTTCCCTGAGCACCTTCAGGTCAGAGGCCTGGACAAGGAGGGCGACCATGACTTCGCGCACGGCGCTCTCGATCTCACGTGCGCAGTGGCCGAGCATGTGAGACCCGGCCTGGAGCACAACCCGATCTTCAACGATGGCGCAGCCGTCGCGGTAAAAGTCCTCGGCGTTGCCGCCGATGCGCTCGCGAAGTAGACGTGCGATGCGCTCGCGCCGCGGGTCGCGCAACCGCGACGGAAGCCCCTGCTCGTTCATTCGCGTGTGTTAACGGTCAGCCTGCGCGTCGCGCACCAAGATCACCGCAGAAGGCTACGGCGGTCCGACTTCGCCAGCGCGTGCCCTCTCACTCGTGCCCTCGAGAAGTGGTCGGGCGACCGCACCGATGTTGCCCTGTGCTCACGAGTCGCCCTGCCCGAACACGAAACGCACGTTTTGTGTAATGCAGCTGCTGTCGGGGGTCCCCCTCACTCGGCTACGCCGTGCCCGAAGCCGCGTGCGCCGTCGAGGGTCGCGTCCCGTCGCATCGGCGGCCCAACGGTCCACACACGCGCCCACGGGTGGCACAGCAGACCGTATCGTCGGGTCGATGGTCGCGGGACGCGGTTATGAGACGCTCGCGCAGCTCCTACTCGCCTTCCCTGAGCTTCATGTAGTCATGAAGGCCTACGCCCCGGGCTTCGTGCAGGTGCCGCTCACCACGGTCACCACACCGCGTGACGCGCAAGGGCGTCGCTATCGGACGGACTGCAAGGTGCGCGGGATCTTCGTCGTCGTGGAGAGCGAGACCCATGTCCCGCGAAGTCGCTGCGTGATCAAGCAGGACTACCTCGTTCAGTGGCTCGACGGCCGGCATCCGGCGTTGACCTATTACACCGGCATCAACCCTCGACTCAGACGCCTAGCGAGAGGTCTGAAGCAGATCGAGATTAGGCACATAAGCAAGTTCTGTTCGGAGTTCGGAACCAACGGCCAGTACGGCTGTGGGAAAGTCCCCGGCCACTGGTATACGAGGAGCCCCGATGATCTACCGCGTGAGCGCTACTGGCGGCTTGCCTTTCAGTTCGCGCTCGCGTGGGCGCGCCAGCGCGAGCGCAACCGCGCGCGTGGCCCGCGAAGGACGACGAACTGTCCCCCGCGGGTCCCACTGCGCACGAGCCGCAGAGGAGCTCGCCTCGCGCCTCGGACAACGCGCTGACAGCCCGGCCTCGCGCACTTCGGTGCGGGCGCGGCTGGACTCCATGTCCGGCTGTCGATCTACAACCATACGGCCGACTCGCCGCTGAACAGCGGAACGATGCGACAGTGATCCAGCCCAGGCGCAGGAGGGCTCGACATCAGCTCTTCGAGCGCTTCCTCTAACGAAGAAGGCGCCATCCCTTCGTAGAGAAGACGCTCTCCGATCTCTTCGGGAACGGTCAGCCACTGCGTGCCGCGACGTATGCGGAACCACGCGCTCGTCGTCTCGGAGAGGATCGTCGTCGTTTCGAAGCCCGCTTCGGTGAGTCGGCGCTCGATGCGCCGCACGTCGATGACGGTCGTGAGGCTTAGATACCCGACCGCCAGCGCAGCACAGATCTCCGGCGCGAAGGGATAACTTGAATACGGGACGCCGAACTGGCTCAGCCGCTGCTTCGTCCCGCTCCAAGCTCGTACGGTCATCGGAGGGTCGAGAGGGACGAGGGCTACCCGTTCCCAAGCCTCCTCGATCCGACGCCCGCCTTCGTCACGTGTGAGAGCTCCCAACGCCCGGACGTCGATGGCGAGCACGTTCCCGAAGTCATCGAGTCGTCTGCTAGCGGCGCCGCGGCGCGTCGCTTCGTCAAGCGCGTCGGCGACGACCGGCAGGAAGTGCCTGAAGGGCGTCCTAAAGTCGCAGCGGACGACGGGTGGCGCTGTGCTCGTGTCGATCCCGCTCCGAAGGAACGCCACCGCCCTCTTCAGGCGGGCTGCCTGTCCTCCGCCTCCGCGACGCCTCCTGGGATCGGACTTGACCTCTATCGGCATCCAGCCATCCGCGCCACGTGAGCTGACGTCGCCGAGCCGAAGGCCGCTTGTGACCGCATGCAGGATCGCTTCACGACCGGCGTCCCACTCGGCCTCGAACCGAGCGATCTCCGCAGCCGTGCCCGTCTTTGTGATGACCTCGCCCGGGTGCGGCCCGACGCCGACCACATGGACATAGAACCGATCGTGCTCGAGCAGGCGCAGCGCGATGCTGTCCCCGAGGCGTCTAAGAGCCCAGATGGCTCGGCGGAGACCGAGCAGCTCGACCAACGCTGGATCCGCTTTCAGATCCGCGGCGCTGATCTGGTCCTCTTTGATGCTGGGGCGTCGCTGCTTGAGCAAGCGCTGCGCCTCGCCCTTGAGCGTCTCCACATACGCGATCTGTTCCAGAAGATGCCTCTGCAGCAGCCGAAGTTCCGTCCGCGGATTCGCTGCTCGCACCGCAGTGATCCCGTCTGCGAGAAACTTGACCGTCACGGCAACTTCACGGCCATTGAGAAGCGCCGCCGCCTTCATAGCTTGGGCGACGAGATCGTCAGTTGAGGCGACGATGGGCATGACTCGAGTCTGGTCCAAGGCCGACGGTCAGGTAAGCGGGGCCTCCCTCGCCACCGCTCGCGCCTGATCGCGAACGGGGGTCTTCGTTGACGGAGGCTTTTTCCGACTCGACGGCTGGCACGCTGCGTCGGAATAACCCCGGTACCCTCTGCCCGTGTACGGTCCTGCGGCGGAACGACTCCGACGGTGCACCGCGACCCGCCGGGATGGTCTGCCTTGCGGCGGTTGGGCTCTGTGGGGTGACAGCTCGCAGCGATGCCGAGCCCACGCCGGTCGCGCCAATCCATCTCATGGGCGGAGAGGACCCGGCTACGTCCGCGCAAGGTTCGATCCGTGTTTCTGTAGCGCATACGCCTGGCCGCATCGTCCGGCGGGTGGAGCGTGCGTCTGGCCAAGTGCCGCTATCTGGAGGTGGCCTACCCCGACTGCCACCCACGCTCGACCACCCGGGTCAGCCCTCGCACAAGCGCGCTACGTTGCAGCTCTATACCGCGCTCACTAGCGAGCCTTCAGCCAGCATCACCCTGACTCTTCTCTGGCTCGACTGACGTGTGGGCGCCTCCCGGGCGAGCGGCCGCAGGTTCTCCGGTGCCCTCCGTCATGAGTCGATGCTTCGTGCCCTTGTCGAGACGCTGCGCGTGATCGTGGAGCGCATCCGCCATGCGCTTACCGATGGCCTCAGCCTCGGGTCGACGGCCGAGGCGGTAATGCGCTTCGATCTGGATGAGTGCTTGGCCCACTGTCTCGTACGACGCGGCGACAACCATTCGCGGATCGTTGTAGGTCGGCCCAAGTCGCACGAGCTGACCATCGACGAGCTCCCGCACGGCGTCCGCGCAGGACTCGACGGTGCCGTGGACCTCTTCGGAGAATGGACCGTAGAACAGGTCGAGCCATCGCTCCAGCTTCATCTTCCGAAAAAGGTCCGTCTCGCTCATGCCGTGCCAGAACATGTGACCCTTCCCAATCTTGAGCGGGACGATGCCATGGTCGGCGTACTCCCTGAGAATCTTCTTTTCCGTGTCGGTGACCGATACGTGCCAGGCGTTCGCATCCTTCTGCTCGAGAATGTCCTGCCGTATGTAGCCATTGAGTTTGCGGCGGCGCTGGACGCTCCCGTGGGCAACGAACTGCAGTGCTCGCGAGTCTGCGTCGCCATCCACGATCGCGACGAGCGAAGTTGCCGTGATCGTCATCGCACGAGCTATGAGTTCCGCTTCCTCCGGGTATCCCGCTAGGAGAAGAAGGTGGAGGCCTCGACCGTGTTGGAGTAACCGGACGAAAAGCACGTAGACCATGACATTCCCGACGCCGCTCAGCTTCTCTTGCGTCGACGCCAGGAAGGCGTACGCCTCCCGAAGGAAGCGGTCGTGCGCTTCGAGGAGGGGCCGATGCGCGGGCGGAAACGTCCTAGGGGGCAGGGCCTCGACGAGTTTCTGCTTTCCCTCCATCGCTCAATTATCGGGGCCCGAGTTGGCCTGAACGCGTTGTTGAACGTCGAGCAGTCAGGTCGTGCGAGCGTAGATGGGCTCGGCCGTGCAGACACGTTGATGGCCCTCGCTCGTGCCCTTCTGTGGGACACGCGGATGGCCAGGCCTGCCGCCTTGGCTGGAGGTGCCGGAGACCTGAGCCGGAGCGAGGCAGACTCCTGCCGTCGAGCAGAAGTCGCCGAGCTGCTGAGCGTGTGCCGTGTGACCGTCGCCATCGTCTCGGCTCGACCCGGAGAACTCCTTCGGTGCAAGTGCCCGGTCATGATGCCCACCATTGCTCTCCGCTCCATTCGGGCGCGTCGTCCTTGTCCGGTTCACTCCGTGGTCGATCGGAGGTCCGGCGTCGGAATCGGCTCCGCAGCGCCACTCGGGTGTGGTGCGCGGTCTCGTGAACCTCCCACGCCCTAGCCGGGGCCTTTCGGCTCATCTAATCTGGCGTCGCCTGTGACAAGGGGCGAACGGGACGCCGTCGCATCGTGGCGGCGTCCCTCGCTTTTCTGGCATCCGCCGATCTGAGGCGGTCCGCGGTCCCGATCGACGCACGACGAAGCACTCATACGAGTACCTCGCTCCGTCCGAGGACGTAGGCGCTCTCAATGTCAGAGGTCTCGAGCGATATCCCCGACGCTCTCGCCGCGGGCCAGGCCCGCCCGGCCGCATTGCTCGCCGCCATCGCGGCGGAGCGGCTGCCCTTCGCGGCGGGTGCATTCGGCCGCGCGCTCCAGTCGCTCGTCGAAGGCGGCTATCTCTCGCCCGGCGGCGCCGCGACGGTCTGCCTGACGGCGCTCGGTGCTGCGGAGCGGATGGCCGAGCGCGAGCGATGGTCGGCGATGCTGCCGACGCTTGTCCGCCTTTTGGGAGATGCCGAGCCCCGCCCGTTTCCCGTCGTCGCGGAGGCGCTCCCGCCGCGCGAGCGCCCGGTGGCCGAGGCCTACCTCGATCGAGTGCTCGTCGCGACCGTTCGCGAGCGGATCGCGGCGGCGCGCGACGGCGGACCGGCATTCGCCGTCGTCCTCGCGCAGGTCGAGGTCGACGGCGTCGGCGAGTCGACGCGGCGTGCGATGGTCCACCGAGCGATCCGCGCCACCCTCGGCGCGACGGCGACGCTCTTCGGTGGCGACGTCAGCGCCTACCGCTATGGAGATTCGGGCGTCGCCGCGGTGGCGCCGGACGGACGCGGTGCCGCGCGAGCGGACCGCCTCTGCACGCTCGTGCGCGCCCGGCTGGACGAGCTCATGCGCACGATGACCTCGACGGTCCGCGCCTTCGGAAGCGCGCGATGGAACGTGCGGGCCGGTGCGGCAACCTGGAGCGAAGACCTCGCGACAACGACCGTGCTGCTCCGGCGCGCCGAGCAAGCGCTATCGATGGACCGTGAGCGGCGCGACGCGGCGTAGGCAGCGAGGTACGATACCTAGGCATTCATGCCAGCCAAGCCCACTAAACCTAGAGATAGTTCAGTCCGAGTCGGTGAGGCCGCCGAGCTCCTGGGGGTCTCGGTCGACACCCTCCGGCGGTGGACCGGCTCCGGACGGCTGCGCGTGCGGCGATCGGCCGGCGGCCAGCGCCTCGTTGCGCTGGCCGAAGTCCGAAGGCTCCAGGAGGATCGACGAAAACGCAAGCGGCCCATCGTCGCGCAGTCCGCGCGGAACCGGTTCCCCGGCGTCGTGACCCGCGTTGAGAAGGACCGCGTCGCCGCCGTCGTCGAGGTCCAGGCGGGACCGCACCGGCTCGTGAGCCTCATGACGGCGGAGGCCGCGACCGAGCTCGCGCTCGCGCCAGGCAGCGCCGTGGTGTGTGTCGTCAAGGCGACGAACGTGGTCGTCGAGCTCGGTCGGCGCGCCCGCAGGTCGACGTAAAACAAGTGCGCGCGCGGCTCGCGATCGTCACCGCCGCCGCGCTGCTCATTGCCGCGTGCGCGGAACCAAACGCGAGCGGCACACCGCAGATCAAGGACATCAACGTATTCGCCGCCTCATCGCTTACGGATGCCTTCACCCAGGCCGGCGACGGGTTTGCGAAGACGAACTTTCGCGTCCGATTTGTCTTCAACTTCGGATCGTCGTCGACGCTCGCTACGCAGATCACAAACGGCGCGCCCGCCGACATCTTCGCCTCCGCCGACGAGACGAACATGCAGAAGACCGTCGACGCGAAGCTGGCCGACGGCACGCCCACGGTGTTCGCGACAAACCGACTCGCGATTGCGGTGGCCCCAGGCAATCCCAAGAAGATCCGCAGCCTTGCGGATCTTGCGCGGACCGATCTCCTCCTGGTGCTCGCGGCGCCGACGGTGCCGGCCGGCAGGTACGCACTCGACGCGCTCAGCAAGGCGGGCGTCACGGCGAGACCCGCGAGCCAGGAGGTGGACGTCCGTGCGGTGCTGAACAAGGTGAGCCTCGGAGAGGCCGACGCGGGCATTGTTTATGTGACCGACGTGAAGTCCGCCGCCGGTCGCGTCTCCGGCGTCGACATACCGGAGGAGCACCAGGTCCTGGCGCGGTACCCCATCGCCGTGGTCAAGGGCTCGAAGAACGCGCAACTCGCGCACGGCTTCGTCGACTACCTGCTTTCGCCCGCGGCGCAGGGCATGCTTGCGGAGCTCGGCTTCTCGAAGCCATGAGGTCCGAGCGCCCGCCCGTTCTCTTCGTCGTTCTAGCGGCGGTCGGGGTCGCCTTTTTCGTCCTCCCTCTCATCGGGCTGCTCTCTCGGGCGCCCTGGGAGACCGCGCTCGGCGATCTCTTCTCACCCGAGGCGCTGACCGCCCTCCGGCTGTCGTTCGTCGTCTCGATCGCGGCGACGGCCCTCGCCGTCCTGCTGGGCATTCCGCTCGCGTGGGTCTACGCGCGCGTTCCCTTCCGTGGACGCGACGTCGTTCGCGCGCTGACGACGCTTCCGATGATCCTGCCGCCGGTCGTGGGCGGGGTCGCGCTCCTCTTCGCGTTCGGCCGGCGCGGCCTCTTCGGTCAGGCGCTCGACGCGATCGGGATCCACCTCCCGTTCACGACGGCCGGCGCGGTCCTCGCGGCGACGTTCGTGGCGATGCCCTTCTTCGTCCTGACGGTCGAGGCGGGGCTTCGATCGATGGACCGCCGCTACGAGGACGCGGCCCGGACTCTCGGCGCCGGTCGGTGGCTCGTCTTCAGACGCGTCACCCTTCCGCTCATCGGACCGTCGATCTTCGCCGGTGCGGTCCTCTGCTGGGCACGAGCCCTCGGTGAGTTCGGCGCGACGATCACGTTCGCCGGGAACCTGCCGGGCACGACGCAAACGCTCCCGCTCGCCGTGTACATCGCCCTCGAGACCCGACCTGAAGTGGCGATCATGTTGAGCCTGGTCCTCCTTGCGGTCTCGCTCGTGATCCTGATCGCGATGCGGGACCGCTTCCTGCGGGCGTTCTGATGCTCACCGCACAGATCGCGGTGCGGCTCGGGACGCTCGACCTCGACGTCTCTATCGAAGCGGCGCCCGGCGAGATCGTCGCCGTGCTCGGACCAAATGGCGCCGGCAAGTCGACGTTCCTACGCGCCGTCGCGGGGCTCGTTCCGCTGACGAAAGGACGCGTCGAGCTCGACGACGTCGTCCTCGAAGACGCGGCGCGCGATATCCATCTTCCCCCGGAGCGCCGCCCGATCGGTGTCGTCTTCCAGGATTACCTGCTGTTCCCGCATCTCAGCGTGCTCGAGAACGTGGCGTTCGGCCTTCGCGCTCGCGGTGTCGCGGCGCGCGAGGCCCGCGTCACCGCGGGATCCTGGCTCGATCGGCTCGGCGTCGCCGACTACGCGCAGGCGCGACCGCCCACGCTTTCCGGCGGGCAGGCGCAGCGCGTGGCCCTCGCGCGTGCGCTCGCGACCGGCCCGCGCCTCCTCCTGCTCGACGAGCCGCTGGCCGCTCTCGATGCGTCATCGCGCGGCGCCGTCCGGCGCGACCTCAAGCGCCACCTCGCGTCCTTCGCCGGCATCCGCATCGTGATCACCCACGATCCGCTCGAAGCGGTCGCTCTCGCGGACCGGCTCGTGATCCTCGAGCGCG